>Ga0134092_1000627_pt1 | contig 35211 bp, 36 predicted proteins | sample 3_6taG_FD_94454 | JGI IMG/M metagenome (GOLD analysis project Ga0134092, IMG submission 94454) | Switchgrass degrading microbial communities from high solid loading bioreactors in New Hampshire, USA - 3_6_20_6_A3 metaG | ecosystem: Engineered > Bioreactor > Semi-continuous > Anaerobic >... | reverse complement strand
ATGGCTTTGACACCCTGTATAGTCCCAGCAGCAGGAAAGCCAACCTTTACACTGGCAGAAGATGAGATGGAAATAGGAATGGGTATTCACGGAGAGCCCGGCACCAAGCGCACCCATATTATGAGTGCTGACGAACTGGTCGACCATCTAATGGAAAAGATTTTACAGGATATTCCCTACAAATCCGGGGATGAAGTGGCAGTTATGATAAACGGCCTGGGTGCCACACCTTTAATGGAACTGTTTATAATGAACCGCCGTGTAAGTCAGATTTTGAAAGAGAAGAACATTGCGGTATACAGGACCTTTGTAGGAGAATTTATGACGTCTATCGAAATGGCCGGAGCTTCAATCAGTCTATTGAAATTAGATGATGAATTAAAACAGCTTTTAGATGCACAGGCTAATACACCTGCATTTAGACAGCTCTGATACATATTTTGAAAGGGGACTTAAACGTGGCTGTAGGCAGCGCAAAATTAATTGAAATTATAAACCTTGTTGCAAATGATATTCAAGAAAATAAAGATTTTTTGACTCAACTGGACTCAGCCATCGGCGATGCCGACCATGGTATAAATATGTCAAAAGGTTTTAAAGCGGTTACCGAAAAAATAGCTGCTATGACCGACAAAGACTGCGGCAGTATTTTAAAGACGGTCGGTATGACGCTGGTTTCAACGGTAGGCGGTGCTTCGGGGCCTTTGTACGGTACTGCATTTATGCGGGCAGGTCAAGCCGTAGGAACTAAAAAAGAACTAGGCTTTGATGATTTGTTGCTCATACTGGATGCGGCATTGGAAGGCATAAAAATGCGGGGGAAAGCTGAAAAGGGCGAAAAAACTATTGTTGACGCATTGGAACCGGCTGTAGAAGTGTTAAAATCATCACCGGTTAACCTAAAGCTTCTGGAAGAGGCAGTTAAAGCAGCTAAAGATGGTGTAGAATATACAAAAGGTATCATTGCTAAAAAGGGAAGAGCCAGTTACTTAGGCGAAAGGAGCATAGGTCATCAAGATCCGGGAGCCACTTCCTGTTATATTATGTTAGCGGCAGTACATAGAGCACTTAGTGAAAAAAGCAGTTGATTGTGCTGGAATGGGGTGATGCGTTGGTCGGTATAATATTGGTATCACATAGCAAAAAAATGGCTGAAGGGGCTAAAGAAATAATTACTCAGGTTATAGGAGATAAAGTAAAAATTGAGGTTGCCGCCGGAACATCCGATAATCGATTGGGTACCGATGTTTTCCTAATTGAGCAAAAAGTCTTGGAAGTATTTGATGGTGACGGAGTGTTGATTATTCCTGATCTTGGCAGTGCGGTAATGAGTGCTGAGATGGCTATAGAAAGTCTGGAGGAACCTGTAAGGTCCAAGACCCACCTGGCAGATTCGCCTTTCTTTGAAGGTGCTATTGCTGCGTCCATGGAGGCAAGTTTCGGAAAAAGCTTGGAAGAAGTAAAAAAAGCAGCTGAAAATACAAGGGGTATGAATAAAATAGCTTAGTGAAGGTTTTTGATGACGTCAATAGTTTAGTATTGACGTCATTTTTTTGTTTGATGTTGCTTTATGTTGACAATATTTTTTGTAATATTTACCAAAAAGGGAGCATATTATTTTTATTGGACAGAGCCTCTAAATCCAAATTAATTTTAGATAGACTCTATGAATAAACCCTGACAATTATCAATTATGTGTTGAAGTAATTAAATAAAATGGGAGGGTTATTTTATGAGAAGGTTACTTAATGATCCTTATGATGTTGTGGAGGAAATGTTAGAAGGTTTTTGTAGAGCTCACAGCAACCATGTTCACCTCTATGAGGACGATGGCCGTGTGGTAGTAAGCAATCTGGCACCTGTAAAAAACAAAGTAGGTGTAATTATCGGTGGTGGTTCCGGTCATGAGCCACTGTTCTTAGGGTATGTTGGGGAAAACTTTGCCGATGCAGCAGTAATAGGGAATATCAACACTTCTCCTTCACCTGAGGCATGCTACCATGCAGTAAAAGCTGTAGATGCCGGTCGCGGCTGCATATACCTTTATGGAAACTATGCAGGCGATGTAATGAACTTTGACATGGGAGCGGAAATGGCTGCTGAGGAAGGGATTCGAGTAGAAACAGTGACAGTAACCGATGATGTATACTCATCTAAAAATATACCTGACAGACGAGGAGTTGCCGGCGACTTCTTCGTATTTAAAGCTGCGGCGGCAAAAGCTGCCATGGGGGCAGATTTAGACGAAGTTGTTGCAGCAGCCAAGAAGGCCAATGCCAATACCAGATCTATGGGAGTGGCACTGTCATCGGCTACACACCCCGCTACCGGCAAGGCAATGTTTGAACTGGCAGATGGAGATATGGAAATTGGCATGGGAATCCACGGAGAGCCTGGTGTAAGACGGGGAAAACTGCAGAACGCTGATAAAGTAGTTGACGAGATCATGAGCTTTATACTGCCGGACTTACCCTTTGAGGCAGGAGATGAGGTTGCGGTTATGGTAAATAGCCTCGGCGCAACACCATTAATGGACTTACATATATGCTATAGAAGAGTAGCTCAAATACTAGACGAGAAAAAAATAAAAATATATTCTTCCCTTGTTGGGCCATATGCTACAACAATGGATATGTGCGGAATGTCAATTACATTAATGAAACTGGATAGTGAACTAAAAGAACTGCTGGATTATCCTTGCAATGCACCTTATTATGTAAAAAAATAAATAATTACTAGAAAAAGATTTTTATTTAAATGTAAAGCTTTATGGAAAGGGGCCGCCACATGTATACAGACTGCGTGATAGGAAAGGAATATTTTTATGAAGTTATTGAGAAAATAGCAGGCCTTATTGAAGAAAAGAGGGACTATCTAACAGAATTAGATGCAGCTATTGGCGATGCAGACCATGGTTTTAATATGAGCATAGGCTTTCGCGAAGTATTAAAGAAGATGCCGGAATGGAAAGATAAGGATATAAAAGGCTTCTTCAGAAGCGTTGGCATGACATTGCTTGGGAAAGTAGGCGGAGCATCGGGGCCGCTTTATGGCAGTTTCTTTATGAAATTTGGGGAACCGGGTAGCGGTAAAAACGAAGTAACTTTCCAAGAGTTGTTTGAGATGTTCAAACAAGCAGTGCAGGCGGTAGAGCAGCGAGGCAAGGCTGCAGTCGGAGAAAAAACCATGGTTGATGCTTTAAGGCCTGCCTTAAATGCCTTTGAACAAGCCGTGGAGCAAAATTTACAGCCAAAACAGGTTATGGAAGCTTTTGTTGATGCTGCAAGACAAGGTGCCAACTCAACAATTGAAATGATTGCTAAAAAAGGTCGGGCTATGAGGCTTGGTGAAAGATCCAAAGGACATTTAGATCCAGGCGCAACTTCTGCAACCATGATTTTAGAGGTTTTTCTGGAGTGTTTTCCATATTAATTAAAAAATTTGGCCTAAAAATGTGCTGTCTTTTGGGGTGATTGATATTAGATCGAACCTACCCCTTACAAAAAAGCATATATAAAAAAATCTGTGATCTATAGGAGGCGGGTATTTCTTCCTCCTCTTTTTTTAATTTTTATTTTATATTTTACAAAATAGATCTTAAAGCAAACAAACACTTTACCTTCTTTTCAAATTCAGACTGGTTTACCAGTCTTTATTGTTTGTTTAAATACTATTATTTTATGAAGGATTTTTGGTTCTTACCACGAAATACTATAATACTGTATTTAAAATTGAATGCATTTAAATAAGTATTACTAAAACTTATGAGACTAACTCTATTTATAGGCAACTGCAGATATCTATAAAGAGTTGCTTATATTTTTTAAACAAATACTATAAACTAATTAATCGCAGGTGTAATTTATTGGGTTTAGACAAGAACTGTTGATTTCTGCGCTTTTTATATAGAGGAGGATCGTTATGGAATCTATTTATGTGGCAATAGTAGGTGTAAACAATTATTTCGGATCGAAGATATTTAAGCCGGGGCAAATATTGCGGTTGGAAAAAGATTATGAAAATGATTATGATGGAGAGGCAATCATGGCTCTTTTAGATCCAATTGGTAAAGTAGGCTATGTGGCTAACAGTACTCATACGGTGCCTTTGGGGTGTTGGAGTGCCGGAAGATTATATGATACCTTTGAATCAACGGCTTACGCAGTGGTAAGATTTGTAGCAAAGGAAACGATCATTGCTGAGGTCTTGGAAAACGTGGAATTTGAAATATACATAAAAGAGGAAATACATACACCTGAAGAATTTGATGAGTAAGAAATATTTAGGGTAACGAGCAAAATGGAGGTGTTTTGTATGAAGACAGTGACAATAGAAACAACAGAGCGCAATCAAATGATAGACATAACTTCAATTGTCCAGACATATGTTAGAGAATCGGGGATAACCGACGGTGTTTGTTATGTATATGTACCTCATACTACTGCAGCAGTTACTATAAATGAAAACTCCGATCCAGATGTTGTGCGGGATGTCTTAAATACTTTAAGCAAACTTATTCCTTATAAAGATAATTACAGGCATATTGAAGGCAATTCCGATGCACATCTGAAAGCCTCCCTTTTTGGCAATACTGCCACGGTGTTCGTCAACAATGGCAGGCTGGTTTTGGGAACATGGCAGAGCCTGTTTTTCTGTGAATTTGATGGGCCTAGAAGGCGTAAGGTTATCATAAAAGTTTTGGGAGATAAATAATTATTCCATATTAATATATCAATTTCTACCTGAATTTCCGCTGCTATTATTTCGATGGTTTACCTGGTATATATAATAAGTAATTGAAAATAATGCGCCGGCTATGATAGGCTCCACATCAATAACGGAGCCTCTAACATCTTTTCCCACAAATTCTCCGCCCAAGCGACCTACTGCTTGACTTTCAAAGAAATCAATTTTTACATCAAAGCCAAGTGTGGGCCCTCCGCATCGACCATATACAGAATTGTGACTTGCTTCAAGTTCCAAGTCTTTACCGTCAACCATCCCTCCTATTCGTATAGACAGCGAGTTCGGACTTATGTATCCTTCCACGCTCTTGCCGAATGTAGCTCCACCTAATCTGCCTTTTATAAAGCCTTTTTCCATGGAGTAAGTTAAGTTTATGTCATCTCCGAAAACCATGCCGCCAATTCGCCCAGAAATTACTCCATTTTTAACAGTAGCTTTGATATCATATCCGCTTATAGACCCGCCAACTCTTCCTGAAATTGTTCCCATGATGGTGCTCTCCCCTCTATAACTCATTATATAAAAATCTGATTTATTGAAGAAATATTGTAGATGTAAGATAACGGTAAGAAATACCTATAATTGATATTACTATAGATTGCTGCTATAATAAACCCTGAAACACATGTTTGGAGATGGTGCTATGCTCCCTATTTTACATGTGGACATGAATGCCTTTTATGCTTCTTGTCATCAGGCAAAAGACCCTAGCCTCAAAGGTAAACCTATTTTAGTAGCAGGTGACCCTAAAAAGCGAACCGGCATTATATTGACTGCATCTTATGAAGCACGCAGATATGGAGTTAAGACAGCCATGCCCAACTGGCAGGCCAAGCAGCTGTGCCCACATGCTATATTTATAAAGCCTGACTATGATTTATACGTAAGAACTAGCCAAAAGGTGATGGAGATTCTAGGCAAGTTTACACCTTTAGTTGAGGTATTTAGCATTGATGAGGCTTGGCTTGATGTGACCGGGTGTGAAGGGCTTTTCGGCGATTCCGTAACAATCGCCCATAAAATACAGGAAGCTATTAGGACCGAACTGGATTTGTCGTGCTCTATCGGAGTATCAAGTAATAAACTTTTAGCCAAAATGGCTTCAGATTTAAAAAAACCCAATGCCATTACGGTGCTATCTGCCGATGATGTGCCAAGGATGCTCTGGCCGTTGCCGGTAGATAAATTATTTGGCGTTGGCAGTCGCATGGCAGAGCACCTGAATCTCATGAACATAAAAACCATAGGCGATTTAGCTCGGGTTCCTCAGGAACTCTTGGAGGGAGTTTTTGGCCTAAATGGTAGATATTTGCACCTTTGGGCAAATGGCATAGACACAAGCACTGTTGATCCTCATGCTGGGGAAGATGCAAAATCCATGGGCCATTCGATAACCCTGCCTAAGGATATTACTTCATATGAGGAAGCGGAGACGGTGCTGCTGTCTCTTTCCGAACAAGTAGGCCGGAGAATTCGGCGTGAAAATTACATGGGCCGTACTGTTACCATAACTTTAAGAGATAACACTTTTTGTACTATTACCCGTTCGGCTACCGTTTCCTATACTAATAGCACAGAGGATATCTATAATTTGGCGAAAAAGCTCCTTTATTCTAACTGGGACGGGAAAACCCCCCTTAGACTCTTAGGTGTAAGTATATCTCAGCTTGTGAAGGAATTTGAGCAAAAGTCACTGTTTGACAATGATGAGAAAAAGCGAAAGCTAAATAAGGTAATAGACCAGATAAAAGATAAATTTGGGGATGGAGCTATATTTCGAGCAAAGCTGCTAAACGACGAAGAGCTGAATCGACGAAAACTGGGCAAAAGCGATAATAACGCTCCAACGCTAAGAGGCATAAAGCGAATTAAATAAGAAATTAAAACTTGAAAAGTCGTCCTTGTTTATTTCAAAATAACTGCCAATAAGGTATAATAACAATGATAGTCTAAGGTTCTTTAATAAAGGATGAAATATAATGATAGCGAAAAAAGAATTAAATCAGTTGCTTAGAAATAATTTCAAGTTAGTAGCCTTTGATATAGACGGCACTCTTATAACGAGTGACCACATAGTTACCCCGCGCACACTGAGAGCAATCAAAAAGGCAAAGGATTTAGGTATAAAGGTAACCATAGCCACGGGAAGGCATTATCCCAGTGTAATTAGGCTAGCCCGAAAAATTCAAATAAATGCACCATTGATATGCTGTGATGGTGCATTTATCAGAGACATATATTCTAACGAGTCAATTTATTACTTGCTGCCGCGAGAAATTGCAGTTGACATCTTGAGGATGACACAAAGCTATGAGAATTTTTCCGTGCAAATTTTTATTAAAAAGGGAAAAATTTACAGTGGTCAAAGTTACCGGGGCAGTTATTTCATAAAATCTTTAAGAGCACCAGTAAAACGCTCGTTAAAAGGATATCTGAACTTTTTAAGAGATTTTGTATTTATACCCGTTCAGAACACGGGCAACATTGAGGGGGCCATTGCAGCTCTTAATGAGTCTCCGGTAAAGATAGTTGTTTATGGCAACGAAAGACCTGAAGATTTACAGGATTTTATAGATAGGATTTTAGCTAGATACGGAGACAAGATTACAGTAACTTCTTCAATCAAAAACAGCATCGATATTTTAAATGGCGGAATATCAAAGGCTAAAGGTCTTAGCATACTTGCTGAAAAACTGGGCATAAGGCCTGATGAAATAATAACTATAGGCGACAATTTTAACGATTTGGAAATGTTAAAATATGCGGGCTTAGGAGTTGCAATGGGCAATGCACCTGAACAGGTTAAAAACAAAGCGGATTATGTGACAGATACCAACAACCATGAGGGAGTGGCCAAGTTTTTAGAAAAACTTATTTCAGTTAAGATAAAACAGGAATGTGTGCAGTATGACAGACAAAATCATATTGCTGTGAAAAGGGAACAGAACGGCATCTCTCTTGATGTATAATGTAATGATTTTCTCTGACGCTTAAAGAGAGCCCATGACATAAAAGTCATAGGCTCTTAATATTTTTTAAATACTAACTTGAATTATGAAGTTAGGACATCAGATTGTTTGATTTTGTAGCGTTCTATAGCATGATTGACAATACTTCCTATAAATTCTGCTGCTGTCATGTTTGCAGCTTCAGCCATATAACCCATATAACCATTATGGGCTTTGCCAGTAGACATCGTAAGGCCTGCGAAGGTGTTAAGTTCAAGGAAATAAGGAGTTCCGTCTTCTGCAAGAATCATATCTATGCGAGCAAAATCTTTGGCGTTTAAGATTTTATATATTTTTTTTGCCGTATCTTTAATCCTGTTTTCTTCTTCTCTTGTGAGTTTTGCGGGGCAGTGGATGATCTCATTGTCCAACATTTTGTGTTCATATGTATTAGTTATAGCCTGGTTATATTCAATTTCAAGAATAGGCAGCACTTTCGGATCATCGTTGCCGATAAGGCCTACAGTTATTTCCCTGCCCTTTATGAACTCTTCTACTAAAGCGGCTTGGCCAATTTTTTGGGTAATCTTATCAACTACCTTTGGCAGTTCTTCTGGGTGATTTATCACATTTTCTTCGCTGATGCCGGCACTTCCCCGACCCCTGACAGGTTTTACGAAGAGCGGATATTTAAGCGAATGTTCAGGAATTTCTTTTGAGCTTGATACTACAAAAAACTTTGGTGTGGGCAAATTGTGAAAAGCGATTAATTTTTTGCGAGCTGCTTTACTTGTGGCAACCAAGTCGATACCTGATCCAACAAAGGGAATACCAAATACTTCCAAAAATGCCACTTCTTTAAGGGATGAGGCGTTAAATACGATGTCTATTTTTTGGGAAATAAGTTCTTTTAATGTCTCTTTTGGGTCTTTTCTCCACTGAATTAAAGTCGCATCAAAACCTGCTTCCTTAATAGCTGTCATATGTTGAAAGGCCTCATCGTAAGCATCGTCATAGATATTAGTATGGGAGATTCTTTTTTGCAGCTCAACATTTCTGAACTTGCGCCAGAATACTCCTACCTTCATCTTACTCCACCTCTCTAATATTTATTTTTTAATGTACTGTTTGAAAGTTATTATACATTTAGTACAATTTAAATAAATTATAACATATTTTAATGTTTTAAGCAAAGCGCGCCAGCATTGGAAGCTAAATAGCAGTCTCATAGTATAAAGAGAATTTTAATTTTTAAATCAAAATTGATATAATGTACTTACAGATCAATAAACTTATGCGAGAGGTGTAGGTGTTTTATGACAGATAGACTTCCAAGGCTAGTTCAAGGGATTTGGCGTTTGGCAGATCCAAAACTTTGCATAGCATCAACTGTGCCCATGGTTGTGAGCATAGCCATGGCCTACAGAACATTAGGACATTTAGACTTGTATTGGGCGTTTTGGAGCTTTTTAGGTGTTTATCTTATTGAAACCGGTAAAAATGCGGTAAACGAAGTGGTAGATTACATGTCAGGAGTTGATCGATTTATAACGCCTGATAAGAGGACACCTTTTAGCGGTGGGAAGAAAACAATCGTAGACGGATTGTTGAACTTAAAGGAGACTGCCATAATAGCACTGGTTACTTTATTTGCAGCAGCAGTTATAGGCCTATATATTTCTATTGCAAGAGAACCTAAGGTTTTATGGATAGGCATTGCAGGTTTTTTAATTTCCATATTCTATAGTCTTCCGCCTTTTAAGTTCTGCTACAGGGGTCTTGGGGAATTGGCTATAGGTTTAACGTATGGTCCCCTTGTCGTATCAGGCACATATATAGTGCAAACACATACTATCAACTTGGAAGTACTGCTTTCATCACTGGTGATTGGCTTTTTAATAGCAAATGTAGTGTGGATTAATCAATACCCGGACTATGAGGCTGATGCCAAAGGGAATAAGCGAAATTGGGTTGTTAGACTCGGGAAGAAAAGGGGAATCAAAGTTTATATTTTATTGTATGTTTTAGCTTATTTATGTTTGTTTATCTTGATTTACTTTGCACAAAATCCCTTACTGTTATTAGTGCTGCTTGGTGCTCCTGCAGCTAAAAGCTCGGTAAGTGTTGCAAAGAAATATTACAATGACATACCGAGGCTTGTGGAAGCCAATGCAAAAACCATACAGGTTTATCAAATTACCGGTTTAACATTGACTGCTGCAATACTTTTAGCTTGAAAAACTAAAAACTTAATAACTTAGGTGCCAGGCACCGAGAGAAGGGGTGATTTTTTTGAAGCGTATTGAGGTCGTTTTAGGTGATATTACCAAGATGGAAGTTGATGCTATTGTAAATGCGGCAAATAATACACTGCTGGGCGGTGGGGGAGTGGACGGCGCCATACATCGGGCAGCCGGGCCTGAGCTCCTTGAGGAATGCCGCAAATTAAATGGTTGTGAAACTGGAAAGGCTAAGATCACAAAAGGATATAGGCTCCCGGCCAAATATGTGATACACACGGTTGGGCCCGTCTGGCATGGAGGAAAAGCCGGTGAAGATGAGTTACTTGCCTCATGTTATCGAAATTCCCTGCAGCTTGCGGTGGAAAACAATATAAAGACAATAGCATTTCCATCTATAAGCACAGGTGCATACAGATTTCCTGTTGAGAGGGCCGCTAAAATTGCGATGGGAGAGATTTTACAATTTTTAAAGGCTAACGACAGTATTGAAAAAGTATTTATGGTTTGCTTTGATAAAAACACCATGGAAGCTTATTCTCAGGCACTGTCGGAGCTTCAATAAACAGCAAGGAGGATGTTTTATGTCAGTTAATCAAAAAGAAAAAATTATAGGTTTTATAGGTACAGGCGTAATGGGCAAGAGCATGGCTGCAAATTTGATGAAAGCAGGCTATCAAGTAGTTGTTTACAACCGCACTAAGGCAAAAGCCCAAGAACTCATTGAAAAAGGCGCAATCTGGAAAGATACAGTAGCCGAGGTTGCTCGTGAAGCCGATGTTATAATAACTATGGTAGGATATCCGAAAGATGTAAGAGAAGTGTATATGGGAAAAAACGGAATCATAGAAAATGCTAAATCGGGATCTTATTTAATCGATATGACTACATCTAGCCCAAGACTTGCTAAGGAGATATACGAAGCAGCTAAGGCGAAAAATTTATATGCTCTGGATGCACCCGTTTCAGGCGGCGATATTGGAGCTAGGGAAGCCAGGCTTTCCATAATGGTGGGTGGCGATGCTGAGGCCTTTGAAGCTATGAAACCCATTTTTGAAGTGATGGGCAAAAACATCGTCTTGCAGGGAGGTGCTGGAGCAGGTCAGTATACGAAGATGAGCAACCAGATTGCGATTGCTTCAAATATGATGGGTGTTTGCGAAGCCATGGCTTATGCCAAAAAAGCAGGGCTTGACCCGAAAACGGTTTTAAAGAGCATAGAGTCAGGAGCAGCAGGCAGCTGGTCCCTTAGTAATTTGGCACCAAGGATGCTTTCGGGAGATTTTGAACCAGGCTTTTACATAAAGCATTTTATAAAAGACATGAAAATCGCCGTAGAGTCTGCAAAAGAGATAGGCCTTAAAACTCCTGGCCTTGAACTTGCCCTTTCCTTATATGAAAAATTAGCCAAGCAAGGGGAAGAAAACAGCGGCACTCAAGCACTATTTAAATATTACATAGATTAGCGTTTAAAAACTTTTTTTAAAAAAAATTTACTGCTAAAAGTATAGACTTTTTCCTCCGGTGTTTTGTTTATTCAAATTTTGCAAAAGTAATTTGAAAGATATTTGGAAAACCAGGACACAATAAACATATATAAAAAATTAAAACACTGGAGGATGTCTATGGAGACATATGGTGTAATAATGGCTGGCGGAGGCGGTACTCGCTTTTGGCCTTTAAGCCGTGCCGCCGCTCCGAAACAATTTTTAAATATAACCGGCGAAGACAGCATGATAAATGATACGATAAAAAGAATAAAAGATGTTATCCCGCCGGAAAGGATATTGATTGTTACAAATAAAACTCAGGCGAAAAAGTTAAAGGAAGTTATTACGGAAGATATTCCAGAGACAAATATATTGATAGAACCTATTGGCAGAAATACCGCTGCATGTATCGGATATGCGGCAATGGTAATTAAGAAGCGATGGGGAGATTCAGTAATGTGCGTCTTTCCATCTGATCATTACATAAAAGACGTAAGTGAATTTCAAAAGGTACTAAGAGCTGCATGCAGTATTGCTGAAAATACGGAAAAGCTTGTTACCATGGGAATTACGCCTACTTATCCATCGACGGGATATGGTTATATAAAATATGACAGGGATAGGTCTTTACCTGCAGGGAATAAGGAGGCCTATGAAGCTGTAGAGTTTGTAGAAAAACCTAACGTGCCCAAGGCAAAAGCTTATGTTGACAGTGGAAATTACCTTTGGAATAGCGGAATGTTTGTTTGGAAAACCTCTGTTATTCTTAATAATTTTAAAAGGTTTTTGCCAAGGCTTTATAGAAATATAGAAAAACTGGAGCCATTCATAGACACACCACAGGAAAAACAAGCCGTTGAAGAAGTATATCCGACACTTCAAAGCATTTCAATTGACTACGGGATTATGGAAAGATCCGATGAAGTTGTCGTTATCCCCGGAGATTTCGGCTGGAATGATGTGGGATGTTGGGACTCTTTAGGCAGCGTGTTTCCGCCTGATGAAAATGGCAATATTACAAAGGGCGACTTTGTAGATATTGAAACCCGCAATTCCATAATATATTCAAACAGTCGCTTTGTAGCGGCGGTAGGGTTAGAAAATATGATCGTTGTGGAAACCAGTGATGCATTGCTGGTGTGTTCAAAAGAGAAAGCCCAGGACGTAAAAAAAGTAGTAGAATACTTAAATAAAGCCGGGAGAGAGGAGCTGCTTTGATGGATAAGAGGCGATGGCGGCTACACCGCCAGGTAGCAGGTTTTGCAGCGCTTATTGCAATGTGCTGCATCTTTATTTATAGCCACGGTTTTGATAAAGCTGTAAATTGGTTGGCAATGTGGCAGTTGGAAACGACCGGTGTTAATGTGGATACCGAGCAAGGTTCCGGCGAGGATTTTAATCAAGATAATTTCGAGGAAGAGGTTAACTTGCCAAATCCTAGTGCTACTTTCTTAGCAGTAGGAGATGTCATGATGCACGATGGTCAGATCTGGGCAGGTTATGATAAGACGACGGACACTTTCGATTACTCGGAGTTTTTCCATATAGTAAAAGATGAAATAACTGCAGCGGATATTGCCATGGCCAATCTTGAAACTACCCTTGCAGGCAAAGAACAAAAATATACAGGATATCCCATGTTCAATAGTCCCGATGAACTGGCAGATGCGCTAAAGGATGCCGGCTTTGATATAATTGTAACTTCCAATAATCACAGCTTAGACAGGGGTGCCAAAGGAGCTTTGCGGACTATACAAGTCCTTAAAGAAAGGGGATTGGTTCCTTTGGGCACCTATGAATCGGAAGAAGAACGGGAGACAATCTTAATAAAAGAAGCAAATGGCATTACTTTTGCCTTTTTATCGTATACATATGGCACAAACGGCATACCCATTCCCAAAGACAAGCCGTATCTAGTAAATCTTATGGATGAGGAGGTGATACTAGAGGACTTAAAAAAAGCTAAAAGCCTGGCTGATGTAGTAGTGGTATACCTTCATTTTGGTGAAGAATACCAAAGAACTCCTTCCAAAGCCCAGAGAAAACTTGCTCATCTACTGCTAAAAGAGGGAGCCCACTTTATCGTTGCAAGCCACCCCCATGTAATTCAGCCTGGTGAGTGGATGGAAGTAGAAGAGGCTGATGGAGAAATAGTCAAAAAATATGTTGCCTACTCAATGGGCAACTTTATATCAGCACAAAGGTTTCCCTATACTGAGGAAGGGCTTATGGTAAAATTCACCCTAGAGAAGGATTTAAAAAAGAACAAAGTCTATCTCAAAGATGTTGAAGAAATCGATACTTGGGTTGACAAATTTGTCAGGGACGGAAAAATGAGATATGTGGTAAGATACGGCAAGAAGCCATAGTTTATAATATCTACATAACTATAAAATGCTCATTTTCACAGATTTGTTTTACATCATAGCTGCATGCCGGTGTATGACCCCATGCCTGTAAGCTGCAGTATTGGATAGGCCCATAACATGTTTCTTCATATTTTAAATGTTTGCAATTGGCAATTTCAGTAAAGCTAGTGGTTTTCGGGACTGTCATTTAAATCGCCTCCTAATTTTTTAGCTTATATTAACACAAAGTGTATAAAAAATCAAGAATATTCCGTTAATAAGGAAAATATTCTTTTTCACAAGGATAGCAAGAATTGGTGAATTCTTCATGTGGGTGTGGGTAATAAAAATGAGCCCGGCACGATGTCATGCCGGGCTAAAAACTAAGCTCTGTTGAGGTATTGTAGCTATTTAGTTATTGAATACTGATCCATAGTAACCTAATAGCTGTTCATAAAGGTTTAATAATTTTTCATATGTTTCAACGAGTTTAATATAGATTTTCACATTAATAGGTTCTTCATCGACAGGCTCTTCATCGATAGGCTCTTCATCAACAGGTTCTTCATCGACAGGCTCTTCATCGACAGGCTCTTCATCAACAGGTTCTTCATCGACAGGCTCTTCATCAACAGGCTCTTCATCGACAGGCTCTTCGTCAACAGGCTCTTCATCAACAGGCTCTTCATCGACAGGCTCTTCATCGACAGGCTCTTCGTCTACTGGCTCTTCTTCATCAACCGGAGTTTCCTCATCAATCGGAGTTTCTTCATCAACTGGAGTTTCTTCATCAACCGGACATTTATATACTTTTTCGATAACTGTCTCTTCTGCATTATGTAACCCTTGGGCAACTGCAATTCCCAAACTCGAGAAGACTAAAAGTGTAGCAATCAAACAACTTAGTAAAATTCTTGATGTTTTACCTTTTGGCATATCCGTTCCTCCTTAACTTAATTTTTAATTTGTCTCTGACCGCCCTAAAGACACCCTCCTTTTGAGCCCAGTAGCATAACCACCCCCTTTGAAGACGACCTGGCCAAGCTTGCGACTTAATTATATAGAGAAAAGTTTATTAAGCTTTTTCCAATCCTTTAAAATTTTTTACCAAATTGTTAACAAATGTTACAAACCACATCTTTAAAACTATTAAAGCTAAACATAAAAAAACTTCCCTTTGTGTAGTCCTGAAGTTTGTTATTCAGGTGCCTACTCAAAGGGAAGAGAAACCCTTGTCTATTCTTGGTTATATGAGGGAAAAGAGACAGTAAAGGTCGTTCCTTTTCCTAATTTACTTGTGACATCTATTTTTCCATCTTGCAATTCTACCAGTTTTTTAACAATAACCAAGCCTAAACCGCTACCTTCCTCCTGCGTATAACTTCGGCGATGATTCTTCGCACGATAAAACCTTTCCCAAATATGCGGCAGATCATCAGGAGATATACCAACACCGCTATCCTCAACTGTCAGAAATACTTTATCTTGTCGCACTTCTACACTAACCTTGATGGTGCCGTTTTCCGTTGCCTCTATTGCGTTTTTAATTAAATTCTTTATGATCTGTTCCATCCGATCCACATCACCTAGCACCAGGGCATTTTCAGCCTTTTCCAATAATATGGAAGTATTTTTATTACTTGCTAGACCTTCCATAGCAGCAACTACACTTTGAGTTAAAGCGCTTAAATTAACCGGAAGTTTTTCTACAGTGATATTGCCGCTTTCTAATCGGCTTATTGCTAATAAATCATCTACCAGTCTACTGATATGGAGTGTTTGAGTATAAATGGTATCTAAATATTTTTCCATTACTGCTTCATCTTGTACCATTCCGTCACGGATAGCTTCAACAAAGCCCTGGACGGATGTTAGAGGAGTGCGTATCTCGTGGGATATTTCTGAAAAAAGTCGGGTCTTTTCCTGTTCGATCCTTTGGCTTTCAGCCTGCAACTGTTGAAGCCTTTCCGCCAGTTTATTTAATTGATAGGTAAGTACGTTTATTTCATCTAAATCTTTATCATCGGTGCTTAGAGAAAAACTTCCTCTGCTAACTTCTGCTACAGTGGTAGCTAGTTGAGAAATAGGTTTCGAAATCTGCATAGCTAAGTGCATGGAGATGAAAATGATAATTACGAGCAAGATCATTCCACCGATAATTAGATATGAACGTATTGTGTTTGAAGTAAGGTCATAATTGGAGGGTTTTGACTCCAGCATGATACCTTTTTCGATGGCATCATTGTTGTTTCCCATGGGGACAACAGCTATAAATGTAAGCTGGTCCGTTTCGCCGTCCACAATACGGGTAGTGTTTCCACCTTTCTTGAGCATTTCGACAAATTTTTTATCTACTTTGCTGCCGGGAACAAGTTCTTGTTCCTCTGAGGTGTCTGCGATATTTCCTTCCATGTCAAATACAGTAATTTTTGAGTCAAAGCTATCTGCCAGGAATTTCATGAGGTCCTGTCTCGCTTGAACCTGATCGTTGGCCTCATCTGAGTTTAAAATCCATGGTCGGTCTTTTTGCTGGAGCAAGGCAAAGTTCACTCGTTTTGCTTTACGCAACATCTCCTGCTGGACCTGTGCGTACGTTACTTGTTTTACAGCAAAACTCGAAAGGATTGTTAGAATAATCAGTCCAACCGCAAAAGTCGTTACATTAGTAAATATAACTCTGGTGTAAATATTTTTATTAAACTGTTCGCGTAAAAAGTGTTTGACAATACACCAAAGACCGAAAATAGCACTTATTATTTTTTTTAACCACTTCTTACACCTCTAATACACTTATTCATTATATATTTTCTCCTCCTTTTACAGGAGGTGTAAACTGGTATCCTACCCCCCATACAGTTGTCAAGTAATCATGGGAAAGAGATAGCAGTTTTGACCTTAGTCTACGAATATGTACGTCTACCGTCCTGCGATCACCGTAGTAATCATATCCCCAGACCGATGTTAAAAGCTCCTCTCTAGTAAAAACCCGCCGGGGATTTTGAGCGAGATGATAAAGCAAATCGAATTCTTTTGGAGTCAGTTCGATTTCTTTTTCATTAACTAAAACTCTTCTTACATCGGCTTGAATTTCCAGGCCGGGATATTTTATTTTCCAGTTTGTCATTGGGTCTATTGTTTGAGTGCGGCGCAATACAGCTTTAATTCTAGCTACCACTTCTCTAGGGCTAAAAGGTTTTGAAACATAGTCATCAGCTCCCATTTCCAGTCCTAAAACTCGATCTGCTTCTTCTCCTTTTGCTGTAAGCATAATGATAGGAACCATACGTATTGCCCTAAAATTGCGGCACAATGTAAGACCGTCTATCCCAGGAAGCATGATATCAAGTATTACCACATCAGGATTCTCCCGGTCAAAAGCAGCCAGTGCAGAGTTGCCATTATTTATCCCAACTACTTTAAAACCTTCTCTTTCACCGTATAACTTTATCAGTTCCAGAACATTGGGGTCGTCATCTATTGCCAAGACTTTGCCTAAGAATGGCATTATCTCCCTCCTCAATGTCAGGAAAACATCAAAACTATATATTTCCCTGGTTATTGTTAGATACATATTCCAAGGCCAGGAACAAGTGTTAATTGTATGTTTAGTAGTGATTCGAAAGGTCTTGGACAGGTCTTGGACAGGAAGGTATTTTATTTATTAGCTTAGGGCAGTCAGAATAAGTCGAAAAACCATTTTTTTCGGCTATTTTTCTCCGATACTCATATTCTAAATTTAATGCTGTTTTTTGTCCAGTCCGCGTTCCATAATTTTCCTTATTATTGTCAATATTCTACTGCTACTTAAAGATATTATCCTGTGCTGTCATATTTCTTTATTTTAAACGATATGCTTTATAAGAATGGGTTTCTGCTTAAAAGGGGGCTTTAGTGTGCAAAATACCAAATGGAAAGTTCGCTACTCCAATACGATTATATCACTAGCTTTACTTATATCAGTAATTGCGATCCATTATTTATATGGTCATAACTTTGCTGTAAGTGTTTTAAGTACGTGGTTGCCCTTATCCGGGAAGGTAATAATTATAGACCCAGGTCATGGGGGGATTGATGGAGGTGCAACTTATAATCGCATTTTAGAGAAAGATATAAATCTTGATGTTTCACTGAAGCTAAAAAAAATGTTGGAAAAAGAAGGTGCTAATGTAATACTGACAAGATCAAAAGATATATCTTTAGATCATTTAAACAAAAAAAGTGAGTATCGCCACAAAAGAGATCTGATTTCAAGAGTTGATATTATAAACAACACTATGCCCGATATATTCTTGAGTATTCACGTAAATGCTGAGAAGAGCTCACCTAAAACTGCAGGGCCCATGGTGTTTTACCATTTTGACAGTGTAAATAGCAGACGATTGGCTCAATACCTTCAAAAAAAATTAGAAGAGGCTTATGCTGAAGTAGGACACACAACACCAAAGCGAAAACCTTATGGCAATACATCACTTTTTATTTTAAAGAACACAAAGCCACCTGGTGTGATTGTAGAGCTGGGGTTCATTACAAATTCTAGAGACCGGCAATTGTTGACAACACAAAACTTTCAAACCCGAATAGCAAAGGCAATAGTCCTTGCAATCAGAGAATATTTTTCATAAAAGTCTTTGTAAAAAAATATTTTATGGTATAATTATTAAGTGGATTATTGTATAAGAAAACATAGGATATAGGTGAAGATATGTACGAAGATATAAAGCGAGAGATAGTTGAATGGTTGAAAGCTATTGTTTTTGCACTTATTTTTGCGCTGCTAATACGAGGTTTTATTTTTGAACCCATGATTGTTCCAAGTGGTTCCATGATACCAACTATTCAAATAAACGACAGGATTTTGGTAAATAAGTTTACTTATAGATTTAATGCTCCGGATTATAATGATATAGTTGTTTTCAAGTTTCCAGATGACCCAAAACAGACTTTTGTAAAGCGGCTTATAGGAAAAGGTGGAGATGTAATAGAAATCAAAGACAACGTCCTTTATAGAAATGGTGAGCCCATACAGGAACCTTATTTAAACGGGGAGATGTACAGTGATTTCGGACCTTATAAAGTTCCTGAGGAACATTATTTCATGCTGGGGGATAATCGAAACAATTCAAAGGATAGCAGGTTCTGGGAAAATAAGTATGTTTCAAAAGAGCAAATAATAGGCAAAGCTACTTACCGAATTTGGCCAATAAATCGAATCGGTAAACTAAAATAAAATAGGACATACCTTGAATTTTAAGTGGCTTTGTATTATAATAGTTTCACTGGAGGGGATATAGCTCAGCTGGGAGAGCGTCTGGTTCGCAATCAGAAGGTCAGGGGTTCGATCCCCCTTATCTCCACCAACAAAAGGGCGCGTAGCTCAGTGGGAGAGCACTTGACTCACATTCAAGAGGTCGCAGGTTCGAAACCTGCCGCGCCCACCAAAAACATTCTTGACAACATTAAAAAAAACTATTATACTAGTAAATGCTTGTGGGTGATACTTTGTAAACTTGGGGAATTAGCTCAGTTGGGAGAGCGCCTGAATGGCATTCAGGAGGTCAGGGGTTCGACTCCCCTATTCTCCACCAAAATGAAACTTAGACGTAGAGCGGAACGCCGTTGCTACGTTTTTTTTTAATTTTTAGAGCTATCAATATAAGGCTGAATGTGACTATACCTGTTTGGTTATAGTATGTAGCTGCGATTTTCGGTGGAAAACAGTTTACAAGGAGTGATTGATTACAGTGAAAGTTGGATTAGTTGGATTGCCTACAGTAGGTAAAACTACGTTTTTTAATTTGCTGACACATGCGAACGTGGAAACCAGTGCTTTTCAAAGCGGCAAGGTTAATGCTAATAGAGGGCTTGCCAAGGTGCCTGATGATAGAATTGATTTTTTAGCTGAGGTCTACAAGCCCAAAAAGATTACATATGCTCAGATTGAAGTAATAGATGTTCCGGGTTTGGTCAGAGGTGCCAGTGAGGGTAAGGGTTCCGGAAATCAATTTCTCGACAACATACGACAGGTGGATTGTTTGGTTCACATAGTGAGAGCCTTTTCAGATGAAAGTGTTATTCACACAGAAGGTTCTATAGATATAATTAGAGATATTGAAAGTATAAATATGGAATTGCTGTTAGCTGATTTACAGCTGGTGGAAACCAGAATTGAACGAATCAATACCAGCAAGAAAATTACAAAAGAGCAGATAGCTGAAAGGGAAGTCCTTGAGAAGCTCCGTGATTCTTTGGAAAATGAAATTGGACTTGCAGGTATAAATCTTTCCGAAGGGGAACAAAAGGTCCTGGAACACCTTGATTTCTTTACTGCCAAACCTATGATAATCGTAGTCAACGTGGACGAAGAGCAGCTAGCTCAAGGCTATGAGCAAAGAGACCAGGTTTTAAGTTATTGCCTCGGGAGGAATCTACCTGTCTTTGAGGTCAGTGCTAAAGCGGAAGTGGAAATCAGTGAATTAGATGAAGAGGACCGAATTGCATTTTTGGAGGAGTTAAATATAAAAGAATCCGGCATTGATCTGCTTGCAAAGGCCATTTATGATAGACTAAACCTGATATCTTTTTTAACTGCCGGCGAAGATGAGGTCAGGGCTTGGACAATTAAGAAAGGCACCGTTGCGAAAAAAGCTGCAGGCAAAATACATTCCGATATTGAACGGGGTTTTATTAGGGCAGAGGTAGTAAACTTTAAAGACTTTAAAGAGTGCGGTTCTATGGCCAAAGCCAGGGATATGGGCAAGCTGCGTTTAGAGGGAAAAGATTATGTAGTTCAAGACGGCGATATTATCAGTTTCAGATTTAATGTTTAAAACAAGGAGTAGCAATTCTACTCCTTGTTTTTTAATCTCGCAACGAGCCGTTTTTATTTAGAATATAACAGGGTCGATCTAAATATACACCTTTTTTATATCCGTATCTCTCAAGAAATCTAAAAGCTCTGCCTCTGCGTTCATCAACCCAGTAAATCACTATTGATTCTCCTGGACGAATGATATTTTCCAGCTCCTTCAACCACTTTAACGCAATTAACATGCCTTCCATTCCCCAAGTATTGACGCGCTTTGCAATTACTTGTTCCTGATGCCTGAACCAATAATTGCACTCCCGTTTCGTCGGGAAAATACATATGGCTACAATGTATGCATTGGTTTTTAAAGGCGTTTTGTGCCTGGTTATATACATGGCAAGGTAGTGACCGTTAGACAGTCGCTGAAATCGTCTATATGTTTTCATTAATTGTTCTTAAAGTTCCCCTCCTTTAATTGATTTACAATAGATTGCGCCTAATAACTCAAATTAGTATTTTTGTTTTAACTTTTTCAAGTCAATGCCTAAAGCCAGGGCAAGTATTAAATAGCCGCTAAGCCCAAAAAGAAGGTCTGCTATTATACAGATTATGTTTGGCAGCTCTAAAATGACCAATGGCATATAGACTTGTGTCATAATATATGTCATAAATGCACAGCATATCAAGGGTTTTAGGATAATATCCATCATGTCAAATTTTTCTCCAAAGGTTTGTTCTATTTGCCGAAAGCTTATATGTATAGCTATAGCTGATGCAGTAATTAAGGCAACAGAATACCCGTAAATTCCCAAAGGTGTTTTGGTAATACAAAAATACAATATTAGATTTGTCATAAAAAATGTAGAGACTGCGGTTGTTATAGGAGTAGTATTATTGCCTATGCCCCTGAGTATTGACATTAAGATGCTTTCTATGTAATAAAAGGGGATACCAGCCGCAAATCCTATAATGAGATTTTCGAGTTCATAACCGGGAAACAGGAGCTCTGCTAAAGGCTTTGAAAGAGCAACAAAAAATGCTGTTACAGCGAAGGAATAAAAGGATGTGAGAAATAAGGCTTGCTGAGATGATTTAAAAGCGTACTTTTTGTTTCCCGATGCTAAAGCTGTAGCAATTTGCGGAATAATATTTGAAGACATCGCCCTTATAAAAAGTGCGGGGAAAAATATTAGCGGCAATACCATACCAGAGGTCTTGCCGAATAGTGATAAACCCTCAGAAGAAGAAAGACCTGCCATGACAAGGCTTTTTGGAACTAAAAGCGCTTCAACAGAATGTGAAGTAGAATTAATTATTTGACTAAACGATATAGGTATTGCGATAGTTAAAATATCTTTAATGTTTTTTATGAGTGGATTTTTTCTGCGAAAATTATAAATGTTGATGTTTTTTGAAAAAAATGTAAAAAGCAAAACTAAGGATATAAATTCTCCAATGGTCAGGGCACTAACTGCACCACGGGTTTGCCCTTCAAATTGCAGCAACAAATTGCTACTTATAAAAAACACTCCCAATAAAGTGCGAAAGATGCATTCCGATATATTTGACCACTGTACCGGTGCTATGTTTTGAATGCCAAAAAAATATCCTCTCATGACAGCAGAATAGCCTACAAATATTGAAGCAGGCAAAATTATGAGAAGCACTTTAAGTTTTAAGGCATTAGATAAAATAATCAGAAAAGCTGTTCCGAAAAGGGAAAAAGCCGTCGTCAACACAAAAGCCGAAAATACTATGTGAGCTTTTTTAAAAGGATCTGCCCGGTTTTCGGCTACCAGCTTTGATATGGACACAGGAATACCTGCTGTTACTACGGTTATTGCTGTGCCAAAAAAAGCCAGTGTCTGCTGGTAAATTCCCATGCCTTCAGGGCCTAAGTATTTAGACAAAACCAGTCTGTAAAAAAAGCCAATAGTGCCGGTTAGAAAATTCGTTGCTGCTAAAATCACTGTATTTAATGCCCAATGGCTCATTTTTAGGACATCCTTTCCTAAATGTATGCATATATATAATATTCGAGAGTTATTTCCTTTTATGATGACACAAAATCTGTGTTAAAATTCGAAAAATTTGACTGCAAAATTATGTTGTGATATATTTATGTTAAATTAATCACATACGGGGTGATACTGTGGAACTACCCGGTGAAATAAAAAAGGTTTCCATAGCAGTGATTAAACGGCTACCCAAATATTATAAATGTCTCGGGGAGCTTTTAAGAAAAAATGTTGAGCGGGTGTCTTCTCAAGAACTTAGCAAACTTTTAGGTTTTACTGCTTCTCAAATAAGGCAAGATTTAAATAATTTTGGCGAATTTGGCCAACAGGGATATGGTTATAATGTAGCTCAGCTTTATACAGAGATCTCCAAAATATTGGGCATAAATACTTCTCATAAAATGGTAATCATAGGGGCTGGTAATTTAGGCCAGGCTCTGGCAAACTATGCCGGATTTGCGGCACATGGTTTTAATATAATTGCAATTTTTGATACCAATCCAAGTCTTGTGGGTCGCAAAATCAACAATATTCCCATATATCCGGTTGAAGATATGGAGTATTACATAAACCGAAATGATGTTGATATAGCAGTCCTCACCGTGCCCCAAGACCAGACAGAGAAAATTGTGAAAATACTGACAAACACGGATGTTCGCGGTATATGGAATTTTACTCCGGTAGATATTAATATTGATGATAAAGATATAGCTGTGGAAAATGTGCATCTTATCGATAGTCTCCTTACTTTAAGCTATCACATAAATGAAAGCTGGCTCCAAGAACGATTTTTAAGGCAAAAAAGAAATGGTCAGTTTGTGAATAGCAAAAATAAAGCTTATATGGTAAAATAGAGTAAAACATTTAATTTTTGGAGGGCTTTTTGTGAAAAGACTACCCCACGCTATAATTATTTTATTTATAGTTTTTATACTGACAGGATGTAGTGGGCAGTCTGCTATTGATACAGAGTCTGTCTCTGAAGACGTTTATTCGGTCTCATCCGGGAAAAAGGTATTGGTATATTATATAAAAGATGGATTTTTGACGCCCGTAACCTACAACATTGACGATTCAGAGCCGGAAATAAGTTCTGCCCTTAATCTCTTGTTTTCTGGAATTGTGCCTACGGGATTTAAAAACACATTGACAAATACACGGCTCAACACTCTGGAGATAAGCGGTGATACTGTTTCCTTGGATATTTCAGGTGATGCCTTTGTAGGAGATAAAGCACAACTGGCGAGATGCCAGATTCTGTATACACTGACTGACTGCGAAAATATAACGAAGGTAAATATAAATGTTAATGGAAAACCATATGCGACATCTCTTGAACGACCTACCTATATAAACTTAAAAGATCCTGAATCTTATCAGGAAGATAAAGAAGAGCCTGAGGAGTTGTGTAAATACCTTACAATTTATTACCCTGACAAGACGACAAAGTACTTAATTCCAGTTTCCATAAAATCTGACATAATTCAGTCGGGAGAAGAAAATAACAGCAAGGCAGTTTCAGTTAAAGCTGAAGATAAAGCGAGGGCCGCTCTGCAACATCTCTTTAAAGGTGCTGGGGAAATAGGAAGTTTAGGCACTATAGATGATAAGATGATAAAGAGTTTACAGATAAAAGATGGTGTTGCGGTAGTTGATTTAGACAGTAGTGTCATTATTAAATTTAGCGATAAGACTCAGTATGCAGAAATTGCGGTAGAATCTGTTGTGCGGACACTCACCTCTATAGACGGAATTGAAAAGGTACAATTTTTAGTGGGTGGCGTAAAATTAGGCTATATAACTGGCAACATAAATATTCAAAATCCAATAGAACCTGATAAATGGTACAATGTTTTAACGAATTAAAAGTGCAAAAAAGGCTGCAAAAGCAGCCTTTAATTTTTTGCTTTCAACTTTACAATTCTATTACACTTGTCTTTTTCTAAAGGATTTTGAAATATAAAGTCGAAGTATATAGACATAGATTTGCGGCCGTAACAATCATAGGAGGTTATGTGACAATGCACAAAAAAATATTTTTCGCAACACTTTTTCTCTTAATTTTAAGTATACCTGTTTTATGTATGGCATCTGCAAAACCCATTGAAATTTACATAAATGGGGAAAAGATTGAATCTGATGTCGCACCTATAATAGTAAATGACAGGACCTTAGCACCGGTTCGCGTGATTTCAGAAAATCTTGGAGCTGAGGTTTACTGGGACAATGATAATAGACAAGTTCAAATAATAACCTCTTCAAAAACAATTATTTTAAAAATCGATGATGTAAAAGCTTTAGTAAATGGTCAAGAAGTGGTCCTGGATGTACCTGCTAAGATAGTAAATGACAGAACTTTGGTTCCACTTCGATTTTTAAGCGAAAGTCTTGGAGCCGATGTAAGCTGGGATAATGACCTCAGAAGAGTTATAATAAACCGCGCGGACGCTAAAGTTGTAGATTTAGCTTATGAGGTAATTGAAGGCAAACCTACGGTTGTTATAACAGGCGACAGCCCTTTGGAGTATTCCGCAGTTGAAATACAAGATGACAGGAGACTTGCAATTGATGTAAAAGGAAGACTAGACACTCAGAACAATGCTTTATATGTGTATGATAGCTGTTTAGAGAAAGCCATAGCAGGTGAAATTTCAATAGAGCCACCGATTACTCGAATCGTATTAGAGCTTAGCTCTAATGCAGCTTATAAAACATATAGTTCCCCAGACAAGAAAAGCATTTTTGTATCATTTACATATTTTGATAATATTTTAGAGGATTTAACCTTTAAAAATAAGGAACGTCAATTTATAGCAGAGATTACAACTACGAATGCTGCTAATGCAGATTACTTCTTTTTATCAAATCCAGATAGACTGGTTTTAGATATAAAAGATATTGGCCTTTCGGAAATTGACATTCCACATGTTCCTGATAATAACTTTGTTAAAGATGTACGCATAGGTCAATTTGCAGATGATACAGTGCGGGTAGTATTTGATTTGAAAAATGATACAAGTTATCAAGTGTTTCAGGCTGACAACGTTTTTTCGGTTGTATTTTCTCAACCTTTCACGATAGAAGATGTAAAAGTCACAAGTCAGGGAGATGTTTCCCTTGTTGAAATTTTATCCAGTGACGAGGTTTTTTATGAATTAAAAGACGATACATACAAAAAACAACTTAAAGTTATAGTGCCTGGCGCAGCAATTGGTAAAAACCTCCTTGACCGCAATGTGATAAAAATAGCAGATGGAATTATAGACTATATCGAACTAGCCAAGGTGAAAGATGCTAAAACTTACAATTTGGAGATAGTTATAAACTTAAGCTCATTTGTGAGTTGTGAGATGTTATCATCATCACCCACGTCAAATGTCAAATTTGCGTTACATAAAAGTTCTTCCTTATTGCCTTTAAGTAACAAGCTTATAGTTATTGATCCAGGCCATGGAGGCAGTGATCCTGGTGCTATAGTTGGAAGTGTTAAAGAAAAAGACTTGAACCTTGATATCGCTTTAAAATTAAAAAGCTTATTGGAATCAAATGGTGCCAAAGTTTTTATGACGCGAGAAGACGATACATTTGTCAACCTATATGCTCGGGCAGGTATGGCAAATGAAATTAACGCTGATTTATTTATCAGCATTCATCACAATTCGGCAACAAGCAGCGCAACGGGCACTGAGACTTTGTATTATCCCGATCCGCAGAAAAAATTATTGGCACAGGCATTGCAAAAAGCCATTGTAAGTCATACCGGATTTCACAACAGAGGTATTGTTGAGCGACCCGGTATCGTTGTTACTAGGGAGACTAAAATGCCATCAGCATTAGTTGAGGTAGGATTTTTGACAAATAGCAATGACCTTGCCCTGATTGTAACCGATGAATTTAAACAAAAGGTCGCTCAAGGGATACTTCAAGGCATTGTCGATTATCTTTGCGGAAGCGTCAATTGACACTTGATAATTGTTCTGATATTATTACTTTGAAATTAAAGGAAATTGCTCATAGGAGGAATTTGTGTTGCTTTCTTTTGTGGGGGGATATTTATTTATATTCCTTGCTCGTGTTTTAGATATGTCTTTGGCTACTATGAGGACATTAATGCTTGTTCGAGGTAAAGGCCTAATAGCGGCAAGTATTGGCTTTTTTGAAGTAATGATTTATATAACAGCTTTAAATAAGGTAGTTAGCGGTTTAAGTAACCCGGTCAATTTGGTAGTTTATGCCTTAGGATTCGCCACGGGAAACTTTATGGGAAGCTTTATTGAAGAAAAACTTGCCCTTGGCCTAACTACCGTTCAGATAATTACTGAAAGACATGATATAGGTGATATGATTCGCAATATGGGCTTTGGCGTAACATCTTTAGAAGGTAAAGGAAGAGAAGGCTTTAAGGAAGTTTTAATTGTATCTTTGCCAAGGAAAGAACTTAAAAGTCTTCTGAATTATATTGATGAAAATGACAGCACTGCTTTTATAACTATAATGGATACTAGGGCAAGTAAAGGGGGATACTTTAAACAGACAATGAAACACAAATAAACACTTTGTCGGCATAAAAAACCTCTTCATCTTAATATATATTAATTAAATCAGGAAGAGGAGGTTTTTATATGCCAAAAAAGATTATTTGTATGTTAGTCATATTGTTTTTATTAATAGGTGCTGTAGGGTGTGGCTTTCTGAACCGGGAACCTTCTGAGGAAGAGCTTCCTGAGTCTGAAGAGGATTCGGAAGAAACCCTTGGACACTTTAGAAAAACGGTATTTTATTTTGTAAATGAACGGGGCCTCTTGGTGCCTGTTACAAGGGATATTCCATGGGTTGAGGGAATAGGAAGGGCGGCATTGGAAAGCCTTGTAGATAGCGAAGGGCTTAGAGCGGAACTTGCAGAAAAAGGGCTAAGAGCTCCGCTGCCTGAGGGTACAAAGATTTTGGGAATGACCATACGGGATGGTATAGCCAAAGTTGATTTTAATTCCAACTTCATACAGACTTCAGATGCTGCAGCAGAGCAAACTGCAATTGACGCCGTAGTATATACACTGACGGAATTTCCTACGGTTGATGAAGTTCAAATATTGGTTGAAGGCAAGCTGCTTGATAGAACACCCAATGGCAATCAGTTAAACCAAGTACTTAAGCGACAAAATATAAATTTAGAAACGCCAGTTACAGCTTCAGCAGAAGTAGTGCCCGTAACTTTATATTTTAAGGGTGGAAGTTCAACAGGAAGTTTTAGCTATTTTGTTCCGGTAACTCGCATGGTACCTAAAACCGATAATGTGATTAAAACCGCTTTAGAAGAATTGATTAAGGGTCCTGCAGAGCATACAGGTCTTGTATCATTGCTGCCGAAAGATACAAAAGTTTTAGATGTAATTCAAAAAGATGGTGAAGTGTTGGTCAATTTTTCTAAAGAAATTGAGGGATACGGAGGGGGAATTGACGTGGAACAATCCATCGTTAATTCGGTGGTGCTTACCGTTTCAAGTTTCCCCGGAGTTGAAACAGTATCCATACAGGTTGAAGGCAAAGCAGGAGCTTTACCTGAAGGTACCGTTCTTGAAACACCTATTTTCAAACCACTTTATGTCAATCCCGATAGCATATAAATTTTATATAAAATAACTTTATTAGCTTTAAGAGAGGATGGATATTTTGCCAAGAGTAGATGGAAGGGCCAATGACGAAATTCGCCCTATAACCATAACTAGAAACTTCAATAAATATGCGGAAGGTTCCGTGTTCATTGAAGCAGGAGATACAAAAGTAATTTGCACAGCAACGGTGGATGACAAGGTGCCGCCGTTTTTAAGAGGCAAAGGGCAAGGTTGGATTACAGCTGAGTATTCCATGCTGCCCAGAGCTACCGAAATAAGAAACCCCCGTGAAACGTTAAGACCCAGTGGCAGAACTATGGAAATTCAGCGATTAATAGGAAGAGCTTTAAGATCAGTCGTAAACCTTTCTGCTTTGGGCGAGAGAACGATCTGGCTGGATTGTGATGTAATTCAGGCAGACGGTGGCACTCGAACAGCTTCAATAACCGGTGCTTTTATCGCATTGGCAGATGCAATTGGCTTTTTAAGAAGGAATAATTTAATAGAAACAAATCCCATCAACAACTATGTTGCTGCTATTAGCACGGGAATAGTTGATGGTGAGAAATTACTGGATTTAAATTTTGAAGAAGATTCTAGAGCACAGGTTGACATGAATGTGATTATGACAGATACAGGTCAAATTGTTGAGATCCAAGGAACAGGAGAAGCTTTCCCTTTTTCCAGGCAAGATATGGACGATTTAATGAGTTTAGCCTTTAAAGGAATTTCAGAGCTTATTCAAATACAAAAGAATTTACTATTAGATATTTAACTGGAGACTGGAACATATGAAAACCCTAGTCATTGCAACCAAAAATCAAGGTAAGTTTTTAGAGTTTAAAAAGATGTTGCAGCCTGCTAAATTTAGCATCATATCTTTACATGAGTTTCCTGATATTGACATAAAAGAGACCGGCTCAACTTTTGACGAAAATGCGCTTATAAAAGCAACTACTGTATGCCAAAAGATAGGTTTACCCACACTGGCTGATGACTCGGGTCTTCAGGTTGATATCTTAAATGGTGAGCCAGGTGTTTTTACGGCAAGATACGCAGGCGAGCATGCTACTGATAAAGAAAATATAGAAAAACTCCTTAAAAATTTATCAGGTGTTCCTTTAGATAAAAGACAGGCTCAATTTGTATGCAGCCTGGCTCTTGTTTTTCCAGACGGAAAAACATTCTTGGAACAAGGCACTTTGGAAGGCCTTATTGCTTTAAGCCCTAGAGGAACAGGGGGCTTTGGATACGATCCAGTTTTTTTAGTGCCAGAAATAAATAAAACCTTTGCTGAGCTTTCGGCAAATGAAAAAAACAATATAAGTCACCGAGCAAAGGCTGTAGAAAAAATAAAAAAACACCTTTTTAAACACATGCAGGAGGAAGAAGTTGAAAATAGGCGTATTGAGTGATACACATGGATTAAAAAGCATAGCTGAAAAAGCTTTGGACAACATGGGTGATATAGACATACTTCTTCACGCCGGAGATTTGGTGGCCGATGCCAGGCATTTTGAAAATAAGGGATACAAGGTATACTTTGTAGCGGGCAACTGTGATGGTCATATATTTGAACCTACTGAAAAAATACTGGAGATTCAGGGCAAAAAGATTTTTTTAACACACGGACACGCATATAGAGTTCAATACGGATATGATAAGCTGTTTAATAGAGCAAAAGAGATTTCGGCTGACATCGTAGTATTTGGTCACACTCATGTTCCGGAAAATACATATATTGATAATATACTATTTTTCAATCCGGGAAGTATTGTATTGCCCAGAGGCGGCGGCCCAGGCACCTATGGTATTTTGGAAATAATCGATGGGCAAATTAATGCCCGTTTAAACACAATATAATCAAGCTATTTTACAATAAAAAGAAAAATCTGTTTGAAATACCACGAAAGTTATGCTAAAATAATCTTGACTCAAAAAGCTATTTAATGTATACTATACATTGTCTTTGGTCAGTCGGGGCATAGCGCAGTTTGGTAGCGCACATGGTTTGGGACCATGGGGTCGGGGGTTCGAGTCCCTCTGCCCCGACCAGGCGGGAGTAGCTCAGTTGGCTAGAGCGTCAGCCTTCCAAGCTGAATGTCGCGGGTTCGAATCCCGTCTCCCGCTCCAGGCGCCCGTAGCTCAGCTGGATAGAGCAACGGACTTCTAATCCGTAGGCCAGAGGTTCGAATCCTCTCGGGCGCGCCATATGGTGGGTATAGCTCAGATGGTTAGAGCGCCAGATTGTGGCTCTGGAGGCCGTGGGTTCAAGTCCCACTATCCACCCCATTTATATAGGTAATTGGGGCGTCGCCAAGCGGTAAGGCACAGGACTTTGGCTCCTGCATCGTAGGTTCGAATCCTGCCGCCCCAGCCAAATAGGGTCATTAGCTCAGGTGGCAGAGCACCTGACTTTTAATCAGGGTGCCGGAGGTTCGAGTCCTCCATGACCCACCATGCGGGCATGGCGGAACTGGCAGACGCGCCAGACTTAGGATCTGGTGGATTAAATCCCGTGGAGGTTCAAATCCTCTTGCCCGCACCATATTTTAATATGTGGATTTTACTACCTCGGTCCATACCGAGGTGTTATTTTATTACATAATTTTTTGTTGCGCACATATAATTTGTGCTATAATATCAAAAGAAATGGAATTTACGGTGATTGTAAGGGAGGAGCATAATGAAAGTCAACCTGGAAAAGATAGAAAATAACAAGGCATACTTAAACTTTGAGATTGATGCAGAGCAGTTTGAAGCTGCAATGGAGCGGTCATACAAAAAAAATGTCAAGCGTTTCGCAGTTCCTGGATTTCGTCGCGGAAAGGCTCCGAGAAAGCTTATCGAAATGCATTACGGGCCTGAAGTTTTTTATGAAGATGCCGCTAGATTCTTATTACCGGAAGCTTTTCAAAAAGGAGTAGAAGAATTCAAGTTAGAACCTGTAGATCAGCCGACTTACGATATCCAACAAATAGAAGTCGGCAAGCCCTTTATAGCAACCGCAGAAGTGGTGGTAAAACCTGAAGTAAAAATTAAAGAATATAAAGGTTTAGAAGTAGAAAAAATTGTCTATAATGTAACTGATGAAGATATTGAAAAAGAGCTCTCCGCTTTGCAGGAACAAAATGCAAGGCTTGTTGCGGTGGAAAACAGAGCAGCCCAAAACGGGGATATTGCTGTAATAGATTTTAAAGGCACTGTAGACAATGAACCCTTTGAAGGCGGTAATGGAGAAAACTATCCTCTTCAGTTAGGCTCAGGAATGTTCGTTAAGGGCTTTGAAGAACAAGTCATTGGAATGAATGTTGGTGACACTAAGGATATCGAGGTGACATTCCCCGAAGACTACAAACCGGAGAAACTGGCAGGGAAAAAAGCAGTATTTAACGTGACTTTAAAGGAGCTAAAAACCAAAGAATTACTGCCTCTCGATGACGATTTTGCCAAGGATGTCAGCGAATTTGAGACATTAGATGAACTCAAACAAGACATAAAGAAAAAGTTAGAGGCACGGGCCAAATCAATCGAAGATGGCTCATTAAAGGCTTCTATTGTGAATAAATTAAAGGAAGTTACAGAGGTAGAAATTCCTGAAGTTATGGTAAATCAAGAAATCGATAGACTAGTCCTTGATTTTGCTTTGAGTTTAAGATACCGCGGATATGATTTCCAATCTTATTTGAATGCAACGGGTATGACCCCTGAGAAATTCAGAGAAAGTTTTCGTGACAGAGCTTTAGAAAATGTAAAGATATCGCTGATTTTAGAGGAAGTAGGCAAGAGAGAAAACATTACAGTGACCGATGAAGAGCTGGAGAACAAAATCAAGGAATTAGCAGAGAGTTACAAGCTGACGGTTGAAGATTATAAGAAAAATCTGAGACCGGAAGATATTGCAGGCATAAAGGATTCGATTTTAACGGAAAAAATCTTTGATTTTCTAATCTCAAATTCTAAAGTTATAGAAAAGAGCAAAGATGATATAATAGAGACAGAAGAAGCCGACACTGCTAGCGATGAAAATAGTAGTGAAAAAACGGTTTAATTTTAAGGAGGTATTTGCAAGTGAGTTTAGTTCCGATTGTTGTGGAACAAACAAACCGTGGTGAAAGGGCATATGATATCTATTCCAGACTACTTAAGGAGAGAATTATTTTTATTGGAACGGCCATAGACGATACTGTTGCAAGTCTTGTTATAGCTCAGATGTTATATTTGGAGTCGGAAGATCCAGATAAGGACATACGCCTTTACATCAATAGCCCTGGGGGCTCCGTCACAGCAGGTCTTGCCATTTATGATACCATGCAATATATAAAGCCAGATGTTTCTACTATTTGTATGGGCCTTGCTGCAAGCATGGGTGCGGTGCTTCTTGCAGCGGGAACTGAAGGTAAGAGGTATGCACTGCCTAATTCACGCATCATGATACATCAGCCCTGGGGCGGTGTCCAAGGAAAAGCAGTGGATATTGAAACACATGCTAAAGAGATTCTCCGCTTGAGAGAAATATTAAATGAAATACTTTCAAAGCACACAAAACAACCAATCGAAAAGATAGACAGAGATACAGATAGGGATTACTTTATGTCATCTAAGGAAGCTTTGGAGTACGGCTTGATTGATGAGGTGATCCAAAAGAGGAAGTAAGCCGGAAAGGAGAGTGAAACATGTTCAAATTTAGCGACGAAAAAGGTCAACTAAAATGCTCATTCTGCGGTAAAACACAGGATCAGGTACGCAAATTAGTAGCAGGTCCCGGCGTTTATATTTGTGATGAGTGTATTGAGTTATGCAATGAAATAATAGAAGAAGAATTCAGCGAAGATGCAGAAATGGATTTTGCTGATATACCAAAACCTCATGAAATCAAAGAAATTCTAGATCAATATGTGGTAGGTCAAGAAAAAGCCAAAAAAATCCTATCTGTAGCTGTGTATAATCATTACAAGCGAATAAACTATCAGGGCAAGATGGATGATGTGGAACTTCATAAAAGCAATATAATAATGCTTGGGCCAACAGGTAGCGGTAAAACCCTTTTGGCTCAGACTCTTGCTAAAATTTTAAATGTGCCTTTTGCCATAGCCGATGCAACATCTTTAACTGAGGCCGGCTATGTCGGTGAAGATGTGGAAAATATTCTCTTGAAACTGATACAGGCTGCCGATTATGATGTGGAGAAGGCAGAGAGAGGTATAGTATATATAGATGAAATAGATAAAATTGCACGCAAATCAGATAATCCATCGATTACGCGAGATGTATCAGGTGAAGGTGTCCAGCAAGCTCTGCTCAAAATATTGGAGGGAACTGTAGCGAGTGTTCCACCTCAAGGTGGCCGCAAACATCCTCATCAGGAGTTCATTCAAATAGACACCACAAATATCCTTTTCATATGCGGTGGTGCTTTCGAAGGTATAGATAAAATAATTGAGAATCGCATTGGCAAGAAATCTATAGGATTTGAGGCCGAAATCAAGAGTAAGGAACAAAGAGATGTAGGAGAAATTTTAACACATCTCATGCCGGAAGATTTGCTAAAGTACGGCATGATTCCCGAATTCATTGGAAGATTGCCGGTAATTGTAACACTTTCAGCTTTAGATGAAAAAGCTCTGGTCAAAATCTTAAAGGAACCTAAAAATGCCTTAGTGAAACAGTATCAAAAACTCTTTGAGATGGATAATTCTCAGCTGGAATTCACTGACGAGGCACTGACCGTAATTGCTCAAGAAGCAATCCGTAGAAAGACTGGTGCACGAGGCCTTAGAGCCATAATGGAAGACATCATGCTGGATATAATGTATGAACTTCCTCACAGAAATGATATTGCTAAATGCGTAGTAACTAAAGAAGTAGTACTTAATCGCGAAGAACCAATAATAGTTACATCGGATCGAAAAAAAGGCAAAAAGAAAGAAGTAACTGCATAAATTATTGAATTAATATTAGGGAACCGTTCCTTAAAGTTAATAAGGGACGGTTCCCTTTTTATTGTCCTTTTTAAATTAAAACTGGGTTATAAAAAAACTTTTATTAATAAATAATATAAACAGTGTCGGTAATGTCAAAGCTCGATAAGGAGGAACTTCAACATGAATGTTACTTTGAACGTACTGAGCCTGATTCAAATTTTTTTTGCCATAGTTATCGGGCTTTATTTTTTAAATCTGTTAAAAAGCCAGCAGGGAAGTAAAGTTGCCGTTGATAGAGAATCTCGAAAAGAGATGGAGAAACTAGAACGCCTGCGACAAATATGTCTTACAGAACCTTTGGCAGAAAAAACCAGACCCTCATGCTTTGACGAAATTGTAGGTCAGAGCGATGGTTTAAAAGCGCTCCGTGCAGCCCTTTGTGGACCCAATCCACAACATGTTATTTTATACGGACCGCCAGGAATAGGAAAAACCGCTGCAGCTAGACTTGTCCTCGAAGAAGCTAAAAAGACCCCCGGTTCGCCATTTGGGCCCGATGCTAAGTTTGTAGAAGTAGATGCTACTATTGCAAGGTTTGATGAAAGAGGTATTGCTGATCCACTTATCGGCTCGGTACATGATCCTATATATCAAGGTGCAGGGCCCCTCGGCATTGCTGGAATACCTCAGCCAAAACCAGGGGCTGTGACTAAAGCTCACGGTGGAGTGCTATTCATTGATGAGATCGGGGAACTTCATCCTATTCAGATGAATAAGCTCTTAAAAGTATTAGAAGACCGAAAGGTATTTTTGGAAAGTGCGTATTACAGCAGTGAAGATACAAATATACCTCGTCACATCCATGAAATTTTCCAAAATGGTCTCCCTGCAGATTTTAGGTTAATCGGCGCAACTACCAGAAACCCAGAAGAAATACCGCCGGCTATACGTTCACGTTGTTTAGAAATATTTTTTAAACCTCTGTCACAAGATGATATAGGTATTATTGTCAAAAATGCAGTAGATAAAATAGGATTTGAAATAGATGACTTGTCGGTAAATATAGTGAAGAAATACGCT
>Ga0134092_1000624_pt1 | contig 35341 bp, 27 predicted proteins | sample 3_6taG_FD_94454 | JGI IMG/M metagenome (GOLD analysis project Ga0134092, IMG submission 94454) | Switchgrass degrading microbial communities from high solid loading bioreactors in New Hampshire, USA - 3_6_20_6_A3 metaG | ecosystem: Engineered > Bioreactor > Semi-continuous > Anaerobic >... | reverse complement strand
TTCTGCTTCTTTTTCTATATTTTCTGCTTCTGCAGGATTTTCTTTTATATTTTCTTCAATAGTTTCTGTTTTTCTGCTTTCTTCTTCAAGTTGCTGTCTTTTCTCGGCATCTTTTTCTACTTCATAACTCCATCTTACCAAAGTTTCTTCGTATCTTTCGGGATTTGCTAAATCGGTAATATATTGAATATCAGATAAAAAGGCAAGATTTATTTTAACTGCTTTTTCGTATCTATGTTTAGGGAAACCTACGAATAATTGATTTTTATATTCGCAGTTTTCACCTTCGTATTTTTCTCTGTTCATGATACCAATAATAAGGGCAGCATCTTGTTCCAATGAACTTGACCATTCCAAATCTCTTTGAGTTGGAATTCTGTCTTCGATAGGTCTTTGTTCCACGGTTCTCCCTGCTTGTGCTCCAACGACCAAAGCCATATTCCCGTGTCTGTTGACCTTTTTAATAATTTCTCTGACGCTTTTTGAAATTAATCTGAACTCACCTGCTTCAGTTGGTGTTTTATTATCAGCAAGTTTTAACAACTGTATGTAATCGAGATAACCTACTTTACAACCTTTTTTAATGTATTTTTGTAGCAACATACCGAATTCCACTACATTCATACTAACTGCGTCAACAATATAGAATTCCTTTTCTGCCATTTCATTTAAGGCGTTTCGGATTCTTTCTCTTTCTGCTTCATGCAGTTTTTTAGGATTCATAATTTTGCTTACAGGAATTCGTGTCCATATTGCTATCATTTTAATTAATAGATGAATAGCAGGCATCTCTAATGAGAAAAAGACAGGTTTATATCCTGCTTTCAGATTGTTTAAAAAGCAATTTATCATTAAGGTAGTTTTTCCATGTCCTGGTCGACCAATAATGATAGAATACAGAGAGTAATAAAAGCATCTGATTTCTCTATCCAAAGATTGTATTCCTGAAGGAACACCATCTTCAATTTCACCGTTATAGCGTTGAGTAAGTTCTTTGCGTGTTGCGTCAGTAGCCTCTTTCGCATTGAACTCCAAAATAGATTTTTCAATTGGTTCTATATCGAAAATTTGTGCCATTGTATCAATAAGGATATTGTCGGGATTATCTCCTTTATTAACAGATTCTTGGATATTCCTTGATAGTTTTAACAAAGAATCTAAAATTGCTCTTTCTTTTGTTTTCTTAATAGCGTGATGAAAGTCATCTTCATTAATTTGGGTATTTTTCATCTTTTCCAAGAAAGATAATCTTTTTTCACGCTCTTCTGATGTTTTGTTTTGGAAACTATCTACTATAATTAAAGGAGTAATTCCTTCGGTTAAGCCTACTTCTTCAATTTTCTCCCATATTCTTCTGTATGCATCTGTTTTAAAATCCAATGGAGTAATTCCATTGGATTTGCAAGTGTTGTATTTGTCAGGGTCTTGTAAGCAAGATGCGATTAGAATTTCTTCATATATTTTTGTGTTTTCCAACCATATCACCACCTCTTCATCAAGTTCTTATATTATCTCTGTGTACCGAAAGAATCTCAAGGATTATTTTATTCAAATAAAAAGTCGGGTGCTTTTTCTTTACTTCTGAAATCTTGTTCTGTAAATATTTTAATATGAATTGTGCGTTTTTGCAATAAAGAATAAATCCTTTCTTTATATCTCTCTTTGATTTTTTCTTGAGAAGAATTTGTGGTAATAATGGTGTTTTTCTTTTCTGCAATTCTTTTTCTGAAAAGTAAATCCATTTCGGCAATTTGGTGTTCAGAAGTTAAAGAAATAAATTCTTGACCTAAATCGTCTAAAATCAAGAAGTCAACTTCATACATTTTTTGTTTTATAGCATTTAATTGTTCTGTTAAAGATTCTCCTGTCCAAATTTTTCTCAAATTTTGGACTTCAACAAACAGAACAGAGTAGTTATTCTTTAATGCATGTTTGGCACAGATACAAGCGGCTGTTGTTTTCCCACTTCCTGTAGGACCTTCAAACAACAAGTTCCATCCTTCTTCTTTGATTTTATGTATATTGTTTTTGTAGTTATTTAGCATAATATTAATATTTATGCCTTTTTGCATTTCATCGTTTTCGCCAAACATTTTTCGGGTTATAATAGTGCCTTGATTTATTTCAATATTGTCAATATTGAAATATTCTTCAGGGATACCTGCGTTTCTCATTTTTACCTTAAATCTTTCTCTTTTGTAACATTCGCAGAAATCCCAAACACCATTCCCTACTTCAATATAGCCTGATATACATTTATCACAGCCAATACCACCTGAACTTTCCATATAATCTTCATCGTGATAACCTGTATCAATGGGTTTACCACTTTTAGCGTGTTCTTCCATTTCCTTTAACAGTTTATCTCCAATCTTTTGGAATTCTTTTTTGTATTCATTTCTGCTTACAGGTTGAATTATTTTTTTACTATCATCTTTTTCTTTGACACGGTTGTTATTTGAATCTCTTAGATCAATTGTATTATATGGTTTCATTGCAACATCAGGGTATCTGAAAGCGTGTTGTAAGAAAGCATAAATAGCCTTTTCAGGCGTTTGTTTTTTATCGTTAAGGGTAATGGTTAAACCATATTCGACAAAGTATTCCAACACCTTTTTAAAGGTTTCTATATCATAATTTTCTTTTATTGGTTTTCTTTTTAGAATGCTTGTGAAAATTTGATAAGATTTGTTTGGATCGTGGGTATAACCATCTATTCTAATTTTATGGAATAATTCAACTAACATATTACGATGTTCTATATTAATTGCATCAGCATTGTTATTCATCTCTAAACCCCCTTTACTTACCTTCTATATAAGTTTAACATAAATCAATTTAATTATCAATGAGTGGACAAAAAAAACAACAGGAGATAAACTCCTGTTATAAAGATTTTGTTATTGACCCCCATTTACGAGAAGACCTGTCTAAATAAGCGTCATTTCTCCATACGAGAGTCATAACAGCATAAAGAGGTAATGTTAAGAAGGTTAATATGTGTGATAAGTTTATAAAACCTCTTCTGTATTTACACTCAATGATGATAGCAACAATAAGTTGCAAGAAATAACTTGCGATTAAAATTGTTGCACATATTAAGAAAAATGGGTTTGTTAAGATTTCAGGACGGCAAACCAACAGAATAGTTCCAAACGGAAGCATCAATGGAGTAAGAAATTCTACGAAGAAGAATTCTAAATAAGCAAAAGCCATTCTATTTCTTGCAAAGTTCTTAAATCTTAATAATGACTCCATTAATCCTTTAAACCATCTTACCCTTTGTATTTTTAAATCTTTAAGGCTTAAAGGTGCAGCCGTATAGATTACTGCATCTGGTACATATAAGAGTTTGCAACGCCTATTTTGCAATTCCATGCAGAGGAACATATCCTCTCCAATAGTAGGCTTATATCCTCTTACTGCGACTAATGCAACTCTTTCAAACATGCCAAATGCACCACTTATAATCATTAGATTGTTAGTAAGTGCATACGCCGCCCTTGATATATGGAAAGCAGTGAGATATTCCAAAGTCTGAATCTTTTGAAGAATGGAGAATTTATTTGTTTCTTTTGGAAGAACTAAACCACTTGCTGCGATGGCTTTTTTTCTTACCATATCTTGTAGCAAAACTGTCACAGAATCTTCTTTCAGAAGAACATCTGCGTCAATATTTGCTACATAGTCAATGTTTTTAGATAACATCTGGAAGCCTGCATTGAGAGCATCGTGCTTCCCTCCATTTACTTTATCAACTACATAAAGATGAGGGAAGGTTAAAGACCTATAAACGCCTATAATTTCTTTTGTCTTAACGACATTCATGGCTTTTTCTTTATGAACAGGTCTCATATTAAAGACTTCCAACAATAGTGATAAGGTTTTATCTTTTGAACCGTCATTTACAATGAGTATTTCAGATACATTCTTTGCTTTTAAAACAGAATTAACTGTTTGCAAGATGGTATTTTCCTCATTGTATGCAGGTATTACAACACCCACAGGAGGCAATTTAGATGGTACAGTTTCTTTCTCCCTGCTTCTCTTTATATGGAAAATAAGAGATTTGATTAAAGATACATAAATTGTAACAACAAGAAGCACGAAGTAGCCAAAAGCCAATGGGTCTGTAACAGTCTTAAGTGCATAGACAGATGCTTTCAATTCAAACCAATAACTTTCAATAAGGAATACTGCATCTGTTTTTTGAATAAGGACTTCAAAGAAGATGGTGGTATAAACTGCAATTATTACCGACCAAATAGCAAGTTTCCAAACTGCTTTCCTTAATAGTTTTCTTGTCTTTTCTATCGCCAAAGCGATGAAAATCATCATTGCTATTACCAACAGGAAGTATTCATAATATGGGGTTAAAGTTTGTAAAATTTGTGGATACCTCCATAAAAGAATGCCTGTTATGATACAGATTGTGACAAAAATTTCGGCTTTCTTCTTAAACTTGTTAATAAGAAGAACTCCGAATAGGCAACAGTAAATAGCAATGAATGGAAGTAGCAAACTTTTGTTTGTTATAATATTTCTGTAGTATATGTAAGTTGCTTTGAAAAATTCATCTTGAGTGTATAGAAGAGAAGTTATCTTGTGAATGAAGATGAAGAATGCTGATACAAAGAGTATAAAATGCATTCTCCTAAACCATGTTTGTGTGCTTTTTGTCATACTATAATTACCTCCTCTTAAATTTATTACCTCTCTATACAAAACGAGTAGTGAAACCCGACTGTCAAGAGAGAATAATATAACTGATTATTATTTTATACATATTTTATAAAATACCTTTAATTTTGTGTTGGAGTGTTTACTTTTTTTATTTTATGTGATACAATATTTATATCACAAAGGGGGTGTGTTTTATGGCTGAAGAGAATGGAAAAAAAGTAAAAATAAAAGAAGTTAAGTATGGAATGTCAGTTCTCACAAACATCGGAAACTATGAGAATATTCGCACCCATTTAGAGGTTACTGCGGAGTTAGAGGAAGGGCAGGATTTAAATGAATGTATTAATCAATTGAGCAAACAGGTTAAAGATTGGGCTCGTTCAGAATACATAGGAATTAAACAGAAGAGAAAGATACCAGAGAATAATAAAAAAGCGTAGGAATAAAAATCCTACGCTTTTTTATTTAGATTTTGAAGAGTTGAAAGAGAACGATTGTTTTTTCGCTACTTGGAGTATAATCTTCCATATACTTCTCAAGAAGCAAACCATAATCGTAAATAAATTGGTCAATATTTCGCAAATAGCGAATATCGGACACAAAATCCTTCTTTTGTGCATCATCTTTAAATCTTTGTGGAAAAATTTGAAGAAACAGATATTCCTCCTCTCCCTCACTAAATCTTAAAGGAACAAATACATTGGGAATGGTAGAATACTTCTTCAAAAGTTCCAATGCCCTTGAACAGTCTTTAATTGGACTATTCTTAAACGCCATATATTTTTTTCTGAAGATTTTCAGATATTCATCTGGCGATATAGGGCGAATAATTACTCCGTCCATGCTATCTCCTCCTTATACTCTAAAATCGTCCACAGAGAACCTACCTTTTTTACCACTGTTTCCACTTTGTTTAGGAGTTTGAGTGGAAGAAGAAGTGTTATTAGTAGGTTGTGGTTCTTCAAACAGGGAAATACTGTCGGGGTGTATTAACCCAAACTCTCCCATTTTGCAATTTGTTTGATTTTCCATCTCACCTGTTGAGTTGAACTCTACTGACAAATCATTTCGAGTTTCTGTCGAAGGAGTTTCTGCGTCATCTGACGGAGGAAAATCAGGAACATTTTCTTCTGAAACAGCATCAGTTTGAGGAATTTCATCCTCAATTTTTTCTTCTGTGTGAGTTTCTTCAACCTCCTGTTCTTCTTCAGAATCAGTAGCAGAAGCCTCTGTTGAATTTTCTTCGGTAGAAACAACCCCAAGAGGTAAGATGACATCTGCACCACAAACAATTTGTTTGTTCGCACCATCTCTTTTAATTTTATATGGTCCTTGAACTAATAGTTCAAGTCCTTCTATGAGATTGTCAATACCTCCAACAGATTCTTCTATCAGAGTTTCAAACGCCACCACCTTATACACTTCGATAAGATTTGTGTGTGAATCTATAATTTCAAAACTCACAACTCCCTTTTCCACTGATGGTGTTCCACAAACTTTTCCAATAACCTCGATTCGGTTAAACATTTGTTATCCCTCCAAATTTTCTGTGATGTCTTTTATGAATTCCTTAAAAAGGAACTTCTATCTTTAGTGAAAAAGATTGATAATTAATTTTTCAACATAATTATATCATTTCCTGCAAATAGAAACAATAAAGAAAAACAAAGGAAAAAGAGGTATATTAAATATACCTCTTCCACTAATAAATTACACATATACTGGTTTTCCACGTTCTAATGCAACGAATTCGCCAAATTCTTTTGGGTTTCTAACCAAGTTGAGATGGTCAGAGAATTCATCGCATTGACGCTCTACCTTATCACCTGCAAGCAAACCTTTCTTACGGTAGATAACATTGTGGCCGATTTCATGACCAAGGGTAAAAAGTTGAAGTTCCTTGGCTTCCTCTTCTGTAAAAGAAACCCCCATAGAACCATCGTGCAAAGGCATGTAATACTTACGAGTGCTGTAATCATACATCAAAGGATAAATCTTGATGACACCTTTCTTATTCTTTGATGCATGAGGCTCATAAGTTCCAAGAATTTTGAACTTACCTCTGTCAGGGTTTACGAGTCTTACTTCTTCAATACCCTTCAAAGCCAAAGGTTTCTTCTTAGCGACTTCCCTCAAATATTTATAAACATCCTCTTTGGTAATTGCCATCTTGTAAGGGGCTTTTGTTCTTACAAATTCATCTTGGATATTAATTACATGCTCTTGCTCTCCCTTAATCAAACCAACCAAAAATCTGACAATCTTGAAAACAGACATTGCGACCTTGTATACAATCAATGCAACACAGACAACGAAAATGATATCTATGGCGTTAGCAAGATTCAATGTCTCCAAGACCTCTCTGACGAAAGACAAATCTTTCATTTGCGTATGCCCCCTTTCTAAAAGAAAATTAAAGATTACGAATATTATTTTGAACATACAATAAATATTTCCTGCAAAATGATCTTCAAGTTTTATAAGGGCATGAATTTTCCCCCACAAAACCTTATGGTTAAGTGGGGGATTTTACTGAAAATATGAAGATAATTACTTAATATTTTCAGTATATTTACAGTTTGGATAATTAGAACAACCCCAGAAATCGCCTTTTATCCCTTTTCTCTTCACTAATGGATTGCCACATTCAGGGCAGGGTTTTGTTTTTCCATAAGGCAATGTTTTTGTGCATTCAGGATAACCTGAACAACCCCAAAACTTGCCCGTTTTTCCTTTTCTCAAATACATATCTTTTCCACATTCAGGGCAAGGCCGTGTTTCCCCATAAGGTAAAGTCTTCGTACAATTAGGATATCCAGAACATCCCCAAAACTTACCTGTTTTTCCTTCACGAAGAATCATTTCTTTACCACATTCAGGACATGGTTGTTCAGCCTTTTTCATTTCAAGAGGCTTACCGTTATCATCGCAAGGAATAGTATGTTTACAGTCAGGATATCCAATACACGCTAAAAATTTGCTTGTTTGTCTACCCTTTTTATACTCCTTGACAATCATAGGTTTACCACATTTTTCACAAGTAATACCTGTATCATTATATTTATCATTGATAGGTAAGATAGTTTTACAATCAGGATAACCTGAACAACCTAAAAACTTGCCATGCTTACCTTCTTTTTCGACTAAAGGTTTGCCACAATTCGGGCAAAGTTTATCAGTTACTTTATCTTCTTTATCCATAACTTTTACCTCCTTTTTTGCCTTATCTAAGGCTTCACTAAATGGGTTATAAAACTCATAAAGAGTGTCTACCCAATCCATTTTCCCTTCTGCTATTAAGTCAAGTTTTTCTTCCATATCAGCAGTGAAAGAAACATTTATAACATCAGGGAAATATTTAACTAACAAATCTGTTACATCTGAACCAAGTTTTGTTGGTATAAATCGACTTTTATCTATTTCTACATAATTCCTGTTTTTAAGAGTAGAAATAATAGTAGCATAAGTGCTTGGTCTTCCAATTCCCAACTTCTCCAATTCTTTGATTAATGTTGCTTCTGTGAATCTTGGAGGAGGAGTTGTAAATTTTTGGGTGGGTTTGATTTTTATTAATTTCAATACTTGGTCTTTAATAAGTTGAGGAAGATTTATCTCTTTTTCTCCATTGTCAGGGTTATCTTCGTCAACTTCTTCTTGATAAAGCACCATAAAACCATCAAAGTTTAAAGTGCTTCCACTCGTTTTAAAAACATAATCAGCCGCAGAAATTGATACGGTAACTGTATCATAAATCGCAGGTGTCATTTGACTTGCGATATATCTTTCCCAAATTAATTTGTAAAGAAGATACTGTTCATTTGTTAAGTATTTCTTTATCAAATCAGGTTCTTTTTCAATCATAGTTGGTCTAATTGCTTCGTGTGCATCTTGTGCGTCATTTTTGGTTTTATATATATTAGGAGTAGTTGGTTTATATTTAACTCCCCATTTATTTAATATAAAATCAAGAGTTTCTTTTTGAAAATCAGGATTAATTCTTGTGGAATCCGTTCTCATATAAGTAATTAATCCATGAGGTTGCCCATCATCAATTTCAATACCTTCATACAATTGTTGAGCAACTTTCATGGTTCTATCTGAACTCCATTTTAACTTTTTAGAGGCTTCCTGTTGTAATGTACTTGTCGTAAATGGAGGATTTGGTTTTCTTGTTTTTTGCTTCTTCTCAATATCTTTTACAACATAATCCTTTCCTTTCAAATCTTCAAGAATTTTATCTGCCACTTCTTTATTTGGGATATTTATTTTTTCTTTTCTTTTTTCCGTTAGTTCTGCATCAAAAGGAAACTCTTTATCTTGTGGAGTTAAATTAACATAGATTTTCCAATACTCTTCAGGAATGAAAGACTTAATTTCGTTTTCTCTATCACATATAATTTTTAAAGCAACAGATTGAACTCTTCCTGCAGACAATCTTCCACTTAAAACTTGATTAAGCCATGGGCTTAATTGATAACCAACAATTCTGTCTAAAATTCGTCTTGCTTGTTGGGAATCTACCATCTGATAATCTATATCATGTGGATTAGAAACAGCCTGCATAACTGCTTTCTTGGTAATTTCATTGAATTGTATTCTCTCTATGTTTTTACAATGTCTTTTTAATAGTTGGTATAAATGCCAAGCAATTGCTTCTCCTTCTCTATCAGGGTCAGACGCTAAAAGCACCTTATCGGAGGATTTCGCAAGAGTTTGCAATTGTTTTACAACATTGCTTTTACCTTCTGAAATTACATAGGTTGGTTTGAAATCATCTTCTATATCAACACCTAATTCTTTTTGGGGTAAATCTCTTACATGTCCAAAAGAGGCTTTTACTATATAATCCTTCCCCAAATATTTTTCAATGGTTTTACTTTTCGCAGGAGATTCAACTATAACAAGAGTTTTACTCATTTTACATCCCTCCTTTTATCGGGCTTTCATTATTGGAAATCATTCTTCTATTATACTATTATTTTTCAAGAAAATCAAAGAGAACATCTAATCTTGTTGCGAACATATTTTCGTTACCATTTAAAGCATACATACTTAAGTCATTCAATATAATAATAATTTCTTCCAATCTGTTGAGTAAGATTTCACATTCTTTAAACGCATCAACAGAATTAAAAGCATCAACCTCAAAAGGTTCATTAACGTTGTAAGCATAAACTTTATTACTATGATAAACATCTTTGATATTCTTTTGTGTATCTGATACAATTATTAAAGCATCGTCTATTGTACTTACTATATTATTAATATCTTGGTTATTTTTAAGTGAAGCAGTTAGTAAATCTGTTATAGTCTTTTCAGCAATAGAACAAAGGTTAGCCATTCTTCTTTCAACAGAAGGCTTATTTAACTTTGCTTCTTCAAATTTTGCTTTTTCTAATTTATATATTTTTCTTTGTTCATTACTATATTTAATAAAAATAAAACCTACAGTAGCAAGGATTAAAGTTCCGATGCCCCATCCAACTAATAAATCGTATTGTTTAGAAATATAATTGGTAATACTAAAAACTATGCAAATGCTTGATAAAAACCAAAAGAACATTGCCATTCCCATAAAAATTCTTGAACCGAATTCTGCTAATAGATAATCTTCTTCTGGCTCTCTCCACCACTTTTGAGTTATCTTTCTGTATTTAGGAAGAAACTTGGAGTTTACAAGCAAGATTTTTTCAAGGATTCTTCTAGTATCCACATCTAAACCTCCCTTCAGAAATTCTAATTATATAATAACATAAATCGGTTTTTTCAACAATTTTTATTGTTTAATTTTTCTCTTTTCATCGGGCTTTTACCTTCGTAGAAAATTGATTTTCGATTAAATATATGCTACCCTTGTATTAAGGGGGAGGGAGGTACATTTAAGTTATTATTTATTAGTAGGGATTATAAGTTTGTTGTATAAATTATAAATATGAATTGTTAAAGATAGGTCGTAAGTACCTATATAATTTTTATCTAAGATTAAGCAAGAATACTCCCTCCTCTAAATGAAGTGAAGGAGGGGGATGAATTGTAGGGAGGGAAGCCCCCGAAGTTACGCTTGTGGACATCGTATAAGACCTGTTTTCAGGCACGGTGGATGAAGCAAGAAGCCCACACTTCAAACCGCAAGGTTAAGTGGGGGAGGCTTCACAGTTTTAAATAAAGAGAAGAGGTGAAAGAAGTTGAAACATTTTGATGAAAAGCAGAGGCTTTTTTCTCGTTTATTGCAGGGTTTTAAGGGAATAAAAACAACCGAATACTCTCTTTTAGTTGGGTTTGTATCCGTTTTGGCAATTGTCTTATTTACTTATTTAGGATTTAAATTGTATAACCTATATCATATTATAGGAAATAACATTCCTTAATGGGGTGTTATAATGAACAATTCTATAACAATTTAAAAAACCTCCACCCTATTTAACAAAAATAAGTGTGGAGGTTTTGTCTTTAAATGATATTGTTCTCTTTAAGGAAGGTTTCTATTTTAAGCAAGAACTTTGCTATTTTAAGAATCAATTCTTCCTCTTCAGGAGAAACTTTTCTTTTATCGAAAGTAAGCCATAAAGAGAACTTATTATTGATTGTTTTCTTATAAGGCGTTATTTTCCCTTCCTTATGAAGGTTTAATAAAGTTTCAAAACTCTTATCAACATTGGGAAGATATTTACTTATAGGTTTAACAGTTTCGTATTCTTTTTTGAACTCCGATAACAAACTGTGAAATTGTTGGGCATTGAGATATTCTATGTTCTTATCTGTCATACCTACTTCCCTCCTTTATAAGTATCTTATAAACCTATTATATACTTATTTATCAACGAAGTCAATAGCCTCCTTTTAAATACCTGCTAATGATTTGTAATGTTATCCATGCTGATATACAATTAAATAGAAAGGGGGAAGAACCATGAAAAAACCAATTGTTATAGATTTATTTAGTGGAGCAGGTGGATTTAGTGAAGGTTTCCGACAAGCGGGTTATAATATCGTTTGCGGAGTAGATATAAATGAAGATTGCAGGAAATCTTATCAAATGAATTTTAAGGAGGCAAAGTTTATTAATCAGGATATTAGAGAGGTTCCAACTAAAAAAATCCTATCCATTTGTAATTTATCAGAAGGAGATGTTGATGTTATTATTGGAGGACCTCCTTGCCAAGGGTTTTCTCATGCAGGAAAAAGGTTAGTGGATGATCCAAGGAATGTTTTATTTAAGGAGTATGTAAGAATTGTAAATGAGATCCGCCCAACTTATTTTATAATGGAGAATGTAGTCGGTTTAGTGACAATGGCAAATGGAAAGTTTAAAAAAGAAATTTTAGAAACTTTTCAAGAGATAGGTTATACAGTAGATGTAAAAATTTTAAATGCAGCAGATTATGGAGTCCCTCAAAATAGACATAGAACAATTTTTATTGGGAATAAGATAGGAATTCCTATTTCATTTCCTTCTCCAACTCATAGTGAAAATAGTAAAAATGGTTTGTATAAATGGACAACTGTTGAAGAAGCAATTGAAGATTTGCCACCACTTGGAATTGGAGTTGGTGCAGAAGTAATGGAATATAATAATATAACGACTTCTTTATATCAGTTATATATGAGAGGAATTATTTCTTATGAAGAATGGTTAGAGGGTTGTCATCCTAACAGTTTACCTGACAGTATAATGACGTTATATAATCATTGGACTACTGATACAAAAGATAAAACAAGACGTCGTTTTATACATATTCCACCTGGTTGTAATTGGTCATCTTTACCCGAACATTTAAAAACAAAAGGGAAGTTTAGCAACTTATATAGGAGATTAGACCCTTCTGCTCCAAGTGTTACTTTAACAAATATAAGAAAAACAATGTTAATTCATCCTTGGGAAGATAGATTGTTAACAGTAAGAGAAGGAGCAAGAATACAATCTATCCCTGATTATATAAGATTTGTAGGGAGTTTAAATAGTCAGCAACAGCAAATTTCTGATTGTGTGCCGTCTATATTGTCTTATGTATTAGCAAAACATATTAAAAATAATTTATAAAATATAAAAAGACCTGTTTTTACAGGTCTTTTTATGTTTCAAATTTAGGGAAGAATGTTACCTTTAGACATTCGCCACTCTTTATAAGATAGTCCGTCAAGAGGAATTCCGACAGCAGTAGTTATAAATACTTGCAAGTCGTTTTGAGATAAGAATTCTAACAATTTGCTTATTTTCTTATCATCCAGTTCCGATAAAATATCGTCTAAAAGAAGAATAGGTGTTTCGTCAGTTGCTTCTTTCATTAATTTAAATTCGGACATTTTCAAAGATAAAGCAATTAATCTTTGTTGTCCTTGGGAAGCAAAATGTTTGCTATCCATTCCATCTATATTAATTACTATGTCATCTCTATGAGGACCAATAGTGCTATACCCTCTTTCTAAATCAAGGTTTCTATTTTCTCTTAAAAGAGAGGCATACATTGTGGAGATATTTTCTTCTGTCCACTCTGTTAAATTTTTAAGAGTTGTTTTGTAATCTATCTCTACAACACTATCTTCTTCTGTAATTTCAGAAAAGAATTGAGGACATAGTTCTTTAAGTTTTTGAACAGCCGTATATCTTAATCTCCACAAATAAACTCCATATTCATTTATTAGTGTATCCAAAACATCGAGTATTTCATTATATCTATTAGGTCTTTCTTTTAATACTTTATTGCGTTGTTCCAATATTTTTTTATAATGCATAAGATACACGCAATATTTATTACTTATTTGACAAAGCATAGTGTCTAAAAATTTTCTTCTTACATCAGGGCTATCCTTAATCAAAGAAAGGTCTTCAGGAATAAAATAAGTTACTTTTAAATTCCCGATAAAATCAACCAATTTCTTTTGTACTAAACCATTTACTTTGACTTTTTTATTAACTTTGTCATAGCCCATTTCTACGGTTAGTTCTTTATCTTTTTCTGTGAGTGCTTTTATTTTTAAGTAAAATAATTCCTCGTCTTTTTTAAGCAAATGTCTGTCAGTGCTTGTTTTCATAGATTTACCCAAGCCTAAACAACTAATGGCTTCAAGCAAATTGCTCTTTCCTTGACCATTATCTCCGATAACAATATTGAAGTTGGGGTGAGGATTTATTCGCAAGTTTACTATATTCCTAAAATTAGAGATTGTAAGTTCTTCTATTTTCAATTTGAACCCCCTCCTATTAACAATAAAGATGTTTATCTAAAGAAATTTTATCCTTATTAAAGATATTACAATATGGTTATAAACATTATATAATAAAAAAATGAATTTTACAATAGTAAAACCCCTGTTTTAATGAAAACAGGGGTTTTCTGAAAGGAAGGACACCTCATTAAAGAAGGATGTCTGATTTATAGCCTGATACTATAAAAAACTATTAAACTATCTATTTGAATCCCACTTAATTTTATAGTGTTTGAGTGGGGAGGCTACTATTATTAGTATGTACTCTAAATTAAAAATTATACTATAAAGAAATGTTATCTAATATTTTTTTGACTTGTTCTGCTATTTTTTCTGCCATTTTAGGAGGTACAGCATTCCCTACTTGCCGATATTGAGAACTGATATTTCCATAGAATATAAAATTATCGTCAAAAGTTTGAAGTCTTGCAACTTCTCTTACTGTAAAATTACGTGGTTGTGAATAGTGTGCGTATGAACTGTTAGCACCTGAAAGTGTAGTGATTGTATTAACAGGTTTATTTCTATCGAATATCCTTAATCCTATATTAATTTTTCTATCATGTATATCATATTTACCGTCTATTTCTTCAAGATATTCCATTCTAATTAGGTTTTTTATTTCACTTGAAATATCATCATAATTTGTGAGTTCTTTAATATCTTCGATGGATAATGGGTTTCCGTCCTTATTACCATATTTTTTCTTTCTTCGATTTTCAGAAATAGCATTTAATATACTAGTTTCTTTTGGAGAACATTCCCCTTTTAAGGATATTTCCCAAGAATGAACATGATTTTCTCCGTGTCTTAAATCACATAAGAAATTCCCTTCGCCAAGAAGTTCATATGTTTTTTTATCTACAGGAAAGTACATATCATGATTGTATTGTTGTGTTTCTTCAAAACTTCCTATTTGTTCTATATCCCCAATTGCTTCTCCTAAAGTAATAATTCTTTCACTTTTTTCTGGGAATGAAAAATCTAATGGTATATCATTTCTTACCCCTACTATAAAAATTCTTTCTCTTATTTGTGGAACTTCATAATCTGAACAATTTAAAACTTTATATTTTACTTTATAACCAATTGCTTCAAACTGTTCAAGAAAATGTTTAAGGACTCTTCCTTTATCCATACTTACAAGTCCTTTTACATTTTCCATTACAAAAATTTTAGGGTTAAAATATTCAACATATTTTATAAATTCCAAAGGAAGCGTATTTCTTTGGTCATTAATATCTCTTTTTCCTGCGATAGAAAATCCCTGACAAGGAGGACCACCAATGATGACATCTATATCTCCCAATTCATTTTTAACTTCTTCAATATTTAATTTTCTAATATCTCCTATGAATATTTTTGTATCAGGATGATTCTTTTGATATGTAAGTGCAATTTCCTTATCGAATTCTATTGCCCCTTTTATCGTAAAATTTTGTTTAATAAAACCATTACTAAAACCACCACAACCTGAAAATAAATCTAAAACTTTATAACTCATTATTATCCCCCTTTCAAAGATATTATAACATAAATATAAAATATTTGTTAATTTAATAAAGGATATATATAATTCATGAAGAACATGTCGGAGATTAATTTCCCTCTGATTAAAATTGTGCAGAGACACAATTATTAGGAAGGAGTGATGTGTAATGAGAGGATTAAATTCCCCTAAAAAATTACTTCTTGGTCTTCAACATACACTTGCGATGTTCGGTTCAACTGTTTTGGTTCCAATCCTTACAGGTTTAAATCCATCCGTAGCATTATTTTCAGCAGGAGTTGGAACATTAATTTTTCACTTGGTAACAAAAAAGAAAGTTCCTGTATTTTTAGGTTCATCCTTTGCATTTATCCCTGTATTGACTGCCGTAACTGAAAAATATGGTGCTGAATATGCAATGGGAGGAACAATTGTTGCAGGACTTTTATATTTGATATTTGCGGGGCTATTTTACTTGGTAGGTGTTGAAAGGATACAATCCTTTTTCCCTCCTATAGTAATTGGCCCCATTATTGCGATTATAGGATTGGGCTTGTCACCTGTGGCTGTTGAAATGGCAAGTGAGAATTGGATTGTTGCAATAACAGTTGTTGCAGTTATCTTTTTAATCTCTATATGTTGTAAAGGTTTTATAAGGTTAGTTCCTATATTAGTAGGTATAATTGCAGGTTATATAGTATCAATATTCTTTAATATGGTGGATTTTTCTACAATAGCACAATCTCAATTAATAATTATGCCAAAGTTTGTTTTACCCAAATTTAATATATCTGCAATTCTATCTATAGCACCTGTTTCTTTTGTAACAATTTTAGAGCATTTAGGGGATATAAATGCTAATGGTGCAGTTGTCGGGAAAAATTTTGTAAAAGACCCAGGCCTTCATAGAACGGCATTAGGAGATGGATTAGCAACTGTGTTTGCAGGATTTGTGGGAGGACCACCTAATACTACTTATTCTGAAAATACGGGAGTTCTTGCTACAACAAAGGTATATGACCCGTCTATATTAAGAATTGCGGCTGTAATGGCAATTATAATGAGTTTTATAGGTTATATTAATGGTATCCTTCTAACAATCCCAAAAGCAGTATTAGGAGGAGCAAGTTTAGTTCTATTTGGGATGATAGCATCGATAGGATTTAAAACCATAGCACAAGAAAAAGTAGATTTAAATAATAACAGGAATATATTAATAATGTCTATTGTTTTAGTAATAGGTTTAGGAGGGGTAGTATTAAATATTAAAGGGATTGAATTTTCAAGTTTAAGTATAGCAGCCTTTGTAGGGATAGTGTTAAATAAAATAATTCCTGAAAAAGAAAACAAGGAGGATTAAAAAATCCTCCTTGTTTTTATAATTTTGAAAGATTATTTCCCTAACAGTTTGTTTGTGAGTTTAATACTCAAAATCAAACCATTAATATTATCTTCATTATAAACCACTCCTCTATTTAATTTGAGGGAGAGGATATATAAGATATTTGTTAGGGAATTTTTATCTTCCGCATTTAAAATGTCTTTAATAGCAAAGTAAATTGCCTGAAGTTTGTTGTTTAGGCTGAACACCTTATGAATTAAGATTGCGTCATAATTAATTTTTTGAAGAACAGAAAGGAAATCATTGGAGATTCCTTTAATACTTCCGTTCCTACTTGCACACTCCTCTTTGAAGGTCATGAAGTTGAAATCTTCATTATTTACAGAATGTCTTGCAGAAAGTAAGAAATCGGATATATCCGTCATTTTCCTTTCCACTGCTCTAAGATCATTAAGGTCTTCTTCTGTTTCCTCCTCTTTTTCAATCTGACAGTTTAAGTCTTCTACTGTTTCAGAAAGAGAAGAAAAGATGTTGTTGAACTTCTGATTGATATATGCTTTGTTGTAGTTTTCGCCTCCATCGAAGTCATAGTCATCTTCAATGTTATTTGTCAGAATATTGCCCATTGTAATAGAACTGTAATTAAATTTTAGCAAATTTCTGATCGGCAATTCTAACAATAGAGCATGAAGATTTTCATCCTCATTTTTTACCTTATCACTAACATAAGCAATAAGGTTAATTCTTTCAAAGATGTTATCTAAAAGAAAGTTTGCATCTTTGTATAAGGAGTTGTGCATAAGAAGGATACTTGATTTGAAAGATTCATTTATGCTTTTAAGACACTTTCTCAAGAAAGTAAAGTAATGTTCTTTCAAATCGGAAGGAATATTTCGTGTTTCTTGCTGTGAAATAATTGTTTCAATTTCTTCATCTGTTAAGAGTCTTGTACTTTCTACATCAGGCAACCTCCCTTCTGCTAAAACTCTGTGAATGTTCTCCTTTAAAAATTCTAAATTCATACTTTGAACCTCCTAAAATTAATATTACTTTGCTATTGACAAAGGTATGAGAAGTATAAACTATATTTTTCATTTGTAAACTACATATCTTTAGTCAATAAACAAAGTCATGTTTATTATTAAACAAAATAATCATAAAACCTTTAATAAAAAACGCCTCCCTTAAAGGGAAGCGTTTTTTATTATGTAGTTGGTTCATTTACATTACTTTCATCGTTGTCTTCATTTTCTTCTATTTCTTCATTATTTTCATTACCTTGTTCATTGTTATTATTGTCATTATTATTGTTATTCTCATTTTGACTATCATTGTTATTATTTCCATTATCACCATTATGATTTCCATTGCCATTATTATTTCTGTTATCATCTATGATTTCGTTGTTGTCATTGTTATTATTATTGTCTCCATTATCAGGTGTATAATTCGGTTTTATATAACCTTTTTCAACGAGTAAATCAAAATAGCCTTCTTTAATTAAGATATCAGTGTAGCCATTTTCGACAAGTTTTCCAAGGTAGTTATTCTCTATTAAAAGAGGTAATAATCCTTTCTGAATTAATTGTCCTGCATAACCATTGGAAACTAATGTGTCTAAAACACCTTTGTCTTCTTTGGCTAATTCTATATATTCTTCAATATAATCTTCCATATTTAAAGGCTCACAATTGAAGGTTTCAGTTGGAATTTGACCTGTTCTTAACCTCAATGTTTTTACTACATAACTTCTTTGATATTCAGGTAAGTTTTCTTCCAAAGGATTATTCATACATAGAGGTCCTGCTAACATAGGTGGAGTATTTGGAGTTAGGTATAACTTAACTTCTTGAAAACCGTAATTGAAGTCAAAACTCTTGTTGGGGATTAATGAAGCATATTGTTTCATATAAATACCCCAAACAACTCCTGCTGTAGAACTACTTGAAGGGTCTCCTTTTGGAGAAGAGTTATCGCTATTCCCAACCCATACTGCAGTAGAAGCATTAGGTGTAAATCCAACAAACCACAAATCTTTTACATTATCGGTAGTTCCTGTTTTACCTGCTGCATGTCTGCCAATTTGAGCCCTACTTCCTGTTCCCATCTGAACATTTTCATAAAGCATATGTGCAACTATATTGGCAGTTTCTTCACTAATAATTCTTTCTTGCTTTATTTCAGGTTTATAAACCACAGTTCCTTTTCTATTCGCAATCTTTTCTATGTAGTGAGGGGTAACAAGAACACCTTTATTCGCAAAGATACCATAAGCAGTAGCCATTTCATAAGGAGAAATACCTTTTGAAAGACCACCTATTGCAATACCCAAACCCATATCCGAATCGGTTAATGAAGTTATACCCATCTTTTGTAGATAATTTCTAATTGTGCGAATTCCAATATCATTTGCTGCCTTTACTGCAACAACGTTATTAGAAACTCTTACTGCTTCTCTTATAGTTATATAACCGACATGTTTTCTATTGTAGTTTCTTGGGGTATAACCACCGATATTTGTGGGTTCATCCAAATAAATGTTTGAATCTGTGAAAAGACCTTCTTCAATACCTGCCGCATAAATAAGTGGTTTGATTGAAGAACCTGGTTGTCTTGGTTTCACAGCCATATTTACTTGATTTCGTAAGAAATCTCCACCACCTGCCATAGCAACAAGAGCACCTGTTTGAGGGTCAATTGTTACAATGGCTATATCGTTTGCATTATATTGCTTTGCAAATTTTTCTGATTGTTCTGCTGCAATTGCTTCTGCCATTTCTTGTGCTTCATCTACAAGAGTAGTATATATATCCCACCCCGCAGAATAAATCCTTTCGCCGAATTTCTTCTCTAAATCAGAGATTACCCATGAAGTGTAGTAAGGATATAACATGTTGTAAATTCTTTTTTTATCTTGGGTAGTGTTTACAACTTCAACAGGAGTTTCAGCGATTTTCTTTGCTTCTTCGGCTGTTAAATAACCTTCTCTTACCATAGCATCTAATACAGCCAATCTTCTTTTTTGTGCTTTTTCAGGATATTTTTTGGGGTTATAAATGCTTGGTCCTTGTGGTAAACCTGCTAATAGAGTTATTTGATCCATAGACAATTCATTAACTGATTTACCATAGAAGGTTTTTGCAGCCGCCTCTAAACCGTAAGCATTATGCCCATAGAAGATTTCATTTAAATACATCTCCAATATCTTGTTCTTATCAAACTTCTTCTCTAATTCTACAGAGATTAAAGCCTCTTTAATTTTTCTTTCCCAAGATTTTTCTTGTGATAAGAACAAGGTTCGGGATAACTGTTGGGTAATAGTGCTTGCACCTTGCCCTGTTGGATTGCCAGTAGAGAAGTTATAAACCACTGCTCTTATAATACCAATAAGATCAATGCCGTAATGTTCATAAAATCTTCTATCTTCTGTTGCAATAACGGCATGAATCATATCTTCAGGTATCTTATTGTAAGGAAGATAATTTCGCTTTTCATCATAAATTTCTGCTAATAAGGTTCCATTTTTGGAGTAAATTCTTGTTGTTAGGCTTGGTTGATATTCAAAACTTGCAATATCAAAACCTTTCAGCATTTCATCTTGAAAAGCGATAAACTCTTTCCATACATACCCTACCAATGGTAGAGATACAGATAGGAAGATAATTGTAAAGAGCAGTGTTATAAGGATATACTTCCCTATGGCTTTTAATGCTCTAATTATTATATTCCCTTTCACACGGTTCTCCCTCCTTAATGATTATTTGTATAGAAGAAACTATACTTTTTGTATTTTACAAATCCTATTCCTTAAATTAGGCATTGCGGAAACGATATTTAAAGTCTCTTCTATATAAACATTAATCCAATTATACAATATTTCTTCACAAATATCTACTACTTTAGGATAATGTTCTTGCAAAATTAAATAAAGTTCATATAAGGAGTTTAGAGAGTAGAAATCCCAATCAAAATTGGTTAAGCCGTATTCCATTGCAGAAGTTGCATCTTCCCATTCTTCAACGCTTATATAAAGTTTTATTAATTCAATTATTTTATCCTTATCAAGTTCCAAATTCCCTTCACTGTCAGAGGATTGTTGCGTCCAACTTTCAATAAGGAAATCTGCCATTTGAGTTCTTTCTTCTTTATTAAAGACACCATGAATTATTGTATAAACTTCTGTGGTATAGTATTTAGACCATAACTCTCTTAATAAATCAAGAGCATAATCCATCATTTCGTAGTCTTTAATAGAAAATGCTGTATTATAAAATGTTACAAAACCATGGGCAATAACTTTGACTTGTTCTATATCATAATTTTCTGTTATGTCATAATAAAGCATTGCTTCTGTAAATGCTTCATAAGATTGTTTATACCAATTGTTAATTTCTTCTTGATTGGGTTTTCTGCTCTTTGTTAAAAGATAACCTGCATGGAAAGCCCAACGGCTTTCAGCAATGCACCATCTAAATAATGCCCATCTATAATTCTTTCTTCCTATTGCAGACATATCTCCAATACTTTGACTTCTTCTTACACCTGCAAAGTAGGAAGCCATCGATTTTGCAAAACGCAAATATTCTTCCGAACAATTTACTTTCATAGCATAGTCTAATAATTCTTCAGTGCCTTTTTCAGCCCATTTGGATTTGCTTGGGTCTTTTTCAGTTTCACGGAAGAATAGTTTCAATCTTTTTGCAGCAAGGTCTATAATTCCAACTTCATAAGCCTCTTTAGACCTTGTATAATGCCACTCGCTCAAAGATAAATTACTTTGGCAAGTTTCTTTGCGTAAGGCTTCATCCCAATAGTTTAATAATTTTTTATATGTATTAGATTTAATCATGAAATGTTTATCTATTAGGCTTAATGGTAATACATCTTTAATTGCATTGAATGGAAAATCTTTATCTTGTTTTAATACACCTATGAACCATACTAAATCATCCCAAGTTCTCATTTCTATATAATGATGAAGTATGTTTTGATAAGCATTGAATTTATAGTCTTTATCTCCATAATAATTTGCAATTCGTGTTTTTAACCATTCACAAAATACTGTTTCAAGTTTTGCAACTCCCCACAAATGCCCTTGGCACTTATCATAAAACTCTATTGCTTCAATTAGAAGAGTATCAGATAGTTTTTTATTATTTGTATTTAAAACATCTAATGCCTGTGCTACAAGAGTATTGGCTTTATAGAAATTTATCTCCTCTAATAAGCCTGAACTCTCCATTTTTTCTAATATTTCTTTTCCTAATTGACTTCTTGAATAAACATCTGTTTTATATTCATGTTGTTTTACAAGAACAAAGGGCAAATGATACATACTTGGAGTTTGATTATATTCGATAATGTCACCATCTCTTTCCCATATAACTTGTTTAATTCCATCTCCTTTTACAGTGAACCCTTCGTTATAAAAGAAATTATAAACTTTTTTAATTCGAGGAATGTTGTTCCACAATAAATATTTGTCATCAATTGTATTTTCTACCGTAAAAACAAGTTCATATACCCAACAGGCTTCACTGTATATAGGGAAAGTGAAAACAACAGGAGATACGATACTATTTTGATTTAACATTATTCTTTTATCTAAATTAGAATCACTACCTGAATAATAATCAAAAACAGGGAGTTTTTCATCTTCTTTTAGTGGTTGTTCAAAATAAAAATCTTCACTGATACCATAAACAACTTTTACTGGAAAACAAGCATCACTGATAAATATATATTCATCTTTGGCAAAAGTAAAAATCTTTTTCTTATAGAAAAAGTTATCATGTATTACTTTGTTAACAGAATCAAAAAAAACTCTTGCATTTTCATCATATCTAATTCTTAAATCAAAAGTAAGTTTTAATCCAGGAATTTCTTTCCACGGATTTATTTTAAAGATTTGAGTTTCTTCATGTTTATCAATAAATCTCAAAAAATTTTCTCTTTGTTCAGGTGGTAAACTATCAAATTGTGACTTATATCTTATATTGCTAACTACTAACCTTTGAAGTGTTTTTACATCTATCCACAATCTTAACTCATTAAAACTAAAAGTATGCTTTTTTAAGGTTATAGGATTGTAGATTACTATTTGTTTGCTCATTAATAAGCCTCCTCTCTAAAAACATTGTTTATTTTTTCCTTTTCGTTTATTTACAAAACCGTAGTTTTTACCTCTATTACTATATGGTTTTTCTTGATAGGGGAATATGTAGTTTATAACTTCTTTTTCAGAACACAATACGGCACCGCAGTTAGCACATACATAATTGTCATCTTTTTTAACGAAAGTTGAGGATTTATAACATTTCACACAAGTAGTGTTTGCAACAATTTTAAACACGATATACCCCTCCTTTATACTATAATTATATCATAAATTTATCACGAAAGAATGTCAAATTGTTCATTTCAAAAAGGAAAGTTATTGCTAACAAATTTTAATATGGTATAATATTATATGAAGGGATGTGATTACATGAGTCTTCAGAGAACAAAAGGAATAATTATAAGAAGCATTGATTATAAAGATTCAAGCAAAGTCATTACTTTATTTTCTGAAAAATTCGGAAAAATTCCTCTTATGGCTCACGGGGCAAAAAGAATAGCAAATACAATTAATGCCTCTTATGAAACAGGAAATCTTGTAGATGTTGTTATGTATAAAAAGACAGATACAGAATTAATGGGAACTATTTCGCAAATATCTATCATTAATCAATTTAAAAAGATAAAAATGGATTTAGCAAAGACAGCAATGGCTCAATATTGTATGGACTTTGTTTATAAGAATACAGAAGATTATGATGAAAATAAGGCGTTTTACAAAGTTCTTTTATCCTTTTTAGAATTGATTAATGATAGGAAAGTTTCTATGAAAATGAAAGCATGTTGGGATTACAATGCTTTAAAATTAATCGGCGTAGAACCTAATATATGGGAATGTATCATCTGTGGGAAAAGAATAGATGAAGGTCTATGGATAGCAGAAGAAGGAGGAATATCTTGTGGTTGTGAACACAATAAAGGATTTCCTCTAAAAAAAGAAGATTTACAAACATTAAGGCTTTTATCAAATAAGTTTCCATTGGATGAAAACGAAGAGAATAGGATTAATATAAATGTTATTACAGCAATAGATGAAATGTTAAAACATCATAGTAATGTTCCAACAAGTTCTTTGACCTTCTTAAATACAGTTTTATAAGTTCCTAAAAATTTTTTTAAAAATAATCAAAAAAGTGTTGACAAAAATAAAATTACAATTTATAATTAAAAACGTAAATAAGGAAGGGCTACAAAAAATCTGTTGTAGTTAGCCCACAAAATAAAAAAGGGGGTATATTTTAATGAATCAGTTGAAGGTTAAGTCCAATTCTAATCCGAAGGGTGTTGCTGGTGCAATCACTGGTATGTTCAAGGATGGCGAAAAGCAGATCGAAATCGTTACTGTTGGAGCAGGAGCACTAAATCAGGCTGTAAAGGCTACTGCAATTGCAAGAGGTTATCTGGCTCCTTCTGGCATTGACATTGCAGTTATTCCTTCATTCTCCGAGGTTGAGATTGCAGGAGATACCAAGACTGCGATGTGTCTTACTCTTACAAAACTGTAAGAGATGATTTGATATCGGATATCGGTAATTGATTGAAATTCCCTCCACAAATTTGTGGAGGGTTTTTCTTTGCCTTTTTTAACCTATTGATAAAAGAAGTTTAATATGATAAAATTTAAATATAGGTTATTATTAAGAGGTGATATAATGTCAAAGGGAAAAACAAAATTTGAATGCATAGAGTGCGGCTATGAAAGTTCTAAATGGATGGGAAAATGCCCTCAATGCAATAATTGGAATTCATTTAAAGAAATTGAAGTAATTAGTGAAAGAAGCAGAGTTTCTTTACGAACAGAGATAGGGAAAATAAGAAGATTGTCGGAAATAGACACCGAAGAAGGAGAAAGAATTTCTACGGGGTTTATAGAATGTGATAGAGTATTAGGAGGAGGTATCGTTTTAGGTTCTTTGGTTTTAGTCAGTGGAGAGCCTGGTATCGGAAAGTCTACATTATTATTACAAATTGTAGGAAATCTTTCTCAAGAAGGAGAGGTTTTATATGTTTCAGGAGAAGAATCTCCTTCTCAAATTAAAATCCGAGCAGAGAGATTAGGAATCCAAAATGATAATGTTTTAATTATGGGCGAAACAAAAATTATTTCTATTGTGGAAAAAATCAGAGAGGTTAAACCTCGATTGGTTATTATAGATTCTATTCAAACAATGATAGATACTACTTTAAATAATTCTGCAGGAAGTACAACTCAAATTAAGCAATGTACGGGTATTCTTATGGATTTAGCAAATGCATTAAATATCCCAATATTTATTGTAGGTCATGTTACAAAAGATGGAGATATAGCAGGACCAAGGCATTTGGAACATATGGTAGATGTAGTATTATTATTTGAGGGAGATAGAAAGCAACAAATCCGTATTTTAAGAACAGAAAAGAATCGTTTTGGTTCAACTAATGAAGTTGGGATTTTTGAAATGAAAAATGAAGGGCTTGTTGAGGTTAAAAATCCTTCTGAAATATTCTTAACAGAAGAAAATGAAATACGGGCAGGTTCAGCCATAGCGGTTACTATGGAAGGTACACGTCCTATTCTTGCAGAAGTTCAGGCTTTGGTTGTTCCATCTACATTTAATTATCCAAGAAGAATGGCAGTGGGAATAGATACAAACAGGGTTATTCTTTTAAGTGCAGTGCTTGAAAGAAAAGTAGGGCTTCCATTAAGCAGATATGATATTTATGTCAATGTAGTTGGAGGATTAAGAATAACAGAAACTTCTTCAGACCTTGCAGTTGTTTTCGCCATTGCATCAAGTTTAAAAGAAAAAACTATTGGAGAGAAAACAGTTGTAGTTGGAGAAGTTGGTTTAACAGGTGAAATACGAAATATTCCACAGATTGAACAGAGATTAAATGAAGCAAATAAATTGGGTTGGGTAAATGGAATTGTTCCTAATCAATCTTTTGTTGTCCCAAAAGGATTTAATCCTATAAAAGTTAAAAGTATAGAAGAGGCTTTCGGTAAGATATTTTAACAAAATAAATATAGCCCCAACATTAACGTTGGGGCTATTACTTTTTAATAAACATTTTTGGCAAGGAATTCAGCGATTTTCTTTTTACTTACGCCTTTTTTTGAATAGAAAGCATTCTTAATTTCTTCAACATATTCATCGGCATATCCTGGTACATACTCTACCTCGTAATGGAAAATATCCCACAAGTTATCAATCGCATCTCTTACAGTATCTTCGTCCACTAAAATTCCTTCTTTGTCTAATATTTTTAAAGTTCCACTCACGATAGAGTCGACTTCATCAGGGTCATTAATCAAATCATTAATAGGTTTTACGACTTCATCAATACTCATTTTTTCTTCTTTTAAGATTTCTTTTTCAATCTCATTTAGTTTACTCACAAAAATCTCTCCTTTCCTTAAAAACTTGCAGGATTTTTACAATAAATGTAGAATAGTAAAATAAAGTATGTTTGACCACCCAAAAACCCTAATTAATTTAATTGGGTGTTCACATATATTTGGGGGAAGGTTATATAATAACCTTCCTTCTTCTGCTTTAGGAGGTAACAAATTTCAATTAAGAAAGTTCAGGTTTACAAGTAAATTATATATCACTCAAAATTCTTTGTAAAATTTTTTAACTGAATTTTAATATAAGTTTAATAAAAAACAAGGATTTCTCCTTGTTTTTAGTTTCCTATTTTAAAGGTTGTGTGTTCCTGTTCTTTTTCTTCTGCAAATTTAGATAGGTCTGGTAAGTTAAGAGTTTTCTCTTTTTCTTCGGTTAAATCTGTAAGTATTTTAGTAGTATCAGTATCAGTATCAGTAGTAGTATCAGTATCAGTAGTAGTATCAGTATCAGTAGTAGTATCAGTATCAGTAGTAGTTGTAGTGGTTGTTCCATTTGTATTAGTAGTAGTTGTATCGTTTGTTGAAGTTTCATCTTCTTCTATTTCTTCAATTATTAAAGCAAAATCTATTCTTGAAATATTATTTACAAGATTATCGGTCATAGCCTTATCTAAATTAGCACTTGCATCTTTTGTTAATCTTACAATCAAATCGTAATCTCCTAAATTACTGTTGCCTACGAAATAATATATATAAGTGACATTACCATTATTAGAAGTTTCTTTGAATAGGCCGTAATCAATTTTATGATTTGCATTTAAAATAGAAGAAAATCTTATTCTTTCTCTATTTGCTTTTTCAAATTCTTCTAATCTTCTAAATGGAGTGCCATAATATTTATCATATAGAAAAAGTTCCATTGATTCTATATAATTTGCTTCATTTTTATAAGCAGGAACAATCTTTACATATTTATAGTTTATAAGTGAAGAATTTGTATGAATTTCATATCCTTCAGGATAATACATTTTGAAGGAGTGGTCTGCATCATAAAATTCTTTATTCCATGATAAAAGAGAAATTTGTTTTTCTTGTTCTTCAATATTTTCTTCTATATTCCATACGGGATGTGGAGAATTTACATATAATTTCTTTCTTTCCATACTGTTTTTATAATAAATATTGTTTTTATATACTTCGGTCATATCCCACCAGAATTGAGAAGAATGTCTATCTATATAACTTAATTCACTTATAAATTTAACTACCCTTTCAGGAGTATTCCAAGTTAATTTAGCATTTCCTACTGACAAATTAACTTCAATATATTTGGTTTCAGGTTTTACAAAATCTAATAAGATTTTTTGAATTGCTTGAACCATTCTATTCAAATGAAGCATGTCAGCAGAATTTACTTTTGTAATATCTATGGAAATTTTCTCTGTTTCGATATGTACTGCCGCTACTTCATATTCAAAGCCTTCGGCTACTTCAGTAGAAACTTTTGCTTTAATCATATTTAATAATTCAAGGTCAGAATCAATTATTTCTCCATCTGTATTAGGATCGGTTGTTCCTGTTTCATCTGTATAGCCTACATCCGTATTAGTTCCATCATCATAATGATTTTCATTCGGATTATTAGGCGAAGGATTTATGATTGGGTCATTTTTATCAAATATTTCAGATATAATTCCCGAAATAGGAGTATTTTTAAATACTGCTTCTAACTTGGCAGGAATATCTATATCTACTTTTTTAATAAAGAAAACTGTCGAAACTGCGATTAATATTACTATCAGTATTCCTAATACTAATGGAGAAGATTTTTTCTTTTTTTCACTTTTATCTTCTTCTTTGCCATCTTTTTTTTCTTTTTTCAGTTTCTTTAGTTTTTTCTTTTCTTTATTATTTTCTTTTTCGTTGTTTTCTTTTTTTGCTTTAACTTCTTTCTGCATTTCTTCTATTTCTTTTAATAATTCCTGCCGTTCTTTTTCTTTATTCACTTCTTTAAGAAGTTTTTGTTTATCAACACCTTTTGGGATAAAATCTTTCGTATAAGGAACATAAGGAACTTCTATATCCATTTCTTCCTCTATAAAAGGTCTATCCCTCACAGAAGAATTATTTTCCTCATTGGATGAAATATCATAGTTTTCATCCTGATTAAATTCTCCATCTATATTGAAGGTTTCGCTTATTTCATTGTTCTCATTATTTTCATTGCAATCATAAGGATAATTATTGTTTTCTATTTCAACTACTTCTTCATAATTAGCGTTGTAATTTTCTTCGTCAGGAAGTTCTTCATTATTAGTGTATTCAAAATAATCTTCATTATTTTCTCCTGTGTTCAGTTTTTTATTTTCATCAGAAGGATAAAATTTTTTATTATCCAATATAATTCACTCCCTTCTAAAAATTAATTAAGAATATTATATTATCTTAATTCTTATAATTAAAGATTACGATAGATTCTTTCTTTTTAAATAATATCACAAGTTTTATTTTATAGCAATTTATTAGTATCTTGTAAAATGCGAAAATACTTATAGAATTTCTATTAAACAAAAATAGAGGTTTACCTGTCGAATACCAAGGATTTATTTTATAAGAAAGAGGGGATATAAAAAATTCATAGAAAATAGATATGTATATTTTATCATCTTATGATAGGAGGGTTACTTCTTGAAAACATTAATTGCTATTACACCAGACACCAAAGATATTCCTTATGTAAAAGGATTTCTGAATGGTAAGGAATTCTTTGAGAATAGGAAAGAAAACACTTTCTTTTTCTTTGAAGAAGAACTGAATGCCAATGAGTTAAAGGCTTTGGCTAAATATGAACCTGTTAATGTTGTTGAAGCCTTTACTCAAAAGGAAAAAGGTTTAAAGCACAAAGGTTTGTATGTAGAAATACGGGCAAGAAAAGAGTTCTTGTATTGGTATATTGAGAACTATTTCTATGATGACCTTGATTTCGCAAGAGAGATTTTAACCAAAGATAATGTTTATGAATTTTTTAAATCTCTTAATGAGTTTTGCGTATCATGGTATGTAGAAAGAAGATTGCCTAGAGAGCATCCTTTCTTCTTCTTATATGCCTTATTGAATACGAAAGAGTTTGAAAACTTTATGAATAACAATAAGTTAGGTTATCCCTTAAACTATCGACTCTTTCGCAAAAAGGTAATAGAATGTAAGTCTTGTTAAAAAGGCTTACATTCTATTTTTTGTCTACATTTGTAATATATACTATTTTCGTAGATAAAAAAAGAGAAAACTCCTAAAAAGGAGTTCACTCTATTATGGTAGGGTATAAGTATTCCCAAAAATCTCTTCTTTTGCGACAAGAATTCCTTCGTCCACTAACTCTTTGAGTGTGCTTTTCATTTGGTCAACACTCATAATGATACCATCTTCTTTTGCGATATTGCTTATGATTTTGAATAAATCCATATCTTTAATGGGAAGACGTTTTAATATTGCTTCTTTAATGGGATTAAAATTTACTTCATATACATCTTCCAATTCATCAAAGGCATTGATACTTGAAGGAGGTTGAGTTAAAGCAGCCCTTATTTTAACAGGAACAGTTCTTCCCATTGTTGTTGAAGAAACTAAACATTCTCCTGAATCTAAATAAATAAGTCTCTTTTGGTCTGTTGCAGTCATGTCTGTTTCTTCAGAGAGGGATTGAATATCTTGTTGTTTATTTGTTTTAAAAATAAATTTGTGGCTTAATTGTGCAATGATTGTATCATCTAATAGAGCAGGTCTTTGGGAAGCAAGTATTAAAAATACGCCGTATTTTCTACCTTCTTGTGAAATTTCCCTTAAGATTTTTTTACTTGCACTGTCAAAGTGTTTATGGGCAAAATTATGGGCTTCGTCTGTAGCAATAATAAAAGGAGGGAACCAATTTGCAACTCTTCCTTTTTGTTTTTCATCTTTATATGTTCTTCTTAAATTATATGTTTTGTTTAATATGTAGGAAGAGAACATTTTTAAGTTTTCCATATTTCCTCTTATTACAGCCAATTTCCTGCCTTCTAATGCCTCTATAATAGGCTTTGCATTACCACGGAATAAACCACTATTAACAAGTCTATTAAAACGCCATTGAACGGCTTTTAAGCCCGACATATTAAAACCTGCGTCTTTGTATCTTTCAACAACCTGATATTCATACTCTATTTTTAATCTATCCTGTTCATTTAATTGCTCTCTATTTTCATATTTTCTTTCTAATTCTCTTTTGTTTTCCAAATTATTTACGAGAGCATTAATTTTCTTTTGGAAAGATTCAGCCGTTTCATTTCTAACATGAAGAGTTCTAACTATGTTATCCATATTTTCAGTATAACCACCACTTGCTGAACTTACCAAGTTACATACATCATTTATATTAAGTTCAGTAAAATCAATCCCAACATCCTCTCCCAAAGTGAATATTTCATATCTATTGGTGAAATCTTTAACATATTTATCAGGGAGAGAGGAGAACTTATCTTTAAAGTCCATTTCATAATGGGGGTCAAAAACAATCGTTGGAATTCTTTTAAGCATTAATTCTTCCAACATAACACGCATTGCGTATGATTTTCCTGAACCAGAACCTCCAAAAATACCAATGTGAGGGTATTGTTGCATAGAACGATAGTCGAACAAAAATGGAACTTCATTTGGTTCAATTATCCCATGTTCTCTGTCATACAATACAGATAAATTTTTAAATTCATTGGACATTGTAGATGCTACGCCTTCTGTTCCTCTTAAAATACCCAAGTTTAATCCTTTGTCATCTTTTATAAGAAGTCCCTTTACTTCTTCAAAAGAAGGCAGTCTTACCTTACTACTTGTTTTTAACGGGAAAGTTAATTCAGACATAGTTCTTACTTTTGCCACATTAACTTCCTCGTTATCTATTTCAAAACCAACTTGTTTAAGGGCTTCCAATACTTCTGAATCGGCAAACTTATTCTTTTCACTTGCCATAGGGATAAAATGATTGAAACTGAATGTTTCTATAACCTCTACCTTAACAGGTCCGAAATTTTCGTCTTCTACAATTAGGATTTCATTAATCCTAAATTTTCTTTCATTACTTGCGATATAAGCATATAATTCAGTTGTTCTTCCTACTATTTGCATAAAAAACCCTCCTTTAAAAATAACTCTTATTAAAATAAAAATCTCTTATTTCTTTTATCAATAAAGATTTTTTCTTTTAATACAGGATCAATATATGCATCAAGTAAAGCATAAGCCATTTCTCTTGTGATTTTTGCTTCATCATCTACTATATCAATCCACAAAGGAATACCTCTTTCTCCTGCAGGTGTTAATGAGTAAATAAGCCTTAGCATATCCATGATTTTATTTTGTTGTTCAGGAAGGAAATCACAAGCAATAGGCATCGGGTCTCTTGAAAATCTTGCGAAGGCTTTTAAGAAACCACCTTTGTATGGATTATTCAAAATATATACTTCTCCAATATCTAATAAGCCAAATAAAAGGTCTTTATCGGGGAATATAGTTTTTAGTTCTAAAAGAATAGACAGGTCATAACTTCCGATTGATTCAATAATTCCTGTCAAAAGGATATTCTCATTAATGCAAGTTTCAGAAAGTTCCTTCCATAGTTGTTTGCAATTTTGAGTGCTGTTTTTGGCAAGTCTCCAAAAACCACCATCCATAAACACAGCAAAAGGCTTAAAAGTATGTATCCCTTCTATAGCAACGGCTACTTCCATTTCGGCCATTTTCTTTCCGTATTCAGAAATAATTTCTCCTTCGTCTGTTTCTTCATTTGAGTTAAAAATTCCACTTAATACTTCTATGTTTTTTACTGAATTTTTGCTATCAGTAGTGCATTTAGCCACTGCTTGTGCAAAAAACATAACATTGGGATATGTTTCTCCTAATATAACATATGAACCATCTACTCCAAGGATACCTTTAGAATTAGAAAGGTTAGAGATTTCAGATGCGTTCATTTTAGAAATTTTCGTAAAAGTTCCTATTTCGCTTAAATCTTTTCTCAATTCTTCTTTGGAAGGTTTAAGACCATCTCTTTGTTTAAGTTTGTTATTTAGGCGTATCATCTTTTGTTTGATTTTTTCATCAAACATTATAAGCACCTCCAAATAAATATTAATTACTTAATAATATACCATACAAGTGTAATAAAATCAATAGATGGACATACTAAAAAGACCTTGGTTACAAGGTCTTTTTATGGGTTATATTTCTTTTATTGTTATTTCTTTTGTAATAATATCAGAAAAATGAAAACCAATTTGTCTGCTTATCGGTTTTTCCAATTGAACATTAAAATATGTGGAATATACTCCTGAAATTATACCTTCATAAATTTTTGCTTTACCTCTATAAGATTTTGTTTTTATAATAACAGGTTTACCTTTTAAGTTGTCAATATGATTTTTTATCCTGCTCATTTGATTTACCCCAACAATTAAGTCTTCCATCAAATCCCCCCTTTAAAGTAACGAAGACCACAACTTGAATAGAAATCACAAGGGTATTAAACCCTCATGGTTTCTATGTAAACAGGAAAGGGATTAAACTACCACCTTTTCCTCACTTATTTCTTCTCCTCCTTCGAGAATAATAATATTTTGAGAGTTAGGTTCGGGGTTTAAAACTTTATCCAAGTCTTTGCCGTCAATGGTTTCTACCTCCATAAGTTTAAAAGCAAGGCGTTTGAGAGAATCTATATTCTCTTGGAGGAACTCATGAGTTTCAGTTTGAGCACGGTCAAGAAGAGTCTGCATTTCTGCAAAAGCCTTGTTCTTAACATCATCACTTACACGCAACCACATATCTTCTGCGTTGGTATCCAAAGCCAAAGGACCTAACTCACTCATTCCATAGGAGAATATCATCTCATAGGCAATTTGAGTTGCCTGTTTTATATCTTGGGTAGCACCATTAGTTATGTTTTCTTTTCCGAACATAATCTCTTCTGCAACCCTTCCACCCAAAGCAATGCAAATCTCATTAAAGAGTTGCTGTTTGCTTTTCAAGTGGAATTCCTGTGGGGTTTTCAAGACATAGCCCAAGGCTTTATCTGTAGGAGCAATTGTTACCTTTTCAACAGGATGTTTTGCCATAAGTCTTGTAACTACGGCATGACCTGCCTCATGGAAAGCAACAATTCTCTTTTCTTCATCGGTCATCGGGTTTCTGACTTTTTTCATGCCAACGATAACCCTGTTAAAACCTTCATCTATGTCTTCCCAAGTAATAACTTTTCTGTTGTTTCTCAAAGCACAGATAGCACTTTCGTTAAGAAGGTTCTCCAAGTCTGCACCTGTAAAACCTACGGTTCTTTGTGCAAGACGGTCTAAATCCACTGTATGGTCTAATGGCTTATTCTTTGCATGAATTCGAAGAATAGCCTTACGACCTTGTAAATCAGGTGGAGAAACCTCTACGCTTCTATCAAATCTTCCAGGGCGTAGAATAGCCTTATCCAAGACATCTAAACGGTTTGTTGCAGCAATAACTACAATTCCCATATTATTATGGAAACCGTCCATTTCAGTCAGCAAAGCGTTTAGAGTTTGGTCTCTTTCATCGTTTGCTCCTCCTCCTGCACCTGAACGTCTACGAGCAACAGCATCGATTTCATCAATAAAGATAACGCATGGGCTTGATTCTCTTGCTTTTTTAAAGAGTTGTCTTACTCTCATAGCACCAACACCCACGAACATTTCAACGAAATCAGAACCACTCATAGAATAGAAAGGAACACCTGCTTCACCTGCTACGGCTCTTGCCAACAGGGTTTTTCCTGTACCTGGAGGTCCATAAAGGATTACTCCTTTCGGAGGTCTAATACCCATACTCATAAATCTTGAAGGGTTTTTAAGGAAATCTACAATTTCCCACAACTCTTGTTTTGCTTCGTCAATACCTGCTACATCACTAAAAGTAGCAACCCTACCTTTATTGTTTCCTTCGTAAGGTTTGATTTCGGTATTGTCTATTCCTTTGTTTTTAAGAAGTTTAGAAGTAGAACGAGAGATAAAATAGAAGAAAACAAGAAAGAAAAGAGCACAAATCAACATTTGAACCAAGAGGCTCAAGAACATTGAAGGCTTTACTTCTTTAACCTTAATATCTGCTTCCATCATTTCTCTGATGAAAGTAGGGTCTTTTGGGTTTGAAGTGACATATTGTACGCCTTCTTCTGTTTTTGCAATTACAAGGTCATCTTGAATCTCAATAGATTTAACCTTGTTATCTTTAACCATTTGTTGAAATTCAACAAATGAAACTTCTTTCACTTCTGATAGATTACTTGGATAGAAAAACAAAGATAACACCATTATAAACATTAAAATGCCGAAAATAGCATTTTTTCTCTTCTTAATAAAATCAAAAAACTTGGTCTTTTTGAACATTTTTATTACCTCCCCCGATTGTATCGTATTTTCTTGTGATTAATGATATAATGGATAAAGACCTCACAATATTAAATTTAAGTTCGGGATTATTTGTATTATTCCCATAAATAGCGTTTTTATAAGCATGTTTACAAATATATTATAACCTACATATATGAATTTGTCAAGAACTCTTTATGTTATTGTTATTTTGTTTTCATGTCTATATTATTGATATATAGCAAAATTTGTGATAGTATTTATATATGAAATTAAGAGGGTTTTATAAGAAAAACAAATGGAGGTGTATAATAAATGAAGAAAATAGATATTAGCAGATTAAACGAACAACAAAAAGAAGCAGTTAAGCATAAAGATGGTCCATTGTTGATATTAGCAGGAGCAGGTAGTGGAAAAACCGCAACTATTGTTCATCGAGTTGCTTATTTAATATCTGAATACAATATTAAGCCTTATAATATACTTGCTGTAACTTTTACGAATAAAGCAGCACAAGAAATGAAAACTCGTGTTGAAAATTTAATTGGAGAACAAGCAAAGGATGTAACTATTTCTACATTCCATTCATTTTGTGCCAAAATGTTAAGAAGGGAAATTCATCGAACAAGTTTATATAGTTCTCAATATTCCATTTTTGATGATAAAGATAGTAAAGATTTAATGAAGGAAGTTTTTAAAGAATTGGAAATTGACCCGAAAACTTATTCTCCAAGTAGTTTTTCTGCTTGGATTAG
>Ga0134092_1000622_pt1 | contig 35388 bp, 32 predicted proteins | sample 3_6taG_FD_94454 | JGI IMG/M metagenome (GOLD analysis project Ga0134092, IMG submission 94454) | Switchgrass degrading microbial communities from high solid loading bioreactors in New Hampshire, USA - 3_6_20_6_A3 metaG | ecosystem: Engineered > Bioreactor > Semi-continuous > Anaerobic >... | reverse complement strand
TAAATATCAGCGCATTTGATACAGTTCATATCACTATTGATGATATAATTTATATCACCTAATATTGATATAGTTTTTTTGTATTAAGATCTATAAAAGCTATCAACAATATTGATATAAAACATATCAGTATTGTTGATATTATTTTTTATGTATATATTATGTGGCAACAGGGTGGGAGAGTGGGTTTGTGAGAATAGCAATATCACCAATGTTGATATACTTTTTATCACTATTAATGATATAAAACATGTTTAATATGAAGACAGAACAATATCAGCATACTTGATATAAAATATATCACCTATTGTGGTATATAATTTTATATTTTCTATCGGACGGTTGACTGATTTTGGCTTTATTTTATACGGTGTTAATTATAAAAGGCAGGTTGATGGTACTATATCACTTAATATGACATATCACCTATATTGATATATTTTATATCGTAATTATTGATATATTTGAAAAGAAATGAAAAGGCAGGATACTACAGTCAATATGACTCACAGAAATATGAGGAGGCACAGTCTGGTTATGAATTATTAGATCGCACAGATGTATAGTCGATTTTATAAAATTATATATCTCTGGTGGTTTTACGTTTATTAATATAGAATCTTAAACATATTGTCTCATTTATTACTTTCGTTTATATATTTTTATCTTTATTAGTTTTTCTTTTTATTCTCTTTTTGCTGCCTGTATCCAATAACTGTATTTTTATAATATCTATGCAATTGATAATTAGATTTTTATATAAAATTACACGAAAATTTAGGCTATATATTATTAAACACGTTTTCTGCTTAAACCTTTTCTCACATTAATTCCTTGCTTATTTTATTGCATAGAATCAGTAAGAAAAAGATAATGTCTAATATTAACTGCTTGTCTTATTGTTAATCTGAAATCATACGAGACAGACATTCTATTCTCAAGGACTGTATGTTATATATTCTTCTTTTCGTACTTATTCTCTGATTGTCTCAATATCTATAAACAAAAAACATTTACTGCAAGTCTTATTTACATTCGAAAACAGCACGAGAAACTGAAATATGCAATAAACACATAAAAAGCAATATAAATTATTTCTCGTGCTCATTCTCTAAAATTTCTTAATCTTATTAAAAAGTCATAAAACCTAATATGTATAAACGTACTAGACATTTTAATAATTTGTCTATGATAGACATTTTATTTTTTGTCTATTATAGACACTTTTATTTTTGTCTATATAGACATATTAAAAAATTTTTTTTACTACATAATACTAATACCAGTTAAGAGAGAATTTGAATGACGAATAGATCTTTGACAATGTTTGGTGGTGATGATTTCTTTTCCGGTTTGGGCAATGGTTTATAATATTTTTGGATAAAATTTAACGATCCAATATTGAGATGGAGGGATTATATGGCCGAGAAAAATTATGCAATATTAAGGATTCAAAAGTTAAATAGAAGTAGAATACAAGAAATAAAAAAGAGATGTGAGCATGTTAATCGAGTGGGTTTTGCTAATAATGTAAATAAAGATAAGTCACACCTAAATAGATGTGTTATAGGCGATGAAGGAGCTGACTGGTATGATCTTTTTAAATTCCGGTATAAACAGCTTGAACATTATAAAAAACCAGGAGCAAGAAAATTGGCGTCTAATGCTGTAATAGGCGTAGAAGCGGTTACTACAATGTCGCACGATATGATAGATAAAGTCAATATCAATGAGTGGGTTGAAGCGAATAATAATTGGATGAAAGACTATTTTGGCGAGGAAAATGTGGTACATGGTGTTTTACATATGGATGAGGCTACTCCTCATATACATTATTTTATAACTCCAGTTAAAGATGGCAAATTTAATGCTCGTGAAATGTTGGGAGGAATGAAAGAATATACGGAACGCCAAACCGAATATGCAAAAGCTATGGAGCCTTTTGGTTTAACAAGAGGACTTAAAAGGGGTTATAGAGCTGACCATAAAGAAATAACACAACTCTACGCTACAAGAGAAAACTTAGAAGAACTTCCAAAGATAGTTGAAAATGAGTCCCTTGAAGAATATTTACGTAGAGTTGGATCAGAATACAAAGCTTTGCAGGTTCGAATTAAATATCTTGAGCAAGAAATAGAAGATTATAAAATCACCCAGGGATATGCGGCTCAACTTGAAAAAGAAAAAGAAAATCTTGAAAAAGAATATAAAAAACTTATAGAACGAAATAAAAGGTTGGAACACAATTTCAAATATCGCCGTATAGGTGATTACCTTGTAGAAGATATTATATATGCGATCGAAAACTATCCTGATCAAGAGGTTATAAAAGAGTATTTGAACTATATGAAACCTCTTAATGATTGGGGTAAGAAGTATAATGACCGTATAGACAGGGAGAATGAGCATAGGGAATTTAGCGATATTGGAATAAATGAAAAGGAAAATGATAGTTCAGAACAATAATTATGTTTTCTCATAACATTACAATGGAAAAATTTATCCACATAATAAGAAATAAATAATAATATCTAAATGAGGTGAAGGTTTTTAATGGTTCGATTAACTTATGACCAATATGAAGAAAAATGCGATCAAATGGAAAAGCTCTTTGGAAGGTTTCCTACAAAGCCATATTTCCCGACCGAAGAGGAAATCAATACCATGGCATCCAATATTCATAAATTTTATGATTTTTTGGTTTATCTAGCCACGACAAATCCATTACCTATCACGGAAGAAGAAGTAAAAAGTATGAAACTTATAAATAAAATTATTGGAAGTAGTACAGAATTTGTTGAATGAAATATATGGGGTTGTGGAATATGAATTCAGTATTTATATTCTGTAACCCCATAATATTTATAACCGTATGTAACGAATGAAAGTGAGGTTGTAAAATGAAAACATTTATTCAGAAAAAGGAGGGTGTTACGATTGATAATTTCTATCAAGAGCTGCTTGATAGAACAGTCAAATCTTCCGGACTACCACCAAAATTTTTAGGACATGATCCAAATATTTATATGCGATATGAGTATTTTTGTAAATATGAGATTAACAATCTTGAAGATTGTGTTTGCCTTTTTGAAGATGCCGTAAAAAAGAAAAAGAAGATTTACATATACACGGATTATGATCTTGATGGAATAGGGTGCGCAGTAAACATGAAATTGTTTTGTGATAGCCTAGGTATTAAAGCTACAATTTATATTCCTGATAGATATAAAGACGGGTATGGTCTTACGTCCAAGTTTGTTGATCGCATAATTAATGAATGCGCAGCCGAAAATAAAGAGGCTTTATTGATGACTTTTGATAATGGTATTGCTGCAATTGATGAAATAGCTAAGGCAAAAGAGGCTGGTATACAGGTGGTGGTTATGGACCATCATGAACCGAAGAGAAATGAAAATGGGGATATTATACTGCCGAACGCAGATGTTATTTGTGATCCGCATATAACTGGAGGAACTTGTATTGATTATTGTGGAGCAGGTTTAGCATATAAATTTGCTCAAAGATGTTATAAAGACACACGGTTATCTTCTGAAAAAATAGAATATATGCTTAACATGATGTGTGTTCAAACTGCAATATCTACCATAGCTGATAATGTCCCTCTTACACTAGAAAATTATCAGATAGTAGAAAAAGGATTGACATTATTATCTCAAGGCAAGTGTACATATGGAATGAAGTTACTTGCTGAAGAACCAGTTAAGGATTTACATGGTGGATTTGGTTTGCTGGGAAAAAACATAACTACATCCGACATCGCATATGGCTTAGTACCCGCATTAAATGCGTGGGGAAGACTTGAGGGGAATGGTTCAAGACAGGTAGCATGGCTACTATCTTATAATGGTGGATATACCGATAAAATGTCTGCACTAAGGGATGCTGTTATTGAAAAAAATGAAATCCGAAAAGAATTAACAGAAAAGGCAATGGATAGAGTAGAAAGAGCTCTTACTGATGAGATGAAAGAGAAGGGAACCTTTTTGGTAGTGTATGATCCTGACTGTATTTTAGGACTTTGTGGTCTTATAGCGGGTAACCTTGCGGCTAAATATCATATGCCATGTGTATTTTTAACAGATGATCCTGAAAACCCAAATATTATTAAAGGTTCTGGCAGATCTTTTGGAGATATAAATTTAAAAGAATTATTGGACAGATTGCAGGAGTGTCTTTATGAATATGGCGGGCATCCAGCTGCTTGCGGTTTGGCTCTTGAAAAAAGTAAACTTGAAGAGTTTACAAGAATGGGAAATGAAGCACTTGAAAGATGTGAGGTAAGTAATGCCATAGAATATGATATACAGTGCCATGTTAAAGATGTAATAAAAGTATATGTTGCACAGTCAAAGTTCATGTGGGGCGTAAATAATCCATGCCCTGTAATACTGGTAGATGATATAAGATTTGATGATTCCCGTATACTTGGTAAGACAGGTTCAACGGTTAAAATATCGCAAAAAAATCCTGTAACAGGAGATATTGAACTTGATATGTTACACTTCAAAGGGGCAGCAATACATAATGAGATGACTACAACTAAGACAGTACCAGACACTTATAATCCAGAGCAAACGAAAACGGTAGTAGATCAGCATCCAGAAAGTATAATAGCTATTGGAATGTTATCTGATAACGTTTGGCAAAATAGGCATACGATACAACTATTAGCGGATTATTTTGCAGACGCCAAATATGTTGAAAAGGGTGCACGAGGTGAAATTATAAGCAGTTTAGACACCGATGATATAAAAAAATATGTAGAAAACGTATTGGATAAAACAAGAAGTATAACTGGTAATTCTATTGATATAAATAAATTAAATCCCATTGAGATTAAAAAACTTTACGATCATTTCTATCTTGAAGATAAAGAAAAAGGAATAGAATATGAAGCTGAATGTTTTGAAGATATAGAAAGATAAATATATGAGGGAAATATTAAAAAGAGAGACATTATATCAAAAATGTCTCTCTTTTATTTTTTTTATAAAAATTAGCATGCTATAAATATCTTATAGTATCTTAAAAGTTGATAGTATATAGTATATACTTGTAATATACTAATATACTATACAATGATTTTAGTATCCTTCAGAGGTTGTTTCAATGAGATATTCAATCGTCGTCTGAGAATCATCATAAATGATAACTTCATCTCGCCGTAAAGGGGAGTTTGGTAATTTACGATAACTTTCAGCCCATAAGCAATCAGTACCTCTTCGTTGCATGCCCATCAATGACATATCTTGGCTCGTTCCGTTATCACGATAGTAATAAAAAGGTTTCCCTGTTGCTACCTTATTTAATGAAAGAAAACCTCTGGCTTCACCTTTATTTCTCCAGCAGCCATATCCTGTATACCCCATGGATTTGTCTGATTCAGGAGCAAAGTATAATCCTGCACCGAACATACCACCATTAAGTCCAGGACGGATCCATAGACCGTTAGTTACAATTGACCACCAGTTAGCCATTGGAGAGCCATGGAAAAGATGGCTTATACCATGTCCTTCGTAGTATCCATGTTTTGAACACCATTGATTAAAACGAGCTTCTGTTTTTTTATTTTTTATTCTCCAAATATTAATTACTTGTATACGGTTTTTCTCATTCATAAGCCCAAGGACATAATTTTTTTCTTCTGGTGTTGCTAGCCTCCATTCAAGACCATACGCTTCTGTTACAGTCTGTAAACCAGATGCTGTACTGTTAGTCATTTTTAGCTGATCACATAATACTTCATATAGGTCTTGTTCCCTTTCAACTATCGGGCCATAATCAAGAGGCCTTTTTGCTAGGACTTTTGAAAGGTTGTCTATTCTTCGCGGTATAACACAGAATAGTTGTTTAAGCAGATTATTGAAGGCTGCTACTGATAAATTTTCGCCTGCAGCAAGTTTATCAAGAATTTCCTTACCGTGAGCCATCATTTCAGGAGATATATTTTCTATGCGTGTTGTATATGACTCTTCGATAAGCTGTGATGCTGCTTCGAGTAATCTTTGTACTACATCTGCAGTTTCTTTTTCTTCGATCTGCCTATAAATAACTCCGTTGAGCCCGAAACCTTTACGGGTAATTTTTTTTGTTTCCCGCTTAGTAGAGATAAGCTGCCATCCTTTTGCTATACGAATAGAATACACCATATCCCAGTCGTCCATAGGGCATGTCCATGACTTGGGCTTATGGGGACCTACACGTATACCTATTCTTCCTTCGGTGCATTTGAAACAACCTTCTTCTGGCATGGCTTCCATAATAAACTTTTGATTTAAGCCTTTACCAGTTGCATTATCGCCAACGAAAGAAAATTCGAGATATTCTCTATTTGGCGCTTTTTCAAGAATCATTTGCTTCAATATTATGTACCTCCTTATGTATCAATGTTTAACTGATAATATTATGTGGGCTTTAAATTAATATAAGGTTAAAAAGACTGAACAGAAAAGAGGAGTCTCTTTTATAAGACTCCTCTTAATTTTTAATTGCTTGATCGATATATCTCCATCAAAAATGATATAATCATATTTTATCAACTAAAATTTAAGTTTAGCTCAAATAACCAATTCGATTGATGTAATAGAATTATGATTGAAACGATTTTCTTTGCAAAATTCTTTCCACAATTCATTTAGAGCATCACATCGTCTTTGAACGTAATCGAATTGATACGGAAATATATCAAATTGTGTTTGGTCTTCCTGACCTTCATTGTTGATAAAATTGATATTTACATTCCAATATCCTAACTCATCTGATGGAATTATACATTTTTCTGGTAATATCATATTTTTCATAGCATCTGTAAATGTCATGCTTATTTCTCCTTAACCTATCGCTTAATTGAAAGGACAATCTTCATCATCTTGCACATCAGAAGATGGTGTAAAGGAAGAAGTATCAGTTGAAATATTATTATCGGCATTATTTGAATCACTCTTTTTATCATGAAGAGTAATTCTCTCCGGATCAGAGACAAGTATTTGTTCAGTAAACTGAACATTTCCTTGTTTATCTGTCCATTTCTTTAATTGAAATTTGCCTTCCACGCTCAGGGATTGTCCTTTTTTTATGTAGTATTGCGAATCGGGTTTTCCATACTTGTTGGCGGCGTCTCCAAAAAGTAACACTTCGCTATATTCAGGTGGAAGATCATTTCCCTGTTTATCTTTGTAGTTAGCAACAATGCTAACAACAAAGTTTTCAGTATTACCCATTTGTTGAGCATCCTTTGTTGCTCGAACATATAATGCTTTCATTAGTTTCAAACTCATTTTTCTCCTTTCCGCGCTTTTAGCGCAGCATCCGTAAATGCTTGCGTATTTTTAGCCCGCCGGCCAAATAAAAAAATCATTAAAAACACGAAAAAGAGATAAAATGATAGTTAATTTATTTCCATACAGTTATCTCCAATCGTATTTTTAATGACAATGATATTATGTAGAGGTTATTTTTTTTTAAATAGGCAGAAGATAGTTATATATCTTATACCTATACTTATTTTAATCATGTTTTCTTATCATAATATTGTTTTTAGAATAAAAAAATACACTCACAAACTTAAAAAGTGTGATTGTATTTTTGTTATAGCAGAATTTTATAGACCGATCATTTTAGCAAAATCAGTTTCACTTATTATTGGAATACCAAGCTCTTTTGCTTTTTTATTTTTCCCGGAAGTAGATGTGATGTCATTATTGATAAGATATGTCGTATTTTTGGAAACCGATCCTGAAACTTTACCCCCAAGGCTTTCAATATCTGCAATCAGCGCATCTCTGTTTTTCCAGATATTAAGAGAACCGGTTATAACAAAAGTCATGCCTGTGATAGAAGATATTTCATCATGTTTATTTGGTTTATAATCGGTAAATTGTAAATGCTTTAGCAAATGAAGTACTTCCCATGAAGTATCTTTCTCATCTAATTTAAGTACTATAGGATCAATTAGATTTTTACGTATCCAGGTGTTAAGTGAATTACCAATTATTTTACCAAAACCGTCAATTACAGAAAAATCATAGTTAAATTTATAAACTAGATTTGACATAAAATTTATTAAATCATAACTATCACTGGTATGACAGCCTTTATATTCTGGCAAATCATAAATTGATTGCAGATGTTTTAATAATAGTTTACTCTGTCCTTTCCCTATATTAGGAATAGACATAGAATTTATGAATGCACAAAAATTGGTTTTTCTTGCTATTTCTATAGCATCAAGTAAATTATCTACTGATTTAACATCCCAGCCAGGTTCGTCTTCAAGGATTCCTTGTTGATTGTTTATCTTTGTAACACCTTTACCATTAGCTTTTTTTCTGCTTTGCATTGTAAATAAATCATCAAAATTTTGTATATACCCATTGTTTATAAGAAATTCTATCTTCTTTTCTGAAAGTCCAACTATATTAAGGCAATTTCTTTCGCAAAGATGAACGAACTTACCAATTTTCTTTGCTGGACAAAAAGCGTTATCACAGCGAAGTGTTTTAATACCGTCTTTTGATACTTGTATTTTACTTGGTGAACCACATACCGGACACATATCTGCAATATCATACAAGCTAATATCTTTTTCTTGTTGTATACGAGATTCGGCAGATATGTTGGTATCTACCTGTGGAATAATTTTGTTAGCTTTGTAAACAGTGATTTTGTCTCCAATTCTTAAATCCTTTTCGATAACATAAGACACATTATGGAGACTTGCCCTTGATACAGTAGTACCTTCAAGATCAACGGGATCAAATATGGCAACTGGGTTCAGTAAACCCGTCTTAGATGGAGACCATTCGATTTGTCTTAAAATTGTTTCTTTTGTTTCATCCTGCCATTTTAAAGCATACCCGCAATATATATGAGGATTGTGCTCTGTTCCAGGTAAGGTTGATGCATATGTAACATCATTTAGAGCGACAACAAGACCATCTACAGGATATCCAAAAGCTTTTATTTCTTCATCTGAACTCCATTTTGCAATTGTTTTTTCGAGGGTTCCATCTGTTGCCGAACAAAGAACATGGGGTACGGTTTGTACACCAAGGTTTTCTATTGCTTTAAGTGCATCGTAGAAAGATAAATTATTTCCAAGGGTACCAGGCTTAGTAAGCCCAAAAGCAAAAAAGCTTACTTCTCTATTTCTCATTCTTGCATTTTCTCCGTCACTTGATAGGCGAACAGTAGCGGATACAAGGTTTCTAGGATTTTTAAAGAGTTCTTCATTTTCTGGTAAGAGTGAATTTACCCTTTCAAACTCTTCATAACTTATCATAGCCTCACCGCGGATAATTATTTCGCCGGTAGCATTAATAACTTCTGGTAAACCTTTAATGTAGGGGGCATTGTGAGTGACATCTTCTCCAATATACCCGTCTCCTCTAGTAACAGCAGAAACAAGTTTGCCGTCACGATATGTAATAACAAGTGTCATTCCATCACACTTCCACATCAATACAGTTCCTTCTTGACCTGGTTTAGACATGGCTTCTCCTTTGGTAAATTTATCGATTAGTTTATTAACATCTTTTGTTTTATCTAGTGAAAGTGCAGGGAACGAGTGAGCTATCTTACCAAGTTCTCTTGATAACCCATTATTTGGTATAGGCACACCGGCTTTTCGGGTAGGACTGTTAGGAAGAATAATTCCTGTAACTTCTTCAATTTTTGCAAGAATAGATTCTAAGTCATCATATTCTTTGTTACTTAATATTTCGGTTTCATAATAATATTTTTCAGCTGCTGTGTTTAAAACGCTTATCAATTCTTCGATAAACGGCTTAAACTTTTCCATTGAACCACCTTGATTTTTGGTTTCAATAGCTGATTGTAACATTTCTTTTGCATTATTTAATGTCATATAAATACCTCCATATTTATTTTTTTCCTTTTTAAACAGAGGATCTTATTTTTATTATGGAGAAACTATAGATTTATAGCTTGTATTATATTTTAAGAGAAAAATATTCAAGGAATTGAATAAAGCAATTATATAAAACAAAAGAATCCTTCATCTAACATGTGAAGGACTCTTTTATTTATTAATCTTGGAAACAAAGTATATTCAATTTGTCATCAATAACAAATGGCTTAACTTTTTCACCATTTATTTGATAATTTTTATAATTATCTATTTTTTTGATGACAGTATAAAAGCAACTATCCATGCCGGGTTTAAGATAATCGTATTTATAGATGATATCCCATTCGCATGATACTAGCGCACCATTGAAGTTAGCCAAAAAAACTTGGTGACATGGTGTTTCAAGTTCTAATTTGTTCAAAAAATCTATTAATGCCGAGATTTCTGTGTTATAGACATTAATCTCAAAAAGGCTTAATAAAAATCTGATACCATTAAATTCATGATATCCTTTGTTTAGAATATTAATTTTATGCAACGCTTCAGACAAAACCCTGCCCTTCAGTTCATCTAAAGCATCAAATTGCTTGTAATTGTTGTACCTTATCATCCAAATTGCCATGTAATCAATTACGTATTGTTTTTCATCAAAATCATTTAGAACCATGCCTTATACCTCCTCATTTATTTTATTTTCATTTTAATTATGGGGATAGTTAAAAAAATGACCTTATACCTACGAAAGTTGTTTATTTTCACAATGAACATAATATTTTTGTTCAATTAAGTAAAAAATATTAGGAGGTTGAATCAATTGGGAGAAATAAAACGATTTGCAAAAAGAGCAATAAAGGAGCTGCTAATATTTGATAAGACACGACCTTTAGTTGCAGAATTTTGCAGAAGAATAGAAAAGGCAAAATCAGTTAATGAGGTTAGCAGAATACTATATGAAGTTAGGCAAGTTTTGTAGATCAGATTTTTAAAGATAATAGGAGTATTACGAATGTGGTCGCAATACTCCTAATTTTTTTAGATCTTATGTATAAGTGTCCTAAAGTGAAAGCTTTGAATATTATATCCGCCAGCGCCTATTGTTTCGATACGAACAGAACCTTTTTTACCTTTAATTATTCCGTTAATATCCCCTTTTAGGCCAATTTTTATGTTTGAAGCATCTGTTATATCTCCAGTATATTCATAAATTTTATTTATCATATCAAGCATTTTTTTTCTTTTTTCTGATTCTATAGTTTTTTCAAGCCATACATAACGATCTTTTTCGTTAAGCTCATACATTTAAAAAATAATTTGATCGCCGAAATTGGATAATCGTTTTTGTATTTGCTTCGAGTCAAGATTCCGTTCATGGAGATATTCTTCTATGATTTTACGAGGCCAAACATTTAAAAGAATATAATTATCGTGGGTTGTTTCACCGGAAAGCATATTCTTGAATTTTTCATATTCTGGCTTAATATTAACACATTCTCTACGTGCCTTGTATTCTTCATTATAAAGCTCCTGTCTTAGTTCAAGAAATTTTTTAAAACGATCAATATACCAGTTGATTGTATCCAATTTCCATCTTTCAAGAAAGTCTTTGATCGCTTTCGGACAATTTTTTTGAAGATATTTGTCTTCGTATATTCGTTTATTGTATTTTTCTTGCCAGTTTGCTAATATGCTTTGAGCTTCTTGAAGTTTAATTTTACAATTCTCAATAGTAGTATTAATATCATTAATTTCATCAAAAGAAGCACCATTTTGAATTAGCTTATGCCTTTTTAAATTATACTTCTCCAAAATATCTTTTCTTTTCATCACAGCTTTTTCTGCAGCTATAACTTTCTCTCTCAATTCATTTTATGTCATATTTTTACATTACCTCCTTTTGTATTAAATTTTCATGTATATTATGTTAAAATCATCAAAAAAATAGCCTTTTAGTATACTCACTAAAAGGCTTTTATTTTTACAAACAGATTTTTTATCAATTAAAGTAGACAGTAAACTCATTTGGATCTTTGTCATACGTTTGGAGATTATAACCATCTGCCGTTTTTGCCTCAATAACTAACTCTTTTAATGGAACCAATATGCTTTCCATTATGGAGTCAAAGTCTGAACCATAAATAATGGCTTCATTTTCGTCACCTGTCTTATCTTCATTGTTAAGATGTACCCCTTTTAAAGCTAAGAAGTCCTCAAAATTATCGATTATGGCGGCTGCGTACTCTCTGACATTTACTATCTTTTTCCCCGAAGAGTGTTCCTTTATGCATGGATTATTGATCCTGTCTGCATCTTGATTTACAGCGAAATTTCCGAATTCATTTACTTTCATAATACTTCTTACCTCCAAATTTATTTTAGTTCCTAATTATTATGTTGAATGCAAATAAATAGAGCAAAAAGCTCCTTCATAAAAGGAGCTTCTAATTGTTAAATGTTAGCGAAGTAAGAATTTTATCCTGAAATTGCTATGCACTTTTTCTTTCTAAACCATTGATAGTGTTATCCTCAAACACAAAGATATAATCAGCATCTTTTAGTATGTCTATTATACTTTGAAATTCATCAACTGTTAATGAAAACATATAAGGTTGTTCATCTGTATATGCAATTAATGTATCAATATTATCAATATTGCAGTAAGTTGGTGTATATTCCCATCCTTTGCTTTCCAAAATAGCGTCATTTGGCATTTTACATTTTATATCTTCTACTTTTATTGGTATGGCTGATTGAGCTATTCTGAATTTACCACTAGAGGTTTCTTCTCCCCAACCTACAAAGTATGGTACACCGTTTTTTATTCGTATTGCATAAATAGATTCAACATCTTTGATTGTGTGCAAATATTGTTCATTTATTGTTTTCATGTTGTACCTCCATATATTTTAATAATAAAATAAAACCCTATAATAATTATGGGGAATTCATGTATAAATAAGATGATTTTTATTATCTCAGGCAGAACGCAATAGAGTAGTAGTAGTTACCTATGATTGTAAAGCAGGAGAATAATTATGTGAGTAATTAGCCGGTGCGGGTTTCTTAAATGTTTACTAATTAGTTCATAGAATTTCTAAAATGTGGCCCTCATTATATTATAAAAAATAACCAGAACTCGTATGAGATGCTGGTTATTTGTGTTTTTTATTTCATCTTAGGGCCTAAATCCCCAGACATGTAGTGTTCATAACATAGGGAAGTATACTTATCATTTCCGCCCAATTCTATTGTTTTTCCTTCTCTTACAATTTTCCCATTGGAATCTATTCTGGCATTACATGTTGCCCCCTGTCCACACCAGCAAACTGTCTTTAACTCTTCTATAACATCTGCACATGCTAGAAGCTCGGCAGCTGCAGGGAAAGGGTTAAGCAAAAAGTCTGTTTTTAGACCATAACACATGACTGGTATTTGTAAATTATGTACGATAAGAGGCAGCATTCTAATTTCATATATTTTGCAGAATTGAACTTCATCGATAATTATGCAATCATAGCCTTTGACTTTTTCCAAGGTTTTTTCCTTATTAGGAAGAATAAAATCTTCTACATATTCACATCTCCTTGAAAGACCTATTCTGCTTTTTATAATCTTATCGCCATCTCTGTTATCAAGCTTAGGCTTTAGAACAAGCGGATTGAGTCCTTTTTCTTCGTAATTAAATGCTGTCATAAGAGCGTTTGCGGTTTTTGACGCACCCATTGCACCATATCTAAAGTATAACTTTGCCATAAAATTACCTCCATATACCTTAATATTCTTTGAAAGTATTATGGTAAATTTCAAGAAAAAGAGTATTATATTTGCAGGTATATATAAATGCCACTATTTAAGTTATAGTGGCTTTTAAATTATTAATTTTCATTTAATTCGGTTTTAAATATGGGATTGATATAAGCATCCTCAACTATGCTATATTCTTTGATTTTTTTAATGATTTTCTTTAATTCCTTTTCATTTATAGGTTTTTCGAATCTAAATAAATAAAAACCTATATCTAGCATAGAAGAAACAACCTTAGCATTGATTTCATCTGCTATTGCCTGAATATCTTCAATGGGCTCTTCTTCATATGTAATAACAACTATTTCATTGTTACCTACTTCATTTTCTGAATGGCTTCTAATATTTTTCGTTAGGGGGTAAACAACGACAACACCAACAAAAATACCAATTGCAAAGAATAAAAATGCTTTTGGATTAAAAACTGATTTTAATTGATTCACATTATAACCTCCTTTGATAAAACAAAAAGAGGCGGATGCAATATTTCCACCTCTTTAGTTGTTGAAATATCATAAGTCATTATCATTTTTGCAATAATGCTTTTATATTAGATACATTTGCAGCCTTTTGAGTAACTGCTCCGTTAGTAATAATCAGTAGTGTCGGCGCTTGCAATATTCCGTATTGTTTAGATAATTCCGGATTTTCCTCAGCATCTATAGCGGTATAATCTGTATCTGATAAAAGCATTTTTGCGATCTTACAATTTGGGCATGTTTTGGTTGTAAAAAGATACATACCATCTTTTAACCCAATTGCATTATTGCCTGTGCTTTCTTTTTCTGTTTTTTCTGCTTTTGTTGCTTTTTTATGGCTGGAAAAATCAAGGTTCGTATATTCAGTTCTATCTTTATATTCTTGCATTTTTCCATCATTCCAGTTTTGAACCGGACGATAATATCCTGTAATACGGCTGTAAACCTCAGCGTCTTTACCGCAATAAGGACAATTAAATTGTTCACCGGCAAGATAGCCATGTTCCCTACATATTGAATATGTAGGCGACAATGTATAATAAGGAAGTTTATAGTTTTCAGCGATGGTTCTTACTAATTTCGCTGCAGCATTCCAATCTGGAAGCTTTTCTCCAAGAAAAGCATGGAAAACTGTTCCCGATGTGTAAAGAGTCTGAAGTTCATCTTGAATATCCAACGCTTCAAAAACGTCCAATGTGTAATTTACTGGAAGATGTGAACTATTCGTATAATATGGAGCATCAGCACTTCCAGATGTTATGATATTAGAGTACCGCATTTTGTCATGTTTTGCCAGACGATATGAGGTGGATTCTGCAGGAGTTGCTTCCAGGTTGTAAAGATCTCCGTACATTTCCTGATAGTCTGATAAACGTTCTCTCATATGATTGAGCACTTTTTTAGTAAATTCTACAGATTCAGGATGCGTAAGACCTTTACCAAGCCATTTTGCATTCAGACAAGCTTCATGCATACCCACTAGTCCAATTGTAGAAAAGTGGTTTTCGAATGAACCGAGATACCGCTTTGTGTACGGGTAGAGGCCTTCATTAAGAAGTTTTGTAATTACATCTCTTTTTACTTTAAGTGAGCGGGCAGCTATATCCATCATTTTGTCCAGGTGGCTGAAGAATTCGTCTTCATCATCTGATAGATATGCTATTCTCGGCATATTAATAGTAACAACTCCTATGGATCCTGTGCTTTCACCGGAACCAAAATATCCGCCTGTCTTCTTGCGAAGCTCTCTAAGATCCAGACGAAGTCTGCAGCACATGGAACGTATATCGCTTGGCTGCATATCGCTGTTAATATAGTTTGAAAAATATGGAGTACCATATTTTGCCGTCATTTCAAATAATAAACGGTTGTTTTCTGTATCTGTCCAGTCAAAATCCTTTGTTATGGAATAAGTAGGAATAGGATATTGGAAGCCTCTGCCGTTTGCATCACCTTCCAGCATAACTTCAATAAATGCCTTATTTATCATATCCATTTCATTCTTACAGTCCTTGTATTTGAAATCCATTTCCTTCCCGCCAACAATGCAATATTCCTCTGCAAGATCTTCTGGTACAGTCCAGTCAAGAGTTATATTCGAAAAAGGTGCCTGAGTACCCCAGCGGCTAGGTGTATTGACACCATATACAAAGGATTGGATGCATTGCTTAACTTCCTTGTAGGACAAATTGTCAACTTTCACAAAAGGTGCGAGATAGGTGTCGAAGGATGAAAAAGCCTGTGCACCTGCCCACTCATTTTGCATTATTCCCAGAAAATTTACTATCTGATTACATAAGGTAGATAAGTGCCTAGCTGGAGATGATGTAATTTTCCCGGGGACTCCCCCTAAGCCTTCCTGGATAAGCTGTTTCAATGACCAGCCTGCGCAATATCCAGTAAGCATACTAAGATCATGAATATGTAAATCTGCATTACGATGGGCGTTGCTAATCTCTTGGTCATATATTTCAGAGAGCCAATAATTTGCTGTGATGGCTCCCGAATTGCTAAGAATCAGACCTCCGACGGAATATGTAACGGTAGAGTTCTCCTTGACTCTCCAATCTTCTTCCTTAAGATAGCCGTTGACCACCTCTTTATAATCAAGGATAGTTGATTTCATGTTACGGATTTTTTCTCTGTTTTTCCTATACAGAATGTATGCCTTGGCAACATCGGTGAAACCACATTCAGACAATACAGCTTCAACGCTGTCCTGAATATCCTCTACACTTACGCTATCATCCTTGATTTTAGGTTGCACATGAGCTATAGCTCTAAGCGCAATCAGTTGTAGAACACTTTGATCTACAGGCGTATTCTGTGCAACAAAAGCTTTGCTTATCGCATTTACGATTTTTTGAATATTAAAATCAACTTTTGTTCCATCTCGTTTAATGACTTTCATCGGGATTCCTCCTTATACTTTTAAATTTCTGCCGTAGCAGATTTACAACAATATTATGCGGTAGCTATTTTTTAATAGAGTTGTTATAAATATTTTAGGTGAAAAAGTAGAGCTGTAGTTGTTGGATGATTAATTAATGTTTTTTTTCAGAGGAATATTTTCATGTCTTTCACACCCGAGATAAATTTCCGTAAGAGGTATATTATCTACATCGTAACCTTTATTTCTTAGCAGTTCTTTATATTTTTCGGATATAGTGGTTATGGTATTTATAAGTCTATCCATACTACCTAATTTTTCATAATCCTCTTTTAGTATGTAAACTGAACAGTAATCAGGTAATGGATCGGCGAACATATTAGAGGCGTTATCTACGAAAATTATGTCATAACCGTTTAATTCAGCAGCTTTCTGAACATCAAGCCTTGCTTTTTTCTTTGTGTTCATTGCAAAAATATATTTTTTGCCGTCTTTAACTATTTCAGATGGAGTAATGCGTTTATTGCTAAAAATCATCTCCTATATCAACCCCTTCGTATGTCTCATTTCCTAACTCTTCGTTATAGATTATCGGTTCTTGTTCGTTTTCAGGATACTCGCTATAACTTTGAATTAAGTCATTTATATTATCTTTGATATTTCCTATATCGGATGCTTTAACTATATCTTGATTTTGTATTATTTTTACGGTACTGTTGTAAGCAGCATTATTTACTATATTTTCTTTTAGATCGTTTTGTAATTGCGATTTTTCCATTTGTTTATAATATTGATTTTGATGTTCGATATATATTGCATTTACAATGTTGTTATATTTATTTCTGCAAAGAGAGGCAAATTCATTTATATCTACTCGTTTTAAGCTCGTAATATCTTTTGAAAAATCATTATCTTCGTAAGTAATCTTGTAGATTTCGCAATTACCATTTACAGATTTGAAACAGAATGTCGTAGCTGTTGTTTTTTCGGCTTCTGTTTCATAGGTAGATATATTAATTGCAAAATCTTTATTATTTTTAACACAAAAATCTCTTGCTATTTTTGCTGCGCTTGCATAATCTTTTTCAAGTAAATATTTTTCATATTCACTATAGAAATCATAAGTTCTAATTTCATTTTCAAGAGTTTTATTTTCAGAAGTAATTTCTGTAATTATAGGCGAATTATGACACCATGCAATAAATACTTTAGCAGCTTCTTCTGTAATACGTTCTCCATTCTTGTCAAACCAGGAAAGTTTATTTCCAAATAAACTTTTCTGGACTCTTAACCTTTCATTTCCATATTGAAGAATTGCTGTCTTACCTGGTTTTATTTTTGAAAGCAAAGCATTTATTTGTGATTGAGCAAAACAATCGATATCTTCATGTCTTGGAATTATATTTCCTACTCGAGTTTTTACTTGATTGTAAAATGCTTGTAGCTCCGTATCGAACATATACAATGGCTTTTCTTCAGCTTGCATAAAACTTTTTGCTGATATATGGTCAAAGTTGCCTAAATGAATGGGTTTTACATATCTAACGCCATTCTCAATTCTTGTGCAGACAATAGAGAATTGGTGGTGTTTATCAATACCATCGAATGATATGATTCTGCCTGGTTTTAATTCTTTGTAAATCATTTCTCTTAATTCTTCTGGAAACTTATGTCCAATACCTACAGCACCTTTACCAAAGGTATAGAAATCAAGAGCGCTATATTCTTTTTTTGCAGAATCTTCTTTAGATACAAGCAATTTTTCATTTCCCTGTGGATCAATAGCAGTTAGAGAGGGATATGTTTCTGAAAACTGGATTCTTAGTATGCTACCATCTTCCAGAGGTATATCATATTGTTCATCAGGCCACATGTCTCCATTTTTGATATATGAATCGGCCACATGGCCTAATTCAATATATAATGCTGTAAAATTACGATGTATTTTATCGTCCTTTGACATTTCATATCGTTTTACAATATTATCAAATGCTTCTTTCCATGTAATCATGTTAAAACCTCCCTAAAATTATTATGTAGAACTGTGTAATGGGCATAGTATTATGAGAAAAACTTAATGTCTAATTATGGTGAACTTTGTAAAGATTATTTCAATAAACTTCACTCTTAGGTTTTGTGGATTAACGATATGATTTCTTATATTATGGTTATGGCTAAAAAAAAGAGCTCCCTTTGATAGGATGGATAGATAGGTTTATAATTGTTATTGCATAATATGAGAGGTAACGCGTATTTTGCTGGTGTTGTGGGGTATTGTTTGTTTATAAAAATATAAAAAGCACTCGGGAAAGAATCCCGAGTGCCTTATTTTTTAGAGAATTTTATACATTAACGGTTATTGTAATTTAAGAGGACCATAATACTTGCATACTACTGTTTTTGTTATTGTCTTTGTTACAGCATCCATAAATGCACGTTTATCAGGAATTCGTATTTCATAAGCATCATTTGTTTTTGTATTCCATATAATACCCAATTTTTTATTGAGTGCTATCATATAGCATGCACACTGAAGAAAGTGCTCATGAGATAGCTGCTCAACAAATTTTAATTCATATACTATATTGTTTTTTAAAACGTCACAAAATCCGGATGCCGTAAAGATATGGTCCCCATTCCAGTCATAAAAATCAATATCACATCGTACTTGGACTTGTTCGTTGGGGGAAAATATGGTTGCAAGCCTTTCTCTAAGTTTTTTATCTCCATCTGAACTGACAAATGGAACTTTTACTTGGTTCACGTACCTAGCTTGGCTTGTTTCCATAGCGACGAGTCGTAATATTTTTTCTTCCACGCTTAATTTTTTTATCTTTTCATTTTTTTGCTTTAAATTTGGTTGAGTTTCATCTGATGAGCGCATAGGCCTTAAATTAAGATTGTTTTTAAATTTAAGATCCTCACAAAGGGCAATGGCTTTATCAATATTGTAATTTTGAAAAAATCTTGCTTCTTGATATATTCCAATACATGGCGATAAATCTATTAGACCATCTCTATTTTCAATATCTATAATAGAGTTATCTTTTACTTGCAATTTAGTTATGTTTAATAAATTAAAACATTCCTCTATATTTTCTTTAAATTTAAAATCGAACATTTCGGATATATTGACATCTTTAAATAGTTCGGTAGTGTAGCTATTAGTAGAAAGACTTTTTTCTGAAAGTAATTCTTTATTCTTGTCTATGACGAAAATAATTCTTTCCTTACCGCGGCTTGCCGCTACACAGAAAATATTTCTTAAAATCTGGTAAGATTGTTGAGGCTGTCTAAGTCTGGTTATCCAATAATCTTCTGTAAAGTCAAATACTACACAAATCTTTCTTTCAAGACCTTTACTACTGTCAAAAGTAGTAAAGATACAGGAATCAGCATTTGGCTCAGTTGCACGTTCTTCATGATCGGATATGCTTGCAAAAACAGTATTTTTATTAAATTTATCTGGATAATCCTGTTCAAGTTTATTTAGTACACGAGCCATTTCGCCGGTTCGAGCTCCTAAGCATAAAATATCCTTTGGATCCTGTTTTGCTATAAATTTTACTACTTCTTTAGGAGTCATGTATTGAACTTTACAATTTGAATTTACCCCAACAATTTTCTTTTCCCATATTCGCCCAAGCTTAGCAGCATGATCGGCTGAGAGACGGAAACATTGCGTAAATTCAAGCTTTACATAGTTTCCCAGGAATTTGTCTATAAAATTTTCCACATTTAAAGTCGTTTTGTCATAAATTTTTTGTTTCATGTCGCCTACCGCAACAATTTGCAATTCAGGGTTATAATCTTTTATGATTTTTAGCATGTCTGCTAATTCTTGTTCTATATCCTGGTATTCATCTAAAATTAATATATCGTATTTTACAATTGGTTTTTTCTTATTAAAGGTTTGGATGAGATCTGATATACCAGCATTTATACCTAATCTTTTGAGGCATATATACGCAAAACCATGGTAATTTGTAACAGTAGCATTTTTATTTTTTATTTTTGATTTTGCGTCAATTTTTAACAGCTTATTATATGTAAGATACAGTATTTTTTTATTTGATGGTAAAACATTGCACAGATGCTGTATGGCAGTAGTCTTACCACTTCCTATACAAGCATCAACTAACACATTATTACCTTCTAAAACTCTTTGGATAAACATTTCTTGTTCGTTAGATAATTTAAAAGGAATCTTTGTAAAATATTTAACTGTTTCTGTCACCTTTTTGCCTCCTTAGTTTAAAGGTATTGTACCAATATTATGTAAAAAAATATATTTGGTAGTTACTGTGAGAAACCTGAATGGGATGTAAAGTCCCATTTTTTTTATTGGCCACATAATACATGTGCAAAACATTTACAGATGTAAATGTAAATAATAAATATATTAGGAGGTAACAATATGATAGCAAATGAGTTTGGAAAAAAAATTGGAGGTTCTAAACGTGACGAGTGGAAGATAAGAGGCCTTTCTATTGAAGATTTAGCAGATATGAATGATAAGGAAAAGGCTGCTTATGTAATAAAAGACAATGTATGGCCAAAGATTGACTGTGAAGCAATGAAAAATAACGGTACGCCTATAACAATTATATATTTCACAAAAACATTGAGAGACAGTATATCAACAAAACCATGTATTGGTGATGTTGAAAGATATATAAGGGCAATTCAGACATTAAAATCTTTAGCCGAAAGCATTGTTGATGAGGCAGAAATTGATACTTTTTTTAAGAAATGCGAGGCAAGCGGTTTTGTAACTCATTCCTTTGGTAGAACATATGCTATGACATCTTTACTTAAAGAAATTGGTGGTAGTAGAGTTTTTAAGGCAATTGCGATGGATTTGAGATTATGCAAATATTACATTATTAAGAAAAAATTTATGTATACATCTGAAGAAAAGATTTTATCAGAATATGACTTTATGGTAGTAACAAATCCAAAAGAGCAATTTATGCCTCCGTATGCCACAAAGACGGATGCTAGTTATTGTATGAGAAAATTCCGGAATGGGTTTTCTGCTGTTCACAATCTGCCTTACCAAGAAAGTCAAAAGTTGAAAGCAGGTTCAGTTCTAGCCATTAAAGATTATGAGTATACAGGAATCTATAATTCAATTGAAGAAGCCAAAGCTGATATTTTAACTAAATCTTTAACATCTAATGAGGCAAATACTAAAGAGAAAAAGCCCAGAAAAAAGAAATTCTTGTATCAGCAGCTTGAGCAATTGATTCAATCGAATGAACGTGAATTTTTAAATGGCTTTTCTAAAACAGGGGAAGATTATATTGAAGATTTTACATTTCACGGCGGGGAATTTGGTAATTGGCTTAGTGATCGTGACAGACAAAAAAATCTCGATATGGCCTATGTTTCCTTTAAAAATTTAGCCATTGCACTAAATATACCAGACTCAAAAATATCGTTAGGAGAAAAATTATCAATTGCATTTGGTGCAAGAGGAAGAGGAAACGCCATGGCACATTATGAACCTCTTCGTAAAGTTATTAATCTTACAAAATGGAGAGGTGCAGGATCCCTTGCTCATGAATATGGGCATGCTATTGACCATATCCTAAGTGAACCATATGGCTTTTCAGATGGTTTTATGAGTATGCCTACATACAATAATACATACCCTGAAGTTGCTGCTGTAATAAAAGCTATGCTACAGAATTCAGATGGGAAAAGAACTAAGTATTACGAGAACTCTCAATTGTTTGATTCTATGTTCTCAAAGGATGGTGGTTACTGGGCCTCAACATCAGAGATGTTTGCCCGCGCATTTGCTTGTTATGTCAAGGATAAATTATATGCGTTGGGAATAAGAGATGATTATCTTTGTGGACATGCTGAATCTTGTGCAGTTTTAAATGATGGAAGAGTAATAAAAGCCTATCCCGAAGGAGAAGAGCGTAAGAGAATTAATGAAGCGATTGACCAAATGCTAACAAGATATTTGAGATAAAAAAAGAAGGGTTGGTAATATAAAAACCAACCCTTTTAATTTTTTAATATAAACGGAACCGGGCAGACATTACAGAACATCAATTATGGATCCGCGATCCTCTGAAGGAGTTACGCTATAGATCTTAATTTCAGCATTCTTGTTTGTAAACCAGAGCTTAATTGCTCCGTTTTTCCGTTCATCCTTTACGACATAATCAAAGCCGTAAAGGTCTTTTAATGCATTTTTGTCAGTAATTTCATAAATACGGCCGGCTATATCAACATGTATAGCTTTTGTTGTCTTGATAACGGCCGTACGACCTGCAATTACTGCAGATACATATTCGCCATCAAGTTCAATTGCACCAACAGGATAAAGATGACGACCTTCAGCCTTGTAAGCACGAATAATGATTTTTCCCTCATCTACTGGAACTATTCGACCATTACTTGATGTGGAATAATTATCATCGCTGTAATCATCATACTCATCAGTTTCATCTTCATCGAATTCTTCATCATAGTCATAGTTATATGTGTTGCTGGTATAGCTTAGAGAAGATGTGTTTTCTGTCTTAAATTTGGATGTGGTGATGAAATATGCAGATGTATCTCCTAACGGTCTGGCGTCCATAATAGGGCTGTTGCCCAGTTCTGTTTTAACTATTGATGCAAGAGTAGATGTGGTGGAAATCATTAAATAACCTGTTTCTTCAAGGACTTCGTACTTAACTTTTTCCTTGCTACCATCTTCTTTCTGTTTCTCTTCCTCCTCCTCATGTTTATTGAGGTAAGGAATGAGTACTGACGTGCCGATTTCTGTGAGATTATTGATGTCAAGAGCAAGGGGCTGATTATTTACTTTGTAGAATTCGTCCTTTGCTACGTTATAGCTATAGACATCTACGCGATCTTTGGCTGAAACAGAAGGTTCAGCTGTTATGTAAACTCGATTAGGAAGAGTTATGAGTACAGCAGCAACTTCAAACCCAGTACGGACTGTCTCTCCGTTTACTATTAATACTCCATCTTCAACCTTTGCCTCAGGAACATTAGGGTTCTTATGGAACACAAGAACCTCTGGTGAAGCTTTAGGAACCTTCATAACTCTGGCAATCTTTCCGGCTTTCTCATCTGAATCCGACAACTTTTCTGTTATTGTGATTTGATCAGATCCAACTTCAGAAATGACTCCGCGGATTTGATCAGCAGTACCAGGATAAGGTACTTTTACCGTAACTTCTGCACCTAACAATATTGCATTCTTCTTCATACAAATATCTCCTTTCGCGTACGCCCGCCGGCTTATTATTTATTACAGACAAACATAAGGACTTGTAACAAATAGTAAGCAATTAACGGGACGTTCGCATAAGAAGAACTATTCCCAAGTGCTATATTTGTTATCTCCATATGTTTTTCTGTAACTATTCTTATTATGTAGGTGGCAAAATTTTTTAATAAAAAAACCTGTGAAATTACTCACAGGTTGCATAGTTGTTAAAATCATCAAAAACTTGTTGCATATAATTTTTAAGATCTCTTGGTATATCATTGCTATCATTTGGATATAAAGTTAAGTCTGTAAAAAGAACAGCAAAAAATTCTTCTTTGCTCTTCTTGTGATTACCTTCACATGCTTTACATGGTGTTTTGTAATCTTTGGCATGCTTTTTATAAAATGTCTTAAATTTTTTTGTTTTAGAATAATTTTTTTTGCGATCTATGTAATGGCCAAATTCATGGGTAAATATTAATTCTATTGGCACAATTACATCTGGAATTCTTAAGTTGATACAAATAACGGGCCTTTTATTTTTTATTGTAAAAAACCCGCCATGTGAATAGTCAATTTCATTTTTATGTAATGGCATGAATCGAAGTATAGGTGTAAATTTATGCATTACAGTATGGACATTTTCAGTAAAAATAATCACACCGTTCTCATTTAGAAATTTATGAAAAGCATTTGGATATATTTTTGATATTCGTAACAAAATTGATCTAATGTCATAATTGTTTATATCTCCATAATAATATAAGTTTTTACGGTCATGTAAAAAATCAAATTCATCATATGTCCAGTTATATGGTGTTAAAGATAAAGCTTCAAATGGGATTATATAATAAAAAGTATAACATGCAATTATTATCAATAGGCAAATAATTGTTGTTATAATAAATAAAGGACTTTTTAAAGCAACTATAATTTGTTCTTTTATGTTTAACATATATATCCTCCTTAATTATTTAATGATATTATGTAAGTAGATAAATTAATGAAATTGTTTATAACAAAAATAGCCCGCAGAAAATCTGCAGGCTATTATTTATTTGAGATTGAGAGTTAATTGTCCGGGAAGTTTTTTTGTATATGATGCCCAGATATCTCGAACTTTTTCCCTACGTCTTCTCGCTGCTTCAGCCGCTTTAGCTCTCCTTTCAGCTGCTTTTATTGCCGCCATGGGATCTACAGGATCGTATTTATCCCCGTTTTGCTCGAATACTTCTCTTAGAAATTGGTTATAAGTTTTGTTATCAGCATCACCATATGCAACGTATTGACCTGTGACATATAGTAAATCCCTTGCTCTTGTCAATGAAACAAAGAGAAGACGGCGGCGTTCTTCAACAGCATCTTCATGGTTTGGATTATGTAAATATGGATTATCGTAATTTGTTAATGAGTTAAATACAACTTTCCATTCTAATCCTTTTGATGAATGAGCTGTTGTAAGAACCACGCCCTGGTAAGATTGCTCCATACGTTTAGCTACCTTTGTCCCATATTTTTTGAAATCAGATATATACTGTAATTCCGAAGGTAGATCTGGACATTGGTATATTAATTCAAGAAAGTATTCGTAAATTTCATCAATCCCTGTTTCATTGTCTTTATCATTTTCATCTGCATCTTTTCCAATGATTATTGGTTTTTTTAATTTTTCCAACATATCATGGAAGAGCTGCCTTTGTACAGGAATAGGATGCTGATCCATATTTTCAAACATTATTTTAAGTTCTTTGATTTTGGCATTTATTTCTTCACGAGGTAATTCCAATATCTTACCATCGTATAGAACAGTAAGATAATTAAAATATAGAGATGTGCTTTCAGGTTGCCAAAAAGCTGTGGCAAGCGAAATAGCTGCGACAACTTTTGCATTTGACATAAGGACTGTAGGGTTCATCATTACCCATGGTATTCCTAAAGACGAGAGTTTAGCTCCCATTTTTACTAACTCTGCATTAGTAAAACTGATAAATGCGAAATCTTCAGGCTCATAGCCTTTTTCATCAATTAACCTTTTTATTTCATTTGCTATATAATCGTATTCATCAGGTTTATTATGAAAACCTTTTACTATTGGTTTTTCCCCATGGTCTCTTGTAGAGACTAAATCTTTATCAATTCTATTTTTGTTAAGGCCATTTATTTTATTTGCAAGGTCCAGAATTTCGGGTGTTGAGCGATGATTGTCAACAAGCCTTAAATCTATCCCGTCTTTTACATCCATCTTTTCAAAAAAGTGGAGGATGTTTTCGGGCGTTGTATTTCTAAATCCAAAAATAGACTGACTGTCGTCTCCAACAACCATGAGAGATTTAAAATCTTTTCCTGTAGTGAGTTTTTTGATAATATGCATTTGAATATCGTTGGAATCTTGAAACTCATCTACGATTATGTGAGCAAAACCCAATGAATCGATTAAGTCCGGATGCTTGTCTATTATTTCAAGCATCATAGGTTCTTGATCCGCAAATGTTATAAGGTTATCTTCAATTAATCTTTTTTGATACTCATCAAACAGCATGCAGAGTTGAGATATAGCTATGTCATCTAAAAAACGATACATACCATTTTCGGATAAAGCTCTCTTAACTTTGTCAGGAGTGTCTGTTGCTAGAGGATCAACTCTTAGCTCTTTTATTTTGTCAAAAACGGCAATTGCGCATATAAGAGCACCTTTAATGTTTTTTTCGTCTATAGTAAAATGTAGGTAATCTAAGTTGCTAATGACGTGTTCGTCGAGTAGCTGGGTTACAATTACCGATTTGCGAACATCATCTATAACAACCGGTTCTTTTTTGAATCCTACGTCTTCATAATGTTCTTTTACTATTTGATATGCAAATTGATTAAAGGTAGCTATTTTAAGATCTTCAGCATCAATAAATATATTATGCTCTTCAAGCCTCCTTCTAACTCTTTGCCGCATTTCTTTACATCCAGCTTCTGTGAATGTAATCATAAGAATAGTATTACAAGCTTGTTTTATGGTTAATCCTGAAGCAACCATGTTTTCTATTAATTTGACAACTCTTTGAACGACACATTCTGTCTTGCCAGCACCGGCGCCAGCTACCACTCTTGCAATGCCTTCTGTAAAATTTATCACTTTTGATTGAGCTTCTGTGGGAATAACTTTTACAGACGCTCCATTTTTTTTCTCCAAGTGAACAGGAGAACCAACATAGTTACAGAGCAGAAAAAGCATGCAATTTTTACAATCTTCCCCTGAGCATTCTCTGCCAACTTCCCATTCATTGATTTGATTAATTAATTCAAGGTCGTTGGCCGTTTTAATATTTTGTCCGCTTGTATACACATCTTCCAGACTTACAATATTTCTACCTGCCCCATCAAAGAAATCGTTTGACCATTGTTGATTATCTCCGTGCTTATGTAAAAAATAATAGCTTGCTTTAAGTGTTCTTGTTTCCCCGTACGGTACGAGCCCTTTTAGATACTCGTTAATAAGATAAAGTTCTGTACATTTTTCAACAGATTTATCTCTTTTTTTACCTGTTTGTGTCACATCCGGTAAGCAATTTCTATAAACGATTCCTTCAATTGTTTTACCATCATCATAGATGGCATCAGGCTTTACTCTAAACAAGGTGTTTTCTATATTGATTATTTTTGCTTCGGGGGTGATTAATTTTCGTTTTTCACTCCTGCAATATCTTTTTAATACCTTAATTAATGTTTCCTTGCGTTTTTTTCCTGTCAAAGTTGTTTCGTAATCATCACAGATTCCTTCATCTACAAGTTCATCAATTTCAGAAATATCACATTCTCCATTAATAAACATTTTTATTATGTCTTTAGCAATGATTGCATTATCAAAAGCAGTATTCTTGACAGAATGTATGTCAAGATCTGATAGAGCCCTTAAATGGGTGCATAAATTATACGATCTCACTTCAGATTGGGAATGAATTGCTATTCCTTCATCTTTTTTCAAAAATTCATTTTCCTTCATTCAGTTACCTCCATATGTTTTTATTTTTATTGCGTTTTGCAATATTTTCTGTATTTATTATGTGTGTAGTCTTTTTTTTTATTTATTAAGTAGAAGATAAAGAATGAAGAAAAAAAATTAGAAAAAAGCCCTAGGATTTAAAATCCTGGGCTTTATTTAAGGTGTGTTTCGAAGCGATTGTTATAATTAGTAGGTCTTCTTCTGGAAGAAGATAATTCCTATTGTTTCACCGGCTGAGTTTTTAATCAACTGAGCATTGAATGATGATGAGTTGGCAATGTATTCTGCTGTACCCTGTTTTGTTATAAGGGATCCGTCAGCATTATACTGTACATTTCCGCTTTTTGTTAATGCAAAGTCACGGTTAAAAGTTACCTTACCATCGAATTCAAACTTTCCTTCTGTTGATAGCTGTGCACCATAGTTGACGAAAAGTACATCTTTATCCACGCTTCCGCCATCATTTGTATCAACAGCTAAATCAGATATGTACCATAAGTTTGAACCCTTAACTAATCCATTGTCTACAATGGCAGCATTACCATTTGTATGAGGGGTGCCCTGCCATCCTTCTTGTCCCACATGGCCGCTTTGTAAAAGATCCAGACCAGACTGACCTTCCATTGCCAATGTGTGAACAAAAATAGCAACATTGTCGTTGGCAAAGGTATCAATAGCAGACTTAACAGCACGACCTCTGACTGTTTTGCCATTGTAGTCACTGAAACGTGAGTCATTAACTGACTGAACTGTTGATTCCATTTGCTCCAAACCGGTGTTCATAAGGTTCTTGCCGACAAGGAAGGCAATTAATGCAAGACCTACAATCGCTACGAACATGATCAACTGTGAACCCATTTTTGAGCCTTCAATTGCTTCATTACCCATACGGTCTCTTCCGCCATATATAATTCCTTAGCTTATATATGGCCTTTTCTCCTTTCTTTTAATTTTTTAAATTGAGTTTCTAAGGACAACTCGCGTTTGTTCTGTTGTTTTGCTTTGCACATTATTATTATGAGTTAAGATTTTTCAGCGATCGTGTCATTAAATTATTTTTGGAAACTTTAGTAAAACAATAAATAATCTAATGGACACGATCTTTTATTGTTTTGCTTTAACATTCTTATTATGACGTCAGATTTTACTATCATCGTGTCAATAAATATTAATAAAAAAAACAAGAACTGTAGAAAGTTCTTGTTTTGCTTGAAATTTATTTAATTTGGTATTTTCCAAGTAACAAAATTCTCTAATGATTTCCAAACATCATAATTAATTTCATATTTTTTTCTCCATGTGCCATTTGTTAGTTCTTTTTCGGTAAGATCGTATTTTTTATTATTTATTTTTGCTGTATCGATGCCTGTCCATATTGTCATTTCAGGTCGGTAGCCTGCTTTGTCTGTAAATGTGTGATTCCAATGCAGCTTACCGCTTGATGATATTGACATCCCTCTATAAGCAATAGATTTACCGTCAATTAAATAAGGACTTACACCATATAACCAGTTGTATTTAACATATCCCTTATTATCTGTCGGAACACCTTTTGAAAGTGCATATTCAGTAGGCAATGACTTTGCGTTTTGTCCTTCAAAATTATAAATGCTTATCATTCCAGTATATACTGTAGTATTGCAGGTATTCCAATAAAATCTATTATAGAAATCGTCAGATATGGTAAAATCAATATTTGCTCCTTGTAAAGGATCGAAAACAAAACCTTTAAAGTTATTCGGCTCTTTTACATATTTGTTATCATATTTTTGCTTTTTAAGAGCTGTACCTGTATATAAGTTAGGTCCGGATTCAAATTTGAAATATTCGTCATAATCCAAAGTTTTTTTTGCTATTAAATAATAGTTGGCAGAAATATTTGCCCCATTGGCACGGATCTTGAATGTAACAGGATCTCCTTTATCCCCATACATTGTATAAATAATTTGTACTTTTTTTACTTCCCATTCAATTGGTTCTTTGCCGTTTTTTGCATTACCATCTTGTTCATACGTAAATGTTTTAGTTATTACTGTATCTCCAACTTGTAGGTTATATTTAAGAAGATTTTCAGGTAAAAGATCCGTGTCTGAAAGAGTGATGGTTCTTGGTTTACCTGCAAAAGAAGGTCTTTCAGTAAATTCATATACATTCATAATTGAAGGATCACTAGAAGAAGGATATTTTTTGTAAATTTGTCCGCCCATTACGCTGAAATCAAAATAACTCTGTTCTTCATCGATATAATCAGCAATGTCAAAGAGTTCAACTCTTTTTTTGCCGGCATTCCAATTCTTAATAGTGTAAACTAAATACTTAGATATATCAATCTTTTTAGTGTTTGAACTAGATGCAGTTTTATTTGAGCTGGTAGATGTTTTGGTTATTCCTGCAGCTGTAGTTACACTTGAGGGATATATCAATATAATAGATAAAACAGTAATTACCATACATAATATAGATATCATTTTTTTCATCATAAATTACCTCCGTATTTATGTTGTTTTTGATTATGGTTTTGTATCAATATTATGTGGTTTATGAAAATATACATTATTTTATGAGAGAATAACGTTTATTGTATGGACAAGTTAATAGAGATTTATATCAAAATATATGTATTTATCATATCTCTTAAAAAAAATTAAGTCAACATATGGAAAACAAATTATGACAATTAAAAAAGTTCACTTTTAACATAATAAGAATGTATAGATTAATAAAAAATAGAAGGAGGCAATGATGATGAAGTCTGCAAAAAACGAACAGGTTAGTATGGAAAAATTGCTAATCGGCAATATCTGGAATGTAACAAAAAATGTTATAGATGCAAATTTTGGTCATTTTATTAGTTGGGTAAACATTGTAGAAACTACCAACAAAATGAATGATATAGTGAACTCATGTAATGACCAACTTTTGAAAAAATTTGCTGAACAATTGGCTATATCAGTCATTAGATACATTAGCTCAGAACAAATGGGGGAAGACCATCTGGAAGAATCTAAGATTTTTAATGAAGTTTTTCGTTTGTTAAAGCTTGGTTATTGGATTCAATATGACGGAGATGAGGCTGCAGAAGATTGGGAAGAACTCATTAATATAGCAAGAGCATTTCCAAAAAAGGTGAAGGAAAGAGTTGCCGGTTTAGCAAGTTCAATGTTAGCATCGCTTTTGGAATATTTATCAAGTCTGGCTGAACATAGATTTAACAAAGCGATGGAAAAGGTAAATCAAGCCAAAGCAGGATAGGTATAAAAAAGCGCTCTCAATAATTTTTAATTGGGAACGCTTTTTGTTTTTATAGAATTTTATATGCTACAATACAGAAAATAGTATCATACCATAAAGGTTTCCTGAAATAGCTTCAAGTTAAGGCCTCCTGGAATAGCAAAAACAACTTTTTTATAGTAATATTTGCCGCTCTGTAATTTTTCTTTAAATATCATAGATACTTCTTTTGCATTCTGACCGAAAACACCACATCCGAAAGCTCCGAGTATAAGATTATCTACTCGTTCCATTTGCGCGATATCGAGCACAAATCCAATTCTACTTTCAAGAGCTTCTCTATTTTCTTGTTTAGTTACTTTACAATACTTACTTGCAGCTTTGTAGTTTGGGGCAGCACAAGTAATTACGTCTACAATAGTGGTCTTTTCATTTTTTATAAAAATGACTCCAGGAGAGTAAAGAGCACGATTAGTGTATAAGGCTCTATTTTTATTTTTTACATTTTCAGCGTAGAATTCAGTTTTTTCTTTTAATACATTGTATAGGAATGAAGAATGACAAAGGCATTCTTCTTGAGCAGTACTTCCTTCAATAAATTTACCTCCGGGTTCTGTATAGGAAGCAAAATTTAATACAGCTGTCTTACCTGTAGATAAAGAATTAATACTAAAAATTGCGCTTACAGAATCCGTGGCTTCTACAACTATATCGCCTTTGAATCCTTTAATAGGTGAAGAAGCAGGAGAGTAAAGAGAACTATCATATACCCATGTTTTATTAATACATTCTCTTATTTCTTTGCTATATTTACTGCTCATTTCTGCTGTATGTGCGGCTGCAATAGCCTTATTTTTTTCCGCATTGTCCCAATAGCTCATGATTAAGGCCTCCTTATTTTTCTCTGATTTAGATATATAATGTCTTAACAATAGAAAAACAGCCTGTACGGAAACGTACAGACTGTGATTTTTTATTCACGTATATATATTTACTTAAATGGCATGTCATCATCATAAGATGATGAATAGTGAGTAGATTCATAGTCATTATTTTTTGTGTCGTTATTACTGTTATTTTTGTAAGAAATAGTTTCAGCATATTGAATTCTCTGCACTAGATCCTCATTTTCAAGTTTGTTCAATTTTTTGATAGTAGTATCCCACATATCAATAAACTCAACCTCGGTGAGTGCAGCGTTTTCAATCTTTACGTCTTTGGCAGCCACGATAACATTTTTATCAATTGTTACTCTTTTTGACTGCCACTCAATAGAAAACGGATTTTTATCATAAGGGTTACATGTAATAGTTAATTCCCAGCCTTCTGTTTCATAGGGTTGAGGCTTTTTTTGCACAAAATATCTTGGCCCACTTTTAAAAAGAGGAATTACAGAGGACTTTGCATCTGAAGCTTTTAAAGTGCCGGCTTTGAATTTTGCAATGGCAGTATCTATATCTGCAATACCTTTTTTATTTATTTCGGCAAACTTTCCAGTTGCATTTTTACCCAAAAAGTCTCTTTGAGCTAAGAGATCAGCTTCAGGTACTCCTTCAAGTAGTAATTGAGATGGAGTTTTGCCTTTAAATGTCCCCATCCTAAAAACATATTCATTTTCTACAGCTACAGCTGGGTTGCACATTGCTTCTATTATTTTTTGTTGAGCATATTTAACCCTTTCTTTCATGGTGTTAATTTCTGTAATATTAATAAAGCCTGATAGAGGTTTTCCTCCACCATTAATTTTTTTGACGGCCAGTCCAGATTTGGTAGATAGTCGCCGGATCCCCTCATCAACCTTTTGAGTTTTTATGGATAACTCAAAAGCTATTGTGTATGGATGATCGGTACCAGCCCCCCTTCCGTAACCTGCTATCTCCAAATAATTTTGCGCCATACCCGCGTCCTCCTTATGTATTTTTATTTGATATGAACATACGTCACACATGTATTATGTATAAAGGCAAAAAAAACAAATTAAGATATAAAAAGGCCTATGGCATTGTATCTGTCATAGGCCTTTATTTTTTACTTTTAACATTCGTCGTATATAATTTTGTAAAACTTATTGCAAGAAATACATCTGCAGCAACCTTCTAACTCTGTTATAGGACTGCCACAATGAGGGCATACACCTTCGTACTCCGGCGGTTCGGGTGGATATCCAGGATCGCCGTTTGCTAACCATAAAACTGCTTTGCAACCGGGGGAAACCATAACCATTTTTGCATCCATGCAACCGTTAATCGAAAAATCGTCAGCTAAGATATCTATAGCTTTATATATTTCATCTGGAATATTTAAAATTATGTTTCCATCCCGATCTTCTGCCTTGATAACAGTTTGGTTGTCATCACGATAGAATACGGGACCGTCCCCATTTGCATCGTAATATATAATATGTAAATAATTATATGGTTCTGAAAATGGCAAAGCGTAGTATTCGGAAGGGACTTCATATTCATCGCTTCTGTCATTTATTGCTTCATGGTCAGCGATAACTAAATAATTTTTGGTTATTTCAAAGGATATATTGCTTAAATTTATATGTCTTTTCCTTTTTATTGCCCTATAAAAAAAATTTGCGGCCATTATTCTTGCTTCATTTATATTCATACACATATCCTCCTTATGTTTTTAAATAGATTCATAAAAATTATGTAGAGAATAAAAAATAAGACCTTACGGCGTATTGGCCGCAAAGTCTTCTTTTTTTTTATTGATTCAACTATTGAAAAGTTTTTCTTTCTCGGCTGAAAGAATATCTGCAATAATGTTTACATCCGGTTTTCCAGGGTGATAAGTTATAGTAATTCCTTTAAGTAAATTTATGTAATTGTTATTATAAAATTTTATGTAGATATTCTTAGAAACATGTGGATAATCAAACATATTACTAAGAATATAGTATGTTTCGTCGGACATATTAGAAAGGTTTCCGGATTCTTTCAGCTTTTTTAAATTGTCCTGTATACGACGAACACTGAAAACAGGGCAACCATTATATGAAATAGTGGCAGTTAGACAATAATCGTCTATAATTTTTTGTATAACTAATCTGTCAGCTATATCTAAACCGGATATCTTTGCTGAAGCAAGTACCTTTGAAGCTTTAGATATAGATTCAAAATCTCCAGCAATAACCACCTTTGCATCGTTTGATAGCTTCATCTGTATACTCATATCTTGCCTCCTTATGTTTTTTATCTTATGAAGATATTATGTAGATAACAAAAAAATAGAAGAGTGTGGCTTGTAAACATCGCCCCATTATTACTAATCACCATTATAAAAATAGGAAGACATTGTCATTGATTATTGTTATAGTATATGTAATTACAATCTTTTTCTCATAAGATATTAATAATACTTATTTGCCACATGATATACTTGTAAATAAAATTAAAAGGAGATGTGGATATGGATAATAAACGATTACCTTTTCAAACACCATCTGACTATAGGAAGAAGATGATTAAACAGAAAAAGGCCGGATTTATCATGATTGTTATAGGGTTGTTTTGTATTTTTCTAGAAAAACTAATTGAAAGAATAGATTTTATGTTAATGATGAAATATGGTATCGACAATGGACTTCATGATAAATTCCCATGGCTATTTTATGCCGAGGCTATTTGGCCGTTTGTTATAGCTTCGTGTTTTATTGTTGCATTGATAATATTCTTTTTTAGTAAAGATACTATTAGAAGAAAAGTTAAAAACTTTATTCATTCATTTGCTGATAGTGAAGATAAAAACTCTAAAAATTCAATGCATTATTAAATACATATGAATGAAAATGAAAACGACAGAAGAATATTCTGTCGCATTTATTTTCTCTCACAGCCTTAGGTGATCAGATTTTTTCCTCATAATCTTTTTAGGAATAATGTAATATAAGAGGAAGGAGATATAATAATTGATCATAGATAAAGAATTAAAAAGAAAAGTGTTTGAAGTTGCAGCTGTAAATTTTGAAACTTCTGATGTCAAAGCCTATTTTTTAGATATGTCAGAATTTATTCCGGATTATTTCTTTACCGTACCGGCTTCAACTTCAGGAAAATATCACTCGGCTCAACAATGCGGAATATGCGGCCAGCTTATTCATGCTTTTATGATGCAAGCATGCTGGGATATGTTGCTAGAATTAAATAGTATAAGAGAAGACATTGCACCTGATGCTCATACAAGAGACTTAATTCGTTGTTTTCCGTTTTTACATGATTGCGTGAAATGTGGAAAAGAAGGAGGAAAATATACTGTTCCGGAACATCCAAAACTAGCAGCAAATTTAATTCATGAAAGCCATCCAAAACATGATATTTCTCCAGAAGACAAACAATTTTTGGCTGGTATGGTTGC
>Ga0134092_1000615_pt1 | contig 35685 bp, 20 predicted proteins | sample 3_6taG_FD_94454 | JGI IMG/M metagenome (GOLD analysis project Ga0134092, IMG submission 94454) | Switchgrass degrading microbial communities from high solid loading bioreactors in New Hampshire, USA - 3_6_20_6_A3 metaG | ecosystem: Engineered > Bioreactor > Semi-continuous > Anaerobic >... | reverse complement strand
GCGGGCCAGCATTTATTTGCAAATATTACATACTCCGAAGCCCCAATGTGCTTTTCCATCCAATCCTGCAATGTCAGTTCATACTGGGCGAGCTTATACAGAACCTTCGGGAAGTTGTTGCCGCTTCCAAGCTCTTTTGCCATATCCTGGGCTACACTTTCAATTCTCGGATCATCCTTATGGTTATTAAATGATTCAAAAAGGTCCAGCTCGGAGTTCTCCATTATTTCAATGCCCAGATCGTACAAAGGCTTAATCGGTGCATTGCAAGCAAGGAAGTCCTGAGGTCTCGGACCGAATCCGATTATCTTCAGCCTGGAAAGGCCGATAATGATTCTTGCTACATTTTCAAACTCCGCTATCATGTCAGCTACTTCTTCAGCGGTTCCTACAGGATACTCAGGAATATACGGCCTTAGTTTCCTTAACCCGATATTGTAGGAAGCATTCAGCATTCCGCAGTATGCATCCCCACGTCCGTCGATTAAGTCGTTTTCAGTTTCTTCGGCTGCCGCCACAAACATTACCGGGCTTCCGAATTTCTGAGCCAGCATTGTTTCAGGTCCTTCAGGTCCGAAGTTTCCAAGATATATAACTAATGCGTTAACCCCTGCAACTTTTAATTCATCAAGGGCTTTTAGCACGTCTTTTTCATTTTCTATTATGGTGTTTATTTCAACAATATCGATCTTTTTGTTTTTGCAAGCTTCAACAACAGCCCTTCTTCTTCTTTCGCTTAATGTAATAGGGAAGCAGTCCCTGCTCACGGCCACAATCCCCATTTTAACTACTGGGATATTTTTCATTTATAAGACCCCCTTTACAATAAATAATATACTTTACAATAATTGTGCATTCACATATTTGATTATATCATTAAATGCCGGTCGGTACAAGAATAAGGCATATTTTTTATGCCTTTTCAATCCTTATTTTGCTGCCGAATCCGTCAACGGTAGGCGGTTCAATAATCAGCCGTCTTGAAATCCGCTGCCTTAATTCGGGCACATGGCTTATTATCCCGATGGTTCTCTCTTTTGTGCTCAGCCGTTCAAGGGCATCAATAACCACATCAAGCAGTTCCCTATCCAGTGTGCCGAATCCTTCATCGAGAAAAAAGAATTCGAGAGGGCTCTGGCCCTTAAGCTGAATCTGCCTGGACAGCGCAAGGGCAAGGCAGAGGGAAGTTATAAAGGTCTCACCCCCTGAAAGGGTGTTTACCATTCTATGTACCCCCCCATTGGCATTATCGCATATTACAAACCCTATGCCCGGCTCCAGTTCCAGGGTATACCTGTTCCTGGTCAATTTGCTCAGGGTCTCGGAAGCCTCGCGGGCAATATACCTCAGCCTTTCTTCCGCTACAAAGTCAACAAAACTGTTACCCTTCAGGAGTTTTTTAAGTTCTTCAAGCATGCTCATCTTGTGAGACAACCTGTCGTTTTCTTTAATTAATACCTGCCATTGCCGGTATTTTTCACACATCTGGCTGTAATTGTTCCTTGCAATTTCATACCGGGAAAGGGCCTTATCTTTCGCATCAAGCTTTTCCAGGTATAAGGCCTGTACCTTGTTCCATTCCTCTTCCGTAATACTCCGGCCTCCTAATTTATTCAGGAGGATCTCCTTCTGGGCCGACAGGTTCCTCCGGACGGTTTCATATTCTTCAATTTCATCCTTAAGGGCCTTCTGGGCTTCCTTGCTTAATACGGATTTCTCCACATCCTGGATGTCCCTAAATCCCTTTTCCTTCAAGGCGGCTTCAAATCTCTGTGCCTCCCGCTGCAAATTTTCGTCCAGGATTTTCACCTGGTTCTCAAGGCTGTTTTTAAGCATCTTTTTGTTATCAAACTGCTCTCCCAGTCTTCTCACCAGTTCTGACAGTTCTTTTTCCTCATTTTCCATGCCAAGCACCTGGTTATCGATTGCTTTTATCCTTTCTTCCATATCATCATAGGAGTTTACATTGATTTCCGCCTTGATTCCGTCCAATGTTTCCCTTATCTTGTTTTCCTTCTCTGCCCTTTGTTCCTTTACGTTTACATAGCTTGTCTCCAACTGCGCAAGTTCCGTGCTTAATTGCCTTCTTTCATCATTAACCCTTTCCAGCTCATCCCTTGCCGTTTTTTCTCTCTGCTCGAGGTCCCTTACCTGGTTTTGAAGCCTGTCAATTTCCTTTTCATTATTTAATATCCTCTCCAGTTCTTTTGAGGCAGTTTCAATACCGTATTTTCCAAGGAATTCCCTGTATGCTCCTTCCTTTTCTTTGTACGTCCCGGCCAGGCTTTCAATTTCATTCTCGATCTGCCGTACCATGTCACGGTTTACCTGGAGTTGAGACCTGATGCTGCTTTCATTGACTTTAAAGCCGTTTAATATATCCTGTCCCTTTTTCATACTCTCATTTATTGCATCAAGCCTTTCCTGCCATTTATTTATCTCGGCTTTCTTGCTTTCAGCATGCCTGTTGATCTTCTCTATTGCTTCTTCCATCCTTTCCGGGGTCAGGGAACGCATTTCCTCAGGAAGCATTTCAAGTATCCTGTTTAGTTCATCCGTTTTATCCAGTAGATCCTGCTCCAGCTGCTTAATTTGCGTTTCAAGGCCGTTTACCTGCTGCTTTGATTCTACACACCGCATCTCTGCCGCCCTTAAAGCAGCTTCTGCCTTTATAAACTCGTCTTCAGCCTTCCTAAGCATGTTTTCCAGGGCAGTGACATCTCCGCCTTCAGCGGAATATTCCTGCAGGTACGCAGGATTCGGATGATGCACAGATCCGCACACAGGGCACGGCTCTCCTTCCTGCAGGCTCCTGGAAAGAATAAAGGCAACGTTTTTATCTATTTCCTTCCTTATCCTTTTTACTTCCTCACCTTTCTTTTCCAGTTCGGACCTTAACATGTCCGCCTCTAACCGGGCCTTCCCGGAAGCTTCAACGCATTCTATCAGCTCCCTGTTCCTGACTTCAAGTTTTGCTTTTATGGAATTTACATCTTCCCTTTTTGACTTAATTGTATTTAAAAGGGATTTGAGCCTGTGATATTCTTCAATTAGCCCTGATAAATCCCCTATTTCCCCGGGCTTTGACTTTTGATGCTCGGAAAGTTTTTCTTCCAGCAGCTTTAATTTTGCTTCCGTATCTTTAATATTAATCAAAACTGCGTCTAGGTCCTTTTCCAGGCTGTTTATTTTAGCAGCCAGGTCCTTCTTCTTCCTCTGTTGTGCATATAAGTTTTCTTTTAATGAATTCAATTCGTTTTCAAGTCTTACCGCTTTCTGTATTTCATTTTTATATTCCGGGTCCACCTTCAAGCTTTCAATCCCTGATCTGTACCTTTCTTTTTCTCCTTCAAGGGCGGAAAGTGTCCCCCTTATTTCTTCCTCTTCTTTCTGTTTTAAAAAGGATCTCCTTTTTATGTTTTCAATACCTGCCTGCAGCATCTCCATTTTCCTGTCAAGCTGGTCTATTTCTTTTTTTATCCCGATTATGCCTGCAATTTTTGCTTTATCCTCCAGCAAGGCAGGTTTCTTAACTATCAGTTCCTCCCTCTTTTTGTCTAGTTGAGCTTTTGCATCCACCAGTTCTTTTTCCAGGTCGGGCAGCTTTTCCGAAACCTCCTCTAACGTAGCCCTGGTTTCCGTAAACCTCCTCGAAGCCTCTTTATAGCTCTGCATGATTTCCATCAGTTCATCGGCCTTAACCGCCTTCTCCAGCAGTTCCCTGCTGTTGCTTATTTTCTCCGATTTTTCTTCATGCTCTTTCTCCTTATTTTTTACAAACTCCAGCTCACTCGTAAGCTGCCAGATTTCCTTTGATTCATCAAACAGCTTTTTGGCATCATCCAGTTCCCGGATTGATTCATCCCTTGCCTTTTCGGCTTCCTTTAGCGCAGTTTCCGCCTGGGCCTTTGCCTCATCGGACACGTCCCCGAGTGCGGAGAGGGCTCCTGTTACTTTTGCCAGTTCCTTGTCCACGGTTCTAATTTTATATGCAAGTTTGTCATTAAGCTGTTTTCCGTATTCCTCAAGGTAGAAAATTCTTTCCAGCATTTCCCTCTTCTTTGCTTTTTCCATAAGAAGAAATTCCTGGAACTTGTTTTGGGGCAGGACAACAGCCCTGGTAAAATCCTCGTGATTCAAACCTATCAGTTCTTCCACCTTCATGTTCACATCGGTTGCTTTATCCGCTACGGGTATCTGAATATTGCCTGTTATCTCTATAAGCCTTGCCAGCTTTACCTCGCATGAATTCTCCGTGCCCTTTTTCCTGCTGTATATCCTGTCAATCCTGTATACCTTGCGCTTCTCATCCTTTAGCAAATCAAATATAAAAGTGACTTTTACACTGTCGCAGTTGGTATTGATAATACCCTGGGTACCATTGGCCCTGTTCACTTTCCCGTACAGCGCAAGGGTAATGGCATCCAGCACTGTAGACTTGCCGCTTCCTGTAGGGCCGAATATGCCGAATAAACCTGTTTCGCTTAATTCATCAAAATTTATCTTCTGCGCATCTTTAAAGCTTTGCAGCCCTTCTATCACAAGGTACCTGGGTCTCATACTCCACTCTCCCCTCCGGGTATTATCTTTCCTTCAGAAATTATATCATTTCCCTTGTTAAAATCAGCCCCGGCCATCCTGTCAATTCCCTCCCATGTCAGTTCATCACCGTCACTTTCCGAATCCGGGTCGCTGTTTACAACATCAATAAACAGGGAAACCAGTTCCTCGGATACTTCTGCCCCGGTCTTGAATTTATAATATTCTATAAAGAGCTGGTCAATTTTCTTTTTTTCCCTGTTTTCAAAGGATACATCATTATCAGCGCTGGCTTCAAACCTTGGCCTGATGTTGATTATACCAGGATGAAGCTGCCTGAGTTTTCTCTGCTCTTCAATTGTTATGGGCCTGTCGGTCGTTATTTCCAGGTCTATCCATGCATTTCTGTCCTTTCCGCTTTCGCACCATTCCAATGCCTGCATTATCCCTTTGGAAGCCACCCATGTCCTTAAGGGTTTCCCGCAGTCCAGGATAATCTCTTCCACATTAGCCTCTTTCCCCGGAACTGCATCTATTATGTATACCGCCTTGCTGTAGTCGGCTTCCGAAAAGCTGTATGCAATGGGTGAACCGGAGTAATATGCAGGACACAAGGCATCCCTTATCTGCTGTGGCCTGTGCAGGTGTCCCAGGGCAGCAAAATGGGTATTTGCAGGCAACACCTGAGGATCAACGGTAAATGCTCCCCCAACCTGTATAGGCCTTTCCGAGCCTCCTTCATATCCGCCCCTCATAAATAGATGGCTCATCAGTAAATTGACACTGTCTTTTCTGAATTTCCCGCTTAACTTTCCCATGATTTTCCCTATTTTTTGGGAGTATGCCGCCTGCAGCTCTTTCTCATCAGCTTCCTCCGAAAGCAGTTCCTGCAAGCGGGACTCTGACGGATATGGCAGGGTTAATATTACCGAGCTCTGCCCGCTGTGCTTAAAGCCCAGTTCAAGCCATCCCGGGCCGGAATCCACCAGGAGGAAATTTTCCGTATCCACCCTGTAAATTCCCGGATTGCTGTCCGGATAGCCCAGGAGTATAATTCCGTTTTTATATGCAAGAGGACTTGCTGCACATAACCTCTCAGGATTATCATGGTTTCCGGCAATCACTATGACAGGCCTTTTCCCCTTGCCGTTCAGCCTGTCAACGGCTTCGTAAAAAAGCTCTTCCGCCGCTGCGGAAGGGTTATAGGTATCATAGACATCCCCGGAAATAAGGATAAGGTCTATCTTTTCCTCCTCCACCATTTTCGTCAGGCATTCTATAAATTCCTTCTGCTCCTCTATCCTGTTGATTTGCTCCAGCATCTTTCCCAGATGCCAGTCAGACGTATGTAATATTCTCATTTTAACTCCCTCTCAGTAAATCTTTCTAAAGTATTCCTCGTTAATATCGTAAATCCGATCTTTCAATACTTTATTACTTTCCCGTTGGAAAACAGGTAGATATATTTCTCCTTTACGTTCTTTCCTGTGAGTTTTTCAAGAACCCTTGCATAATATTCGATTTGCATCCTGTATCTTTCCTTTATGCCAAGCATTGATTCTTCTTCCTTTTCGTTGTTTAAAGTGTTAACATGGTCTGTTTTATAGTCCAGTAAAACAATTCCGTCTTCTTCCTCAAAGTAACAGTCGATAATTCCCTGCAGAAGAACCGTTTCGCCTTTGCAGGCTTCGAACCCCAGCTCATCACTATCTATTTCCATGTTAAAGGGAACTTCCCTGTATACCCTGCCTGCACGGAGCATTCTCTCTCCAAGGAACGAAGTAAGGAAGCCGCATATCTTATCAATATCAACGGTCTCCGCCTGTTTTTCAGTCAACAGTGCTTTCTCAACCATTTCATCCACCTGTGTCTTTATGTCATCCCTTGTTGCCACCCTTCGAAGGTCCAGGTGCTGCATTACAAAGTGAAGTATGGTTCCGATTTCCGCCGCACTGAATTTCCCCGCTTCCTCCATGAACATGGGCTTTTTTACAGGCGCAGGCATATAAACAGAGTAAGCAGGATATTCATCGGCCGTTTCGAAGGCAAAACGTCTTTTCAGTTCCGTAACGGAGATTTTTACAGGAATCTGTGTTGATTTTGCGTATTCATACTTCCATCCCAGCCTTCTGTTTATTTCATCATAATAGCTGCTCCGCTTATCACTTTCATTGGAAATATTCCTTGCGTTTTCAATGATTTCCCTGATTTTTGAAAGCAGTTCCTGTTGCGAATCTTCTATTACCTGTTCATCATTTAAAACATCCTCCTTCTTCCATATCCTGATAGCCCAGTTTAAATCCCGGCCCAGCTCGCCATGATTTTGAACAAAGGAATGATTGCCCTGAAAATCCAGCATAATGGCCGGTACAATCCAGTCAAGATAGTTTCCGCCGTTCAGGATTATATAAGAAGGAATCTTGCCGTTTCCGTCCGAATGCATACTTAAATTGCCCCACCTGGTATCCGCTTTATCCATATCCTTTACGGAACCGGTCAGTATCAATTTCTCCCTTGCCCTGGTAAAACCCACATAAAGTATTCTCATTTCTTCGGACAGGCTTTCATTCCTGATCTTGTATTTTAATGCCTGCTTGGCAAGGGTGGGATATGTTATTCTTTTTTCATAATCCACATAATCCGGCCCGAATCCAAGTTCCTGGTGAAATATTATCCTGCTTTTTGTATCCTGCAAATTAAAGCCCTTGCCACAGCCTGAAATAAACACTACCGGAAATTCAAGACCTTTGCTTTTATGTATGCTCATGATTCTTACCACATTTTCGTTCTCTCCCAGGATTTTCGCGCTGCCCGTATCTCCCCTGCTGCTTTTCAGTTTGTTTATAAAATTGATGAAGTTAAACAGCCCCCTGTAGCTTGTTTCCTCAAATTTCCTTGCTTGTTCAAACAACATCCTCAGGTTGGCCTGACGTTGTTCTCCTCCCGGCATCGCGCCCACAAAGCTTAAGAAGCCGGTTTCGGTATACAGGTACCATATCAGTTCGTCGGTTGACAGGTAGAGGGCCTTATTTCTCCAGTTTTCAAGCCTTTTTAGGAAACGGGCCGCCTTTTCCGCAAGGCCGGATTTATCCGCCTGCTTGGATTCATCTACCTGCTTGGATTTATCCGCCTGCCCGGTTTTATCAGCCTGCCCTGGTATATCCGCTTCACTTTCACCGGCTGCCTCACCTGCTCCGGCCACTTTCTTCAAGGCATAATACAAGGGGGATTCCTTATCCGCCAGCCTTATATCAGCCAGTTCCCCGGCAGTAAAGGAGCCGATGGGAGACCTGAGGACCGAAAGCAGTGGTATATCCTGCAGAGGATTATCTATAACCTGGAGCAGGGATAATACAATCTGAACCTCTATTGTTTTAAAGAAGCCGGTGCCGGTATCCGCATAAACGGGTATCCCGCGGCTGCTCAGCTCCTGGACGAAAACATCCGCCCAGTTCCTGGTGGCACGCATAAGTATTACTATATCCCTGTACTCAACAGGCCTGTATTCCTTTTTTTCCTTATCATAAATTTTTAAGCCTGAGCCTTTCCCGTCCACCAGTTCCTTTATCCTGTTTGCCACCAGCCTGGCTTCGCACTGTATATCATCAAGAATTTCAGCCATTTCATTCCCGGCTTCTTCATTTTCATTTTCCGTGATATCCCCGTCATCATATTTTTCTTCGGCACCGTCCCTTTGCCCGTCCCCTTCTTCCTGCCTTTTCCCTTTTGTTTCAATTATATGGAGCTCCGTGCATATAACGTCACCTGTGTCCTCATCGAATACGGCCCCGGGGTTTAATGCCTCCTCGTCGGTATAATCCAGTTCCCCTGCTTCCTCCGACATTATCCTGCCAAATATCAGATTTACTGTGTCAATAACTCCCTTTCTGCTCCTGAAATTTTTATACAGCTGTATCTTCCTGTATTTCCCCTTTTTATCCTTCGAATAGGTGTTATACTTGCCCAGGAACAACTCCGGCTTTGCCTGCCTGAACCTGTATATGCTTTGCTTTACATCGCCCACCATAAATATGTTGGGCGTGCCCCTGTCATTTCTTGAAATTGCATTAAGTATTATTTCCTGGACCAAATTGCTGTCCTGGTATTCGTCCACCAGTATTTCCGTAAACCTGTCCTTGTATTCCGTTGCGATATCCGACGGCAAAAATTCCCCGTTTTCCTTCTTGTCCGTCAGGATGTCCAGGCAAAAATGCTCAAGGTCATTGAAATCAAGCAGAAGCTTGTCCCTTTTCTTTTCAGAGTATCTCCTGTCAAATTCCATTACAAGTTCCGAAAGATACTTCAATAAGGGATAAATTTGATTCAAATCCTCAATAATTCTCTCTGAAGGGAATGTGAAAATATCTCCCTGCAGTTTTCTTATCCTGCCTTTTACGTAATCCCTGGCTGATTTTACATATTCCTGTGATTCCTTTTTCTCGCATTTCCTGCATGCAGGAAGCCTACCGAATTCAAAGGAAGAGAAGGCATTGTATATTTGGTCCCAGCTAATATCCCGGTACTTACAGGCATTGATTAAAGAATCAATTTTTTCCTTTTCCTCCTTAAACTTTTCAAGATACGGACTTAATCCTTCCGTATTTTCTATTACGGATACAGCCTTCTCCATCATTGATTTAAGCCCTTCCAGTTCCACGGCTGCATTTTTAAGCAGCATCCTTCCCCATACGGTCCGGGCAAAATCATCTTCTCCCGATAGGTTAAAATATTCTGTTTTTTCCCTGAGCCAGTCTTCCGGCCAGGGATAGCTCTGGACAAATTCATATAAAGATAATACCACGTCTTTCAGGGACTGGTCGTCCTTATTGTCCCCATAGGATTCAAGGAGTTCAAAGAACTCGCTGCCTATGTCTTCCTTTTCATATATGTCTTCAAAGAGCTCATCAATGGTTTCCATTTTCATAAGCAGGGCCTCGGTTTCGTCTGCAACCCTGAACCCAGGGTTTAGCCCAATCCGGTGGAAATTATTCCTTATAACCTCAAGGCAAAAAGAGTGTATGGTTGTTATATTAGCCCTGTTCAAAAGGGAAATCTGCCTCTGAAGCAGTTTTGAATCAGGATTCCTGTCAAGGGCCTTAGCAATTGCATCGGCTATACGTTCCTTCATTTCGGTTGCAGCAGCGTTGGTAAAGGTCACAACCAGGAGAGAATCTATGTCCACCGGGTTTTCGGGGCAAGTTATTTTCCTGATGATTCTCTCCACAAGGACCGCGGTCTTTCCGGCACCTGCCGCTGCCGCCACCAAGAGGTTGCAGTTTTCCTCATTTATTGCTTCAAGCTGTTCTTCTGTCCACTTATTTTCAGCCATATAGCTCTATCCCCTCTTTATATCCCATCTTTATCCGCTCTTCCAATCTTTTTATACTCTTCATTGACTTTTATGTTCCTCTCCTTGCCCCTCTTCATTCCTGCAATAATCATTCATCATTTTCCATAACTCATCATCGCTCTTATCAATGATTATACGGTATTTGTTATCCCTGAAGGCAGGTTCAAACTGGCATATTGAAGAATACTCGCAGTAATTGCAGGATGTCATGTTTTTATATTTATACGGGCTGATGGAAATATTGCCTTCCAGCATTTCACTTCCCAGCTCCTGAAGAATCCTTTTTACATACCGGCAAATGGTATTAAACTGTTCAAGGGTGGCTACAGAGGAATTTTTTCCTATAACGTCACCGTTATTTATCCTGACCGGTATTATAAGGGAGTCTCCGTTTATGGTTTTGTCCATATGCCTGATTACTTTTACATCGGCAAGTACCAAGCCTCTCATTTTCAGCTCTTTCATAATGGCTTTCTCGATTTCCTCGTCGGTAAGCTCTTTTTTGTTCCTGATCATGGGGTCGTCAATCTTAAAATACAGGATTCCTCCGGGTTTCACCGGCAGTTTCATTTTATCGGAGAGTTTATCGGTAATTATTCTCTTTTCTTCCCATAAGGCACTGAGATATGCAACCAGCTGGATTTGAAGCCCATAGTATACATTGGTAAGGCTGAAATCCCTGTTGCCGGATTTATAATCTATGATCCTGATATATGTTCCGTCACTGTCCCCGAAAGCATCTACCCTGTCTATCCTTCCTGTTAGTTTAATCACTTCTCCGGAAGGAAGTTCAATATTTATTGGCGGCAGGCCGCCCTTTCCGCCGAATTCAATCTCGTATGCCACCGGTTCAAAGCTGCTTCTTTTGATCTGTTCTATCATAAGCCAGACAGCCCTCAGAAGCATGCGGTTCAATCTCTTTACCAGGACCCTGTACCTTTTCGTTCCGTTTTTAATTAGTCCTCCCTGCATGCTTTCCAGCAAATTGTCCGATATTTCCGAAATGGCATTTTTGCACCATTCCCTGTCAATTTCGTCCCAGGATATGCCTTTTTCTTTCACCAGTTTTGAAAATTCCTCAATTGCCCTGTGCAGATACGTTCCTATATCAGGAGGTGTAAGGCTGAATATTTTCCTTTCTTTTGCTTTCAGGCCATACTGTATATAATATGCAAAAGGGCATTCAGCATATCTCTCGAACCTTGATACGTTTGAATACATGGGGCTGCCGTATAATTTCCTGACCTTTTCCTTTTCTATGGGTTCTGCCAGGTTGGTGTAGGTCAGGGCCGAGATGAGGGTATTGCATTTATCCTGCCACTCGTCGTGGTTTGCATACCAAAGGTAAACATCACTCCACAGCGGTTTTATCCCCGCACCGTCCGCAGCTTTTCTCATCATGGAAAGCAGCCTGTTGTATGTAGGAACGCAGCTTGATACAAGTTCCAGTTCTTCGTCCTCATTAGACTGGCATGTTATATTGCTTGTTTCCATTATGTTCGGAAATATCTTCCTTAACCTCGATATAACTATTGAGGGCCTCAGGGACCTTCCTTCAATATCCGCCACAGGAACGCTCAAGGTTAAATACTTTTCTGCCGATGTCAGTACGGAATATATCATGTACTGCTGTTCAACAGTCCTGGTCCGGCTGTCGCCCGTAAGCTGTATTCCTGCATCCTGCAAATAGATTATGTCCCTGTCGTTGAAGAGCCCTTCTTCATTTATAGGGGCAGGAAATACCCCGTCGTTTACCCCGAGTATATATAACGCTTTTATGTCACGGTTCTTTGACCTTTCAATATCCCCCACCAATACCTGGTCAAGGGCGGGAGGGATAAGGCTGGTTTTATATTCGCTAAATCCTATCTTAAGTATTTCCAGGAACCTTTCAAGCCCTATTCTTTCATTTCCCAGCAGTTCAACGGCCTGATCCAGCACTTCCACAATAATATTCCAGATCTGCCCGTACTCTCCAGCATAGCTTAGTTCTCCTTCTTTCTTGAACCTGTCAATATACATCTCTATCCTCTGGGGTACTTCTAACCTGCATAGCAGGTCATACAAGGCAGTGCATATTTCCCTTCCTGTTTTTCTTCCTGATGCCCTGCTGTGGAATTCCAGCAAAGGCCCGGTTATTTTCTTCCTTATATCATTTATCTTTATCATCATGGCACGGTTTTTCTCATCATCGCCGCTGTTCCAAAGCGCCTCGGGCACATATTCCCAGTCTTCGTTTTTTGTCCACCTGTTTCCTTTTATTCCGCAGGCCAGCACATAGTTTTCAATTAAATCGATGTCTTCCCTGTCTATGCCTGTCAACCCTGTTTTTAAATATCCGAAAACCGCTTCATAGGACCATCCGTAAATAAATATTTCAAACAGGGATATTATTAGCTTCACAAGCGGATGCCTGGTTATTTCCTTTTTCCTGTCAATAAAAAAAGGTATGCCGTATTCGGTGAATATGGCGCTGATAAATTTCTCATACATGTTAAGGTTTCCGCACACAACCGTTATATCCCTGTATCTGAATCCCTTATCCCTGCACAGCTTAATGATACTTTCGGCAGTATGCTCAATTTCGGTATATATGCTGGAAGCAATGAATATGCTGATGTTACTGGTTTTCCTGCCGGGGCAGTCAGGGTCGGCATATTGCTTATAAGGGAATGAAAAGAAATGCTTCTCCAGGTGGTCCAATTCCCTGCTGTCCTTAAAGCGATACGGCCTGTAGCTTTCGCTGCCGTTGCCCCAATTGCACTTTTCCACTGCCACAGGGGGCTCAACATGAACATTATATTCCGCTGCAATTTTAACTAATTTCCTGTACACATTTTTTACCGGTGAAAATACATCAGTGTAACTGTCACGCAGATTCCAGGGAATATCATCAACAAGGCAGTCGGTACAGAGGCATACATTAACCCTGTAAGCCTTTTTCATTAATTTCCCTATTATCTTATACTCCTGTTCCGTAAATCCCGAAAATTCATCGATCCAGATTTCCGAACCGTCAAATAAAGATGAAATGTCCAGTTTTTTATATAGTAATGTCAGCTCGTCATCCCCGTCAATATATTTGTCCTGTAAAGCCTTTTCATATTCCCTGTATAGCAGGATGATTTCCTTTAGCTTTTCCCTTAACATTGAACCGGAGTTATAATTTGAAGAATTTTCAACGCTGTTTTCACATATCGCCAAGTATGCCTTTTCCAGGTCATCGGGCGATACATCACACCTTTTGAACTCAGTTATCATATCTGATATTTTGTTAACAAAGCCTTGCTGTATAGCAGGTTTTGCAAGTATCTTGAATTCATCGGCAAAATTCTGCAGTATCCTGGATATAAGCATGCATTTTCCCGCAGAGTTTATTTTTGAATTGGCTATTCCCCCTACTTCGTTAAATACCCTGTATGTCATTCGTTTGAAGCTCAATACCTCTGTCCTTAAAATACCTCCCGTGCCAAGCACGTTGATCAGCTTTTTTTCAGCCTGCAGGGAAAATTGTTCGGGTACCAGCAATACCAGGTGCCTTTTTTCCCCTCTGTCAACCATGGATTTTATCTCGTTATAGCAGTAATAACTTTTACCGCAGCCGGCCCTACCGTATATAAAACGCAAGCTCATATATATCCCCCGATTTATTGTATAAACACATTATACTAGCAATTGCTCAACATTTTCAACAGGCATGGGCTTGGAAAACAGGAACCCCTGCCCGATATCGCAGTTATACCTCCTCAACAGGGATAATTGCTTCCTGTTTTCGATACCTTCCGCCACAACCTTTAAGTTGAGCTCATGGGCAAGCTGGATAATCGTTTTGATAATAGGTTCTTCCTTGTTTTCATCATTAATTTTTTTTATCAAAGCCTGGTCAAGCTTCAAAACATCTATGGGCAGCTCTTTTATGTAATTTAACGTTGAATATCCTGTCCCGAAATCATCCAGTGCTATTGCAATTCCTCTGTCTTTCAGGTGATTAAGTACATCAATGATGGCATTTATATCGGTAATTATATCTGTTTCGGTAATTTCAACCTGTATGCCGGTTTTATCCACATCCATGGTTTTCAATACCTCGTCTATGTTTTCTATAATCCTGTTGCTTAATAAGCTTTTTCTTGAGAAATTTACAGACATGATTATATTATCCAGCCCTTTATTTTCCCACTCCTTTTTCTGCCTGCATGCCACTTCAAACATCCATTTTTCTATATCAATGATAAATCCCGTTTGCTCTGCTATATGTATAAACTCAGAGGGCGGAACGAAGCTTCCGTTATGGTCAGGCCACCGGATCAACGCTTCCACCCCGATTATTTTGTCTTTCATCAGGTCAACCTGAGGCTGGTAATATACCAGAAATTCATTATTTTGAAGTGCCCTCCTGAGATTATTCGCCATACGTATGTAATACAGGGATTTTTCTTCCATTGACTTATTAAAGAAGCAGTAAGTATCTTTCCCAAGTTCCTTGGCCTTAAACATGGCAGCTTCCGCGTTTTTCAAAAGGGTGTTCAGGGTCCTCCCGTGCTCGGGAAAAATGGCAACACCTATACTCATTGATATGAAAAATTCTTCGTTTTCCAAATACCATGACCGTCTTAAATGCTTATAAATACTTTCTATCCTTGATATTATCTCATTTTCGCCCTGTACATCCGTAAGAACAATAATAAATTCATCTCCGCCCAGCCTGGCGGCTATGTCAGGAAAGGTTACATGGTTCTTTAATATTTCGCTGATATTGTTCAGCAGTTTATCGCCGGAAGCATGTCCTAGTATATCGTTTATATGCTTAAAGTTATCAATGTCCATATATATTAATGCGATATTTTTCTGGGGGAAACTGTCGTCTGCTGTCATTCTCTTGAATAAAATATCTTCCACTGCCTTTTCAAGATAATACCTGTTCGGCAGTCCTGTAAGTGTATCGTAATAAGCCCTTTCATAAAGGAGTTTCTCCATGGCTTTTCTTTCCGTAATATCCATACCTATTGACACTATTCCTACGATACTGCCATCCCAATCATAAAGAACGCTTTTATTCCATAATACGTCGATTGTCTCACCGTTTTTATTAATTATGGTGTTTTCATAACTTAAGTATGTCTGCCCCTCTTTTATTTTATTGAACAGGGATTTTACGTGCTCAACATCCTTCTTGGGAATAAACAAATCTAACCAGTTCTTCCCGCAAATTTCTTCTTCCGTATAGCCCAGTATCTTGCCGGCATAGGGATTTATTCTCATTATGGTTCCGTCGGTTTTTAATAAAACTATGATTATTGAGGCATTTTTCAGGATGTTTTCGGAGAATTCTTTTTCCTTCCTTAAGGTTTCCTGCAACTCAATTTGCTCGGTGATATCCGTGTGGGACCCTGCAACACGGATAGGCCTTCCTTCCTCATCCCATATTCCTCTTCCCCGGCTTCGGATCCACCGGTAACTGCCGTCCTTGCAGCGGAACCTGTATGTATCCTGGTATATTCCTCCACCGGAAGCAAGGTATCTTTGCATATTTTTTATAGCCCTTTCCTCATCATCAGGGTGCAGAAGGTTTGTCCAAACTTCAAAAGTTTCACCCAGTTTGTCCTCTTCAGTGTATCCCAGTGATTTTAGCCATTCCCCGGATAAAAAGTATATATCGTTCTGCACATCCCAATCCCAGATGCAATCATTTGCTCCTTCCGCAGCCAGTTCATACCTTTGCTCGCTTTTCATAAGCGCATCACGGTGGAGTTCAAGTTCATTATACTGCTTCCGCAATTCTTCTTCCACTGCGGTCAACTCTTCATGGGTTGCACTTAATTCTTCATACCCCATATACATGTTGTATATGACATTTTTTAACAAATCCATACGTCTTTTTACTATAAAAAAAATAGCCCCCGACGTAATTAATAAAACCGCAATGTCCTTTATAATATTAATAATTTTTTTATCCAGGTATTCCGATAATAAATCATATATAAAAATGTTAAAGGTTACGGTTAAAATCAAACTAATACAGCAATATATGACTGCCGTCCTAAAAGAATTTCCCTTTCGATTAATGTCTTTTTTCAATTCCAGGAAAGCCGGGAAATCATTGTGTAAATCATCGAACTGACTGAAATTTATATCAAAATCATTACCATCTTTTTCCTTATTTGTGTATTTACAAAATTTAAATATGATCATCACCTCATTTTATGGGAAAATGCATTATATTAAATGCCGCGATAAAAGTATCGGATTGGTTTACCGGATTTATTACAGTAGTTTATAATGGTGATTTATTTCTATATAGATTTATTAGAAAAATATAATAATTTATTAAAATTTATTATAATAGTCTAGCATAAATTCCATTAACTGTCAACTCACACTTCTTTATAGCTGCCTCTGAAACGTTTGACCAGGTTTTTCAATATGCTGTAATTTTCATCGTGATAAATATTGTATGTTACCTCATTTTCCCTTGGTACAATGACAACTCCAAGGTTGTTAATACCCTCCGGGTAGCACCTGTACTCGTATTCTTTCTCCTTGCCTTTATAATCAACCGCGTTTATCCAGATATAAGTCGGAGAATTCTTAAGTGCCTCTTCAATCCCCTCTTCCGTTTGTACGCTTTTGCCGTTTACGCTGAGTATAATATCCCCTCTTTTCATTCCCATTTTAAAAGCATGGCTCCCAGCCGGGACGTCAAATACCCGCACTCCTCTTCTGACAGAGACAAAGATGGGATCCCCATGCCGTTCTCTGTACCGGCTGAACAGCATAATGCCTTCGTGGGCCGCCACGCAGAAAACCGCTCCCACAATACCGAATATATATGTGTTTACTGCTGCAATAGACAGTACAAAAAGAATACAAGCATAAATTAATAACTGCATCCCCATTTCACGGCTTTTTTTGTCAGGCTGCTTTGTCATGGTCATATCAGTGTATGCAATAACCGAAAGGGCGCAATTGAGGAATAAGGCGTTTTTCCAATATGCCTGGGTCAAAAGGGAAAGAAATATCACGGGTACGGGCCAAAATCTTCTTGTAATGTAAGCCCCGGCAATTTCATCCCCGTTTCTTATAAACACGGGATAACAGTTCCTGCCGGCACCAAAGAAAATCAGCAGGCTCTCAAAAACGTGAAGTATTGCGATCACAATTAACACAGGAACCGCATCTATTTCAGGGATTTTGAATACCAGGTCCGCAATTGCCAGAAGCCCTCCGGCATAAGCAATGCAAACATACCTTATATTAAATAATACTAAAATAACCATTATTATAAACAGATAATCAAAGGTTTTTTCGTTATATATAATACCAAGCTTAATTGATATGGAAGTCAATAAAACACCGGCAGCAAATCCTATTACGGCCCCGTAAAATATGGTCTCGGTAAATATGCGCCTGATTCTCTTCCTGTATATTTCTTCATAGTCATCATCGCCGCTGTTTACCTGCATCTTTATTTCTTTTATGTACTGTGTCCTGATAAGCAATATAACAATAACATAACTAATAATAGCCTTGTAATCAAAAAATAATACGGATAACAATTTATCAGCGACAGCTGACAATATTTCTGACAGATGCAACAAATTCAACCTCCAAAATTTTATAGCTTAATTATAGCATATAATACGCATTAATTTCCATGTTTATAAATTAATTATAAATTAGCAATTAGGAATTACTAAAAAGAATAGAAAATAAAAAGAAAAAAGCAATATATAATTTACTATTTCTCATTGTAATTTAATTTACGGAACTTGATTTATTGGTAATTATATTATAATTATTAATTAATTATAAATTACAGCCATAAATTATAAGTTGTGTAAGGAGATGTACGTTTTGGAAACATTATTTGCCGACTTTTTAAAGGAAAAATTAGTTGATAAATCATATGTACTTGCAGATGGGGCACTGGGTACATACTTTTCGAAACTATACGGAACAGGCGTTGATAAGTGCGAGCTGTCAAATATTGACGCCCCTGAAAATATTAAAAGAATCCACCGGGATTATATTGAAGCCGGTGCACAAATTATAAGAACAAATACATTTGCAGCAAATACGGTTTCGCTGAAGGCAAGTTTATGTACCGTTACGAAAATAATAAGGGCAGGTTTCAGGCTTGCGTCTGATGTTGCGAACGGAAATAACGTGTATGTATTTGCCGACATAGGACCCATACCCGATACCGAAAACCATGACAGCCTTTCGGAATACAAGGCCATTGTTGATACATTTTTTGAAGCGGGGGCAAAAAACTTTATCTTTGAAACATTCGGTTCCTTTGATATATTGCTGGAAGTCTGCAGGTATATAAAGTCAAGGGACAGAAATGCCTTTGTCCTTGCCCAGTTTGCCATAAGCCCGGACGGGCTCACAAGGAAAGGGGTTTCCGGGAAAAGGATTATTGATGTGGTCGGCAGCTCGGATGTGGTGGATGCCCTTGGTTTCAACTGCGCATCAGGCCCTGTACATCTCCTGGAATATATTAAAAACCTGGAAGCGGAAAAAAGAAGTTTAATTTCATCCATAATGCCCAATGCAGGTTATCCCTCCGTTCAGAACGAGCGCACAATATACCAGGATAATCCTGAATACTTTGCCGGTATTATGTCTGATATAAAAAATCTTGGGATAAAAATTCTTGGCGGATGCTGCGGAACAACTCCCCGACACATAGCTGAAACCCGCAGGATCCTTGAAAACGTAAAGAAGGAATTTGTTTACCAGGTTTCAAATAAAAAGCAGGAAAAGCAGCAGCAATTCCCGATGAATATTTTCAGGGAAAAGCTGGAAAACGGTGAAATGCCTGTGGCCGTGGAATTTGATCCTCCTGCCAGTATCAATATATCCGACCTGATAGAAGGAGCCAAATCCCTTAAAGATTGCGGGGCCGACATAATTACGGTGGCAGATAATCCCTTTGCCAAGGCAAGGATTGACAGCTCCATTTATGCCTCAAAAATCAAAAGGGAAGCCGGCATAGATACCCTTCCCCACTTAACCTGCAGGGACAAAAACCTAAACGCTATAAAAGCATTACTGCTGGGCTTGCATATAGAAGGCATCAGGAATATACTTGCCGTCACAGGTGATCCGATTCCTGACGCGGAGAAAAGCCACATAAAAGGAGTATTTAATTTTAATTCGTATATGCTGATAAATTTCATAAGGGAATTAAATTACAGCGAGTTTTCCGGCGATGAAATTTTCATAGGCGCTGCCCTTAACGTTAACGCAGAAAACTTTGATGCCGAGCTAAAAAGGGCTGAAATCAAAATCAGACAAGGAGCCCGCTTCTTTTTGACCCAGCCGGTCTTCAGCCCCAAAGCCGTTGAAGCCTTACGAAAGGCAAAGGAATCCCTTAACGCAAAAATCCTGGGAGGTATACTGCCGATAGTAAGCTCCCGCAATGCCAGGTTCTTGAGTAATGAAATTCCCGGAATATCAATTCCGGAACATATCATTGTGCAGTTTGAAGGCAAGGGGCGGGATGATGCTGAAAAAACCGGCATTAAAATAGCTGTTGAAACATGGAGGGATATGATGCCCTATTGCGACGGAGCATACCTTATTACTCCATTCAACAGATGGAAAATGATATGTGAAATTATCAGCAGGATAAAACACTTGTCATAATCCGGCTGATTTAAGCAATCCTTATAACTTCCTTAACCAGTTTAATCAGCCTGTCAGATGCCTTATTTGCAACCTCTGTCACTTCATCGTGGCTCAGTGGCTTGTCAAGTATTCCGGCAGCCATGTTTGTTATGCATGAAATGCCCAGAACTTCTATACCCGAATGGTTGGCAACAATCACCTCCGGCACCGTTGACATTCCTACCGCATCTGCCCCGATAACGCGCAAAAACCTTATTTCGGCAGGAGTTTCATAGCTCGGTCCCGTCATGGCGGCATAGACCCCTTTCCGCAGCTCTATGGATAGTTCTTCGCCTGCTTTTTGAGCTTTACTTATAAGCTGTCGGCTATATGCCTCGGACATATCGGGAAATCTGGGCCCAAAACTGTCAATATTCTTGCCTATTAAGGGGTTAATTCCCATCAGGTTTATATGATCCTCAATCAGCATAAGATCCCCGGGGCTAAAACTTGTATTAATTCCGCCTGCGGAGTTGGTTACAATCAGTTTTGATATGCCCAGCCTCTTCATAACCCGGACAGGGTATGTTATCTGGTACATATTGTAGCCTTCATAATAATGGAATCTTCCCTGCATGCAAATAACATATTTCCCTGATAATTTGCCAAGAATAAGCATTCCCTTGTGCCCTTCTATCGTTGTTACAGGAAAATGGGGAATATTTCCGTACGGCACCGCCACCCTGTCCTCTATTTCTTCGGCCAATATTCCAAGCCCTGACCCAAGGATAAGGCCTATTTCAGGTTTTATGCCTGCGTCCCATTCCGTATCCTTCAGGTTATTCCTGATATATTTGATAGAATCGTCAATTCTTATATCCAGCGATAATATTGCCACCTGCAGTTACCCTCCCAATGTGTGTATTGTATTATATTAATTCAAGCATATTAAGTAAAATTAATATGCTAATTAATATATTAGTTAATATATTAAATAACCCGCTAAATCATATTTAAAACAAGTATATCATATTATATTCTATTATTTGGTATCCGAATCAAGGTTCCAAAATCTTGTTTAAAAAAGTTTTTTTGTGGAATATAAGTTACTAAAGCCATTATAATGGTTTCTTAATTTTATATATAATTTATTTATTTTATACATGCATGTTTGTTTTATTGCCTATATTTTATAATATTTTTATATTAGTTATATTTTTATAGTATTATTTTTTATTATATAAGTAATATATAAGTTATATAACTAGTTATATTTTTGCTATTTGATGTTATTGCCAATTAAGATAAATTTTTATAATAAACCATTAAATACTCACAGGGAGGTAGATATTTTTATGAAATCACTAAAAGGGACAAAAACCGCTGAAAATCTCTTAAAATCTTTTGCCGGCGAATCTCAGGCTGCAAACCGCTATTATATTTATGCATCAATAGCAGATAAGGAAGGCTACAAACAGATAAAGAACATATTTATTGAAACAGCCGAAAATGAAAAGGAACATGCAAAGAGATTTTTTAATTACTTAGTAGAAGGATTAAAAGACGAATTGCCAACAAGTGTTGAAATTAACGCATCATATCCCGTTGCCCGTGGTACAACCCTTGATAATTTAAAGGCTGCCGCTGCCGGTGAAAATGAAGAATGGTCAGTTCTCTACTCCTCTTTTGCTGATGTGGCGGAACAGGAAGGATTCCCGGAAATAGCAGCAACATACAGGGCAATCGCTTCAGTAGAAAAGAGGCATGAAACCAGGTATTTGAAACTTGCCGACAATGTTGCCAACAACAGGGTATTTACAAGGGAACAAAATGTCCTCTGGAAATGTTCAAATTGCGGTTATGTACATGAAGGCACAAGCGCACCTAAGGTTTGCCCGTCCTGCGCTCATCCTCAGTCCTACTTCGAAATTTTTGTAGAACCATATTAATAAATTTACTACTGTTTTGCTTACTCAATAAATTTAATATGGCGAATACGTAACCAGATAAATAAAAATTTGTAAAAAATACCTTGTATATGATTTTAATAGATGATATAATCTATAATTGAAGAAAGGATTTAATTAACCCTCGGACCTTACACTCTCCTTAATAATATGGAGATGAAAGTCGAGTTAATTAAATCTCCTGTTATTAAGGAGGTGTTTTTATGCCGGATAAAGTGTTAGTATGCAAGGACTGCAACAGTGAATTTGTTTTCACTGAAGGAGAGCAGGAATTTTACAAGGAAAAGGGCTTTCAAAATGAGCCATTAAGATGCCCTGATTGCAGAAGAGCCAGAAAACAGCAGAGAAGAAACAACAGCTTTTCTTCCCGCAGATATGGTGAAAACAGGTAAGCAGGATTAATATCTTAAATTATTGAGAAGAGTTGAAAAGAAGCTGTAAAGGAGCTGGATAAAAAAATTATTCAGCTCCTTTCATGTTGCTTTCATATAAGCCGGTATTTATAATTTTTATTAATAAAAAAATGTTTATTAACTTTTATAATGTGATATTATAATAACAACGGTTATTATCACATAATATATTTACATAAGTAATTACATAAGTAAGAATTGTGCGTAAATCGCATGCATATAAATTAGTTATAAATTATATATGAGTACTATGATATGTACATATAAAAATAATAACATATATTATTGAGAGTATATTTATTCATGGGGGGAACATGTAATGAAAAATATACCATTGTATGAAGTAAGAAGTATAAAAAACCTCAAGGACATGATTGATTCAAGTGTTAAGTTATATGGTGACAAAGCTGCGTTCCTGGTAAAAGGCAAAAACGGCGGAAATTATTCTACGATAACCTATAAACAGTTCAAACAGGACCTGGATGCACTGGGAACCGCACTTATAGACCTGGGCTTGAAAGGGAAAAAGGTTGCAATAATAGGTGAAAACAGGTATGAATGGGCACTGTCATATCTTGCAGTTGTAAACGGAACCGGAATTGTCGTTCCGATTGACAAGGAACTCCCCCAGAATGAAATTGAAAATCTTTTAAGAAGATCCGAAGCCGACGCAATTATTTTCTCGCAAACGGTTTCCTCGCATGTAACAAACATAGCGCAAAATAACAAGGATGTTAATTATTTTATTAATATGGATGCCGAAGAAGACGATGACAACATCATTTCCTTCCGGAAATTGCTTGCAAGGGGAAAACAACTGCTGGAAGAAGAAAACAGAAGTTTTATTGATGCGGTTATAGATGAAAAGGCCATGAACATACTTCTGTTTACCTCGGCGACAACGGATACTGCCAAGGCAGTAATGCTTTCCCATGAAAATATATGCTCCAATTTAATGGCAATGAGCACAATGATATATATCGATCCTTCTGACATATTTCTTTCGGTCCTCCCCCTGCACCATACATATGAATGTACCTGCGGTTTCCTCTGTGCCCTGTACAGGGGAGCGGCAATCGCTTATTGCGAAGGTTTAAGGCATATACAGAAAAATCTCCAGGAATCAAAAGCTACTGTAATGCTGGCCGTTCCTTTGATTTATGAAGCCATTTACAAGAGAATCTGGGATCAGGCAAGGAAAAATAATATGGAAGGCAAACTTAAGCTTGCCATTAAGTTAAGCAATTTGCTGAGGAAATTTGGCATAAATATTACCAGAAAATTATTTGCAGCAATATACGATAATTTCGGTGGGAACATAAGGCTGTTTATAAGCGGTGCTGCCGCCATAGACCCCCATGTTGCAAAGGGTTTCAGGGATTTCGGCCTTATATTCGTCCAGGGATACGGCCTTACCGAATGCAGCCCTATAGTAGCGCTTAACAGGGACGTGGACTTTAAGGATGATGCGGCAGGGCTCCCTCTCCCCGGTTCGGAAGTCAGGATAGCCAACCCCAACAGCGAAGGAATAGGAGAAATAATAATCAAGGGAAAGGGCGTTATGCTCGGCTACTATAAAGATGAAGAGGCTACCAGGAATTCAATAAAGGACGGATGGTTTTATACCGGGGACCTCGGGTACATCGACAAGGACGGCTTTGTACATATTACAGGCAGAAAGAAGCATGTTATAGTAACCAAGAACGGCAAAAACATTTATCCCGAGGAAATTGAGACCCTTTTAAACAGGAGCCCCTATATCAAGGAATCCATGGTTTACGGGAAAAATGACGATATCCACGGAGAGGTTGTTGTTTCAGCGGTTATTGTCCCAGACATGGAAAAAGTACAGGAGGATTTTAACAGGACCTTATCAGATGAAGAGCTTCATGAGCTTATTAAAAATGAAATAAAAGAAGTAAATAAAAAACTGGTTATGTATAAATACATACGTGACTTCAGTTTACGCGAAACCGAATTTGCAAAAACTACCACGAAAAAAATTAAACGTTACATGGAAAAACTATAATTAAAACGAACTAAAATTAATAAAAGACTGATTTTAATTTTAAAAAATCTGCAAGTGAAGTAAACTTAAATCTAGGAGGAATTAATATGAAGAATGTAAAAATATATACCACACCTACATGTCCCTGGTGCACGGTGGCAAAAAAATATCTCAATTCCAAAAATATTTCATTCGAAGAGTTTGACGTATCTGCAGACCATGATGCAGCCATGGAAATGGTAAAGAAATCCGGCCAAAGAGGCGTACCTGTGATTGAAATTGACGGGAATATTGTTGTCGGTTTTGACCAAGAGGCCATAGATAAATATCTTAATTCCTAAGATAAGATATAATACAAAATATAAGATAATATATACGATAAGATATAAGAATATAAGATAAGATATAAGATAAGATATAAAGTGGGGGAAAAACCGTGCTTGAAGATAGTAAGCCATCCGTCCTTGAAGATAAGCTGATTGAAGATGAGCTTAGCGAGTACAAGCTGACAAAAGATAAGCTGAAAAAGTATAAAAGAGGATTTTTTATTTTACTTGGTGTTTTTTTGGTATTTTTGTGTTTAACAGTGACCTATTTATACCTTAATTATGATTACCTGGTTTTCAAGCACTTTATTTCCCACCACTATATATACACCGATGCGCTGGACCAGCTTTACAGCAGTGAATTAAAAACAGATGTGCAGGGAAAATACTACAGCTATTTTGACAATTTGGTTATTTCAGTTGTTACCAAAAGGATCCGGGAAATAAATAACGACAGGTATACTTACCTTTATCTTCCCGAACAGTACGAAAAACACAAACAGGAAGAAAAGGATGAGGCCCTGCAGTCCGAATTCAAAGTTTTAAATGACAAAACCGCATATTTGCACATTACCAATTTCTCCTCGTACACCCGGGATTTCCTTAAAGATAAAACCGCTGAAATAGCAAATTATCCCTATCTTATTATCGATTTAAGGTCAAATTACGGTGGAGATACACTTGCCATGTATGATATGGCAAGTCTGTTTCTCCCCAAAGGTAAAATTTTGGCCACTGATAAAATGCGGCTTTTTTCGAAGACTTTCAGGTCTAAAACAGACGGGGTCTTGTTCAATGATAAATTAGATAAAATTATAATCCTGCAGGACGGCAATACTGCCAGTGCCTCTGAGAATTTTATAGCGGCACTGAAGGATAACCTGGACAATGTGATTCTCATCGGGGACAAAACTTTCGGCAAAGGTATAGGCCAGTTTACAATGCCCCTAAGAAGAGGCTATGCAGTTAAGGCAACCACTATGCTCTGGTATACTCCCAACGGGCTCAACATTCAGGGAAACGGAATAGAGCCTGACATTTATTACACAAAGGAAGACGGCAATATTATAGAGTTTGCTTTAAAGCTGCTTGACACTATCATTCAGGGCGCAAAAGCTCTACCTCTTCCTCAGTAAGCTCCCTGAACTCACCTGTTTTCAGTTTCTCGTCCAACGTAAGGGAACCGATGGCCGTCCTTTTCAGGTATATTACCTTTTTCCCCACAGCTTCAAACATTCTTTTTACCTGGTGAAACTTCCCTTCATGAATGATAAGCTCAACCTCGGAACATTCATCGGTACTGATTACGGATAACTGTGCAGGCATAGTTTTATAACCGTCATCAAGCACAACCCCGTCACGGAACTTATTTATATCCTCCCCGGTTACCTTTCCCTCAACAAGGGCATAATATTTTTTGGGAACATGGCTTTTGGGGGACAAAATCCTGTGGGCAAAATCCCCGTCATTCGTGAGTATTACCAGGCCCTCCGTATCAATGTCCAATCTTCCGGCGGGGAACAGGTCGAAAGCCATATATTCATCGGTCAGTAAGTCCACCACAGTTTTATGCCTCAAATCGTAAGTGGCACTTATCACTCCCTGGGGTTTATTCATCATGATGTAGATGAATTCCCGGTAGTTCAGCCTTTCCCCGTTTACCTCAATTACCGCCGTTTCGGGGTTGACATGCATTCCGCTGTCCTTTGCCACAACCCCGTCCACTTTTACCGCACCCTGTTTTACAAGCCGTTTAACTTCCTTCCGTGTTCCATACCCGGAATTTGAAAGAATCTTGTCCAACCGCATTATTCTCTTATCATCCTCCATCCGGCAGGATACATATTTTTCAGCATGTTTCCCGTCTGCTTCGCCCATCCTACCGTGAAACCGTCCACACACACACCTGTATATCCTTTCTCGCCTTCAAGCAGCAATGTTTCTCCTTTTAAGTATTTGATAATCTCCGGGGATGAGGCGGAAAAATTCACTGTATTTTTTATATCATCCCTTCCCAATGCCATAACCATGGAATGGGAAGGTTCAAAGTGTCCCTTTGAAAAATTCCCCAGGTACCAGCCGAATTTTACCGTTTTCACTCCGTTCAGATCAGGCAATGGCACAGGGAGGTAGTATAAATTTCTTCCTATAAGAGTAAAATTGCCGTCAATTTCTATATTAAGGTTATTCCGCTCAAACTCCCTAAAAAGCTTCATATACTGTTCATAGTCATTATCACGATTATTACGATGATTATAATTCTTGCTATAATTCACAGGTTCCTGACGGCTTTCATATTCATCCGTTGCCTGGTTAAATGCATCATGTCCTATTTTCTCAAGGGCGGTTATGAAATGGCCTTCCCCTTTGACCCTGTGGGGCCAGAACCTTACGGCGCCTGCCACCCTGGAATCCCCTCCGGCCCATTCGGGCCTTCCCCTTTCGGCGCCTTCGGGAAGGGGAATTTCAATTACATCGTAATTATCATGCTTTTCCAGAAAGTCATGAATAACCATTTCATTTTCTTCGGGAGAAAAAGTGCACGTGGAATATACAATGCGTCCTCCCGGTTTCAGCATTTTATCCGCCTGATCCAATATTTCCTTCTGGATGAGGGCACAATTTTCACACTTGTATTTTCCCCAGCTTTTTATTGCTTCCCAGTCCTTCCGAAACATGCCCTCCCCCGAGCAGGGGGCATCTACCAGTATTTTGTCAAAGAATTTGCCAAATTTCAGGGCAAGTTTTTGAGGCTGTTCATTTGTAACAATGGCGTTTTTTATACCGCAGAGCTCTATATTCTTAACAAGGGCTTTAGTCCGCTCGGAGTTTGTATCATTTGACACCAGGAGCCCCCTTCCCTGCATTGATGCTGCAATTTGAGCAGTTTTCCCGCCTGGTGCCGCGCAAAGGTCAAGTACATATTCGCCTGGTTTTGCATCCAGTACTGTAGCCGGGAACATGGCACTGGGTTCCTGGATGTAATAAAGCCCACTGTAATAATAGGGGTGCTTGCCAGGGTTATCTTCACTGTCGTAGTAAAATCCGTCCCTGGTCCAGGGTATTGGTTCAAGCTTAAAATCAGATATTTGCAAAAAATTATCAACGGTAGTTTTCAAGGTATTTACCCTGAGACCGTGGTACCTTGGCATATTATATGACAATATGAATTTTTCATATTCCTCTTCGCCCATTAGGGCCTTCATTTTATTCAAAAATTCATCCGGTAACTTAATCATAATACGATTATTATACATGATACTTTTTATATTATACAAGGCCGTCTTTTGCAAAAATTATATTCATTTCATGTCCACATATCTTATATTGAAAAAAGATATAAAATTATGACATAATCCAGTGCAGAATTACGAGTTTAGTGCGGTTAAGTGTGGTAATTAAGGTTGTGCAATTTTTTCTTACCATATTGAATTAAATTATATATTCGTCGATGTCCAATAGTGCAAAATTACCGCGGGATCGACGAATAAATTAAAATATTCAAAACACTTAATATATCTGCGATTTCATTAAATTACCATTTGCTTCCTTGCATTATGTTAAGAAATGGTATAGAATTAAATTGTGATTTGATGCGGTGTTTACGGTTTTTATTCTACCTATAAGGAATTGAAACACCAAGAACATGCATAAATACTCAGTGCTATAGTTTTGTTTATCCTATCTCTAACGAATTAAAGCACATCTCCAAATAACTCTCTTGGGCATATATTGTTGCAATCTATAAAATAAACCGTAAATGAAAAATACCTATTGAAATAATGCTAATATGATGCTATAATTACAAACGTACACTGATTATACTGATTATTAAATTCTTCTAAGTTTATGACTGTCACGACGTGGCCCATTGGTCAAGAGGCCTAAGACACCGCCCTCTCACGGCGGAAACAGGGGTTCGAATCCCCTATGGGTCACCAATTTTCTTTTATTTTTACTTTTGTTTTTAATATAAAATATTTTAAATTAAAATAATTTTAAGGAGATATGGTGTATGGATATTAATGTGGGTGCTAAAGTTTGGCTTATTCCTGATTGTTATTATCCATCAAAGAGCAGCGGAGATTTTAAAAGTCATGAAGCCATTTGTGTAGTTAATCCCGGAAAAAAAGATGCAAATATCGAAATCACACTTTATTTTGAAGATAGAGACTGTATAGGCGGTTTTAAAGCAGTATGCAAAGCCGAAAGGACCAATCATATCAGGATGGATATGATAAAGAACGATAAAGGTGAAGGTGTTCCACAAGGTGTTCCATATGCAGCAATGGTAAAAAGCGATGTGGATATAGTGGTACAGTACAGCAGGATGGACACCAGCCAGGCTGAAATGGCATTAATGACAACTATGGCTTTCCCTGTTAAATAAGGGAAAGCCATTTTTTTAGTTTTTTATTTATATTTTTATCTATTATTTGATTTATTTCTATCTATTATTTGATTTTGCTATTTTGGAATAATACCCATCTCTGCCGCTTTTGCATTCACTTCTTCTATAGCCTCGTTCATTCCGAGTTTTTCATACCGCTTTAGTACATCATTCCACAGTTCTATCGGATCACCGTCATCCAGGATTACTTTAATAACGTCGTCAACTATGCTCACGGTAGAAAACCTGCTCTTGGCAGGCGTGTTTAAAAGCATTATTTCATACACCCTCGGTACCGGCTTTGTATATTTCAAATTCCATTCAATTTCTTCCTGTGCCATTTTTAATATATCTTCATCGTAGCTGAGCCTGTTTATTTCATTATTCCTAAATTCCTCGATTGTGGCTGAGCCCCATGAGGCAAGAGAGGCAAACATACTAAGGGAGGGATACAGTTTTATAAGCTCAACCCACCTTCCCGTGTTTTCATCCTTTGGTCTCAATACGGTAATTTTATCCCCTTCTTCAATGTAATCTTTCTTTTCAATACCAAGTTTAATCATTTTCTGGCCTTCATCCGACAGCAGGTAATCATACAGCATGAGTATCCTGTCCATTTTCCCGTCATCCACTTTTGAACTAAAATAACTTTCTGACCAAAAATGTAGGCCGGTATTATGATAAAGGTTTCCATCCTCTGCCGGGAATACCCGGAGGAGTTTCACATGTTCCGAAAACTTCTTGCCAGGATTATATTCATTCCACAAGTTTGCAATTTGCTGGAGAGCACCCGGTGAAGATTGGTATTCCAATGCTCCAACAATTCCCCTGGCAAATTTTTCAGTGCCGCTGTCAGTTCTCTGGAGGGCAAAATCCTTATCCAGGGCTCCCTCCTTATATAACCTCTTCAGTTTTAATATAACATCCAAAAAATCCTTTGCAGCACAGGAGGGAACAAACCTGTCACCCTCTCTGACCCATGAATACGTGTTGAATTGAGGATGAATGGTTAATATAACCCATTTGCCAAAGGACTGTTTGTTGTTTGTGCTTAAACCTTCAGTATCGTTCAGGCCGTTTTGGTCAGGGTCATTCTCACTAAATGCTTTAAGCATGGCAACAAACTCATCAAAATTTTGCGGGTCCCTGATTCCCAAATTCTCCATCCAGTCCTTGCGAACAAGCAGCGCAGCGGCACTGGCAAATAAATCCCTGTCCAAGAAGGATGCGCGAGGTATCATGTAGAAGTTTCCGTTAACCCTCAAATTTTTCACGTCCGGCAGTTCCATAATTCTCTTCACGTTCGAGTACTTGTTTATAAACTCGTCAGGGACCGACCGGATAATTCCCTGCTGAATCCAGTCATCATATGTCTTGGTGTTAACAATGGTATTTGCAGAAATATCCGGCAACTGGCCGCTTACCGCCAATATTCTGTATCTCTCCTGGTAATTGGACCAGCTTACATGCACAGGTTTGATCGTAATATTAAATTCATTTTGCATCTTTTGAAGGAGAGCATCCTGCTCCGGGTTTAAAAAGCCATACTGAACTTCCCAGAAACCTATACTGATCTCAAAGTGTTCTTCCAAATTGCCACCGTTAATTTTCGTGTTTCCATTATCCTTTATTTTTTTCCTTTCGTCACGCTTTAATATACTACAGCCTGCAAAAGCAGCACTTATTATGAAGAACACAACGAAAATGATTAAACCCTTTCTTATGCTTTTCATCATTTTAACCTTATTTTTCTCCTTCTCATTGATTGTATTACCTATCTTTTATTACTATCTTTTATTACCACACATACTCTCTTGCCGGCCCTGTAATCAATCTTCGCTATATATAACAGGTTTACTCAGAACGCCCATAGGCTTCAGCAAATACGAATCAGTCCATTGACTGCCTGTTGTCCTGTAGGACTGAGGGCCATACCACATATACTGGTCATCCGCATTGTGTAGGGTTCCGAAGGAGTTGTACCGGTTGCCATATACGGTTATATCCAATGTATGGCTGCCCGCTTCCAGGCTGCCGATAGAAAGCCTATGAGGAGCAAAGGCAATCAGTCCTTTTCGTTCCCCGTCCAATGATACCGCTATAACCGGCGCAGAAAAGTGGGGTATTTCCAGCACTGCCTTATCTATTCTTTCCCGGAGGGTAAAACTGCATTTATAAGTCACATTACCGGCATAAAAAGCAAGTCCCTGAGGTACCCAATCGCCAAATGCAAGTTTTTCAGGTGCCCTTTCCATATATGCATGGGAACCGGCCACCCTGACACCGAAATCACCGAGTAAATAGCACCACTCAACATTAGTCTTGCGTCCGAAGGGTATTTCAATAATAATTTCGTTTTTCCCCTTATTAAGCTCCGGTATGGGTACGGTTTTTATGCTCCGGTCGGTAAAATATCCATCGGGATTGGCATCCACACGTTTTGAGTTCACAAATATTTTTATGCCCACGGGGTTTTCTATGGCAAGTCTTGCCCCCTTTACATCAACATCCGACATAATCGTGAACCGGAGGGTAAGGGTATGTTCAGCAGCCCCATTATCATCCACTGTCCAGGGCTGTGCCATGTTACCCCATCTTTTCGGATATCCGAGTTTTTCCCTGAAGATGTTGTCTATCCTGAGTATCTCTTCGGCAGGATTAAAATCACCACCGTCAAAGGCATATTCCGCCCTGTCCAGGAGGAGTACGTTTGGCTCGGACAGTACATAATCAACCGGGTCTTCCAGTGTCAAAACAGGCCTCAGTTTTAAATCCTCATTTACAGGAGCAATTTCCGGGACCCCTTCCTCGAGCCGGAGGAGCAGGCTGTCTTCTCCGTACATTTTGCGGGTTATTACAGTGTTTTCTCCCTCAATTACCGCAGGGCACGAAGATATATCTCCTGTTATTGTATCATATATGATAGGTCTGTATTTCCCTTTTATTTTAATGGTATAATTTGCAGCTTCGTCAACTTTGTTCCACTTACGTTCCACATGGCACAAAAACAGCCACTTGCAACCGTCACTGTCCACCCTGATCTGATGAACAAGGTTATCCGCAAGCTTTCCGCTTGGCAGCCTTACTTCAATGCTCCTTTCCTTTTCAAGGGCACTGAGAACCGCTGCCCTGTTAAAAGGTATTTGCTCGCATCTGCCCGCAAGGGCCTTAATCCTGTCAGTTGGCACGGCATCCATATATTCCGGTACGTTCCCGGCAAATATTACACGTCCCCCTGCAGCCCTGAAGGCTTCCAGCCGCTCTACCGTCGTCTTCCTCAGCGTGCGGCAGTCAGGGACTATAATTGTATCATAGCTCATACAGCCTACTTTAATGGGATTTGTCCCGCCATCGGTACAAAGTTCGGGGAATAAGGATTCGGATATGAAGTCAAAATCAATTAATCCGTAAAGCATCCATGAGATAAAGTCCTCGAAATTTTTATCATATTGATCCCTTATAACACCTGTCTGATCATTGGGCCCGTAAATCAGCCAATATGATTCAATGGGGTGTATGACACCTACTTTTACTTCAGGTCTTCCCCTTGTTAAAACAGTGTTAAGACGGGCAAAATGATTTTCTATATAGGAATATTCCTTGTACCACGGGGACTGATAATTAATAGAAGCCGGCCAGTCCCTCTTTGCTTCCCCTTCCATGGACATATAAGCCAGGTGTGGAACCCTGATGGTTACACCCAGTGCTGCCTGCCAATCTCCCTGGAGCTTATGGCCCTTAAAATCAAAGTACCAGTGGGTAACACCATATAATTCGCTTGTAACCCCTTCCCTTCCGTATTGTCTGGCCACACTTACCGCCTGCTTTGCAGTTGAAAATTCTTTTGCATCACATAAAATGTCCATTCCCGGAAGCTGGAATTTGCGGAAGTGCCTCATGGCTTCTCCCAGAGCAATTGTTTGGGAAAAAAGTGTACGTTCCGACATTAAGTGGCCTGTCAGGGCTATGTTATGCTTTTCGCACCATTCTCCCAAGGTATCTGAAAATGCCGAGACAAACCGTTCAGTAACATGATCATGGTAACGGTAGCGCACCAATGATACCTTATTATCAGGCAACTGCCAAAACAGTTCGGGCAGAACATCCAGAAGATCCTGCTTATACTCCTTATAGTAGGTATCGGGCAAATCATCGGTGAAAGAAATGGTAACATCACTCTTCTGCCCGGCAAACCTTAAAGTGGATTTGCGGGATACCTGAGGTTCATCCGTAAATATGGCAGGTATGGATTTGCCGAAGTCTTGCCCCACCTTGTTAAAATACCGCTCGTAGGTGACCTCAATAAATTTCTCTATTGCCTTGCGGTTTAAAACATCCACATAGGTATTCCCGTTATACCATGTCTCTTCTTCTGAAAGCCGTACATACGCGTGCCATATATTACCCTTGCCATTACTCTGAAGCTGTATTTCATTACGTTCTATTCTCTTATATTCCTTCAGGCAGTTATTTCCATCCAGTACTATTAAATAAGAAGCAAGGTAATAGCCTTTTGGCTTTTCTCCCTTCTCCACTCTTTTATCAAATTCCTCTTTTGATTTTTCAAACTCATTGTATTCCTTCATTGAAAGAAGCAAGTGCCTAGCCCTGAATCTCAGATCCTCGGTAACAAACCCACCTGCAAATCCTGAAGGAAAACGGTCTTCATCGTAGAGCCAGCACAGCATCCCCTCTTCTTTCGCCTTCTCATTGCTTAGGGCTACAAAATCCATAAATTCATCCCCAAGATATTGGGTATCCAGCCCCGTTCTGGCATGTATGTGAAACCCTCCGAAGCCCATTTCTTTAAATACCTCAATTTGTGAAAGAATCAGATCCTTTTGTAGTTTGCAGTTCCACGACCAGAAAGGTGCGCCACGGTATTCGCTGGTTGGATTTTTGAAAAGATCATGTTCTAAAGCTTTTGACATATTCCTTGGGTATAACATAGCCTACCTCCTCTTTGGTAACTATTTGATTCTTCGTCAGATCCCAGGTCTTAATTTTCGTCATTGAAGAAAAAGGATATATCATTGTCATGATATATCCTTTTTTTATTTTAATATTTTTGTTATATTTATATTACTATATTCTCTACATTATATACAATATATTTACATATTATAATAATAGTCATTTTTAATCTTGCTTATTTCTTTTTTCTCTTTATTATCTTTTCTTTTTATTTTTTATTTTTTCACCTTGTCGTTATAGAGCTTCAGGATTGACTTGTAATCTCCCATGCTCTCAAGGGTCTTCAAATATTCATCCCACTGGCTGAAGCTCATTTCTCCAATTATAAACTTAGTTGCACATTCGTTTGCATATGACTTAACAGGTGTCATAACAGTTGAAATCTGGTTAAGCTCATCTTTGTTGAATGTTGTCTTCGGTGCCCTGTCAAAAGGAGCGATTGCTTCTTTTCCGCCAAATTCAGCTGTAGCCTTCCAGTACTGGTGCATCATAAATTCACCCTTATGATACCAGGGTTCTGGTGAAAGCTGAGCAATATTAGCTTCAAAATCCTGTGGAGTAAATACGATACCTGATCTGCATGACATTGATGAAGATACACCTTTTTCAGCAAGAGCCCTTACAGGATCCGGTGCGCTCATAATATCAGGCAAGAATTCTTTTTCGCCTTTTTCATTTATTCTATATGTTTCGCCTTCAATACCCCAGTTCATAAGCTGGATCATCTCATCAGAATATTGATGGTCGATAAGCTTAACAACAAGCTCAGGATATTTTGTCTTAGCTGAAATAGCGATACCAAACCTTTGCTGAAGTGTTCTTCCGGGCTGCTGTGCCAAATATATCCAGGGTTTTCCATACTTCGGATTTTCAGGCAGCATAGCGAGTCCCCATTCTATGCCATCTCCATTTCTGTTATAATGGTTGGCCATACCTGCCCATACACTAGGAAGCATAAATACCTTTCCGTTAAGAGCCTTTTCAGTTGCCCTGTCATCATTGTCAGTCAAAAACTCAGGGTCAATCAGCTTTTCACTGTATAATTTGTTCAAGAATTGGAGCATTTCTTTATAGCTTTCTTCTACATAGCTTAAAACAAATTCGCTGCCGTTCCAGTATATACCGTCAGTATTTGTATGATATACATTTGCTAAGGCTCTCTGAAGTGAAAAACCTGAAGAGCTTATATTTATAGGATATACATCCGGATACAGCTCCTTAAGCTTCTTTGCTGCTGCATAAAATTCATCTATTGTTTCAGGTATTTTTATATTATGCTTCTTGAAAATATCGAAACGATAAGCAGCAGTAGACAGTGACTGAGCACCTTCAATATCATTGTAGTTTACAAAACCATCCAGGAATGCATAAGTTTTTCCATCTTCTGTGAATACAGCATTCTGATAATCAGGTGTGCTCTTTACAAACTTCATATAGTTTGGAGCCAAATCAAGATACGGAGAAAGCTCCAACAATACGCCCTGAGCACCGTACTGCAATATGGAGTTAAAATTTGAATATGAGAAAACATCCGGCAGATTTCCGCTTGCTAATACTACGCTTTCTTTTTCACGGTAGTCATTCCATGGAAGCCTTTCCCACTGAATATTCAATTTCATTCCCATGTAAGCTTCCATTTTCTTGTGCCACTCATTCTGTATCAGCGTTCCTTCAGGGTCAACACCAAAATTAGGAACTGATACTCTCAGGTTAAGTTCTTTAATCTCTGTATTATTTTGAGTGGAATCGTTTGTTTTATCCTGTCCGCTCTTGTTGTTGGATCCGCATCCTGCCAACACGATCGAAACAACAATCACAATGGACAGAATTAAATATAATTTTCTTAGTTTTTTCAAAAAAATCACTCCTCCTTTTTGTTATTATGTTAACTTTAAAAATATAATATAATTTTATAAATATAAATAAATAAAATTTATTTATATGCTTTAAAATCAATTACTGCAAACTTTTACTGCAAACTTTCGATAGTGTCTTGTCAAGTGGTGTAAAATGATTTCTACTTTATCATTTTTTCACCTCATTTATGTAATAAAGCTACTGGTGTCAATGTAAATTCATTTATCGATGTAATCTTTGACATTG
>Ga0134092_1000611_pt1 | contig 35768 bp, 32 predicted proteins | sample 3_6taG_FD_94454 | JGI IMG/M metagenome (GOLD analysis project Ga0134092, IMG submission 94454) | Switchgrass degrading microbial communities from high solid loading bioreactors in New Hampshire, USA - 3_6_20_6_A3 metaG | ecosystem: Engineered > Bioreactor > Semi-continuous > Anaerobic >... | reverse complement strand
CACTTGCCTTGACTGCCAGGAAATTTGTCCGGCTTGTCTATGCACTGCTACATAGCAACCGGCTTTATACGCCGCCAAAAGGAGAGTAATTTCCAATTGGTGTTCCACAACTTACCAATTTTGCAAATTAAATTTGGTAAGTCTATTGAGGATGGCCTTTTTGTCTCAAAAACCCCTTAAAAACTATTAAATTTTCAAAAATTTTTTCCAATCACCTCTTGACTTTTTACCACTGGACTGCCTTTTCCAATGCTTTCAGGAGAGCCATTGCCTTGTTCAGGGATTCATTGTACTCTTTTTCGGGATCCGAATCGGCCACAATGCCGGCACCTGCCTGAACATAAGCAGTATTGTCCTTATATATTATCGTTCTGATGGCGATGCAGCTGTCAAGGTTGCCGTTAAAACCGAAATACCCTATGGCTCCGCCGTATACTCCTCTCCTGGTCTTTTCAAGTTCATCTATTATTTCCATGGCCCTGACCTTTGGAGCACCTGAAAGAGTTCCTGCCGGAAGCACCGATGCAAGCGCATCAAAAGGTGTTTTATCCTCTCTCAGCTCTCCCTGTATGTTGGAAACTATATGCATTACATGGGAATACTTTTCTACATGCATCAGGTTATTTACTTTCACTGTCCCAAATTTGGAAACTTTTCCTATGTCGTTTCTCCCCAAGTCCACAAGCATGATATGCTCGGCCAATTCTTTTTCGTCCGATAGCAGTTCTTTTTCGAGCAAATCATCTTCTTCCTTGCTCAATCCCCTTTTCCTGGTACCGGCTATGGGAGAAGTTTCAACGATACCGTCTTCCACCCTTACAAGCATTTCCGGGGATGCCCCTGTAATCATGTAATCGTCAAATTTCAGATAGTACATGTAGGGTGACGGGTTTATGGTCCTTAATGCCCTGTATACGTTGAATATATCTTCATTTATATTCATCTTGAGCCTTTGAGATAAAACCACCTGGAAAATGTCACCGTTTCGTATATATTCCTTTGCTTTTAAGACATTATTGCAGAATTCCTCTTTGGAAATGTTGCTTTCATATGCTATCTCGATGCTTTTTTCTTCATGTTTTGATTTGAAATTTGATTTAAAATCGGGCTGGGAAAGCGGATTGCCTGATGCCTTCCATCCGGTCAGCAGGATTTGGTTATATGTTTCCTTGAGCCTTTCCGTAATACTCTTATAGCATCTTTCTATATTTCCTTCCGGGAACATGTTAATAATAATATGGATTTTTTGCCTGAGATGGTCAAAGGCAATTACCTCGTCAAATATCATAAGATGGCTCTCAGGGAGCCCTGTATCATCTATTGTATAATCAGGCAGCCGCTCGTAATACCTTGCGGTATCATAGGAAAAGTATCCCACCGCTCCCCCGTTAAACCTTGGTATACCGGGTATTTTGGCACCCCTGTATCCCTCAAGCACCTTTTTCAATGCTTCGACAGGGCTTCCGGGGATTTCTTCCGATTTGCCGTTTTTGTAATTCACATAAGTTCTGCCGTTGAGGGTTTTCAGCACTATAAAGGGGTTCCTTCCAATAAAAGAGTATCTCGCCATCTTTTCACCCCCTTCTGCGCTTTCCAGGAGAAAACAGTATTTTTCGTCTTTGAATCTTTTAAAAAGACTAATAGGAGTTTCAGTATCCGCATGTACTTCCATGCATACGGGTATTACGTTATATTTATCCGATAGCCCCTTAACCATATCCAAATCAGGATAAAACAAGATTAAACGCCTCCTTTTCAAGATTGAAAGGGAGATGAAAAGACAGATACTGAGACATATTTAGGTAACATGTACAGACCACATACCTATACTAAAGAAGCCGGATCTGAGATGTCCGGCTGAATTAACGGTCGACTGGATTGATGAATAATGCCCTGGTCTCATCTCTTCTCATCTCACCTAATCTCATCTAATCTCTTCAATCTTTGATATAATATGCCATAAGCAATTTTTTCTTGATTATAACACAGATAGTCAGAATCATGCAATATGTTTTTAGCGGAATACTATCGAAAGATTCACCGACAATCCGTCAAAAATATAGGATTTGGCCGTTTCATTATTTTTATAGGTAGAAGTGTCGAATATGTTCCTGTTTTTAAAATGATAAATTGTAATGCTCTTATTAAGAGGATTGACTATCCAGTATTCCTCCACACCGCAGGACATGTATAAATCGAGTTTTTTAATATAATCCCTTCTCTGGGTGCTTTCGGATACTATTTCCACCACGAGGACAGGTACACCGGTGTAGTAATCATCCTTGTTTAGCTTTTCCTCCAGGTCGCATATAACCATGATGTCCGGCTGGACAATATTCGGTTCTTTATCGTTTTGCGAACTCATTTCTCCTTCTGATATTTTGTCTGTTTCATCCTTATTACTATTACCCGGATTATCATTCCTCCAGAGGGTCAGGTCATATGGTGCAGCAATGGGAATGCATTTTTTACCCTCAAACCAGTTGCAAAATACATAAAATATCTCCTTCATTGCTAACTGGTGAGAGGTTTTTGGTGATGCAAGCAGATAAATCTCACCGTCTATGAATTCAAACCTGTATGGGCTGTCCTTTGTCAATTCGAGGAATTCCTTGTAAGTTGCCTTTCGGTTGTTAAAAAGATACCTGGCTGTTTCTTCGCATACCGCCCCGTCCATATAGTTAATTCTTCCCGGCCTGTGTTCCACGGTGGTTAACCTGGCTACTTCCCGCCCGTTTTTTGTAATAATAACGTCTTCTTTCACCACAAGCATCAGGTATTTGCCAAAATTGTTCTGAAATTCGGTGGCGTTAACGATCATAAATTAATCCCACCTCATAACAATTAATAAAGTTAGCTAAATTAGATAATTTAGCTAACTTTATTATAAACTTGCTTGAAAATTCTGTCAATGCCATGATAACAGTTATACTTCCGATGTAAGACTTAATCTATATCTGTAACCCTTTTGCGTTTCTTCGTATTTTTTGAAACCAACACTCTCAAATAACCTATGGGAGGCAATGTTGTATTTATATATTTCTCTAACCTCAAGGGAAAGTATATCCAAGCTGTTTTCCACGTTCGACGAGTGCCATGATAACCTTCCTGCCAATCCCTTTCCCCCGGTAAGATTTAACCCCGATAACAATGGGCATGTCGTTACAGGAAAAGGTCACGTCACCTATGGGTATGTATTTATCTCCTTCCAATACCTCAATAAAGTACAATTCGCCCTGTTCATTCAGATAGGAATACATTCTGTATAATTTTTCCATATCATATGGTTCATTTACACCGTCCACCAGTATTATCGTTTCCACATCCTGGTACCATTCAAGAGCAAAATCGAAATTATTGTCAAATTTTCTTAACCGAATATTATCACTTACAATTATGTATTCCGGTTGTTCTATACCTTGAATTGGCATTTTGTTACCCTCCTAGTCCCTTATACTCCTTATCTCATAGGAAATTTGGTAGAAAACCTCATCCTTCCTTATCATCCCGTGAAGGAGTTAACCCCGGCACTTATCCTGAGCCAGTCACCTTCAGCGTCAAGAATGTGTATTCATGCTATCGGAGTAACCGGGAAGTATTTTTTCAATTTCACTTTTCAAAAATTCAACAGATTTATCACCTTCCTTTATTTATACTGTATTATGTAATATATTACAATTATAATACGTTTTTTTCGAGAAATGGTTTTTGAAACGAGATAAATTTTGTATATAAATATATAAAAGTTATTGTCTATATATAAAAATGATATAGGATAGATAATTATATTAAACTTACTTATCTATCCTATATCATTTATTTGCATTTCCGGATTACAGTTATATTTACCCTGTTACAGCCGTATTGTATAGTTACATATACTGTTTACATTTATTATTCTTCTATAATTGGCAGATTCATTTACCTGATAATTGCTGTTATTATTTATTTATCATTAATAAATGTTGAACATAATGTTCCGTCACTAGTATGGGCCACGCCGTCACCTTTCGGATTTACTTCTATGGTGTCAGCATAGCATAATTTGCTCTTATTGTAATGACAGTTAGTTACACCGCACTTAACAACAATTTTCGGTGCTTCCATCCGTTTTCACTTCCTTCCGATTTAGTAATATTATTTTTTAGTTTTTTTCTTTTCTCATTTTATTATTCTGCTCATTTCGCAAATTAATATTCAATGCAATATCCGCTTGTGATGGCTGTCAAATATACTGACTATTAATTAAATGTCATGTTACGAGGTCAATGTATTATGTTATAATATTTTGTGTTATGTGTTAGTAATTGTTAAACATTTATTTTTGCTTCTTTTTATTTATATTTATATAATTTTTATATTATTTTAATTATGTTATATCTTGGCAATAAATTAATATGATAATATAATTTTATAGTTATTTAATATAATTATTTAAACGGATTATGAAAAGATTATAAAAATTATTACGCAAATTACAATATATAACAAAATGTGTTAATCCGATAGTATAATGGAGGTATAATTAAAATAATGAATTTTAGACTGATGTTGTCAATACTGGCGGCAAAAACTGCCATTGTGCTTTGCAGACTGATGCATACAGGAGGTACATCCTTTCCGGGCAAGATTGCCCTTAAAATATATCCCGATTTATTGAAGGCTATCGCGGTAAACTTCAAAATAATCGCAGTTACCGGAACAAACGGAAAAACTACGACAACAAGGGTTATTGGCCAGGTATTGAAGGAAAATAACATAATATATATTTCAAATAAATCAGGGGCTAATCTCCTGAACGGTATTGCAACCTCATTAATAGAAGCCGTAAATATTATGGGAAAAAGCAAAGTTTCTACCGCTCTCCTTGAGATCGACGAAGCTGCGTTCAGCAAAGTTACTGAGCACTTTGAACCAGATGTAATTGTTGTGACCAATTTTTTTCGAGACCAGCTTGACCGGTACGGAGAAGTTTACACCACCCTTAACAATGTGATTAAAGGGATTAGTAAGGCTCCTGGCTCCACGCTCGTCTTAAATGCGGATGATTCTCTTTGCGCAAGCATTGGCAGGAAAGTTAACAATAGAGTTATATACTACGGTTTTTCCCCTGACTCCTGGAACAATGAGAATTACACCGTAAATAACGATGCCCTGTTCTGCATATTCTGCAAAACAAGATATAACTATGAAAACCATATATACGGGCATCTTGGCAGTTTTTCGTGTCCGGAATGCGGGTACGGTCGTCCTGCTTCCGCGATAACATGTCTTGAAGTTACTGAGCTCACCAGCAGTTATACCCGGATTAAACTGGATATAGACGGCTATACTTCAGATGCAAAAATAAATCTCCCGGGCATATATAACATATATAACTGTCTTGCAGGAGCAGCCTGCGGTTTTGCCCTGGGATTGCCCGTTGAAAACAGCTTGAAAGCTTTAAGCAGCTTTGAATGTGGATTTGGCAGGATGGAATCAATAATAACGGAGGGCAAAACCATAAAAGTCATTCTGGTAAAAAACCCCACGGGGTTCAGCCAGGTTCTCGATTACCTTCTCTCGGAGAATAATCCAATGCAGTTGGCATTTTTAATAAATGACAATGCAGCAGACGGAAGGGATATTTCCTGGCTGTGGGATGTGGATTTTGAAAAATTGGGAAAAATTAATGATAAAATTATAACTGCCTTTGTATCAGGCATCAGAGGTGCTGATATGGCTGTTAGGCTTAAATATGCCGGCTTTGATACGAATAAAATAATAATGACCGATAATTATAATCAACTTCTTGACAGGGCCCTAGCAAGCACCCCTGAAGGAAGTACGGTTTACATACTGCCGACCTATACCGCGATGCTTGAAATAAGGTCCATTCTAAAAAGGAAATTTAATTTAAAGGAGTTCTGGGAGTAGAATATGTATATTATTGATACTATTGATACTAATGATACTATAAATAAAATTAATAATGCTAATAATAAAGCAAATGATATGGATAATAAAGCTGTTGATAATGAAGCTATTCATAATGAAGCTAGCGATAATAAAGCTAGTGATATAAATATCAATGTCAATGATAACATTGACGCCATGTATTCCATTGACATATGCCACCTGTATCCAGATATATTGAACTCCTACGGCGATATGGGAAATATTATAGCTTTAAAAAAGCGGTGTGAATGGCGGGGCATACGGGTTAACGTGCATAATGTTACGATTGGTGAAAGCTTTATCCCGGAAAAATATGATATTGTTTTCCTTGGAGGCGGCCAGGACTACGAACAGGAAATCATTAAAGACGACTTTTTGAACAACAAGGGCAACGAAATTAAAAACGCGATTGAAAACGGGAAAGTGTTTTTATGTATATGCGGCGGCTACCAGCTTCTTGGTAAATACTACAGGACTTCGGAAGGTAAAGAACTGGAATTTCTCGGTGCTATAAATATCTGGACTATAGGTGCCGGCAAGAGGATGATAGGAAACATAGTTTACAAGTGTGATTTTCTCCTTTCAGAAAATTTTGACGGTTTAATTGTGGGCTTTGAGAATCACTCCGGCAAGACCTATCTTGGACCGGAAGTTAAACCCCTCGGAAAGGTAATCAAGGGATATGGCAATAACGGAGAGGACGGTTTTGAAGGAGCTGTTTACAAGAACACCTATTGTTCATATTCTCACGGAAGCCTCCTTCCCAAAAATCCTGCATTTACGGATTATCTCATATCCCTGGCCTTGAAACAGAAATACAAGGATTTTACGGGGCTTGGCAAGCTGGATGACTCCATAGAGGACCAAGCCCGTAATTCCGTTATCAGGAGAATACTTGGCAGGTAAGGATGGCTAACTATACTATTATATACTTACACTATTATCTCTGTCAGCACCTTCATTATAAGTTTGTCATCATCAATGAAGCGCAAAATCACGTCACCCACCGCACGGGGTAATACGAACAGAAGCCTGCCCCCCTTGGCTTTCTTGTCATATAACATTTTTTCATATACCTTGTCAGGATTTAGATTCTTTACTGAAGTGGGAAGCCCGGTTTTTTCCAACATGGCGGCTACATCGTCCACCGTTTCCGCGGAAACCATTCCGAGGTAACAGGCTATTTTAAATGCCCCCACAATTCCGATGGAAACACACTCGCCATGCAGGAGTTCAAAATCGGAAACGCTTTCTACGGCATGACCGATGGTATGGCCAAAATTGAGTATTGCCCTTAATCCGCTCTCCCTTTCATCCTGTTCCACAACGTCGCTTTTTATTGAGCAGTTTGCTTTAATAACATGCCTCATTACGTTTTCGTTATAGTTAAGAATTTCGTCCAGATGGTCTTTGATGTAGTTGAAAAAGTCAGCATTTCTTATAATACCGTGTTTTATTACTTCTGCCATACCAGATATGAATTCCCTCGGAGGAAGGGTCTTCAAGGAATTTACGTTTATATATACCATTTTGGGCTGGTAGAAGGTTCCGATAATGTTTTTTACATTATCAAAATCCACCCCGGTTTTCCCTCCCACACTGCTATCCACCTGGGCAAGCAGTGATGTGGGAACCTGTATAAAATTTATACCCCTTAAGAAGGTGGAAGCAGCAAAGCCGGTTATGTCTCCGACAACGCCGCCTCCAAGGGCTATGAGAGCTGATTTTCTGTCCAGCTTTGAATTTATTAGGAACCTATAAATATTTTGTATGGTTTCCAGGTTTTTACTTCTCTCTCCCGGGGCAAGAACATATTTTTCAGCTTTATAACCGGAGCTTTTAAGCTCCTCAAGGAAGCCGGCGCCATGGCAGCTGTCAACATTTTCATCGGTTATGACAACCAGCTTTTGCTCCAAGCCTATGCCGGCTTCCTTAAGGCAGGTACAAAAGCCGCTGAAATTATTTGCAATATATATCGGATAACTTCTCTCCCCCAGGCTGACAACCAAGCTATCAGGCACTACCAATCCAAACACTCCTACTCTTCTTGAGTCATTATTCTTTTATTCTTAAAACTGCAAATTCCACGTCTTCGCCGTTAATGCTCCATCTCTTATTATATGCGGTTGACGGCCATTCTCCTTCAACTAAATTATTTGCAAGCACTTCTTCGGAAATGGTTTCCCTGTTCCTGTTAATTATATCTGCAAGCTTGCTATTGCCTTTATGGTAGAAATTAATACGGTCTTCAACTTCAAAGCCTGCTTCCTTTCTCATTACCTGTATCTTGCTTATGATTTCCCTTACAAAGCCTTCTTCAATCAATTCAGGGGTGAGGTTTGTATCAATTACAACTGTCAAACCGTAATCGGTTGTGGACACAAAACCTTCCTTTTGAGTTATTTCAACAAGGACGTCGGATTCTTCAAGCTCAACTTTTTGACCGTCTACTTCAAGTGTATAGGTTTGGCCTTTTTTGAATGTTTCCACAACTTCAAGGCCGTCTGCTTCCTTCAATGCCTTGCTGATAGCCGGAACTAGCTTCCCGAACTTAGGACCTACGGTCTTAAGCTGGGGTTTAAGGTTATATTGAGTGAAGTCCTTTGTATCATCGGTAAATATTACTTCTTTGACATTCAGCTCATCTTCTATTAACTGTACAAAAAGATCGGGCAATATATAATCGGATTTAACATACATCTTTGCAACCGGCTGCCTTGTTTTTATGTTGGCAGTATTCCTGCATGCGCGTCCAAGCACCACTATCTTTAAAACTGCGTCCATGTTCTTTTCAAGCTCTTTATCTATAAAGGATTCATTGTATGCGGGGAAATCGCACAGATGGACGCTCTCAGGGGCATCCGGGTTCACGTTTCTGACAAGGTTCTGGTAAATCTCTTCCGCCATAAAAGGTACAAAGGGCGCAGAAACCTTTATCAACGTATCCAGTACTGTAAAAAGCGTCATGTAAGCATTTATCTTGTCCTGTTCCATACCGTTCTGCCAGAAACGGTCCCTGCTTCTTCTCACATACCAGTTGCTCAGATCGTCGGTAAAACTCTCTATATCCCTTGCAGCCTCTGTTATCCTGTAATTCTCAAGGTTCGTATCCACGCTCTTTACAAGGGAATGAAGCCTTGAAAGAATCCATTTGTCCATGACTGAAAGCTTTTCATATTCTAGTTTGTAATTAAAGGGATTAATTTTGTCTATATTTGCATACAAGACATAGAATGCATAGGTATTCCACAGGGTACCCATGAATTTGCGCTGGGATTCACTTACAGCCTCTTCATAGAAACGGCTCGGCAGCCATGGAGCGCTTGCAGTGTAGAAATACCAGCGTACTGCATCTGCTCCCTGTTTATTGAGTACTGTCCAGGGATCCACTACATTTCCCTTGTGCTTGCTCATCTTCTGGCCGTCCTTGTCCTGTACTAATCCCAGCACGATGCAGTTTTCAAATGCGGGCTTATTAAATATAAGGGTAGATATTGCGTGCAGGGTGTAAAACCATCCGCGGGTTTGATCAAGGGCTTCGCTTATAAAGTCTGCAGGATAATGTTCCTTAAATAATTCTTCATTCTCAAAGGGATAGTGCCACTGGGCAAAAGGCATTGAACCTGAATCAAACCAGCAGTCTATGACTTCCGGCACTCTCTTCATCTTCCCTGTCTGGCATTTCGGGCATTTTAGACGGACATTATCAATATATGGCTTATGAAGCTCAATATCATCCGGTACGTTTTCACCCATTTCCTTCAGCTCAGCAATGCTTCCTATCATATGCCTGTGGCCGCATTCGCATTCCCATATGGGCAAAGGAGTACCCCAGTATCTTTCACGGCTTAAGGCCCAGTCTATATTATTCTCAAGGAAATTCCCAAATCTGCCGTTCTTGATGCTTTCAGGATACCAGTTGATTTTCTGGTTGTTTTCAATCATATTATCTTTTACTGCGGTAGTCTTTATATACCATGTACTTCTTGCGTAATACAAAAGGGGTGTGTCGCATCTCCAGCAGAAGGGATATGAGTGCTCGTAATCCACTGCTTTAAACATGAGTCCTTTTCTGCTGAGTTCCTTGATTATATCAGGATCAGCGTCTTTTACAAAGATACCTTTCCACAGGGTAACATCTTCAGTAAATTTACCCTGTTCATTTACCAGCTGGACAAAAGGCAGGTCGCAGTTTTTGCCTACCCTTGCGTCGTCTTCACCGAATGCAGGGGCGCAGTGAACTATTCCCGTACCCTCAGTTAATACTACGTAGTTATCTGCTACAACGTAAAATGCTTTTTTATCAACCTTTGCAAAATCAAACAGAGGTTCATATTCCATTCCTATAAGCTCTTTCCCTGTTTTCCTATCAAGTATTTCATAATTCTCGCCAAGAACCGTCTCTATCAGGGCTTCGGCAAGAATATATTCTTCATCTCCGCACTTTACCCTGGCATAAGTTTCGTCCGGATTTACAATGAGTGCCACATTGGAAGGCAGGGTCCAGGGAGTTGTTGTCCATGCCAGGAGATAAACACCGTTTTCCCCTTTTACCTTGAATTTTACATATACCGAAGTTTCTTTAACATTTTTGTATCCCTGGGCAACCTCGTGGCTTGATAATGAAGTACCGCAGCGGGGGCAATAGGGAACTACCTTGTGTCCCTTGTATATGAGTCCTTTATCCCAAATCTGTTTCAATGCCCACCATACTGATTCAATATAGCTGTTGTGGTAGGTTACGTAAGGATTGTCCATATCGGCCCAGAAACCTACCCTGTCGCTCATCTTTCTCCACTCATTCTCATACTTCCATACGCTTTCCTTGCATTTCTGAATAAAAGGCTCAACCCCGTATTTTTCAATTTCAGGTTTACCGTTTATGCCAAGCTCTTTTTCAACTTCCAGCTCAACAGGAAGCCCGTGGGTATCCCATCCTGCTTTTCTGAGCACGTGGTAGCCTTTCATGGTTTTGTATCTCGGTATAATGTCCTTTATTACCCTGGTCAGTATATGTCCTATATGAGGCTTTCCGTTAGCAGTAGGCGGCCCGTCGTAGAAAGTAAATGTAGGACAGCCTTCCCTCATTTTTACGCTCTTTTCGAATATCTTGTTTTCCTTCCAAAAATCCAATACTTTCAATTCCCTTTCAACAAAGTTAAGACTTGTGGATACCTTTTTATACAAGTTTAGTTGCCTCCTTCTCCGTATATTTTATCCATATATCAAAAAACCCTCTCATCCAAGCAAAGGGACGAGAGGGAATAATCTCACGCGGTACCACCCTAATTATTATGATTATCATGATCATGTTATATTATATATAATCATAATCACTTCATTTTATAACGGTTTTTGCCGGCCCCTCTTACTCTTGCACCCAAATAAGCCATGCAATTTCAGCGGGCAACTCCTGGATGATTTTCAAAGGCCTCCCTTACAGGATTTCCACCCTCTCCTGCTCTCTATGAAGTTCGAACCTTCTACTCGTTCCAATCATCGTCTTTATTGCTATATTTACTTAAATTTATATGAAATTATATAACAACCTTTGATTTAATGTCAAGTACTGCAGGCAAGTACAAATGAAGATTTTACACGTTATCATCCTCATCAAAGGCCTGTCTCAGGATTTCAAGCTGGGATAACAACATTGCTTCGGTTTTTGATTTAAAAACATTCAGTTTCTTTTTTAATTCTTCATATTCATATTTTATTCTCATTACTTCCTGGTTGGCATCATTAATTATTTTTTGGGCTTTTATTTCAGCTTCCCTAATGATATTTTCAGCTTTCTCATAAGAATTCTTCTTTATTTCTTCACCTGTTTTTTGAGCAACAAGCAAGGCATTCTGCAATGAATCTTCAATGGTTTTATAGTGCTGTAGTCCTTCGTTCAACACTGCCAGCTTGTCCTTAAGCTCCAAATTCTCCCTTATATATGCATTGTAATCTTCGATTATTTTATCAAGGACTTCATTTACTTCATCTTCGCTGTATCCTCTGAAGGTTTTTCTAAAATTCAGGTTCTGTATATCATTGGGTGTATAATTCATATCCTACCACCTCATAAATATATTAGTCGGTATATTAGATTTCTAATCAGTCCGATTAATAAAAAAGCCAAAACAGGTGAAAAATCAAATATCATGTTTGCACCGATTGATGACCTGCTTATAAGCTCGCGCAAAGGTGCCAGTATAGGTTCCGTTATCTGGTATATAAGCCTTACAAGATTGTTATTTCTCATCATAGGTAGCCATGACAGAATTACTCTTGCAAATATTGCATATTCCATAATTAATAGCAAATAGTCTATCGCTTTCAGAAATATTCCCATTAAATGCTCCTCCAATTATTTCATCCAGGAAAATACAACATCATCGTTTAATCTATCAGCAAAGTCGCCCAGAACGTCCACATTATTTGGAGCGACCAAAAATATCATGGTAGATATCTTGTGAATACTGCCGTCAAGGGCATAGACCGCACCGCACAGGAAATCAATTATCCTCTGTGCAACTTCCTTCTCAAGTAATTCAAGGTTAACCACAACAGGTTTCTTGTTTTTTAGGTGATCGCATATATCCTGGGCATCATCAATGTTCTGAGGCTGAATAACAACAACTTTAAATTGTAATGCCGAACTCAGGTTTACTACTTTTCCCTGCTGGTCCTTATTTTTTGGTTTACTTGCCTTGAAAGAAACCTGGGGCTCTTCTTCCTCATATACCTGCTCGTTTTCATCGTATTGCTCTTCGCTTTCTTCCTCTGTTTCCCATCCAACAAAATTTAACATCTTATCTAATATTTTTGTCATGTGTATGTACTCCCTTCTTTTTCATTTGTAAAATAATTAAATGAAAAACTTGAAAGTTAACGTCTTACCCCAAAAATAGCCGTACCTATTCTGACCATATTTGCTCCTTCTTCAATTGCCACTTCGAAATCATTGCTCATTCCCATAGATAAATATTCCATATCTATATTATCAATGTTTTTCCTTCTTATGTCAATAAATATTTTATTAAGTTCCCTAAAAACAAACCTCACGTCTTCCGGGTTTGCAGCCTTGGGAGCAATGGTCATAAGCCCCTTTACCCTAATATTGTCATATTTAACAATATCTTCTATGAATTTATTCACTTCATCTTTGAATATGCCGAATTTTGATTCTTCTTCGGCAACGTTTACCTGTATCAGCACATTTATTATTCTTCCCACTTTTTTGGCCCTTTTATCTATTTCCTGGGCAAGTTCAATGCTGTCAAGGGAATGAATAATAGAAACCGAGTCCACCAGGTACTTGACCTTGTTCTTTTGCAAATGGCCTATCATGTGCCAGTTTACTTTTCTGCCGGCAGTACTGATTGCTTCTACCTTTTCCTGCATTTCCTGGACCCTGTTTTCCCCAAGGTCCCAAATTCCTGCATCGATGGCTTCAAGTATACGAGCCGGCTCAACGTTCTTTGTAACGGCGATTAATTTAATTTCATCCGGACTTCTGCCCGACTTCCTGGCTGCTTTTTCAACCCGTTCTTTTATCCTTTCAATATTTTCTTTAATATCAACATGAATATCAACTTGTTTTCCAGTGTCCGGTGTCATTGCTTTACCACCTGTCCGTCAACAATATTTTCAGGGTCTTTTATATATGTATCGTAAAGGGATATACCCCTGGTTTTGCTCTCTGATTCAACAACGGCGTATTCATCATTATAACCCACTATTTTTACCGTTCTTACACTTGCCGTATCACCTTTTAGCAGTACAATTTCCGCTGTTGCCAGGTTGTAATCTATATTTCTAAGGCTTTTTAAGGGCACAATCAATCCTTCATAGGAAGATTTTATCAAATCCACGTTAACTTTCCGTAACCCTACGATTTCCGATAAATATTTGTCAACTAAAATAACGATAATTTTCTTTCCGTTCATATCTTCTGAAACATAGCTGACACTGCCTCTCATCTGTTTGTTTATATCATTAATTCTTAAAAGCACTTTCTTTCCTTTTACCAAAAAACCGCTCTTATCTGAATCCATGCAAACCGCAATCTGATATTGAAAATCTTTCACTACCTTGACATAAGGTTTTCCCATCTCTACCTTCCAGTTCCCAATATCCTTTTGGATTATTTTTGCAGTCATTATACTTTCAAATATTTCGGGAGTTAATTTATCAATTCCGTCCGGAGTTAAAACCTCCTCATATCCGTCAATGTTGTATGATACAACACCCGATATATCGGATATACTTTCATACATGCCCTTATTTAAATTTTGCATTAATTTATTCTTCTGTTCTTTCAATGTCTTTATATATACGTGGTCATTGTAGCTTCCACCGGATATTTCGGTCTTTTTTTGCATCAGTTTATCTATTTCGTATTTAATTTTTTTTATCTTGTCAAACCTGTTGCTGTTCAACTCCTCAACAAGAAGCCCAATTTTGCTTTCTATATCGCTCTCAATTTTTGATATATCACTGCTGAATATTTCCGCACCGACACCTGTCTCTTTCATGGCGGTCAGGATTTTTTCGTCTATTGCATTTAGTTCATTTATTATTTCCGAATAGGAGTTATCAACAACAGCTGCAACGACAGATTTTGCAGCAACTTTATATCCTTCATCGATATAAGGGATATATTCTCCGTCTATGGGCGCTTTAAGCACAAGCTCGTCCCGGATAAGCAGCGCATTAACATTTACCGAGTCTTCGATTTTTCCCGTGCGGATGATATCAGTGGCTACAATCCTGCTGCCGATAAACCAGTAAATAAGACATGGGATATAAATCAATATAAAAACAGCCATTATAATTTTAAGCAACCTGAACTTTTTTCTATTTTTGGATTTTCCGGCTTTATTGCCACTGACACTTGATTTATTACTCTTTTTTAAGTTTGATAAAGCATTTTTATCCGACGTCGTACGTCCAGACATTTTTCTTCTTTTATCTTGCGTATTCTATCCCACCCTTTGAAATTCTCGTTATCTATTCATCATCTGAACTGCCGTCATTATTCCTAATTTTACATGCTCGTAAACCAGGCCGCCCTGCATAAAAGCAATATAGGGTTCCTTTATAGGAGCATCGGCGCTTAGCTCGATGGATGCCCCCTGGATAAATCCCCCTGCGGCCATAACCACCTTGCTGTCGTAACCGGGCATGTCCCAAGGCTCAGGCAACACAAATGAATCGACCGGGGAACCCTTTTGTATTCCCTGGCAGAATAGCACAAGTTTTTCCGGGTCATTAAACTTAATAGTTTGAATTATGTCCCCCCTTTTATCCCTGGCGGAAGGAGATACATCAAAACCCAGTTTTTCCATGAATGCTGCCGTAAATACCGCCCCTTTGAGTCTTTCTGCCACTACATGGGGAGCAAAGAATAATCCCTGGAAAAACAGCCTATTATTCCCCAGTGAAGCTCCCACCTCTTTGCCTATTCCCGGCGAGGTTAACCTGTATGCGGCATTCTCAACGTAAGCAGCCCTGCCTGCAACATAACCGCCTGTAGGAGCCAGCCCGCCGCCCGGATTTTTAATGAGAGAGCCGGCAATTAAATCCGCTCCTGCTTCAATGGGCTCTCTTTTTTCCACAAATTCTCCGTAACAATTATCTACGAATACTATTATATCACTCTTTATATTCTTTACAAAATTAACAATTTCTTCAATGTCGTCCACCATGAGAGAAGGCCTTAGGCTGTAACCCCGGGAACGTTGGATATATACCATTTTTGTGTTCTTGTTTAAGGCTTCCTTAATTCCGTTAAAATCAACTTTTCCGGAAGGGAGTAAATCTACCTGCCTGTATGTAATCCCGTACTCCTTTAATGAACCCTGTCCCCCTTCCCTAATTCCTATTAGCTCATCAAGGGTATCGTAGGGCTTACCTGTTACAGAAAGCAGCTCATCCCCAGGCCTTAAATTACCGTAAAGGCATAAGGCCAAGGCATGTGTACCTGATACAATCTGAAGCCTAACCATTGCATCTTCGGCCTTAAATATATCAGCATAAACCCTGTCAAGGGTATCTCTGCCGGTATCACCATAGCCATAGCCGGTGGAGCCTGCGAAGTGGGAATCGCTGAGCTTGTTCTGCTGCATTGCCTTGATAACTTTTAGCTGGTTATATTCCTTTATTTCATCTATCTTGGCAAAAATATCCCTGCACTCATTCTCAACGATTTGCGCTGTTTTACTTATAGATTCGTCTATTTCGAATTCATTCTTATAGAATTCTTTCATAACGTTGAAACTATCCATATACTTTGCTAATCCTCCTGCATTATTACAATATTGTATACTTACTGTATTGCATACTATTTAATAATTCCACCTTAATTTTGCTTTAATTTTACTTTATATTTTCACCGTTGCTTTCTATAACTTCCCGGTACCAGTAGCCGGAATCTTTTATTATCCTCTTTTGTGTTTCAAAATCCACGTACACAATGCCAAACCTCTGGCTGTACCCCTCTGCCCACTCAAAGTTATCCAGCAGCGACCATAACATATATCCTTGTACATCAACGTTATCATCAGCTGCCCGCTTTAGCTCCCTGATATACCTGTACAGGTAATCTATTCTCTGGGGATCATGTACTTTCCCGTCAACACTTACCCAATCTATATTTGACATGCCGTTTTCGGTTATAATAACCGGCTTTTTGTATCTTTCATAATAGAATTTCGGCCCCCAGTATAAGGCTTCGGGGGTTACTGCCCAATCAATTGCCGTACGGGCATATCCGGGTTTATCGCCTGCATATTCGTAACCGCCCTTTTGATCTGCACGTACTTTTCTACCGTGATATATATTTACTCCGAAGAAATCCAGGGGCTGGCTTATTATTTTCATGTCTTCCTGTTTAATTTGCGGGAGCCATTTTTCATTTACCTTCAGGCCGTCTTCGGGATATTTCCCCAGGAAAACAGGGTCCATCCACCAGCTGCTAACCCAGAGGTTGCCGCTGTCGCAGCTGAACATTGCTTTCCTGGCGGCATCGATATCCTCCTGTGAGTTTGTCTCGGGAAATACAACACTTCCGGCTGGCGCATAGCCAATTTTGCACGGATTTTTCGAATATCCTCTTATTGCCTGAACAGCCCTACCATGGGCAAGCAAAGCATTATGAGCAGCCAGCAGTACCTGACTTCTGTCAAGTTTTAAACCGGGAGCATGTACGCCGGCTTCATGTCCTATCAAAATGAAACATTGAGGTTCATTGAGAGTCATCCAGTACTCTACCCTGTCAGATAACCTATCCACGATAACTTTTACATACTCCGCAAACCAATCCGGGCTTTCAGGATTCAACCATCCGCCTTTTTTGTATAACTCATAGGGATAATCCCAGTGAAATAGAGTTACATATGGCTTAATTCCTTTGGCAAGCAGTTCATCCACAAGGGCATCGTAAAAATCCAGGCCCTTTTCGTTTACCTTTCCGGTTCCTTCAGGAAGAACACGGGGCCATGAAATGGAAAATCTATATGCCTTTACGCCTATTTCAGACATTATGCCCACATCTTCCTTAAACCTGTGGTAATGATCACAGGCTGTATTTCCTGTATCACCGTTTTTAACAGCCCTCGGATTTTTATTCGAAAAAACATCCCATACCGAAAGCCCCTTGCCGTCTTCAAAAGCAGCCCCTTCAATCTGGTATGATGCAGTGGCTACACCCCACACAAAATCCTTTGAGAAGCCCATATGTATCTCTCCTCCCGTTCCCGGTTTTAATTATAATATAAATCAAAGGCAATCGAATAAAAATGCTTAAATAAATTACAGATATCTTATAGTTTTTAATAATAATTTTTAATATCTTATATAATTAAATATTTTATATAGTTTATTATCTATAATAGGTAATATCTATAGCTAATAGTACTATAGAAATTATTTTCCTGCAATACCTTCCGTAATTAGGCCTGTAATCTTTTGTCATTGATGACAGCAAATACATTGCATTATTATATTTTTGAATTATATTAAGGAGCATGTTAAGCAAGATAATAGCAAAGGAGCAACATGTGCTCAAATTTCGATTATTAATAGATTTTAAGCTCCTTGATTATTTCCTGGTATTCCGGTTTATTCATTTCATCCATTAGCATGTGATATACATTTGTAGACAAACTTTTAATGCGGGTAATTGTGCTCCCGCCTTCAGTGGAGTATTTTATCATGATCTTCCCATCTTCTTCCCAAACCTTGCAGCCGGAATCCTGTAAGAATTTGACGAATTCATCTATTCTGTTGAAATAGAGCTGTATTAAATTATAATATTCCTGTTCAATGGTATTGAATGCAATTTTAAACTCTTTATTTGCCATTATGCCGTTATATATATCCGGATGTTTTTCCTTTGCATATAACAGATATTTAAGCATGTAGTACCTGAATTCGGCATATGCATAATGAGTGCTGTCTATAAGCCCCAAATATCTGGACCAGGCATCTATTTTCGTATCCAGGCTCATGTTCCTTACTGTGGACAAATAATAATTGTACAGGTTATATGCTGTTTTGGTTCCGAAATAATACGCGGTGAATTCATTAAGTAACCCGTGAATACCGCCGTCATTTGCAGATACATATTGGCTGTGTCCGCCGATATATGTTTCATACCTGTACGTTTTTAGATTTTCCGGTATTGTGGGTGTAATTTCATTTGTTGGGAAAACGGCAGTATTTTTAACATTGATGCTCTTTCCGCTGCCCAAATATATGGCGGTACCCCCGTTATTACCATTTACAAGCGAATATAAGTGGCACATTTCATGAACCGCACTTTCCAGGTTATTCGCAAAATACTCTGAATAAATATTATCGGAGCGAAACCAAAATGATATGTTGAATTTTGACTTTACAGCTTCATTTAAAATGTAATACCCGTCATAATCATATTTTTCAATAAAACCAAGAATCTTGTCGTTGAATGAAACCGCCGTTGAATTTTGATTGCTAGCTGCAGACTGCTTTTCTTTGTTTGCTTTATATGTACGAGGATTAGCGTTATATTCAACCGCACGCATGATAACGGCACTTGCTTCTGCCCTTGTGGCATTATTGAAGGGATAGAAATATCTTTTGCCGCCGTTTATTACACCTGTTATCAGGTATTCATGGTATGCCGCAGTGGTGTACCCGTCATCAATATCAACAAAGGGATTCTTGCCTGCAGATGGGGATAGTTTTAAGGCCCTGACTATCATTTTGGCCATTTCCAGCCTGGTAATCGGCTTTTCAGGCTCAAATTTGTTACCATACTCCGATACCGTGATAACGCCGTTGGCCACAGCAGTGTGAATGCTGCCTTTAGCCCAGTGGTTTTCAATGTCTGTGAAATTTCCGGCATCTAAAAGATCATGGCCCGAAGCTACCTGAAGGTTGAGGGCATTTACCAATATCTTCACAAATTCGGCTCTTCTAATATTGTCGTTAGGCTTGAACGAACCATCGGGATGGCCTGAAATTGCGCCCAAATCAACAAGCTTTTGGACATCGGAGTAAAACCAATCATTTTCGCGAACATCGCTGAATTTTATATTTCCTGCATATGTAGTTGAAGTAAATGAAAATGAAAAAGAGAAGAAAATGAATAATACCGACAATAATAAGGATAATAACTTATTCATATGAATTCATGCACTCCCTTACCATGTACTTTATTACATTGTTTTTGTGTTAAAGCTGCATTCGGCACAGCAATTCATATATTAATGATTAGCCGTAACCGGCAGAATAATAAATTTGAATAATAAACTCCGCAAATTATTCTATCGAAATTATTACTTTTTTCTTTAATAGAATATTTTTGCTCGTTACCTTTTACCGGCTTCCGGACTTTTTTCATTCAAATATAATACAAGCTTAGAAGTAAGTATTCCCAGTATTATTCCAGCCAGCACGTCAAAGGGGTAATGGACGAAAAGATACAGCCTTGAAAAGGCAATCAGGGAAGCTAAAAGCATTGCAGGGATGCTGTATTTTTTAATCTTCACCGATATTATATTCGCAGCTGCAAATGATGAGGTTGTATGACCTGACGGAAAAGAGAATGACGAGGGTTTTTTAATTAATAAATCAATATCTGGGAGTTCAAGGAATGGCCTTGGCCTGCGGACTATGTGTTTTATTATACCTTCGCTCATAAGGGTACCTAATGCCAGCGCACCCAAACACAAAACTCCAACCTTTCTGTATTTCTTGCTTATAATTAAAAGCAGCGATATAAGAATCCAAATAAGCCCTTTGTCACCAAGTGAACTTATTGCAGGCATTACTGCATCAAAAAAATTATTCCGAAAGTAACTATTAATAAATTTCAGTATGCTAAAATCAAATTTTCTAATAGATTCTATCAACTGCGTAACAAATGACATCACAAAGGTTTCACCTACACTTCAGCCCTTTCAGCCATCTTTTGGTAATACTTGTACAGTATACCGAAACGATATGGGTAGTTTTTCTTCCACGGTTTCTGCTTCCCGCAGAAATGCAGGATGACCGTGTTGTTTATGATAAAATCCATGTTTACCCGTCCCTTTGAAGAAATCAGATAGGAACGGTAACGCCTTGTATCATAGTTGTACAAATATTCATCCAGCGGTTTTATTTTATCCCAGAAAAGCCCGTTAAGAATATCCTGGTCGGGTAATATAAGTTCATTCGAATGCTGCTTGATATAATTTATTATTTGAGAAATACTTACTTCCTGCCGGAGCTTTGCAATATTCATAAGTAATACTCCGGAATTATAATAGCTGTTTGATTCTGTTCTTAAACGAATCCTGTTAATATATCCTATAACCGGTTTGGCATGCTCGGCTGCCGCAAAATAATAATCTCCGATATCCGTGTTGTATAACTGATCAATGGGATTAATAACCAGTATATCAGGGTCAAGATAAAGCACCTTGTCTACATTTTCGGGGAGTACGGCATGGGCAAATAAGCGGTAATACATTTCCTTTGAGTAATATGAAATTACCGGTGCTTTTGAAACCAACTCCTTATCGATGACCAATGGATATAGGTTATGCCCGTGCCTTGATACAAAAGATGAAATTTGATGTATGCCTTCTTCCGGAATGTCGCTGTGAATAAGATAAATATTTATGTTATCCGGACAATTGTCAAACAGAGATCTCAACATAACCTTAAGCGGCGGTATATAAGCAGCATTTAATGTGACCAGTATATTCAAGCGCATACACCCTTTCCTCCATTGTATATCCATTGCCTATATTATTATACTACAAATTTGAACATGTTACATTTAAATTTACTCCAAAAAAATATTGACATCCAATTCTTTATATTGTATTATTGTATTAGATGATTAATACAATAATACAATAATACAAAACAAACTAAAACTAAATCAAAAGCAAAATAATAGTAAATCAAAACATGTAATAAAAACGGCCTTATAAAGGAGTGATTGAATGCCCTGGAGCATTGATTCAGACCGACCTATTTATGCACAGCTGATAGAGCAAATTGAACTTATGATTTGCTCCGGATTATACCCGCCTGGCTCAAGACTACCTTCCGTCCGGGAGCTGGCACAGGAAGCGGCGGTAAACCCGAACACCATGCAGAGGGCCCTTGCGAAACTGGAGGAAGACGGACTTCTGTACACCAACCGTACCAGCGGAAGATTTGTAACGGAGGATGTCAATGTAATTAAGAAGGTGAAAAACAAACTGGCGGAAGAGCACGTGCGGGAATTTTTAAAAAAGATGACAGAGCTGGGCTTTACCTTTGATGAGATATTATCGCTTATAAATGCAAAAAAGGAGGAGGTCAAAGATGAGTAAAATTGTTGAATGCAAAAACCTGTGCAAAAGCTACGGTTCAAAAAAAGTACTGGATAATATTAACCTGGACATTCCCAGCGGAAAAATCGTAGGACTGCTAGGCCCCAACGGAAGCGGCAAAACCACGTTCATCAAGCTTCTGAATGGCTTATTGACTCCCACAAGCGGCAAAATTTTAATAGATAATAATACCCCGGGCGTTGAAACAAAAAAAATAGTTTCTTATCTTCCGGAGCGAAACTATTTAAACGACTGGATGAAAGTATCGGATCTTATTAAATTTTTCAAGGATTTCTACGACAATTTCAATGCCGATAAGGCCTATGACATGCTTGGCAAACTTGGCATTAATCCTAAGGACAGCCTGAAGACCATGTCCAAGGGTACAAAGGAAAAAGTACAGCTCATATTTGTGATGAGCCGTGAAGCAAAGCTTTATCTTCTGGACGAACCAATCGGCGGGGTGGATCCTGCGGCAAGGGACTACATTATAGATACTATCCTCCGCAATTATAACGAAGATGCAACGATTATCATATCAACGCACCTAATCGCGGATATTGAGCAAATTCTTGATGAAGTAATATTCCTCAAGGAAGGGCAAATTGTCATGGCAAAATCAGTAGACGAGCTTCGCGAGGAATCAGGAAAATCGGTAGACTCTTTGTTCAGGGAGGTATTCAAATGTTAGGTAAACTTATAAAGTATGAAACCAAGGCTACTGCCCGTGTATTCTTGCCATTATATTCAGTTTTGCTGTTATTTGCCTTAATCAACAGAATTATAGATCTTTTCAGAACAATTCCGGACTCGAACAAAATGAGTTTCGGAAAAATCTTAAGTGGATTTATCCTGGCTGTTTATATCGTATTAATAATTGGCACTGCCATAATGACTATAGTTATTATGATTCAAAGGTTTTATAAAAACCTTTTGGGGGATGAGGGTTATTTAATGTTTACCCTGCCCGTTGAAACATGGAAACACATAGTGAGCAAGCTCCTTATTGCGATACTCTGGATTGTTCTCAGTATCCTGGCAGCATTATGTTCGGTTATTATTATATCAGGTATCAGCATGAGTGAACTTATGGATGATTTTGTAAATATAATTGAAATAATTAAAGGTCAAATCGGAACTGTCGGGCTTTACCTTGCACCTTTTTATATCTTTGTTATGACCGTGTTGGTCATTATAACAATATATGCCGCCATTGCTTTGGGACACTTGTTCCCGAAACACAAACTGGTGACTTCATTCGCAATGTATGCAGTTATTTATTTTGTTAATCAGTTAATATCAGTCTTATACATTATGGTTTTTAGAAATATGTTTTTTAAGGCACTTTTTACCCCTGCTTTGATATCACCACATACAGTTCAGATTATCATATCAGCTTTGATAGTGTTGGAAGCCCTGCTGGCTGTGGGATATTTTGTCCTCACTAATATAATTCTGAGCAAAAAATTAAACCTTGAGTAAAATTTAAGACCTCGCCTTATTTTCCAAATCTTAGGGCGAGGTCTCAATCTCCCCAGGCTATCTTTTTGGGATTATTTCAATCCAATAGCCATCCGGGTCACTGATAAAGTATATACCCATGGACTTGTTTTCAAAGCATATACAACCCATTTTCTTATGGTGTTCATATGCAGCATCAAAATCATCCACCACAAATGCCAGGTGTATTTCATTATCGGACAGGTCATAGGGCTCCTTTCTGTCCCTCAACCAGGTAAGTTCAACCTGATGCTCTGTGGTTCCGTCTCCCATGAAAACCAGGATAAAACTACCGTCCGAAGCTTCCTTCCTCATGATTTCTTTTAAGCCGAGGGCTTCCTTGTAGAAAGCCACACTCTTTTCAAGGTCAATAACATTAAAATTTGTATGAGCGATTGTAAACTTCATTATTTTATCTTACTCCTTTCACCCTTTTTATTTAATTTATAATTTAATCATTTTTTACATGGTTATAACTATCAAAGATTACAACTGTCATGTAATATAACTATGAATTGTTTTAATCAATAACTATAAATTATTTGCTGTCCCCTGTGCTTTATGCTTTCTACCCTGCATGGCAAATCCTTTACCTTTTCGGCAAATTCCCCTGTAACTTTGTACTTATTCCAGAAATGCATGGGTATAAACAATTTTGGCTTCAGGGTCTTTATAAAATGTTCGCCGCCCATGTGGTAATATTCCTTAAGCCTAGGATCGACAGGAAAAAATGCAATATCAATCTTCTCCCCCTTAATTTTTTCAATTTCCTTTATGTAATTATTTTTATCCTGTTCAAGTTCCTCAGGAGTTGACTCATAATACCAGTACCAGCAGTTCAAATCACCTGCATGGAAAATGCCAAGCCCGTCTATTTCTACCAGGAAAGACACTCCAACATCAGTGGAACCAAATGTTTTGACCACGGACCTGCCTATTTTGATTGCCTGGTACGGCAATACATGGTGGAAATTAAACTGCTTTAAGTCAAATTTTATGTCATAGCTCAATACATATTTTATGTTGGGATTGGCATATAACCAGTCAAATATCACAGGATTGAAATGGTCCTTGTGGCTGTGAGACACAAAAACATATACGTTTCTTTTTGACTTAAGGTCTTCCGGAGAAATAACTCCATTTTCAAGGCTTCTTATATTATCTTTGGGATTATCAAGTGAATAGTCAAACACGAGAAAATGGTCCTGTACTTCTACTGCGAACCCGCTGTGATGCAAATACCAGATCTTAACTTGATTTTCTTCCATTAGCCCGCCAGTCCTCCTGTCTCAGTAATTATAAATAATATACATATTGGGTCTACCTTAGTCTATTTTCAAGTTGTATCCGTTTTCCCTGAGCCACCTGCGGCATTCACGATAATTCGGGATTATTGATTCCACGAGATTCCAGAAGTCCTTTGAATGATTCATAAACCTCATGTGGCACAGTTCATGTACAATTACATAATCAATAATATAAAGTGGGGCCATTACAAGCCTCCAGTTTAAATTTATATTGCCCTTTGAACTGCAGCTTCCCCACCTGGTTTTTTGGTCTTTGATTACAATTCTGCAGGATATTATCATTAAGTTATAAGAATACTTCTTAACCCGTTTACAGGCAATATCATTAAAGCATTGTTTATACCACTTTACCAATGAATCCTTTATGACCTGCTTCCTGCTTTCTTCGGGCAAACCCCGGGGAATATATACTATTATGTTATCATCCTGCATAAAAACTATAGGTTTATATTGCTCCTTCTCCACCACTTTTAATGTATATTCGCTTCCAAGATAAAGGAGTTTTTCTCCGCTTACATATTCCCGGGCAGCCGTATTTAAGTTTCTCTTTTTTAGCTCGTTTAGCTTTTCTGTAATCCAAGCGGCTTTTTTCCGGACCACTTCAATGATTTCTTTCTCACTTATAAATAATGGAGCGGATACTTTAACATCGCCCTTTTCGTTTATAGTAATACCGATGGTTTTTCGTCCGGTCCTGGATACGGTGTATACAATACTGTTTTCCCCTGTTTGAAGTATATGTTTTTTTACATTTTTATCATTTTTCATATTCGTTTTTGTTCCGTTCTTTTTACTAAATTAATTTTAATTGTAAATCATGTTTATTATTATGCTTATTATCGCTATGCTAAGAAAATATTCGTTAATATTTATATTTATGCTTTTATTCTATCAAAAACAGCTAAATATGGCAAAGAAAAAGCAAAAGAAAAACTTAAGCTATGCATAAGTTATTCACATGCTTTGAAGTTATAGACAGGCTTGATAATGTCTACTATTTCAACCGTATCCCGGATATTTTCCATTATTTCATCCATGGGCTTATAGGCCAGGGCGCATTCATCAAGTGTTGACCTGTTGACTGTGGTGGTATATATTCCTTCCATAGTCTTTCTATACTCTTCCAGGCTTATTGTTTCCTTTGCCTTTCTCCTGCTCATTATTCTCCCTGCCCCGTGGGGTGCGGAATAATTCCAGTCTTTATTGCCTTTACCGATGCAAATAAGGCTCCCGTCCCGCATGTTTATAGGAATTAGCACTCTTTCGCCTTTACGTGCCGATATGGCTCCCTTTCTTAAAATCATGCTGTCCAGGTCGATATAGTTATGTATTGTGGTAAACTGGTCCTCTATTTCCAGCCCCATCCTGTTTATAATTTCGTCCACAATAGCCTTTCTGTTGTATACCGCATATTTCTGGATTATTTTCATATCGTGAAGATATTCATGGTAACTTTCTCCCTGCAAATACGCGAGGGACTTGCTGATTTTCACATTCTTAAGCTTGCTGAGTTCCTTATATGCCCTGTCCTGGTAGTATTCCGCAACCTGCTTTCCCAGGTGCCTGCTTCCTGAATGAACAACAAGGTACAGGGCGTCATTATTGTCTTTATTTACTTCTATGAAATGATTTCCTCCCCCGAGGGTACCCACACTAAGCCTTGCCCTTTGAAGGTCAACATGTTTTTTACATTTAAGCTGGTCAAAATCTATGTGTTCGGTATACTTATGCTGCTTTTTCCTAATATCAAACCCCGAGGGAATGTGATCATAGATAATCCTGTCCAGTTTTTCAAAGTCAATTTCCCTTTGCTTCAATTTTATAGTTTCCATACCGCAACCTATATCCACGCCTACCAGGTTGGGCACGATTTTATCGGTTATCGTCATGGTTGTGCCAATGGTACACCCTGCACCGGCGTGGGCATCGGGCATAATCCTGATGACGCTGTCCTTTACGAATTCCTGGTTGCATAATTCCCGGATCTGGGCGATTGCTTCGCCCTCTATATTGTCTGTAAACACTTTGGCAGTATTAAAATTGCCTTTAATTTCTATCATTGCTATCACCTAATTGTCATCTAAATAAAAGATTTGAAAATCTCCCAAAATGAAAGTCTTCTAAATAAAAAATGTGTCAGCTCCTTATTATACAAGTAACAGCAGTAAAATAAAAGGGTTTTGAGTCGGAACTGACACAGTACTTATTTATTATTTTATATTAAGCTGTTGTTTAACCCTCTGCCTTTTTATTATTTTTATTAAATCTGATTTGGGCGGTCAGTACCCTGTCGGTGGCAAATATTCTTGCTGCTACAACTATTAATAACAGCAGCAAAAGCAATTGGTATATGATCCCGCCTATCACGTTTGTATACCTGTTGGAAAACAGGTTCTGCGTTATGAAGAAGGTATGGGAAAAGGGTATGGCGTTAATCAAAACCTTAACAGCCGGTGAAGCGGTGTCCATGTTTATAAACATGGATACCAGGTATGGGATCATTATCATGAATATAATGGGAGTAATCAGGCTTTGGGCCTTTTTGACATCCTCCGAATACACTCCGAGAATCAGTGAAACGGCCAGTGCTATAAGTATGCTCAGGAAAAGTGACGTTCCGATTAACAGGTAATCGGCCACATTAAGGTTCATTCCAAGCCGGTTAAGTGCTTCCACCAATCTTTGATCAGTCTGGTTCTGAAGTGCACCTGCAGTCAAGCCGTTTATGTAATATCTCATGCCAAACATATATATAACAGCCATGACCAGCGACACGAAGCCGGCAGCGGTCATTTTGGCCGTTACTATCGTCATCCTGCTCAAGGGTGTACTCAAAAGTGTTTCCAAAGTTTTGTTTTCCTTTTCGGAAGCAATGGATACAACCACTGTTTGGGAGGCGGTTATTACAATAAGGAAAATAACAATAGGTATGAGCATTGACTGGGAAAACGAAAACCCTGCCAATTCTTCCATGCTTATATTTGCTGTCTTATTACCCATAACCACCACGTTTTCAAAGCTAACCGGATATTTTATATTTTCGGGGTTTTCAATTGAAGTGTTTTTCATAATCAATATGCTGCTCAAGTTCTCATTTATGGTCTTCAGTACTCGTTCACTTGAGCCTGAACCCATCAATGTGGAAAATGAAAATCCCTTAATTATGCTATAATTTTCTATCTTCTGGGGCTTGAGTTCACGGAGCCCTTCTCCGAAACCTGCCGGAATTGATATTATAATGTTTATACCCTTTTCCTTTGCCTCCTGTATAAGAGTATCAGTCTTTTCATTATTATACAGGAACACTTCGTACCCTGAGGCTTTGAGGATTTCCGGGACCATTTGCGAAGCCTCGGTAGAATCCATGTCGTTTACTATGATTTTTTGAGCTGCCGCTGCTTTAGTGCTCTCTTTTCCTATTACATTCCCGACAAACATTAGTACAAGCATGCCAATGATTACAGGCAAAATCATCTGGAACGTCAGCAGTTCCCGCATTTCCTTTTTAAACAGAGCGAAAAACCTGTTCATTTTGCCACCTCCGCAAACACTTCTTCTATGTTTTGGGCACCGAATTTCTTCTTTAACTCATCAGTTGTACCGGTTTCCAGGATTGTACCTTTATTGATTATGGCTACTCTGTCGCACAGGTATTCAATCTCAAGCATGTTATGGCTGGAAACCAGCACCGTCATGCCGGATTTTGCAAGACTCTTTATGGTTTTCCTTATTTCAAGGGCATTTATAACATCAAGCCCGCTGGTGGGCTCATCAAGTATTGCCAGTTTCGGATTGGTCATAACTGCCCTGGCCAGAAGCAGTTTCCTAGTCATACCTTTGCTGTATGTGGAAATTTTGTTTTTTAGTCTGTCTCCGAGACCTGTAATTTGAGAAGCAGTCTCCACATACTCCTCGCTCGTTTTCTTGTCGGGTGCAAACAGGCTGGCCATAAACCTCAAATATTCTATGCCTGTAAGGTTTTTATATGCTCCCGCCTCCTCAGGAAGATAGCTTATAATGCTTCTTATTTTTTCCGGGTGATTTTTAACGCTTGTGCCGTATACGTATACATCTCCACCGTCTGATTTAAGAATTGTTGCTATTATTCGCAAAGTTGTGGTTTTCCCGGCTCCATTCGGCCCAATAAGGGCAAATATTTCTCCTTGGCTTACATCAAAGCTTATCCCTTTTAATGCTTCCAGATTACCATAGTTCTTCTTTAGGTTTTCTACTACAAGAGCCTTTTCCATAACTTACCCTCCTTCCAAATAAGCTGCATTTATTTCCTAATGCACCTATTTGTAATAATTTAATAATTAATGCTAAAAATAAAAAATAACATCAATTAATAAATATTGAACTATGAAATTATAAATAATAATTATGAATTAGCATATTTTAATAATTATACAGAAATTCATATGATTGCGCAATAGTGTTTCTCTAAACAGTCTGTGTAAATTCAGGAAATAAATAAATACAAGAATATGAGAAAAATAGAAAAACAAGAATTAAAATGGAGGTATACACATGAGTGAATTCATCAATAATCGAGAATACAGGCAGAAAGTATTAAAAGAGTTGATTACGGAGCTGCATAACGGGAAGACAGTGGAAGAAATCAAACCGCGTTTCGAAAAGCTAATCCAGGGAATCTCACCTTCAGAGATATCAGAGATGGAGCAGGCACTGATTATGGAAGGCATGCCTGTTGAAGAAATACAAAGGCTTTGCGATGTTCATGCCGCGGTATTTAAAGGGTCCATCGAAGAAATACACCGCCCCCAAAAACCGGAAGAAATCCCGGGGCATCCTGTTCATACATTTAAGCTTGAAAACCGGGAGCTTGAAAAACTGGTAAATGACAGAATAAAACCCCATATTGAACTTTTAAAGGCTTCAGACAACCATGAAAATGTAAATAACCTGTTGAATGATTTTTATACTCTGCTGGAAATTGACAAGCACTATTTGAGAAAGGAAAACCTTATTTTCCCCTTCATGGAAAAATACGGCATAACAGCACCTCCGAAAGTTATGTGGGGAGTGGACGACGAAATAAGGGCGGCAATTAAGGAAGCAATTAAACTTCTTTCAAATTATCAGGGTAATAAGGATGAAGTTGTTCAAAAAGCAAACGAGACGGCAAACAGGGTTATTGAAATGATTTTTAAAGAAGAAAAGATCCTTCTCCCCATGCTGCTTGATACCCTGACCGAGGATGAATGGATGAAAATTGACGAAGGCAGCGATGAGATCGGGTATTGCCTTGTAAAACCTGCGGCAAAATGGAAACCGGCAAGGGTAAATGTGGAAGAAAAAGCAAGAAAGCAGGAAAATATTGATAACTATGGACAAGCCCTAAGCCATATTAAATTTGATACGGGCATTTTGACACCTGAAGAAATCAGCGCTATATTTAATACCCTTCCCCTAGACATTACTTTTGTAGGCAAAGACGGAGCAGTCAGATATTTCTCCCAGGGAAAGGAACGTATATTTTCCAGGCCTAAAACCGTTATCGGCAGGCTTGTGGAAAACTGCCATCCGCCTGCAAGCGTGCACATTGTAAAGCAAGTTGTTGAAAACCTTGAATCAGGCAAAAAGGACCATGAGGATTTCTGGATCAGGATGGGAGACAAATATGTATTAATCCGCTACTTCGCGGTGCGGAATGAAAAGGGCGAATATCTGGGAATCCTGGAAGTAACACAGGATATTAAGCCCATACAGGAAATTACCGGAGAAAAAAGGCTTCTTTCTTAACTTATAAAATACACATACACAATACTGATACTTGACATACCGTCATAAAACCGGCCCATAAATTGCTCATGAAATGCAATAAAGAGAATGCAGTAGAGCTCACCGCAATAAATAATTGGGTAAATAATGTACAAAAATACGGGCAAATTATGGTATTATTTTGGTAGTAACAAATAGAGGGAGGAGAAAATATGTCAAACAAAAATCAATTCGCTTTGACTCCGCCTATGGGCTGGAATAGCTGGGATTGCTACGGGGCCAGCGTTTGTGAAAAAGAGGTCAGGGCAAATGCAGAATACATGGCTAAAAACCTGAAGCAATACGGATGGGAATATGTTGTGGTGGATATACAGTGGTATGAACCTAATGCTGCAGGAACTTTATACAACAATCTGGCAAAGCTGTGCATGGATGAATACGGCCGCTTGATTCCGGCACCAAACCGCTTCCCCAGTTCAGCCGGAGGAAAAGGATTTGCCCCCCTTGCAGATTATATCCATTCTTTGGGCTTGAAGATGGGCATCCATGTTATGCGTGGCATTCCAAGGCAGGCGGTATATGCTGACTGCCCTGTTAAGGGAACTAAATATACGGCCCGTGATATTGCAGACGGTGGAAGTATTTGCAGCTGGAATACCGACATGTATGGCGTCATCGATTCTGAAGGCGGTCAGGCATATTATGACTCAATTATACAAATGTATGCAGACTGGGGTATTGATTTCATCAAGGTTGATGACATGAACGGCTTTTCCTTCATGGGTTCCCGCTTTTATCATAAGGAAGCGGAAATGATCCGCAGGGCAATTGATAAAACCGGCCGCCCTATAGTCTTTTCGATTTCACCCCGCACACATAGCACCGAATCCGCAGAATTATTGATTAAAAATGCAAATATGTGGCGTATATCGGATGACTTTTGGGACAACTGGGATTCCCTAAAGAAAATGCATGACTTGTTACATATGTGGAATCCATACATGGGAAACGGACATTTCCCTGATGCGGATATGCTGCCTATAGGGCGTCTGTCTGTACGAAGCAATGACCCGAATAACAGGCCCCGTTATACTAACCTTACACGAGATGAGCAGTATTTTATGATGTCCCTCTGGTCCATTGCCCGTTCGCCGTTAATTCTGGGCTGCGAGCTGACAGAGCTTGATGATTTTTCACTATCCCTTATAACCAATACGGATATGATAGCCTTAAACCAGCACTCAACCAATAACCGCATGATATACCGCTGTGATAAATGGAGTGTTTGGGCTGCAGAATACGGTAATGACTGCGTATTTGTTGGATTTTTTAATTTCTCTGACCAAGCCTGTGCCGCATCCGTTCTCTTTTCAGATATCGGCATCCAGGGTAGATACAGTGCAGTTGATGTATGGAGCCGCAGGTCGTACGGTATATGCGATGAATTAGTTGCCGTTAAGCTAAATCCACACCAAGGAACCCTCATTAAGCTCACAAGGGAAATGTAGCATTAACAAGGGATATAAAGCATTTTCAATACATCGGCATGAGTTATGGGTTTGCTCAAATAATAGCCCTGAACCCTATGACATTTATACTTCTTTAGATACTCCAGCTGGGCTTCGGTTTCCACTCCTTCCGCAACAACGGTGAGGCCCAGCTTTCTCCCTATCATAATAATCGTACTGGCAAGGGATTTCTCGCTGTCAATAGTATCAATAAAACTTTTGTCAATTTTCAGTGTGGTTATCGGAATATGCACCAGGCAACTCAAAGATGAATATCCTTTGCCGAAATCATCAAGGGCTACCCTTATACCCTTTGAAATTAAATCCTCAAGTTTGCCCTTAATTTCTTCATAAGACTCAATAATGGCCGATTCGGTTATTTCCAGTTCAAGACATTCAGGATTAACACCTGTTTGTGAAATGATTTCCATGAGCTTATCGACAAAATCTTCTTGCATTAATTGAATGATGGAAACATTAACTGATACGGTTATGTCGGTGTAACCCTTGTCAAGAAGTTCCTTTATAAACTTGCATGAATTCCGGAAAACCCAGTCTCCGATTGGGTTGATTAGATGGGTTTCTTCAGCAATTTTTATAAACTTCTCCGGTGATACAAGGCCAAGTCTCTGATTTTTCCAGCGCAACAACACTTCAAATGAACAGATCCTGTTGCTTTCAATATCAAACTGTGGCTGGTAGTAAAGCTCGAATTCTTCTTTATCCAGGGCGAAACGGAGTTCATTTTCCAGTATCATTCTCTCATTTACTATCCGGTCCATGTCCCTGTTATAAAATGCATACTTTCCCCGCATGACCGATTTTGCCTTATACATGGCTATATCAGCACACATCAGGAGAGTATCCACGTCATTGCCGTGCAATGGATACAGGGCAATTCCAATACTGGCCGTAACATTCAACAGTAAGTCTGAAAACTCGAAAGGTTTCTTGAAGGGATTGACGATTTCTTCTGCCAATTCCTCTATTTCATCCGTATTTTCGTAATGATGAATGAATACCACAAACTCATCCCCGCCAATCCTGTAAACCGATCTGTTATTATTCATTAAAACCTTGAGCCTTTTTGCAACATTTACAATCAGCTTATCCCCCGATATGTGGCCTATGGTGTCGTTTATGTACTTAAAGTTATCAATATCAATAAACATCAATGCCATTTTTCTTTCAGGGTATTGGTTCAAAAGGCTTATAACTGTCTGATAAAAAGATGTCCTGTTAGGAATGTCCGTAAGAAAATCTATGAAAGCCAAATGCTTTAGCTGTTCCTGGTAATTTTTTAATTCAGTTATATCCGTATGTGATCCGGCGCTCCTTACTATCTCTCCGTTTTCGTCAAAAATCAATTTTGCCCTTGAATATATCCACCTATATTCCCCGTTTTTATGTTTAAGCCTGTATTCACAGCGATAATATGGATCCCTGTTCTTTTTATGCCATTCCAGTTTTTGCTTTACCATGCCAATGTCATCCGGATGTATTAAGGTCATCCAGTCATTAATTTCTGATATTTCATCCCTGGTATATCCGGTGATCTCATACCACCGCTCAGAAAAATACCTTTCCCCGTATTTTTCATCCCATATACCGTCATTTGTCGCTTCAGAAACCAGCCTGTACCTCTCTTCGCTTTCAGTCAGCATTTCAACCTTCTTTTGCAGTTCCAGTTCCGACGCGGTCAATTCTTCATATACGGCTGCCAATTCTTCATAGTTTCTCAGCAGGTCCTGGTTAACTGAACGAATTCTATTTAATGAGCTTAATACCAGGTAGTACAGTACAATGCCTGTTACAAGAACGTAAAACCATCCCTTAATAGTACTTATTGTCGTGATTATTTTCGGATCGCTGATGAGCCGGCTGAGGATTTTATCCGAAAGCAGTACCCAAGAAACACCGATAATCAAATAAATAAGCAAAATCTTTACAGCTATTCTTTTTGGGTGGAATCTTTGAAGAAACTCAGCAAGTTGTAAGAACCTGTCATTTAGATATTCATTACTCAGATTCTCCATGGGCTTATCTTTTTCCACCATACACCTATCCCCCTTTCCTGCCTGCGGACAGTATATTACCCATGACTTCTTGTTCCTTGCTCTTTTTTTCTACTTATTCTTCCTGGTTTCCTATTATTTTACCATATTTATTATTACTTCGGATTAATTGGACTCTTGATTTAATATGGCCTAATGAATAGATCCTGTATCATCATTGGCAGTGTGAATTTATATTAAAAAAAATCAGCCCAGGTTAGGCAGCCGGGGCTGTGTTTATATTTCATATTGTACTGCTTTATTTGATTTATTCTGCTACTATATTCAGTTACTTAATTCAACTACTTTCTTTATTCAACTACCTTAATTTCATAGGTAATTGGCGCTGCTTTTTTCAGCATGGCAGCAACGCTGCAGTATTTTTCCTGGGATAGGGAAACAGCCCTTTCGAGTTTATCCAAGGGCAAATTTTTCCCCTTAAACGTGTATATCATATGGATCCGATTATAAATTCTCGGATGTTCTTCAGCCTCTTCCGCTTCTACCTCGATATTTATATCTTCATATTCAACTTTCATTTTCTTTAATATTGAAACCACATCTATTCCTGTACAGCCAATTAACCCTGACAGTAAAAGGGCTTTTGGACTTGGTCCAAGGTCGTCGCCCCCGTTTTCCTTGGATATGTCGGTTATAAGGATATGTCCATCAAGTTCCGTCTGGAAAGCCATGTTTCCTTTTAAAATGCCTTTTACTTTTCTAGCCATCAAAAAACATCTCCTTTCAATAAACATTATACCCGGTATAATCTATAATACATTATACCCGGTACAAAGAACCTGATGCCCAAAATGCTAATTATATATTTATTATACATTATTGTTGCACTTTTTTATATTATTTACCTCAAAATTTTGACCGTGAAACAGGTAGTTACCGTATTATAAAATTATTATAAAGAAGCATAAAAAGCGGTAGGAAAATGGAAATTTATACGGCATAAAATGATTTTTAAAAATTCGTCTTCCACGATATTGTGTTTATCCAGCCTGGTAAACTTCCCGTCTTTCAAATAGTATACATTGTCAACATCAGGCATGTTTTTAACATCATGGCAGATATAGATAACGGTTTTTCCCTCGAGTTGTTTGATATTCCTGATAATTTTTGATGCATTGACTGCATCAATGCCGGACATTGCTTCATCAAGAATGAAAATCTCCGCATCCGACAGGAATATTCTTGCCAATGCGATTCGCTGCTTTTCCCCTTTTGACAGATTTATTATCTTTTTATCCAAAACGGTGTCATATTGAAGGGGCATTTCCATAATTCGTACATGTATGCATGCCAATTTTGCTGCTTCCTTTACCTCTTCATCCGTAATATTGCTCGTGTTTTCTTCTCCCATAATATAGCCCCTGCCATTACCTAGGCATATGTTGTCCTTCACACTGATGGAAAAGAGGAAGGGATCCTGCTCAACATAATGAACAATTCTCCTGTTAAGCAAATTCGGCATAGAGTTGAACAGGTTCAGTATGCCGTTTTGTGCCTGGGCAAATAATACAATATTTTCGATATTCATCATGCCAATACTTGCGAATATGGCCCCAATCAGGTAAGAGCCCCAGCCGCTTATGTCTGTCAGGATGCCGTTCAAAAATCTCTGGCGGTTAAGCAGTTTTGCCTGTGATCTTTTTTCTTCGTTTAACTTTTTTACAGTCTTCGCAAATTTAGGTATTACCTTTGGTTCCAACAGATAAATTTTAATGGTTCTGATTGCGGATTGTGTTTGGTGGAGGGATTCACGTTCTTTTTCAATATGGAATAATTCATAAAAAACATGATGGGGTTAATGATATTTGAATAAAATCCAATCAATGATATGACATTGCCTACGGATATTAT
>Ga0134092_1000610_pt1 | contig 35840 bp, 20 predicted proteins | sample 3_6taG_FD_94454 | JGI IMG/M metagenome (GOLD analysis project Ga0134092, IMG submission 94454) | Switchgrass degrading microbial communities from high solid loading bioreactors in New Hampshire, USA - 3_6_20_6_A3 metaG | ecosystem: Engineered > Bioreactor > Semi-continuous > Anaerobic >... | reverse complement strand
TCAGTTGAAAAATGACTACAAAACTGCATTAAATAATGCTTATCAAAGGCTTTTTCATGATACAAAGGCCCATGTATCAAATGTTCAGGTAGCCATTTCAAAAGCTCTTTTATCAGGGACAAAAGAACAAAATGTGCTTTTACTGTCCCAGATAATGCAGCAGGCAACCTTAGCTCAAGATAAACTTGCACAATTGCCAGTAAGCCAAAGTGATATAAGTAAAACTAATAAATACTTAACACAAGTAGCAGATTACAGCTATGCCCTTATACAAGACCATTTAGACGGAAAGGATATGGACAGCAAACAGAGAGAAGCAATGTCTAAGCTTCAGGATTATTCTAAGTATTTAACAAAAGAATTATCAGATCTACAAGATAAAATAATGACAGGTCAAATGACTTTAGATAGTATAGCAAGTAAACAGAGAAAAGGTTTAAGAGAGACAAATGAAGACATGCTGGCAACAAGTTTAACAAAATTTGAAGAAACGCTTACAGAATACCCTGAGCTAATATATGATGGACCTTTTTCAGACCAAGTTATGAATATGAAACCTAAAGGATTAGGCAGTAAAAAAGTAGATGCAGATGAGGCTAGAAAAATTGCAGAGGATTTTATAGGCAAAAAATTAAACGGGAAGTTAATACTACTAGAAGAAGGAGAACATTTAGAGGACACAGCAACTATACCATCTCATACATTCAGTTTATCTACTGAAAATAATAGGAACACAACTGGGCTATATATAAGTGTAAGTAAACAGGGAGGTCATGTGGTATGGATGGCTAATCCAAGAGGAGTAAACGGTGTTAGTCTATCTATGAAACAGGCTCAGGAAAGGGCTCAAAAGTTTCTAGAGGAAAAAGGATATAAAAATATGGAGCCAAATTATTCACTGAGAAATGATGGAACAGTACTATTTAATTTTGCATATACAGAAAATGAGGTAACCATATATCCAGATTTAATAAAGGTCAGAGTAGCCTTAGACAATGGAGAAATAGTAGGCTTTGATGCAGCTACGTATTTACATGCACATCATAATAGAGACATACCAGAACCAAATTTAACACAGGAAGAGGCCAGAGGGAAAGTTAGATTAGATTTTAATATAGACAGTGTGAGACTAGCCATAATACCAAAGGGGACAAAAGAAGTGTTATGCTATGAATTTAAAGGAAAATATAAGGAAAATGACTATATAGTATATATAAATGCTCTTAATGGGAAAGAAGAACAGATACTGCAGATAATAAAAGATGAAAATGGTACGCTGACATTTTAAAATAGAGGAGTAAGCAGTTCATTTACCTAGCTTACTCCTTTATTTTATATTTTATATAGATAATGTAACAATAGCTTGACAGATGTGTTATACTTATGCAGCAGTTGTTAGACTATTGTTTTTCTATTTACCATATATTTTGAAATGGTCTTTTCTTGCTTTTTATCATATAATATATATAGTATATGTTTTACACAAGGGGGAATTTTTTTGGATAATAGACCGATTGGAATATTTGACTCAGGTATAGGAGGACTTACAGTACTAAAAGAAATTTCAGAGCAATTACCTTATGAGGATATAATATATTTTGGAGATACAGCGAGAATACCATATGGTACAAAATCGAGAGAGACAATAATAAAATACGCATTTCAGTGTGCAAAGTTTTTACTGAGTAAGAATGTAAAAGCAATAGTAATAGCATGCAATACTGCAAGTGCATTGGCATATGAAGAAGCACAAAAGGCTTTTAATGTTCCAATAGTAGGGGTTATAGAGCCTGGTGCAAAAGCTACAGTTACTGCTACGAAAAACAATAAAATAGGAGTAATAGGTACTACAGCAACTATAAACAGTGAGGCTTATCAGAGTGCTATAAGGGAATTAAACAAATCGGCAGAAGTAATAGGGGTTGCCTGCCCACTATTTGTTCAAATAGTAGAGGATGGTTGGGAAGATACAGATGTGGCTCTCATAACAGCAGAGAAATACCTTATGGAGTTAAAGGAACATAATATAGATACGCTAGTATTAGGATGTACACATTATCCAATACTTAGATATACACTCTCAAAAGTAATGGGAGATAAAGTATCGCTTGTAAACCCTGCTTTTGAAACTGCAAAGGAAATCAAAAGAGTGTTGAAGGAAAAGGATTTGCTATCAGATAAAAAAGAGAAACCAGTATACAAATACTATGTAAGTGACGATCCTGAAAAGTTTAGACGTATTGGCGGCAATATTATGAACAAAAATATTGAGAGTATAGAGAAGGTTGATATAGAAAACTTATAAGGGGGGATAACAAATGAAAAATGTGATGCTTAAAATAAGAGGTAAGCAGACAAATTTAGAAGGAGAAGAAAATACAATAGAGCTTTTTACAGAAGGGAAGCTATATACCAAAAATGGCTCATATTATTTAGTATATGATGAAACAGAAATATCAGGAATGGAAGGTTCAACTACCACACTAAAGATACAGGGAAAAAAAGTATCTATGAAAAGATTCGGGAGCAACTCATCTAGCTTAATTTTTGAAATGGGTCAAAGGCATAGGACAGAATATGTGACTGCCTATGGAGGTATGACATTGGAAGTTATAACAGATAAAGTAGATGTAGATATATCTGAAACAGGAAAAGGAAAGATTAATCTATTTTATAAGCTCAATTTAGCAAATGATATGGAAAGCGATAATCACTTAACTATAGACATAATGTAAAAAATAACAGATCAAAGTTTTTCTTTGATCTTTATTTTCAACAGTACAGCTCAATTTTAGGCATCTAATGCCAAAAAATAAGCAGGAGGTTATATTATGATAGAACAACTCCTAGTAGGCAATATATCAGAAGTACTTGATTATATACAAGAAGGCATACACATAATAGATAATAATGGAAAGATAATATACTATAACAAATTTGCACAGAAAATAGACGAAATAGATAGAGAGAAAGCCATAGGAAGGCATATATTAGAGGTATATCCTTCTCTTTCTCATGATACAAGTACCTTATTAAAGGTAATAAGAACAGGAGAGCCAATACTTGATGTAGAACAGACCTTTGTAAACTACAAGGGGGATAAAATAACTACAGTAAATTCATCCATACCCATAAAGTCAAATGGCAGGATAGTAGGAGCTCTTGAAATATCAAGAGATATAACAGAAGTGAGAAAGCTATCAGAAAAAATAGTGGAACTTCAAAGCGAACTTTACAGTACAGATAATCACAGTAAATATAAAGATAAAATGGCAGCAGCGTATACATTTGTAGATATCGTTGGGCAGAATCCCGAAATACTAAAACTTAAATCCCTCGCACTAAAAGCTGCTGACACTTCTTCACCAGTAATTGTATATGGAGAAACGGGAACAGGAAAAGAATTGTTTGTGCAGGCTATTCATAATGCAAGTAAGAGAAGAAATAAGCCTTTTATCGCTCAAAACTGTGCAGCACTTCCCAGCAACTTACTTGAAGCAATTTTATTTGGAACAGTAAAAGGCGGTTTTACAGGTGCAGAAGACAGACCGGGGCTATTTGAAGTAGCAGATGGAGGAACACTTTTTTTAGACGAGATAAACTCTATGCCTCTAGACCTTCAAGCTAAGCTCTTAAGAGTTATTCAAGATAAGACAGTTAGAAGAGTAGGTGCCACTAAAACTACTAAAGTCGATGTGAGGATAATAGCAGCCACAAATATAAAACCAGAAAAGGCAATAGAAGATAAGCTATTAAGAAAGGACTTATACTATAGGTTGAATGTAGTGTCTATAAATATTCCAGAGCTTAAAGATAGAGTTGATGACATTCCAAGGCTTACAGAGTATTTCATTCAAAAGTACAATAAAATGCTGGGAAAGAATATAAAAAAGGTAGATTCAGAAGTTATGAAATTATTTATGAAATATGACTGGCCAGGAAATGTAAGAGAACTAGAGCATTTAATAGAAGGTATAGCTACGATATATGACACAGAAATAATAAAACTAGAGCATTTGCCTTCGCAAATACTAGATGCAGTTAAGACAACATATTATATAAATACGTCAGGTATGAATATCCAAAATACACATTCTACATCTAGGATGTCATTGAGAGAAGCTGTTGAACTCATAGAAAAAGAAATGATTCAAGATGCGTTAAGGTCTACAGACTGGAATATTACTAATGCTGCTGAATTATTGGACATACCAAGACAAACTCTCCAGTACAAGATAAAGAAATATAATCTTAAATAATTGTATTAACTACTGTTTTAGTTAATGATTTTAAGTAATTGGATCAATTGATTAAAAAATGTCTTAATAATTGCTTAAGTAGTTGCCTTAAATAACTGTTTTAAACAACTGTCTAGGCAACTATCTTAAGCAATTATTATAAACAGCAGTTTTAAGTAATTATCTTAAATAATTATATTAACTAATTACATTAAGTAACTGCTATAATAATTATTTTATGGATGGCCATTTTTGATAGCTATTAATTTTATTCTACTTGCATAACTTAGTATAATTTTAGCGCCCAAAATTGGGCACTATTTTAGTCATTTTCCATATATGAAATCAAAAATGTTACCAAATGCTTATTATTTTTAAGTCAAATTTGGCTGATATGCAGCCAAAAATTTAAAAAAACAATATTGTGACTTAATGACCAATGGCACACTTTTTGCAAGGAAAATTCAAAGAAAGATTTTCTCAGACATTAATAAGATCACATCTTTAAAATTGCAGCTAAATTGAGGAAATCAAATGATTTAAAAAGTACAGTTTAGAAGAGAAAATGACAGCTAAATTAAATGGATTATTGAGAAAACTTTATAGAAGTTTTTTCTAATGGATGAATTGTGCCAAACATAATTAAATATTTAACGATGTATTTAGAGCCTATTTATCTAAATGTGATTAATTTATAAGGGAGGAATTATTAATGAAAAAGGGATGTCCATACGGAACACACAGAGTTATTGAGCCAAAGGGGGTATTACCACAGCCTGCATTAAAGATTGACAACAATATGGAGATTTATGACAACGAGATACTTATAGATGTACAGACACTTAATATAGACTCAGCAAGCTTTACACAAATAAAAGAAGAAGCTGGCGGAGATGTTGAAAAGATTAAAGAGATAATGATGAACATAGTTGCTACAAGAGGTAAACATCAAAACCCTGTAACAGGTTCAGGCGGAATGCTTATAGGAACAGTGGAAAAAATAGGACCTGCATTAGAAGGAAAAACAGACCTTAAAGTTGGAGATAAAATAGCTACATTAGTTTCATTATCTTTAACACCACTTAGAATAGATGAAATCCTTGAAGTCAGAAAAGATATAGACCAAGTAGATATTAAAGGTAAGGCAATCTTATTTGAAAGTGGAATATATGCAGTTCTTCCAAATGATTTACCAGAAAACTTAGCATTATCAGTGCTTGATGTAGCAGGTGCACCAGCTCAAACTGCTAAACTTGTAAAGCCAGGAGATTATGTAGTAGTTATAGGTGGAACAGGAAAATCAGGAATGCTCTGCTTATATGAAGCAAAGAAAAGAGTAGGAGTAACAGGAAAAGTTATATGTGTAGGAAGCTCAGATAAAAGTATAGCTAGAGCAAAATCAGCAAACCTAGCAGATGAATATATTAAAGTAGATGCAACAGATGCGGTTGCATTACACGACAAAATAAAAGAACTGACAAATGGCAGGATGGCAGATATAACAATAAACTGCGTTAACATACCAAATACAGAAATGTCAAGCATACTTGCAACAAGAGACGACGGATTAATTTACTTCTTCAGTATGGCAACAAGCTTTACAAAGGCAGCACTTGGAGCAGAAGGAGTAGGAAAAGACGTGACAATGATAATTGGAAACGGATACACAAAAGGACATGCAGAAATAGCACTACAAATAATGAGAGAAAGCGAAACTTTAAGAAAAATCTATACTGAATTATATGCTTAAGAGATAAAAGCTGTTCTCCTGTAATCTATATTTAAGCAGGATTACAGGAGAGGGCTTGCTTGCAGCAAGTGGGATAACGCTGTACACCTAAAAGGAGGTATTAAATGTGAGAGTATATAAAGATATTGAACTCTGGAAAAACGTTTCTGATGAAGAATGGAATGACTGGAGATGGCAGGTTAGAAATAGAATTACTACGGTAGAAGATTTAAAGAAGGTAGTAAACCTTACAGAAATGGAAGAGAGGGACATAGAAGAAACATTAAAGAAATTTAGAATGGGGATAACACCATATTATGCGTCATTAATGGATAAAGATGACCCTAATTGCCCCATTAGAAAGCAAGCAATACCTACAATAATGGAAACACATCTAGGCAAGGCAGATATGGAAGACCCACTTCATGAAGATACAGACTCACCAGTGCCAGGACTTACTCATAGGTATCCAGATAGAGTTCTTATGCTCATAACAGATCAATGTTCAATGTACTGCAGACATTGCACAAGAAGAAGATTTGCTGGACAACATGATTCAGCCATGGGAATGGATAGAATAGAAGCAGCAATAGAGTATATAAGAAATACGCCAGAAGTAAGAGACGTACTCCTTTCAGGTGGAGATGCCCTTTTAGTTTCAGACGAAAGATTAGAGACTATTATAAAGAAATTGAGAGAAATACCACATGTAGAAATCATCAGAATAGGTACTCGTACTCCTGTAGTACTGCCTCAAAGAATTACTGATGATTTAGTTAATATGCTTAAGAAATATCATCCAATATGGCTAAATACTCACTTTAATCATCCAAAGGAAATAACAGAAGAATCTAAAAAAGCCATAGCTAAACTAGCAGATGCAGGAATTCCACTTGGCAACCAATCAGTTTTACTAAGAGGAGTTAACGACTGCGTTCATGTAATGAGAGAGCTAGTTCATGGACTAGTTAAAATGAGAGTTAGACCATATTATATATACCAATGTGACCTTTCTATGGGAATAGAGCATTTTAGAACTCCTGTTGCAAAAGGAATAGAGATAATTGAGGGACTAAGGGGACATACGTCAGGATATGCAGTACCTACATTTGTAGTAGATGCTCCCGGTGGAGGAGGAAAAATTCCAGTGATGCCTAACTATGTAGTGTCAATGTCTTCAGATAAAGTAATATTAAGAAACTTTGAAGGCGTAATTACCACATATACTGAGCCTGAAAACTACAAATCTCAGTGTAATTGCCCAGTATGCAGAGGAGAGCATCAAAAGAAACTTACGGGTGTAGCAGGCTTATTACAGGGTAATAGAGTAGCGTTAGAGCCTGTGCAACTTGAGAGAAGAGAAAGAGCAAACAAAAGAGTGGAGGGCTAGTTTTATACTAGCCCATACTATTAATGGGAGGAAAAGGAATGTCTTTAATAGAAATATTATATCCCCAATACAAAATAGTATCTATTGTAGGGATGGCGAAAAACTCAGGGAAGACCTTCACATTGAATAAAATAATTGAAGATGCTATAGAAAAATCCATAACTCTAGGACTTACATCAACAGGCAGAGATGGGGAAAGCCAAGACATTGTGACTAGAACAGAGAAACCTCCGATTTATGCTGAAAGAGGCACCCTTATAGCTACTGCAGAAGATACATTGGGGCTAGGTGATGCTAAGATAGAGATTTTGCAAACTACAGAATATAATACTCCCTTAGGAAATATTGTCATAGGCAGGGTAAAAGAAAGCGGATATATGCAAATAGCAGGCCCTCAGACTAACAAAGGTATAAAGGCAGTATCAGACACTATGCTAAAGCTAGGGGCGCAGTTAGTTCTTATAGATGGGGCAATAAACAGGGTAGCATCTGCTTCTCCTTCAGTATCAGAGGGAGTAGTATTGGCTTCAGGAGCAGTAATCAGTAGAGATATTAATAAGGTTGTAGAAGAAACAATCCATACTATAAATCTTTTTCAACTGCCAGAAGTGAAAGACAAGAAAGCTAGAGATATAATTGAAGAATTAATAGAAAATAGAGAAGCTGCAATTATAGACGACCAGTATAATGTAAACTATCTCAATATAAAAACAGCATTAAATAGTGGAACTGTAATATCACAAAACATAAAAGATAACTCAAAGTATGTAGTCTTACCTGGTTCTTTAGTGAAAAAGACAGTAGATGATATAATAAGTACCACAGACAAATACAGAGATGTAAAGTTTGTAGTAAATGACGGTACCAAAATATTTATAGACGCTAAGGAATGGATTTTATATAAGAAAAAAGGAGTAAATGTAGAAGTCCTTGAATCAGTAAATGTAGTTTTAGTGACATTGAATCCATATTCGCCAGAGGGATATTATTTTGACCAATCGGAATTTCTAATAAAGATGAAGGAGTATGTAAAAGACATACTTGTAGTTGATGTCATGTATGGAGGTGGTCTAATATAAAAGAATTTATAGATGAGAAAACTGCAGAGTGTATTGGCTTAAACTATGTATTAGGCAAATTAGATACTGTAACTCCATACGGGAAGAGTTTAAAGGAGAATATGCAGCCATTTAAAATAGGTGAGGAGGACTTATTAATTGAAGAGCTTAATCTAGTAGAGAAGCTTATAAATCTAATAGAAGAGAATAAGTTTTTCTTTAAAAATATAGTTAATATCCTCCATACTATTAAAGATATAAGGAATTCCATAAATAGAGCAAAAGAAGGTTATACACTAAAGGATGTAGAACTGTTTGAAATAAAGGGGTTCGTTTTGATTTTAGGAGAATTGTACGAGGAGCTTAAGACAATAGAAAATCAAATAGACGATAGTATTATGGTTTCTAGGATAATTGAATTAGAAAAGCTCCTAGACCCTCAGAGTACTAGAATCAGGGCTTTTTATGTATATGATGAGTATTCAGACAAGTTAAAATCCATAAGAGAAAATATAAGACAAATTGAGAATGAAATTAGATACAAAAAGAAAAGTATAAAAGAAGAAGTAGAAAAGGAACTATCTATAAAGCTTAGACCAGACTGGTCTGTTACAATACAGAAAAGCCAAAAGGATATTCTTGAAAGAGTCAGCAATAGCTCTAAGCTAACATATAGTTCTGAAACCTACATGGACGTCAAGTTCATATTAAAATCTACACCAGATATTTACGAGTTAGAAAATGAGCTAAATAATTTAAAAGTACTAGAAGAAAAAGAGGAACAGAACATAAGACAGTTCTTATCTAAAAGCATAGGAAGCTGCTTTGACAGCATAAATGAAAACATATTGAAAATAGGGAAGCTAGACTTAATTCTAGCCAAGGCTTATATGGCTATAGACACAAACAGCACTAAGCCAGCAATTATCAAAGAGCAGAGAGTAAATATAAAGAATGGAAGACATCTTAAGGTAGAGGACATTTTAAAGTCAAATTCACAGGAGTTTACACCTATAAGCATAGATCTTACTCAAGGAGTATCTTGTATAACAGGTGCTAACATGGGAGGAAAGACAGTGTCACTGAAGCTGGTAGGACTACTGTCTGCAATGGCACAGTATGGTCTTTTTGTGCCTTGTACCAGTATGGAAACAGGGCTGCATGGATTTATATATGCTTCCATAGAAGATACTGATTCCATAGATAAGGGACTTAGCACTTTTGGTTCAGAGATCTGCGGCATAAAAAAAGCTATAAAAAGAGCAGACGAGGGCGGACTCATCTTAATAGATGAATTAGCCAGAGGAACTAATCCAGATGAGGGCTATGCTATATCAAAGGCTGTAGTGCATTTTCTTAGAAACAAAAAGAGCATTACTCTCATAACCACTCACTATGATAATGTAGCCAATACTGACAAGGTAAAGCATTATCAAGTTGTGGGACTTTCAAACATTGATTATGAGGAATTAAAAGAAAAATTAATTAAGAGCAAAAACAGTATGGACATTGTAAGAGAGTATATGGATTATAGACTGAAAAAAGTTACAGAGGATACTAAGATTCCTAGAGATGCTATAAACATAGCAAGGCTTATGGGGCTGGAGGAAAGCATTGTGGCCGATGCAGAGAAGATACTCTTAGGTCATGTAAAAAGGACAGAATAAGTTTTGCTAACTAGCAAATCTATTAGATTAAGCATAGAGATTTGAATATTTAGCTTATTTGCCTTTATTAGATATAGAAATAGCAAAGGAGGTAACAAAATGAACAGCAAATTAAATCTTGATCCTAAAATAATTCAAAGTGCCCGTACAGCTGCAGCAAACATAGCAGAGGAGGTACAGGGCTTTATAGATCAGCATACTACAGTAGCAGTAGAAAGAGCCATAGTAAGACTACTTGGAGTAGATGGGATAGATGAAATGGAAAGACCACTTCCAAACATAATAGTTGACAACATAAAAGAAGGTGGTGGATTAGGAGAAGGTATAGCGTATTGGTTAGGAAATGCAATGATACACACTGGAGATATACCGCAAGCAATAGCAGAGAAAGTATCTAGAGGAGAATTGAATTTAACTACTCTACCATTAGCCAGTGAAGATGAAATAAAAGAGAAGATAAATGAGATAGCAAGGAGTACAGTAAATAAAATAAGAGAAAATAGAAGGAAAAGAGAAGAATACATTGAAAGGCTTGGAGAAGGCAGACAGCCATATATTTATGTAATAGTAGCTACAGGAAACATATATGAAGACGTAATTCAGGCTCAGGCAGCAGCAAGACAAGGTGCAGACATCATAGCAGTTATTAGAACTACAGCCCAAAGCTTACTAGACTATGTACCATACGGAGCTACTACAGAAGGCTTTGGAGGAACATACGCTACTCAAGAGAACTTCAAGATAATGAGAAAGGCATTAGATGAAGTAGGAGAAGAAGTAGGCAGATACATCAGACTATGCAATTATTGTTCAGGACTATGTATGCCAGAAATAGCAGCTATGGGGGCATTAGAGAGACTTGATGTAATGTTAAATGATGCTCTTTACGGCATATTATTCAGGGACATAAATATGCAGAGAACTTTAATAGATCAATATTTCTCAAGAGTAATAAATGGCTTTGCAGGAGTTATTATAAATACTGGAGAGGACAATTACTTGACAACAGCAGATGCAGTAGAGGAAGCTCATACAGTACTTGCATCACAGTTTATGAACGAACAGTTTGCTTTAAAAGCAGGTATTCCAGAAGAGCAAATGGGACTTGGACACGCCTTTGAAATGTCACCAGATATAGAAAATGGATTTTTATTAGAGCTAGCTCAAGCCCAAATGGCTAGAGAAATATTCCCTAAGGCTCCACTTAAATATATGCCGCCTACAAAGTTCATGACAGGAAATATATTTAAGGGACATATACAAAATGCTATGTTTAACCTAGTATCTGTTTGGACAAATCAGGGAATACAGCTATTGGGAATGCTTACAGAGGCTATTCATACACCTCACCTTCACGACAGAGCATTAGCCATAGAAAATGCAAAATATATATTTAACAATGCAAGAGATATAGGGGAAGAGGTTACATTTAAAGAAGGCGGTATCATTCAGAGAAGAGCACAGGAAGTTCTTAAGAAGGCAGAAGAATTGCTAAAGGAAATAGAAAGAGAAGGCTTATTCTCTACTTTAGAAAAAGGTAAATTTGCATCTATTAAAAGAGCTAGAAATGGCGGAAAGGGCTTAGAAGGCGTAGTACAAAAAGGAGAGAAATACTTTAATCCATTTATAGAAATGATGTTGAATAAGAATTAACTGCTGTTCAACTATTGTTCAAGATTGGAGGCACGATGATGGATAATATTCAAAAAGTAGATTTAACACAAGTAAAACCTTACGGTGATACATTAAACGATGGAATGGTCCAGCTTTCATTTACACTGCCAGTTCCATACGGAGATGAAGCAAAGGAAGCAGCTAGACAGTTAGTTAGAAAAATGGGACTTGAAGAGCCCAATGTAGTTCATGCATCTGATTTAGGCATAGGGTATACTCACTTTGTGGTTTACGGAAAATGTCAGCATACCATAGACTATACAAAAATCCAAGTTCCAAAGGTAGAAGTAAACTCTATGGATATGGAAGAGGTAGAAGAGTATATTAGACAAAACATAAAGAGAGAAATAACAGTAGTGGGAGCTTGCACTGGAACAGATGCTCATACAGTAGGTATAGATGCTATAATGAATATGAAGGGATATGCAGGACATTATGGATTAGAAAGATATAAAGGAATAAGGGCTATAAATATGGGAAGCCAGGTTCCTAATGAAGAATTAGTAGCTAAGGCTATAGAAGAAAATGCAGATGCAATACTAGTATCACAGGTAGTTACTCAGAAAAATGTCCATATTCCAAACTTGACTCAGTTAGTAGAATTATTAGAAGCAGAGAATATCAGAGATAAGGTAATTCTATGCTGTGGTGGGCCAAGAATATCTCATGAATTAGCAAAAGAGCTAGGCTATGATGCAGGCTTTGGGGCAGGAACATATGCAAATGATGTAGCTACATTCATAGTGACAGAAATGGTTAGAAGAAAGCTTGTATAAGGAAATAAATATAAAGTGAATTTTTGGAAATTTATTGATATACTGCTCTTGATTTTAAGGATCAAAAAATCATAAAAAATTTACTTATAAAAAAGGTTCTAAAAAAATAGAGATTCTTCACAATGTAATTTTAAGTTGCAGTGAAGAATCTTTTTTTTGCATAAAAAAGTTTTAAGATTAAGAAAAAACTCCTTAACTTTTCAATACTTCGAAAGAAGCTTTTTTATATAAAAAAGTCCTACTTTAATATTCTTGTTTGTAGGACTTTTCATAATGGGTTTTAAGCAGATTGCTAAAACTTTTAATTTCATAAAAATTTATTATTTAGTGGTTTAAAAAAGCATCCTTGATTTCTTAAAGTTTTAATAGAAGCTTTTTTATTTTATAATTTACTAGCTGCGTCTCTATCTAAAATAACGATTACATCATGATGTAGCTGAAGAATTGATGCAGGAACCCTTGGGGTAACAGGACCTTTTAAAGCATTATAAATAGCATCTGCTTTTTCAGCACCACTGGCAAGAAGCAAAATCTTCTTAGCTCTCATTATAGAACCTATTCCCATACTAAGGGCCTTTGTAGGCACTTGTTCAATGGAATCAAAGAATCTTGAATTATATTCAATAGTATTTTTATCTAACTGAACAAGATGAGTATCAACTACAAAATGGTCGTTAGGTTCATTAAATCCTATGTGCCCATTTCGACCTATACCAAGTAGTTGAAGGTCAATGCCACCAGCAGCCGTAATTTTCTTCTCATATTCAGTACATTCCCTTTTTATATTGTCAGTCATTCCATTAGGAATATTTATTCTATCGTCATCAATGTTGATATAATTAAATAGATTTGTTCTCATATAATAGTTATAGCTTTGAGGGTTATCTTTTGGGAGCTCATAATATTCATCTAAATTAAAAGTTGTTACTTCAGAGAAATCAACTATTTTATTTTTATGTAGATTAACTAGTTCTTTATATGTGCCTATTGGGGTGCTGCCAGTAGCAAGACCTAAAACAGAATTAGGCTTTAATATAATCTGGCTTGCAATAATATGAGCAGCTTTTTTGCTCATTTCTTCGTAATCGTTCGTTACTATTATTCTCATTTTATATTCCTCCCAAATTGCAAGAGTTTACTAGTTTACCGGTTTATTCAACTTATATTCAATTATAGTTTTTTATGTATTTTCTGTCAAATGTCAAAGCAATATAGAATTGATAATTAAATTTTCACATAATACCATAAGATAGACGACATATATATACCTATTACCCAGAGATGTGTAAGATAAACTTAGTTATTTCAAAATACAGATATTTTCCCCAGCTTTCAGAAATTCGGAGGGCTTTTTATTATATTTCATAATTATAACTTGCTTCCCTTGCTAAACTATTAGCAGCCAGCATACCAGTCTGAAGGGCCCCATTTATCCAGCCATGAAGGACAGATGCATGATCTCCAGCAAAGAAAACTCTATTGTTGTATTCAGGAACAGTCATAGCATACAAAAACAATCTTCGCTGTTCGGGGAGGAAAAAGCTAAATCCGCCTAATGACCACGGATCTTCATGCCAATTTTGATATTTCCAGTCCATAAAAATGCTGTCTATATATCCATAAGGAAGACCGTGAACACGCTCTAGCTGTCTTTTCAATTCTTCAAGCCTCAAGAATCTAGGAAGATTTCCATATCTGATAGAATCTACACCGATGTTATATGATGCAAGTATAACTCCAGACTGTTCTACAGGCTTTTCTACATTTGGATACCATATGCTAGATATAGGTAAGTCAGTATATGAGCCGCCGCCTACTATGCCTTGTTCCTGCCAGAATCTTCTATTACATAGCATAATAGTCTTCTGAGCAGGTATATATTCCACTTCTCTAATGGCTTGCATTTTTCTATTGCTGAATAGGGGGGCTATATCTACATTTCTTAAATTAGATAAAGGAATAGCACATACTACATAATCAAAATCCTCTTTTCTAGAAGATATAAACTTTTTATTGTTATAGATTATACCTACTTTATCTCTTTGATTAACCTTGCAAATACCTTCTACCCAAGTACCCATCCTAATATCAACTTTACCTAAGTCTTCTTTCTTTATACCAGCATATTCTTTAGGTTTTTCACTGATTAAAGATTTATACAGGGACATAGGAAGCAATGAGGTTCCGCCAACAATTTCGAACATAGTAGTAAAAGATAAGCTGCTAGTTTCCATAGCAGTTTCAATATAATCATAATATAAAATGAGACGTGTAAATGGAGACACAGAATTGAGCATGTCAATGGCACCATTACTTAGGCCCATTTTCTCCATGACTTGCCTATGATTAAAATAGTCCCAGAAATTAATTACATCATTAGTTTTTTTTGTAATGTGAAGAAGCTCTATACGCAATTCGGGGGACATTTGAAGTATAGGAGTGTCTAATCCATAGCTTAATAGTTCAGCCCAAGAAAGCTGTTTTTCCCAGTTTTTCATCTTAAACTTAGGATATATTTCTTTTTTTACTGCTTCACCTTCAGGATCATTTCTGACTCGGATGTTTTTTACATAAATAAATGCATTTGGATTTGACTGTATGAAGGGACGGGTATTTAATCTAAGAAGATTAATATAATGCCAAGTTGTTTCATGAGACACAGGAATTCTCATAGCTCCTAGTTCTCCATAGTTTTCACTATCCCAATAATAAGTATATATTCTTCCACCAATACGGTTCTCCCTTGCTTCAAATATTGTTATATCAAAGCCTAATTTTCTCAACTCGAAAGCAGCAGATAGTCCTGCCACGCCTGCTCCCAAAATTGCAACTTTTTTATTTTTAAATGTACCGGGTTTGGCTATGGTAGTGATGTCAGGAGGTGGTGCCAATGCATTTATTATACCTTGTAGTTCTTTAGGATCTCTTCTTGAATTTATAAGTAGCTCTTCAATTATTCTATATCTTTCAATGTTAGTAGGATTATTTAAATTGACTTGATGCAAATACATCAACTCCTTATATAATGAAGTTATAGTTTTAAAGCTATATTTTTTCTATTAAAGTTTGTAGCTCAACTCTTTTAAGTCTAGACTTTTTTGATGACTGTACCTTTAAGTGAATATATTAGATAATATATCTTCACATTAAATTATATTAGAAGGAATTTGTATTAATGCTAAGTCGGCAAGTTCCTAGCTTGATCCTATTTACTTTATTCGAAAAATGCTTATAGTTTCTGTGTAGCTTCTGTACTGGAGTTAATGAAAAATAAATTTAATTTTATACTAATCAAAAAAAATACTTCCAAGCAGATAATTTAGTTTTAAGATTATCTACATTGGAAGTATCATATCAAGTAAATAATTTAATTTTTATACCATTTATTTCAAAAACAATATTTAAATTTTAGATTTACTCAATTATTTTATCTATTAAGTTTTTTATTAAGCTTTTATCTACGCTTACCTATTAAGTTTAACTACAAGGCTCTTATCAATATACTCTACTACATCTCCTCTAGTAGCTGGAGCAGAAGGGTCAATGCCATTTGCCATGCTAATGCCCAATTCCTGAGCTTTGTCTATATAGTTTTGCGGCCATTTCTTGTTTTTATCTACAGCCTTTTCATATCCAAGAAGTCTGACTAATATAGTTATTATTTCTCCATGAGTAATCTTATCAGCTGGAGCAAAGGTACCATCGCCACGACCGACTATAAGGCCTTGATTTACTGCTACATTAATATATCCAACTGACCAGCGATTTTTCTTTACATCACTAAATATAGAATCTTTTTTTAAGCTTTCAGCTTCTTTTTCTTTATCTAGTAGTCTTACAGCTAAAGTAGCAAATTGTTCCCTAGTTATATTCTCCTCTAGCCTTAAAGAACCATCCTCAAAGCCAGTAAGTATGTGCATAGCTAATAGTCTCTCAGCTGCTTCCTGTCTTTCCTTGTTTACATCAGCAGAAAAAGCTATAGAGCTAAATAAAATCACAAATGCTAGTGCAAAAATAGTAGCTTTTTTAAACAACATTTTCACCTCCGAATATTTTCAGATTCTGTGGTTATTTCAAATCAAGCGAAAAATCTGACTTTTACCTTCATTATATCAAAGTAAATAGCATATTTTCATTTCAATTATATTACAAATTAGGTACATAGTATTGCAGGAAAAAATGGAACCTTGTTGAATAGTAAAATAATATGTCTATTTATGAATTGTATGTAAAATGAAAAATGGTACAATGAACTTTAAAAAGTAAATATTGTAATCATATTGTAATTTACAAATATTATGAACCGTGCCGATAATATATTAGAAAACATAAGAGACGGCAATAATTAGAACTTTATTTAAGGTTAAGTATGTGTAAGAGATTTAGCTATATATAAAGTAAGACTGTTATCATCCTATATACACTTATACTCAAGAAAGGAAGAAAGTCTATGAAGAGAGTGAAGAAGCTAAGTGCATTAATGCTTATTTTTACCCTGACACTTATTTCAATGATTAGCATTCCAGAGTCTATATATGCTGAAGACTTGACAAATTCTAGTGCTATAACTGTTCCAGAGGATAGAATACCATATATTGATAAAGTGCGTTTTGGACCAAGGAATAGTGCTCAAAGATTGCTATATAAAGATACTTTGAATACAGATGTGGAATATTCTACAGATTACAATACGATATATCTCACATTTAAGCATCATAAGGATGATAAGGCGAATATATCGTTAAATAGCGGAGTATTAGCAGGAATTATGCTTTATGCATCAGGAACTTCTGAAAATCTAATAGATTTTGACAATACTGACACAGAGCTTACAAGAGGAGATGGAGAGTCTACTCTTACTATTAGAACATTTGGGCTAAATACTAATACTGAGTACTATTTAATAATTAGCGAAGGGCTAGTGAGTCTTACAATTACAGATTCAAATGACCCAAGTAAGACTGCAACAGCTTATTCACCTAGTATTAATATACATTTTAAAACTAGAACATCTCCATATGTAGATGCGGTCATTACTGGAAGTGTGTCAGAAAACTATGATGAAAGGGAACCAATAATTATTACGGGAAAAGACTTTAATGATATAGTTTCAGTATATTTCAATGACATACCAGCATATGATGTTGTTTTAGTTGAAGGAAGTGGTCTAACTGAAACATATTTAAAAGTTTATCTTCCAAGAGGGAGAAATAGATTAGATGTGGGTACATATGACATAACAGTATCAAATGGCAGCGGACATGAAACAGTACTTTTATCAGCATTTAGTGTAATTAAAGAAGGAAATGCTTTACCAACTGAAAAAGAAAGACCAAAAAGCAAGCTAGGAATAGGAAATATAGTGGAATCTTTAGGTGTAAGCGATACTACATTGAATTTAGCATCAAAATATACGGATACAACCAGTCTTCAAATAGACTCTGATGATATATTTGGTAAGGATACTTTAATTAGAAGGATCAAGTATAGAGCTTATAAAGAAGATGTGATAAATTGGCTCAATATCAAATCTACAAGAGCAAATATAAGCCTTAGCAATGTACGACCTAGTTCCTATGATAAAAAAAGTGACATAGAAATAATACTAGGAAGCATTGACCCATACAAGACACAGCTTTTAAGAGAAAAGCTAAAAGGAGTAAGTATTAAGTCTGATTTCATCAATATATCAGGAAGTGGATACAGCACATCTAGTATAGAATTATCTATTCCATACAGAGATAGCGATGGAACAAACCTAAAAGTCTTAAGATACGACGAAGCTAATAGAAGATGGGAAGAAGAAGCCTTCTATGTAGATAAAACAGAAAATAGAGTCAATATATATACGAATAATCAAGGAATTTTTGTAGTAGTAGAATATGAGCACTAATAGGTGGTGAGAAAATGAAAAAGTCTTTTAAAAAAATAGTTTCATTATTCATTTTATTTACGATGCTTGTATCGAACTTAACTTTTTTAACTTCAATTGTAAATGCAGCAACTGATCCAGTAGTGTCTATAACTAGAAGCTTTAATTTAAGTCAGGGAGGCACTACTCCAACTAGCATTAAGATACTTATTGAAGATAATGAGCTTTCACAAATACCCTTTGGGCAAAAAAAAGTAAGCGTAATACCTACAACTAATAGTCCACATCAAGGGACTATTTTCCCAACAGTGATAGAACACTACACTAGCTACATAGAGTTTACCATAACTCAAAATGTTGAAATAGAAAGGATAGTAGTTACTAATAGTGCAAATCCATCAGAGAGTATAGTTTATAGCGGTATATCAGAAAATAGCTTAGCTAAAGTATCTACAGTAGTGAATACTTTAGCTGATGGAGCAGGGCCAATATCTTTAAACGGAACTAAGCTTGCTACTTCAATAGAATCTAATAAGAGTTTTCTTAAGATAAAAGTAGGAGGGAAAACAGCAAATTATCAACTTATACCAACGGATTCAGGCAATTTAGAAGACGAAGTAAATCTTGTTCCAGAAGCTAATACATCCTTTGATCCCGGGGTACAGAATATACTATTTAGTATAACTAAGGCTAAGACAGATGGCGCTAAAAAAATCGGCAATAATCAGAGAGACTATAGTTATACTCTAGAATTTAACGATGTATATGTAAATGCAGTTGAAATAATGGGTAAGCTGGCATTAGATGGAATACAGGTTATACCAGCAGTAGGACAGCCGGGAGATCACATAGTATTTAAAAGAAATCCATTAAGCAATTATGATGTGTATTTTGTAACAAATGTAGCAGACAGAAATCAGTTTAATCAAGCCCATAAAGCCAAATACGTTAGCTATGGTAAGGATGAAAATAATAATGACCAATTAATAGTAGAAGTTCCTAAGCTTCCAGAGGGGCCAGGACAGTATAAAATAGTCATAACAAATGAAAACTCTCTGCAAACTGGTATAAAAAATAGATACGTATTAACTCAGGAGTTTACATATATAGAAGCTACTAAGACTTCTAGAATAAGGACTGGTATTACACCACTTAGAGCACCGCAGCTAATTTCTACAGAAGTGACTATACCAGTAGAATTTGTACAAGTATTAGATCTTCAAGGTTATGGGTGGACTCAAGATAAAGGTGTAGTTTCTTTTAATGTAGTAAATGATTCAAAAAGCGGAGTAGAAAATGGGGTTTTACAGATTAATTATGGAAAGTACCCATTGACATTTGGAGGAGTAGATAAAGGAGAAGCAAGGGTCACAAGAGATATCAGAGTATATATAGGTGGACAGGCTTCCATAGATTCAGATAAGACAAATACATTCCCGAAAAATGGAGAAAGCGAATATTTATATGTAAAAACACCTGTAATAAATGATCTTACTCAGTTTAATCATAAGGTAAGAGTATCTATAGATACAAAAATAGAAATATTAGATGTTAATAATAATGTAATAGAAACTATAACTCTCCCAACTAAAAATCTAGAAAGTCAAGAGACTTTTACTTATGTACCTAGTACAGAAACACCAATAGTAACATCAGTAGTGCCAAATGTGATTCCAGTAGAAGAAGGCGGAGCAGGACAATATTATATATCTTCAAAGGTGAAAAGTGAAGGAGATGGTACATCTGTACCACAGCTAGAAATAAATATAATAGGAAGTAATTTCTTAGTTACAAGAATAAACAATAAAGTAAGATATCCAAAAATACAGTTAGGGAATAAGATAATCATAGATCCAAACGATCCAAGTAGTGCTCAATATAAGAATATACTTAGCTTTGAGGTATATAAAGGAAATACTAGAGTAGATGGTACTGTTTCCAATGAAATAGGAGATAGAATCTTGATAAAGATAAAAACAGGTCAAGATTCACAGGTGCCATTAGATATTAATGACATCGGTAAAAATGATGTTAGAATAACTAATCCAATGAGAAATAATGAAGGATTTTCAGCAACGATTACTTTTCCAGAAATGTTTGAGTTTGTAATAGTAGATTCAAATGATTATCCTATCATTACATCAGTAGACCCTACAGTAGTTGGAGCAGATAGCAAGGAGCCTGTTACTATTACAGGTAGCAACTTCAAAGAAGGTGCAAAGCTATATATAGACGGTAAAGAGGTTACAGGAATTAAAATATCGCCAAATAATGATAAGATAAACTTTAATGCACCTATAGGAAGGCCAGATTCGATAGTACAGCTAATAGTACAAAATCCAGGTGGAGGTATAGCTACTTGGCCATTTACATTTACTTCTACCTATACAAACCCAGAATTTACAGATCTAAATCCTAAAAAGGGTGGACCAGATACAGCAGTATTAATTAAGGGTAACAATCTTAAAGGATTTGATCCAACTATAGACGCATCTAGATACGATGAACTAGAAGAACACTTAATTTATAGGTTAATAGGTACTAGGGTATTTATGAACAGCAAAGATATTAACAGATATAATATAGTCAATGGAAAAATTACGTTGACAGAGTTTTCAGAGAGTAAAAACTATAAAATTAAGGAAAACATAATAATCAAAACTGGAGATTTAATACATCCACTAGCAGTAGCAAATGACTATAAAAGTACTATATTGCTTGAAAGAAATCAAGATGGTACTGCTAAGAAATTTTATGCTTTAACCTATGATACAAATTCAAGACGTGTAAAAATGTATGATGGATTTGGAAGAAACTATTATTTTGAGTTGGATGGAGATGAGATAATAGCTCAAGAATATGGAAATTTAGATCCTACAGTTTCAGGGAATACAGCTTATGCACAATATAAAGTGACATTTCCTGAAAAAGGCAAAATGGTTCTTTATGATGTAAATGGAAGCGAATCCATAGAAGTATCAGCTTATACGCCTTACTATATTTCTAAAGTTTATGACGAAGAATACGGAGAAACTTTTGATGTAATAACAGGAAATAGAGTATTTTATAACAATTCTACTGAATTGACATTTTATGTTCCAGATTTAGGAGAGACATCTAAAATATATGATGTAAAAATTGTCAACCCTGATACAAAGAGTGTAGAGAAGAAAAAAGCATTTGAATATATAGGAAATCCAATTACTACACCAACAGTAGTATTCTTTAGTCCTACATCAGGCTCAACAAAGGGAGGTACTACTGTAACATTCATAGGTCCAGACGACCTAAACGATAAGACTACTTTTATGGATGAAGATGGTAGAAAGACAAGGGTATGGATAGGAGAAAAAGAAGTACCATCAAGTGATGTACTAATCAGTAGTGATAGAAAAACAATGGTTATCAAAACACCAGCATATGAAGAAATCACAGGTATAGAGACTAAAAACATAATCATAATAAACCCTGATGGTGGTTCGTTTAAAATAACCTCAGAATATCCGTTGATATTAAATGATGGCACTAGGGTGACTGGCTTTACCTATATAAAAACATCAAATGATCCTGAAATTTCTGCAATGCTGCCAAATCAAGGCCCTGCATCAGGAGGAAATGTGGTAGAAATATGGGGAAGCAACTTCAAGGATTGGGAGCCTTACACGAAGTCATCAGGTAAAGAAGTGGCTACTATTAAGATAATAAAAGATAGAGATGGAGCAGACTGGATAAGTAGCTTCTATAAGGATGAAAACAACAATGGAGTATTTGATCCTGGCGTAGACAAAGTATATGATGGCGGAATGAAACAGTCCAAGTATGATGCGTCAAAGGAATATATCGATTCTCCACTATTGCCAAAGGTGTATTTCGGGGAAAAACTGGCGGAAATAATTGAATTTAAACCAGAGCCTAGAGGATATATGAAGGTAATAGTACCACCAGGCACAGGTACAGTACAAGTTACCATAGAAAACAATGATGCAAGTAAATCAACTGGCTACAAATATACTTATACAGTAACCAAACCTACAGTAAAAAGCATAGTGCCTGCAGTAGGAAGAAGACAAGGTGGAACTACAGTAGAGATTATAGGAACAGGCTTTGACAAAAATGCAGAAGTACAGTTTGGAAATCCTGCAGTCATAACAAATAAGAACATAAGTAGAAATGCGAAAAATTCAGGTCTTAATGGAATAGTTAGCCTTGCTAACATGAGGTTTGAGTACAATTCACAAGGAAAGCAGTTGAAGGTTATACTCACAGAAGGTGAGAAGACTTACGAAAAAACATACCAATTTGATGGGAAGCTACCAGATGGGAAAAAGTATATAAACACTTTAGAGCTTGTAGACAAAAATGGAGCAAATTATAACAGGGAACAGCTCATAAAGGTAGCAGTTAATGATGATATTTCAAACAAAGAGTTGTTTGGAAGACTGATTGTTGAAATGGGATATGCTCCAAGTGTAATTTGGGAAAGTGAGAGTATTTTGAAGGTTACCACACCGAGCTATCATGAATCTGGAGAAGTATCTGTTATAGTTACAAATCCAGATGGAGGACAAGCAACAAGCAGATTTAATTACACTAACCCAGACAGTAAACCTAGAATAATAAACATTACAAAAGATGGAGATAGTCCAAAGCCTGGAAAGATAAACAATGAAGATATGCTAGTACATCAAATATCCTATAGAGGTGGAAATATATTAACCATCATAGGAGAGGACTTTAGAGAAAATGCTATCATCCAAATAGGAGATATACTCACATTTACACCAAATCAAATAGAATATGAGCTGCCAAATAGGCTTAGAGTGACAATGCCTGCACTAAATGAAAATACAGTTGGTAAGTTATACAGAGTTACAGTAGTAAATGAAGATGGAGCTTCAGCGTCATCTGACAAACTGACACCACCAATATATATACAGATAGTAAAAGGAGAAACTAATCCTGTTTTTGAAAGCATAACACCAGCTTTTGGCCCAGTAAAAGGCGGTACCGAGGTTACTATAACTGGAAAAGACTTCAGAGAATACATGGATGGATATGAAGGTAAAAGGATATCCGTGTACTTTGGAGAAGTAAAAGTGCCAGACAAGGATGTAAAGTTTATAGACTATAAAACTCTAAAGGTCATCACTCCTCCAAATGTACCAGGTAAAGTAGCAGTTAAAGTAGTAAACCCTGATGGTGAGATAGCGCAGCCAATTGGAAGCTTTACTTACCTAAGCTCACCTATTATATCATTAGTAGTTGATCCACTAGATACAAGTGAATCCACTAGAATAACTACTATATCAGTGGAAGGTGGAGAGGTAATTAAGCTTAAGGGTACAAGCTTTGCTACAGGAGCAAGAGTAGTATTTGCACCAGTACTGAGAAAAGCAGAGGACAGTGAAATAAACAATGCAAATGCAGTAAACATAGGTGGAGAATGGTATATATTAGAATCAGGTGCAGATGGTACAGAAGTAAATGTAATAAATTCTGAAACATTGACAGTAAAAACTCCTCAGGGAAAAGAAGGTACAAAAGGTATTATAGTTATAAATCCTGACAGAGGAGCAAGCCCAATTTATGATGATCTAGTATATGGATTACCACAGCTAAAACCACCAGCTAAAGTAGAGGCAGAGCTAGTATATGATAGATATATAAAGGTACACTGGACGTCAGTAAGTGGTGCTAGAGGATATGAGATTTATGTAGTTATAAACAACAAACAAACTGAATTCGTAGGGAATACTGATCTTACATCCTTTGTATATGAAGACTTAGAGCCTAATACAAGATATAAGTTCATAATCAAGACTATAGGAGAATACGGTCTATCCATAGCATCTAATGAAAGTAATACAGTGCGAACAGGCAGAGTAGTAGGGCCACCAGATACAGATGGAGGATTAACAGAAAACACTACGACTACTAAAACTGGCAATGTAGTGAATATAGTCATAGGGACAGGAGACTACAATAAAAAGGACTTAGTATTTGACCTTACTAAACTTGAATATGCTGGTACCGATAAGACAGTCATAACTATTTCAGCAGAAATAATAGCAGCAAGTGATGCGAAAAACATAACAATAATAAATGGAGACTATAGCCTGACATTCAATCCAAAAGCCTTTGCTCACTCAAATGTAGTATCTAATAAAAGTAAAAAGGATGCAGGAGTTAGATTTACTATAGAAAATAATAGAGGAGATACAAAAACAGGTGCTCAATCAACATTATCAAACCAATATTTGCTATATGCAGACTTTTTCATAGGCAACAGCAGTACAAAAATAGAAAATCTTAAATCTAATATGACATTTACACTTGATTATGACAGTGCAAAGGCAGATTTAAGAAGGGCTAAGGAAGTGTATCTGGGCAGATACGATGATTACAGTGGAACTTGGGAAAACCTAGTATCTGAAAAGGTAGGCTTCAATAGTTCAATAAAAGCTACTATAAACAAATTAGGAAGATACACTATAATTGGAAAGAGGGGGTAGAAGATGAACAAGAGAATATTAAATATAAAAGTAGTTATATCTATGCTTATTCTAACCCTTATATGTACTGTAGCTTCTTACAGTGCAAATGGTACAGCCCAGTCTAGTATAAATCCATATAGGTCAGGCTATATAGAGGGATATATAAAAGAAATAAGCTCAGAAACTGTTACTATAGAAACCTATGAAGGTAGAGTTTACGAGATACCATTATCTACTACTGCAAATTTCCAAATAGACGGACAACAAGCAAAAAGAACAGATTTTAAACCAGGAATGGAAGTATATGCAGAGCTAAAGGGGAGAAGTATCCAGTATATGGATAGCTTCTCTACTACAAACCTAGGCTATATAAAGCCAGGAAGCAAAATAAGGATAGGAACTGTAAAATCTATAGATAGAAATCAAATAACTGTAAGAACGCTTCTAGGCAATGACGAAACATATTACTTGTCATCAGCAACCATTGCAGTAAAAAAAGGCGAGAACGTACCATTAAGTGTACTTTATGTGGGAGATAGAGTAAAGTTGCATTTTGACAATATAACTACAGATATAGTCAGTAAAATATCTATAGAAGGAGATTCTATAAAAATCAAAGACTTATATAAAGGAAGATTGGCGGCAGTAGATGAGCTAGAAAATATCATATTTTTAGATAATGTAAAAGTTTTATCAGAGGGTAAATGGCAGGATATATCTGGAGGACTTAAAATAAGCTACTCATCAGAGTTTCCTATATATATGGGAGGTCAAGTAATATCTTCTAACAATTTAAAGTATTATAAAGGAAAAGAAGTATATGCAGCTATAAAAGACTTTTTTGGGCAATCAAAGATAGAAAGACTAGTAGTGAAGTCATCCTATGAAACCACATATTCAGAAAAGATAAAGGATATAAACTGGTTTTCAGAAAACCTAGAATTAAACAACAATAAAAATATTTCATTCAATGATGGAACTATAATAATAAAAAGCGGCAGAATAGTTGACAAATATTCACTAAGCACAGAATCAGATGGATTTTTCATAGCAGATGGGAAGGGTACAAGCCTTACAGCAGATGTAATATATATATACAATGAAGATATAAATAACTCTAGCCTAGGACAAAACAATGTGTATGCTGCAAGACTGGATGAGATAGTAGAGTACTCAGTAACACTTAAAAATCCTTTCCTATTATTAAAGAATCAATGGGAAGGACTTGACGATGATAAAGAGCTTTATTATGATAATGATACATTCATATATGACCTTGAAAAAGATAAACTGATAACATCAAAAGAATTCTACTCAAAAGACTATGCAGTAGATGAAAGCAGTAGATATGCAAGAGACAATAACCTTAAGGACTGGCACGGCTATATTTACACAGATGGAGACCGCATTAGCGTAATAGGAGTTCAAAAGAATATGGATTCTCTACAGAGACAGAGAATGACCATAGGTACAGTAGTATCAGCTATAGATGATAGCCTTGTAGGCAAGTTACTTACAATAAGAGAAGCAAAAGACTGGAGTACTAGACATGAAAAATGGATACCAAAGGAAATGCAGCTAAAAATCAATTTAGATAAAGCAATCATCATCAAGCAGGATAAGCTTATAACCTTTGAGGACCTTGAACCAGGAGATAATCTGTATATAATCAGGGATGATTATAAAGGCAAGGTAATAATAGTTAAATAATCTTCGGAACGGCCATCTGCCGTTCCGATAATTCATATCTTTAAGAAGTAGTATTTGGCATTTTAATAATTACTTAGTATGAAGTGACGATTTGCTGTTCCTATAATAAGCACAGGGAGTGATGTCATGAAAAAAATCATAGCAATATTTATAGCACTAATAATCCTCTCCACATCAAATATATCATGGGCAAAGCCCATCGATTTTTCAGGTGGAGTAAACAATGAATATATATATGAAGAAGTAGTATTTCTTACAGGTGAACCAATAAAGTTCGTAGGAGAAGTTAAAGTAACAGAAAAAGAAAAGGATAATGAAATAACAGTATCATATAAATTTGAACTAGAGCCAGAGGATAAAACCATAAGCGGCTCTTTAAAGAGAACCATAAATTATGTAACTACACTTACTTCAAAAAACGATAAAGGACAGACAATTGGTCAGACGGAAGTGACTAAATACAGTGAAAAAATAAAGATCAATGATGACGAATACGAATTAGCAAATTATCAGTTCTCAAGGTCTGAAGTCATAGACGAAAGGCCAGCATCAGACTTTTACTCAGGAAGCATAAAGGCTAGAAAATATTATACAATAAACAAAAACCAGGGAAGTGTAACTGTAGATATAACAGGAGGAGATGTAGGTTACGAAAACTTCTGGGGTAGCACAGACACTCAACTTATTACCTACATAATTGCATCTACAAGAAGCACAGCACAAGGGTCTAATGATGTGATAACCTGGGAAGGCACAGTAGATTTGCAGGTGTCAGATAGCCTAACTAAAAACCTTAGATATTCAGATAATCAGGCTAATTTATCAAGCTTTGATGGAGGTTATATAAAGACTACAAGTAGAGAGTTAGTCTCTAGATATCAATACAACTTGCCTAAGATGGATGGATTAGAACCTAATAGTAAAACCAGAAACAGAGGAACCATAAACCTTTCAAAAAGTATGGTTCCTAAAGTGGAGAGATTAGTAGTACCTAAGTTTAGAGATTTAGGAGGACATTGGGCAGAGAGTTATATAAGCAAATTATATTCATTGGAAGTATTTGATGAGACTTCACAGTTTTTCACACCAGATATACCTATGACAAGACTGGAATTTACTAAGGCAGTTATGAAAGCATGCAACATAAGACCAACTTTAACAGAAGAAAAGAAATCTTCTAGATTAAGTAGGAAAAATAAAGTAGTAGAAATATCACCATTTTTAGATATATCAACAGAAGATGAAAATTACCCATATATAAAGGAAGCTTTTGAAAAAGGATTGATCTTTGGAGATATATCTGGGAACTTTAGACCAAATGATTCTCTTACTAAAGCTGAAGCAATATCCATATTAATAAGAGCATTAGGCTTTGAAAACAGGGCCCCAGCACCGGGCTACTACTTAACATTTTCAGATAGTTCCCAAATACCTTCATGGGCAAAGGACAGTATATATGTAGCTAGAGAAATAGGACTAGTGCAAGGAGATAATGCAAACAAAATATCTCCTAACAAAAAGATGACAAGAGCAGAAGCTTCTGCAATGTTAGTCAGGTTCCTAGAATTTTTAGAAAAGGATTTGCAAAGAGACTATAGAGAAAATATAATAAACTATTAACTATAAAGAGAGCACCGCAAAACTAGTTAAGTAATTAGTGAGCGATGCTCTTTATCATTTAACTCTCGTTATATCTCTAGCAAGATCCATTTATTAAATCCATTCTGCCATAAAAGCATTTAATGTAGATACTTTCCTATAATTCTAAAAATCCTTTTTTATTTTACTGCAGTGAACAATCACTTATACTAAATTTGTAATATTAATGAAATATTAGATTATCTCTCCAATGATATAATATAATTGGGAGGGATTATAATGAAAGGAAATATTGCATTCATTCTAATTATGGCCCTCTTCCTTAGCTCCATAACAGCATTTGGAGATGTAGAACTAAACTTTAAGGGGCACTGGGCAGAGAGCATAGTAGATAAGCAATTTATTGAAAATCATTTTAAGTATCTATTGAAAGAAGGCACAAAGGCATCAGATTTAGACAATTCAATTGATAAGAAGTATTTTTTGCTTTCACTTTATACTATTTTAAACGAACATCAAAAAGAAGATATTGACAAAAACTCTGAAAAAACTAACATTGAAAATGCAGCAAGATATCTTAGAAACAGACTGATACTTGAAAAGGATGGCAGCATAGAAGGTGAGCTTACTAGAAAGGAAGCAGTAAAATATGTGGTGAAAACCTTAGAGCTCTCAAGAGAAATCCAATTAGCAGATACAAGCTTCATGCCCTTTAAAGATATACTAGACTTAAGTGATGAATATAGAAATTATATTATCAAGGCCAGTATGATAGGCATAGTTAAAGGTTATGGAGATAGTACCTTTAGACCAGAGGATAACATAACAGCTATAGAAAGCATAATCATTTTACAGAGACTAAAAGGCGAGATAGATGAAATCAACAAAAATATACCTTTTAGAATAGTAGAAGAAAAATGGACAACAACTGGAAAAGATAATTTAATAACCACAAAGCAAAGCAGCGGAAAGGTGTTAGTTACATTTACGAAGGAATTTCCTACGTCAGGATATAATTTGACAGTAAACAGAGTAGAGAGATACAGTTATGGTAAATATAAAATCTATGTTAGCATCAAGACTCCTGCACCAAATGCTATAGTGCTGCAAATTATGTCATATAAAAATACAACTATAGAAATAGATAGAAAGCTATTAGATAGCGGAAGCTATACTTTTGAAATAGTCTCCTCAAAACCAGAGCTTAAATCAAAATAATATTTCAAGTAAGGTCTTTTATCATTTTAAGTGTCAGCAAAGAGTTTAATAAACAAAAGGAGTGATTATAATGAACAAAAAGAGTATTTTAAGGAAAACAGTATTATTCGTATTAGTATTTACACTTGTTATATTAGCACCAAGTACATCAGTATTTGGACAGCAAGAAAGTGTTCAGCAGCAAAACGAAGTTGATTTACAGCAGGATTTAAAGCTCTTAGAGAACCTGATTAAATTTATAAAGTTAAACTATCCATATGAAGTATCAGAAGAACAGCTTATAGAAGGAGCCTTTAAAGGCTTATTCAGTAGTCTTGATGATTACAGTAGCTATTATACAGAAGAAGAATTCAAAGAGCTTAATGAAACTGTTTCGGGAGATTTTGCAGGTGTAGGAATTCATATAACAGAAAAAAATGGATACATAACAGTCCTTACTCCTATAGAGGGTACTCCTGCTTATAAAGCAGGCATAAAGCCAAATGATATCATAGTATCTGTAGATGGCATAGATATTAAAGGTTTTACAGCTCAAAAAGCATCAAGCTTGATTAAAGGAGAAGTAGGTACAAAAGTCAGATTAGGTATTATAAGAGAAGGGGAACCTAAAACTCTTTACTTTGACATAACTAGAGAGCTTATATCTATAAATCCTGTAGAATTTGCAATACTAGAGGATAATATAGGCTATATAAAGATAACAGAATTCAATAACCATACACTAGAAAATGTACTTATAGCACTTAAGCGATTTAATATGAATAAGGTAGATAAAATAATATTTGATGTACGAAATAATCCAGGTGGGAGCTTAAGTGAGGTAGTAAATGTACTTAGATTTTTAGTGCCGGAAGGTCCTATAGTTCATGTTAAGTATGCAGATGGTGAGACAGAGACTTATTATTCATATAATGATGAAGTAGCTTTCAAGCTAGCAGTACTAGTCAACAATGGCAGTGCCAGTGCTTCAGAAATATTTGCAGGAGCTATTCAGGACACAGGGGTAGGTACTATTATAGGCACTACTACTTATGGAAAAGGGACAGTACAGACAATTATTCCATTAGTAAACGGCGGAGGTATAAAGCTTACCATAGCAGAATACTTTACTCCAAATATGAATCCAGTAAATAAAATAGGTATAAAGCCTGACATAGTAGTCGAAAATACAACAGAGAAAGACTTACAGCTTAAAAAGGCAATAGAAGTATTGAAGCAAAACAGATAATCTATTGACACCTATGTACCCTTAAGATAAAATATCATAGTTATTTAATATAAACGGAAAGCTATGTTAAGCACTGGAGAAATACTTATGGAACTGTCATCCTTAGTTTCACAACCTATATTTTCCTAGTATTTAGGCTGACAGCATAGCAAGACAAGGAGGTAAAAAGCACATGTCCACCAAGTACATTTTCGTAACAGGAGGAGTAGTATCTTCATTAGGGAAAGGGATTACAGCAGCAGCTCTAGGACAACTATTAAAAGCAAGGGGAGTAAAAGTAAGTATACAGAAATTTGATCCATACATAAACGTAGATCCAGGTACCATGAGTCCATATCAGCACGGAGAAGTATTTGTAACAGATGATGGTGCAGAGACTGACTTGGACTTAGGACACTATGAAAGATTTATAGACATTAATTTAAGTAAATACTCAAACGTAACTACAGGCAAAATCTATTGGTCTGTAATCAGCAAAGAGAGAAGAGGAGAATATTTAGGCAGTACAGTACAAGTCATACCTCATATAACAAATGAAATAAAGGAAAGAGTATTTAGAGTATCAAAGGACAAGGAAGTAGACGTAGTCATTACAGAAATAGGAGGAACAGTAGGAGACATAGAAAGTCTTCCATTCCTTGAAGCTATTAGGCAAATAAAATATGATATAGGAAAAGAAAATGTCATGTATATTCACGTTACACTTGTGCCATACTTATCAAAAGCAGGAGAATTAAAGACTAAGCCTACACAGCACAGTGTAAAGGAGCTTATGAGCATAGGTATTCGACCAGATGTACTAGTATGTAGGACGGAGCATCCTTTATCACAGGAGATGAAGGAGAAAATTGCTTTGTTCTGTGATATGGATTCTCGCCACGTTATACAAAACATAGATGCAGAGACACTTTACGATGTGCCTATATTATTAGAAGAAGAAGGCTTGCCAGATTTAGTTATAGAACATTTAGGACTGGAATGTAAAGAACCTGACCTAACTGAATGGACAAATATGCTCCATAAAGTTAAAAACCCAAAGGGAAAAGTGAATATAGCTTTGGTAGGCAAATATGTAGAGCTAAAGGATGCTTATCTATCAGTGGCAGAGGCCCTTCGACATGCAGGTATAGCTAATGAAGTAGATATAGATATCAACTGGGTTCAATCAGAGGATATTGATGAAAATAACTGTGCAGAGCGTCTTAAAGTGGCAGACGGCATATTAGTACCCGGAGGATTTGGAGACAGAGGAGTAGAAGGTAAAATCTGTGCCATAAAATATGCTAGAGAAAATAAAATCCCTTTCCTAGGTATATGTTTAGGTATGCAAATGGCAGTAGTAGAGTTTGCACGAAATGTAGCAGGATTAAACGGTGCTCACAGCTCAGAGTTAAATGAGAATACTCCATATCCAGTCATAGACCTTATGCCAGAGCAAAGAGACATTGACGGACTAGGAGGTACTATGAGACTTGGACTATATCCATGTAAAGTTAAAGAAGGCACAAAGGCTATGGAGTGCTATCAAGATGAAATTATATATGAAAGACATAGACACAGATATGAGTTTAATAATGAATTTAGAGATAAATTACAAGAGTATGGGTTAGTTATAAGTGGAGTGTCGCCAGATGAGAGATTAGTGGAGATAGTCGAATTAAAAGATCATCCATGGTTTGTAGCAGTACAGTTTCATCCTGAATTTAAGTCAAGACCTACTAGAAGTCATCCATTATTTAGGGAGTTCATTAGAGCATCAAAGGGAAGCTCTAATTGCTAAGTTGTTATTCCATAAGTTGCTTTTCATCATAAAACTGTAAACCAAATGTAATATAACTGTAATGTTAATTTCAGTATTTTTGTTATATAATAACTAATGTAATAGAGAGGTGGCTAATCCTCCAATATTACATTTTCATTACAAACATACTTGTCTAATTGACGGACAAATATGTTAATGCTATAATTAGGATTAGAATGCGGGTAATATACATATTACCTAATTCTACAAGTATAAGTCAGATTGGTTTCGGAAGGAATTACAATCTGGCTGAAAAGTTTTAAATTCCTTCAAAAGAAAAAATAAAAAATTATATTATAGGGAGGTTTTATTCAATGAAGAAAGTTTTATCATTAGTACTAGTTCTTACATTAGTACTAGGTAGCTTCAGCTTTGCTTTCGCAGCAACACCAACTGATGTTGTTGGTACAGAATATGAAGATGCTGTTGAAAGATTAGGCCAATTAGGCGTGCTAACAGGCTACGATGATGGTACATTCAAACCAGAAAACACAATAACTAGAGCAGAATTTGCTGCAGTAGTTGTTAGAGCAAAAGGATTAGAAGCAGCAGCTCAAGCTTCAAAAGGAGCTACAGCGTTTTCTGACGTAGCTGCAGGTTCTTGGGCAGCAGGATATGTTAACGTAGCTTCTAAGATGGGCTTCGTTAAAGGTATGGGAGATGGAACATTCGCTCCAAACGCTCCTGTAACTTATGAGCAAGCTGTAACTATGGTTATGAGAGCACTTGGATATGAACCAGCTGCAGAGGCTAAAGGAGGATATCCATACGGATACCTAATTGTTGCTAATGAAATTGGTCTACTTGAAAAAGTTAATGGAACTACAGGAGCTCCAGCTCTTAGAGGAACAGTAGCTAAAATAGTTGACAATGCTCTTGAAATTCCTCTAATGGTTCAAGTTAGCTACGGAGATAGAATAGAGTATGTAGTATCTGGAACTAGAGAAGGAGTTGCAGAGAAAACTCTATTAAGCGAACTTGGATATACTAAATACACTGGTAGAGTTGTTGAAGTTAACTCTGACAAAGAATTCATAAAGATCGAAGATTCTAATGGTAATGTAAAGGCATTATATGTTGATGAGGATTTTGATTTCCAAAATGCTTATGGTCTAAGAGTAAGAGTATGGTATGACGTATATGCAAATGTTCAACTATACACTGTATTAGATACTCCTATATTTGATGCTGTAGAGCCTTACAAAGGCGGACTTTACCTATATGGTGAAGATGATGTTTATGATTTATCAACAAATACAAAAGGTAATGTGATAGCTACATTAATACTTGATGGTAAAAAAGTAGATGTTGATGATTTCTACGCTGATTATGCAAAAGTAGTTCTTGACACATATGGCGATGTTATTTGGGCAGAAGGATTTACTTTAGAAGGAAATATAGTTGTTGAAAAAGTAGATGGTAACGTAGTTGAAAGCTTTGGTTACGAAGAACTATCACTAAAAGGATACACTATAGTTGATAGAGATGGAAATACTATATCAGTTCAAGATTTAGAAAAGAATGACATCGTATTCTACAATAGCAAAGTTAAGTTTGCTGTAGTTTACAATGAATCAGTAACTGGCAAAATAGAAAAAGTATATCAAAATCCAGACTCTTTCGTACTAGATGGAGAAAAATATGATGTAGATTACGCTAAATACCTAGACGGAGATGTATTAGGTGACTTAAATTACAACATTGTTAATAGCATTAAATCACAAGATAAAGAAGTAACTATTTACTTTGACTTCTATGGTAACTTAGTTCTATTACAAGGAACTAGAGCAGCTGCTACAACTCCAAATATAGTTGTAGTAATTGATTCGGTTAAATATCCAAATAGAGCTGCTGATTACTATACTCTAGATGTATTAAATGCTGAAGGTAAAATAGTTAAATATGACTTAACAGCTAAAAACGTTGCTGACATATTAGGAACAACTCTACAAAGCGATGGTACACTATCAAGCACAGATGAAGCAGATTGGTTTAATTTAGTAAAAGATGTTACAGATAAAGTAGTTCAACTTAACATCAATGCAAGCGGAAAGATAGTAGGAATTACTACATTTAGTACAGAACCTATTGTAAATAGCAGTTCAACTTGGTTACAAACAACTGATACTTATGTAAACAATGTAGCAAAATTACAAGATTCTGCAGTAGTATTCAGAGTAGATGGAGCAACAGACCCTGAAGATTACTCTGTAACTACTTGGGGTAAAGCAGAAGAAGAATTCACAAGAGTTGAAGACGGTATTGCTTACTACAATAGCTCAAACAAAGTTGTTGCAATTTATGCAGTTCAAACAAATGCAAAAGCAGCTACTACTGTTTACACAGGACTAGTAACTGATGTAAGAGTATTAAGAGGCGGATTAAAAGCTGACGTTACAATGGAAATAAAAGGTGAAGAAAAAGTTATTACAACACCAGTAAACATCACTGGATACAACTTATTAGTTCCAGATACAATAGTTAAAGTAACTGTTGTAAATAAAACTGGTGAAATGGCTCAAGTAGACACAGCTCCAGTAGTACCTGGCGCTAAAGTTACTAAAGTTACTCCAGGAAGTAAATCTATAGTAACAGATAAAGGAACATTCTACTACGATGAAGCTGTTATCTACAATAGCACATTTACTCAACAATTAAGAATTGCTGATGTAAAAGTTAATGACATCATTGATGTATATGTAAGAGCAGCAGGTAGCCCATATGCATTATATGTAGTAAAAGGAACAACACCAACAACTACACCTACAACAATTGAATTAACTACATTCAGCACAGCTGCAGCTACAGTAACAAATGCTGTATATGATGCTACTACTCCAGCTAATAATGACTATGTACTAAAAGTAACTAATGTTGATACAAATGCTGTTGTATATGCTACAGGTACAGTAGATTCAACTGGAACAATTAACTTCACATTCTCAACTCCACTTGCAGCAAAAGCAGTATACAAAGTAGAACTATTTGTTAAATCTCCAGTATCTGCTAACCTAAAAGCTACTTGGGCAGATCAATTCTTAGCTAATTAGTCAAAAAATCTTACTTTATTAGCTTATGATATATAAGCGAAAATGTTGAAGAGAAAACCCTATACTTTTTAAGTATAGGGTTTTTTTATACGGCTCTATGTCAATATTTGGGGTGGGATTGAACTTCAATCCTGCTCCATTACTATATTTAGGAGTAATTTTAATGTGATAATGGATATAGATAGAATTATATCGGTTTTTGGGTGCACTTAATAAACCTAGCTAAAATGCAGGCCTTTACAGGTGTATCAGGTATATATTTTTTATACTTAGATTGTACAGTGAATAATTCTATTACGAAACCTATTAAAGTTTTTAATTCCAAAAGATATTCTT
>Ga0134092_1000608_pt1 | contig 35887 bp, 39 predicted proteins | sample 3_6taG_FD_94454 | JGI IMG/M metagenome (GOLD analysis project Ga0134092, IMG submission 94454) | Switchgrass degrading microbial communities from high solid loading bioreactors in New Hampshire, USA - 3_6_20_6_A3 metaG | ecosystem: Engineered > Bioreactor > Semi-continuous > Anaerobic >... | reverse complement strand
ATTCAAAATGGAATAATATAAAGAACAAAAAAGGTAAAGAAGATGCAAAAAGAGCTAAAGTGTTTACTAAACTAGCAAGATATATTATAGTTGCTGTAAGAGAAGGCGGTCCAGATCCAGAATTCAATCCAGCATTGAAAGCCGCTATTGAAAAGGCCAAAGCTGCAAATATGCCAAATGATAATATAGAGAGAGCAATAAAAAGAGGCAGCGGAGAATCAGGTGCAACTTCTTTTGAAGAAATTAAATATGAAGGATATGGTCCTGGCGGAATAGCAGTATATTTGACATGTTTAACAGACAACAGAAATAGAACAGCCTCAGATATAAGACATGCATTCGATAAATACGGTGGAAATTTAGGACAATCTGGATGCGTTTCATTTATGTTCGATAGAAAAGGATTGATTTTAATAGAAAGAAATGATGATATTTCTGAAGAAGATTTGATGTTAGAAGCTGTAGATTTAGGTGCAGAAGATTTTACGAGCGATGAAGATGGATTTGAAATCATAACTAGTCCTGAAGATTTTGACAAGGTAAGAGATGGACTTTCAGAAAAAGGATATAGATTTGCTGCTGCTGAAATATCATATATTCCTCAAAACACTACTGAATTAACAGATGAAGAAGATATAAAGAACATGATTAAATTAATAGAAACATTGGAAGATAATGACGATGTGCAAGAAGTATACCACAATTGGAAGGTTCCTGAAGATATAGAATTATAAGGGTTTTGTAATGAAAATAAATTATAATGGATTTTTAAACTATCTTTAGGTTTATTTATCAGAATAAAAAGACTTCCTTTAAACATAATAAGTATTAATACTAGCAAATTAGATGTTTAAAGGAGGAGTTATATGCCTGTAGATAATGCTACATTTGAATCAATTAAGGAAAGATTCAAAAACGCAGATGTAGATGAAAAAATTGAAATATATACTAGTGTACAAGGTTTATCAGTTGAACAGTATAAGGAACTATTAAGGATGTTTCCTATTAAATATTTAGATAAACTTGAAAGAGCTATGAGCTAACATTATAGTTATATACGATAATAAAAGTTGAAAGAGATCTCTTTCAACTTTTATTATAACCAAAAGAATGTTTAACTTATGAAAATATTAATGTTTATTTGGAGAATTTTTATTTAAGTTATAATGTTATAAGCTATTAGTGGACAAACTATTTTGAGTAAAAACAACTATTAATTAGAGGAGAAAATTTATGAAAAGAATTTTTGTTATTGCGTTAATAATTTTTCTGCCTTTATATTTACTCTTGAAATCTGTTGAAACACATACTTTTAATAAGGATTTTTATATTAATTCCTATAAAGAAAATAAGGTGTCAGAGACTAGCGGGAAAACTTTACAGGAATTAGATGAAATAACTGAAGACCTTTTTGATTATTTAAAAGGTAAAGCTAATGATAGTTTATTGGAGAAGAACTTTAATAAAAGAGAAATATTACATATGAGAGATGTAAAAACGCTTTTTAAATATGGATATATGTTGAAGTATTTTTCACTTGCATTGTCTTTGTTATCAATAGGTGCTTTATGCTATTTAAAGAAATATGGAAGCTTAGGAAAATCATTATTTTATGGACCTTTTATATGGTGGGGCATGATGATAATATTATTTTTATTGTCCCTAAGTGATTTTAACAAATACTTCACGTATTTTCATTTGATCTTTTTTAATAATGACCTATGGCTGTTAGACCCGAAAACCGATCTATTAATACAAATGCTTCCTCTAGAGTTTTTTATTGGCATATTTAAAAATATAATATTATTATTTTTACTATTGTTGTCAATACTACAATTAGCAGGATATATAGTTTTGAGAAAGGGGAAGGATTGGAGTGATAAGAGGAATTAATAATAAACGTTTAAACAGATTTCATAGAAGAATGATACTTAACAATTATTATAATAGTAAAATTAAAAGAGGGAAAAGTTTATATGCCACTTTATTTGATTACTTTATAATAACTGCAGTATTTTTTATTATCATGTTTATGCTAATTTATAGTATTTCCAACAGATTGGTAGTAAGCTTGCTGATTGCCTCTCTATTAGCATCTTTTTATGTATCTTTAGTTTACGTAAGAAATAAAAAAATGAAAAATAAGAAAATAGCACAAATAAATGATGAAATTGCACATAAACAACTTATAAAGGAAATTTCAAAATACACTAATAGGGATTTTATATTAAAAATTAAAGAGATGCTTGAAAGATACTATAATACAATTTTCCATGAAGGCGGAAAGTATATTGATTTAATTGGAGAAATAAATGGAGAAATATATGGAGTTAAATGTTTTAGAAATTCTATTGATACCAATGTATCCTTTAAAGATTTGGAGAATTTTATATTAGAATTAGAGACTCAAAATGTTAAAGAAGGTATAATAGTTACAAGTTCCTTCTTTTCAGATGAAGTTAGAGAAAAAGTAAATTATATATTAATTGATTTTGAACAGTTAAAGGGAATTATGAAAGAAATAGACCAATACCCTACAAGGGAAGAGATAGAGGATTATATAGTATCTAACTACAACTACAAGAAGAACAATATGAAGAAAGTACTAAAGGATAAAAGCAAGGATAGGGTATATAAGTTTATTATATTGGGCATTGTGCTTTATGTATTTTCATATTTTGTTCCATATAAGGCTTATTATAAGGTTATAGCTTTTGTATCCCTTGGAGTAGGAACTGGATTAGCATTATATAATATAGTAAGATATATAGAGAGGGTTCAAAAAAATACCTAAAACAAAACTTCTGCTTTTAGCAGAAGTTTTTCAAATGAAACAAGAGGTGATTTTGTGATAAGATTTCTTACAGCAGGAGAATCCCACGGAGAGTATTTAGTAGGAATCATAGAAGGTTTTCCGTCCAATATGTATTTAGATGTAAACTATATAAATAATGAATTAAAGAGGAGACAGAGTGGGTTTGGTAGAAGTAATAGAATGAGTATCGAAAAGGATGAAGCAGTAATATTATCAGGTGTAAACAATAACTTTACAACTGGAAATCCTATAAGCATATTGATTAAGAATAGAGGAACAAATATAGATGTGGATAGGATAATTAGACCTAGACCTGGTCATGGAGATTTATCTGGCATGCTAAAGTATAATCATCAGGATGCTAAAAATGTCATGGAAAGAGCTAGTGCAAGGGAGACGGCTATGAGAGTAGCTGTTGGAAGCATATGTAAATTATTATTAAATGAATTTAATATTAGAATATATAGCCATGTAGTTCAAATTGGGCCCATTAAATCCATAGATAAAAATTATGTGGAAGATGAGGAAATTTTACTTCAAGCAGATAAATCTCCATTGAGAGTATTAAATAAGGAATCAGAAGAATTGATGATAAAAGAGATTGAAAGGGCAAAAGATGAAGGGGATACACTAGGAGGAGTTTTTGAGGTTATAGGCAAAAACATTCCTGTTGGTCTAGGAAGTTATGCTAGTTGGGATAGAAGAATTGATGGCATTATTGCTGGCTGTATAATGAGTATTCCAGGCATAAAAGGAATTGAATTTGGCCTGGGATTTGATGTGGCTAATAGGTTGGGATCTCAAGTGCATGATGAAATTTATTATGATGGCAAAAGATATTTTAGAAAGACCAATAATGCAGGAGGCATAGAGGCTGGAGTTTCTAATGGCGAAAATATTGTTTTTAGAGCTGTAATGAAGCCAATTCCTACATTGAAGAAACCTCTAAAAACTGTTAATATTACAACAAAAGAAGAAGATTTAGCCCAATTCGTAAGATCTGATGTTTGTGCAGTTCCATCTGCAAGTATTGTTGCTGAAAATATGTTTGCTTATGTACTTGCTAATGAGATGATTGCCAAATTTGGTGGCGATAGCGTTGAAGAGATGAAAACAAATTATAATAATTATACAGGTAGTTTAAACAATAATAAAAGGTGATAAAATGAAAACGATAATTGGACAAGATGTAATAATGCAGTTGGGGCAGTATATTAGAGATTTAAATGTAAGTAGTATTTATATAATAACTGATGATATTGTAGAGAGGTTATATATCCAGGACTTAATGAAGTCGATTAATAATTTTACTACAACTACTTATGTTATTCCCCATGGTGAACAAAACAAGTCCATGAATACTGTTACTTCCATTTATGATAATTTAATAGAGAACAATGTAGATAGGAATACATTAATATTAAGTTTTGGTGGAGGTGTAGTGGGAGATATAGCAGGATTTGTTGCAGCTACATATAAAAGAGGATTAAAGTATATACAAGTTCCCACAACTCTTTTAGCTCAAGTAGATAGCAGCTTAGGAGGTAAGGTTGGAATAAATTACGGAAAATATAAAAACATAATAGGTTCCTTTTATCTCCCTGAAGTAACAGTTGTAGATGTAAATTTATTGAAGACTTTAAACAAAAAACAGATCACCTGTGGTTTAGGGGAGATATTAAAATACGGTTTAATATGTGATTATGATTTCTTTAAATTTATAAGCTACGAATTGGATAAAATATATCAGTTAGATTTAAATGTACTGTTAACCATTGTAGACAGATCTATTGAAATAAAGAAGGATATAGTAAAAAATGACCTATATGATAGAGGCTTAAGGCAGATTTTAAATTTTGGTCATACTATTGGACACAGTATAGAAAGCTACTATGGTTTTTTCAAATTCAATCATGGGGAAGCTGTCATATTAGGTATGATATATGAAACATTTATTGCTAAAAAGATGGGATTAATTGATGAAAATTACTTTAATGAAATCTATGGAGTATTAAAAGATGTGATGTTTCCAATTAAATTCAGCACAGATGAGATAGAAATCTTATATAAAATTATGAAAAATGATAAGAAAAACCGAGAAGGAAAAATTGCCTTCATATTGCCTGTAGATAGAGGGAAAGTGAGCTTATTTACAGATATAGACAGGAATATTATATTCGAAAGTCTAAAGGGTGAATGGATTTGATTATAAGAGGAAATACTGGAAGAATATTTGGAGAGGCTAAAGTACCTGGAGATAAGTCAATATCACACAGAAGTATAATAATCGGTTCACTTGCAGAAGGTGAAACTGTTATAAAAAATCCTCTGATTTCTGAAGATGTATTAAGAACCATATATGCATTTAAAGAAATGGGTGTAGATATAGAAATTAAGGATGATGAGATTTTGATACATGGTACAGGCCTTTATGGATTAAAAAAGCCTAAAAATTACATTGATTGTGGTAATTCAGGTACAACAGCGAGACTCTTAAGTGGGGTATTATCTGGTCAAAACTTTTCTACTACTTTAATTGGAGATAAGTCTTTATCAAATAGACCTATGGATAGGGTTATAGTACCTTTAAGGAAAATGGGTGCAGATATTACTGGAAGAGAAGATAAGTATTTACCCATTGAAATTAAACCTACCAGATCAAAATTACAGGCTATAAAATATGAACTGCCTGTTGCCAGTGCACAAGTAAAGTCAGCTATTCTGTTAGCCACTTTATATGCTAATAATACTACAGAAATAATAGAATACAAGACAACTAGAGATCATACTGAGAGAATGCTAAAATATTTTGGTTGTAATATAAAAAGAATAAATAAATCCATATTTATGGCTTCTACTAATCCTTTAAAGGGTAAAAGTATATATGTACCAGGAGATATTTCATCTGCTTCCTATTTCATTGTAGCTGCTTCATTAATTGAAGGGTCAAACTTAATCTTAAGGGATGTGGGAATTAATCCTACAAGAAATGGAATAATCCATGTACTAAAGAGAATGGGAGCGGATATAGATGTATTTAATATAAGAACAATTAATAATGAACCAGTTGGTGATATTAATGTTAGACATGCTCCATTGAAAGGCATATCTATTGATAGAAGGATAACTGGTATAATAATTGATGAAATACCTATTTTAGCAGTAGCTGCTTCTTTAGCGAAAGGCAAGACTGAAATCAGAGATGTTAAAGAGCTGAAGTATAAGGAAAGTGACAGAATACGAACCATATCAGAGGAACTTAAAAAGATGGGGGCTAAAATAGAAGTATTACCTGATGGTATGATAATAGAAGGTGTAGATAGGCTGCAAGGAACTTTAGTAAATTCTCATGGAGACCATAGAATTGCTATGGCATTGTCAATTGCTGCTTTGGTTGCTAACCATGAGACCCTGATAAACGGTCATGAGTGTGTGAATATATCTTTTCCGAATTTTTATGATATTTTAAGTAGACTTTATATATGAGTTTGATTTTTCAACTTTAAGCTTATATAATTTTAGATAAAGAAAATATTTTATTAAGGAGGAAATTCTATGGATTTAAAATTACCAATTGCTATGTCTAATAGACACATTCATTTAAGCCAGGAACATTTAGATATTTTATTTGGAAAAGGATATAGTTTAACAAAGAAAAAAGACCTATCTCAACCTGGACAATATGCATGTGAAGAGAAAGTAGATATTGTAGGACCAAAGAATACTATTAAAGGTGTAAGAGTCTTGGGACCAGTTAGAGGTAAAACGCAAGTAGAAGTATCCATATCTGATGCTATTAAATTGGGTGTTGAACCAGTTGTAAGGAATTCTGGTGATATAAAGGGAACACCAGGGGCAAAAATTGTTGGACCAAATGGTGAAGTTGAGATACAAGAGGGAGTTATTGTAGCAGCAAGACACATACACATGCATACTTCAGATGCGGAAAAATTTGGAGTAAAGGATGGAGATATTGTTAAAGTGAAAACTGAAGGTATTAGAGCATTGATATTTGAGAATGTTTTAATTAGGTCAGGCGATACTCATGCATTAGAGATGCATGTGGATATAGAAGAAGGTAATGCAGCTGGAGTTAAAAATGGAGATTTAGTAGAAATAATAAAGTAGAGGTGTTAAAGAATGAATATTGCTTCAATGATTGACCATACTCTGCTAAAGCCAGAAGCAACAGACAAAATGATAGAAAATCTATGCAATGAAGCTAAAGTAAATGGCTTTGCAGCAGTTTGTGTTAATCCATTCTATGTGAAAAAGGCTAAAGAATTATTAGAAGGTACGGATGTTAAAGTTGCAACAGTGGTAGGTTTTCCTCTAGGTGCAAATGTAAAAGAGGTAAAGGCTTTTGAAACGAAGAGAGCCATTGAAGATGGTGCTGAAGAGATAGATATGGTGATAAATATTGGTGCTCTTAAAAGTAAGGATTATGTAACAGTAAAAGAAGATATTAGAGCTGTAGTAGAAGCAGCAGGAGATAAAGCCATAGTAAAAGTAATAATAGAAACATGCCTTTTGACAGATGAGGAAAAGGTGAAAGCATGTGAATTAGCGAAAGAAGCAGGAGCTCATTATGTGAAAACTTCAACAGGATTCAGCAAATCAGGTGCTACAGTAGAAGATGTTAAACTGATGAAAGAGACTGTAGGAGAAAATATGAAAGTTAAAGCTTCTGGTGGAATTAGAGATTATAAAACAGCTAAGGCTATGGTGGATGCTGGCGCTTCAAGAATTGGTGCAAGTTCTTCAATAAAGATCATAGAAGAGGCAAAGACTGAGAATTAGTAGATGTTTCTTAATTTTTGTTTATTTTTAACATTGAGGGGTAGAATCAAAAAGAGGATTTATGTTAATAGGAGGGGATGAAATGACTCAGTATCATGAGCCAGTAGAATATTTAGATGAAAAGGCAAAAAACATAGTGAGAGCACTAAATAGTTTAAAGGAAGAGATAGAAGCTGTTGATTGGTATAATCAAAGGGTAATGGCATCTAATGATGAAGAATTAAAGCAGATCATGGCACATAACAGGGATGAAGAAATTGAACATGCATGTATGACTTTAGAATGGCTTAGAAGAAATATGGATGGATGGGATGAACAATTAAGAACATATCTATTCACAGAAGGTCCAATTACTGAAGTTGAAGAGAAAGCAATGGAAGGAGATTCAACTGAAAGAACAGGTGGATTAAATGTTGGAGATTTAAAATAATTATAAAGGAGTGGTTTGTATGTTCAATAGGGGGTTAGCACCTATCAGTGAAGAATCCTGGAAGGAAATAGAAGAAAGATTAATGGAAGTATTTAAAAGCCATCTTTCTGCAAGGAAAGTAGTAAAAGTAGTAGGTCCAAAGGGATTGGATTATAATGTGATTTCAGAAGGAAGATTGGAAGAAGTGCAAGAAGATGGAGATCTATGTTATGCAAATTATAAAGTAACTCCTTTAACAGAAGTTAGAGTAGAATTTGAAATGGATAGATGGGAGTTGGATAATGTTTTACGAGGGGCTAAAGATGTAGATTATGAGCCATTAGAAGAAGCAGCTAAAAAGATTGCACTTTTTGAAGAAAATGTAATTTATAATGGTTCAGATAAATTAAATATAAAAGGTCTTATAAAATCATCTGCCCATGAAACTTTGACATTTGGAAACGAACAGGAATCCATATTAGATTCAATTGCTAATGGAATTATTAAATTGAGAGAGTCCTATCAGGAAGGTCCATTTGTTTTAGTTGTTGGCAAAGAAGCATATAAAAGACTTATTTCAAAGGGTGAAGGATATTCACTAATTGAAAAGATTGAAAGTCTAACAGGACATAAGATTATATACAGCCATGTATTAGATGGAGCAGTGCTAGTTCCATATAATCATGATGATTTAGAGTTAACCATTGGTCAGGATTTAAATATAGGATATCAAAATCATGATAACAATAAGATAAGATTTTTTATTACTGAGTCTTTCACCTTCAGAGTTTTGGATCCAACAATAATTGTTAGCTATAATCTATAATATATATAAAAATACTCCATATACATTTAAATGTATACGGAGTATTTTTATATTAGACATTGAATCTGAATAGTACAACATCTCCATCTTGAATTACATATTCTTTTCCTTCTAATCTTACAAGCCCTTTTTCTTTTGCCTTGCTTAGTCCACCTGCTTCTAGAAGGTCTTTGTAGTTAACAACCTCAGCACATATAAAACCTCTTTCTATATCTGAATGTATTTTTCCAGCAGCTTTTGGTGCTTTAGTGCCTTTCTTAATAGTCCAAGCTCTAACTTCTTTAGGACCAGCTGTTAAAAAGCTCATTAAACCTAATAGATCATAACTAGCATTGATCAATTTATCCAACCCAGATTCTTTTAACCCCAATTCTGAAAGGAATTCTTCTTTTTCCTCTTGATTTAATTGAGATATTTCTGATTCTATTTTTGCAGATATAGCTATGACTTCTGAATTCTCTTTACTTGCATATTCTCTTACTTTAGTTACATATTCATTTTCTGTATCGTTTAAAAGGTCTTCTTCAGATATGTTGCATACATATAAAACTGGTTTCAATGAGAGCAAATTAAAACCTTTGATTAAATTGAGTTCTTCGTCATTAAAGCTTAGTTTTCTCAAGGGTTCTTCTTTTTCTATGGACTCTTTTAATTTAATTAATAATTCTTCTTCTTTCTTATATGCTTTATCTCCTTTAGCCATTTTTTGAACTTTTTGTAATCTATTTTCTATTATTTCTAAATCCGCCAACATCAGTTCTAAATTGATAGTTTCAATATCTGATATAGGGTCAATTCTACCTTCTACGTGGGTTATATTTTTATCCTCGAAACATCTAACAACCTGAACTATTGCATCTACTTCTCTTATATGTGAAAGAAATTTATTTCCTAATCCTTCCCCTTTACTTGCACCTTTAACTAATCCAGCTATATCTACGAATTCTATAGTAGCATGGGTAACTTTTTCTGGGTTTATCAATTCTGCTAGCAAATCCAATCTTTTATCTGGAACTAAAACCATACCCACATTAGGTTCAATAGTACAAAATGGATAATTTGCAGCTTCAGCTTTAGCAGACGTTAAGGCGTTAAACAAAGTGCTCTTTCCTACATTTGGTAATCCTACTATTCCTAATTTCATATTACTCTTCCTTTCAAGTTCAGTATTTAACACATGAATAATTATATATTATTAGAATAATTGGTTCAATACTGTTTGATTTTTTATGTATTTTAAGTTTATCAATTTGAATTATGTTTTTGTTATAAATTTTATATTTTATGTAAAACTATATCATAAGGAGGGAAGATTATGAAGTTTAGAAAAATAAATAAGCTTTTACTATTCTTATTGGTAGGAATTATTATAACAGGATGTGGAATTAGAGAGAATCTACCTGAAGAAGGAGATAATAATGAGGATGGTATTGTTCAGGAGAATTATGAAAATCCAATAAGTTTGGACGTAAGTGCTAAAGACTACAATCTACTAATGCGTTCAGAAGACATATCTGATTCAGTTGTAAATCTATATGGTATAGACAATGCTACATCAATAGTTTTGAATGATATGGTTGCTATAGCTGTAGAAGTTGCTGAAGATTACACTTTCTCAGAAGAATTAAAACAAACAATTACCAATACTGTTAAGGAAAATGATAGTTTGATTAAACAAGTGTATATTACCGACAACAAACAAATATTTAATGAAATTGAAAGCGTTATTGAAGCTTTATTAAATGGTCAATCATATGATAGCCAGGTAGAAAAGATTAACAACATAATTGAAAAAATTAAAAGCTGATAAAAAACCAGTTTCAAACTGGTTTTTTGTTTTTGGTCTTATTGGGTATATATAATAATGGAAATCTGTGCTATACTAGTTTTATCCAAAGTAATAGAAAGGGGATTTATATGGATCCAGTTGCATTTAAAATATTTGGTATTGAAGTCATGTGGTATGGTGTACTTATTTCTATTGGTGTAATCATAGGAACGTTCCTTGCCTTGAGGGAAGCAAGAAGAGTAGGAGTAGATGAAAATGATTTTATAGACCTTTTACTATTTGCAATACCTGCTGCTGTTATTGGAGCAAGAGCTTATTACGTTATATTTAGTTGGGACTATTATAAAGATAATCCGATTCAAATACTCAATTTTAGAGGTGGAGGACTAGCCATACATGGTGCAATTATTGCTGCTGCAATAACTGCAATTATATTTACAAGGATAAGGGGTTTGGATTTTTGGAAGATTGCTGATATAGCTTCTCCAAGTTTAATATTAGGTCAATCCATAGGACGCTGGGGCAATTATATTAATCAAGAAGCCTATGGAATTCCTACTGATTTGCCCTGGGGTATAATGGTTAATGGAGTTAAAGTCCATCCTACTTTTCTGTATGAATCCATAGGTGATTTTATAGTATTTCTATTTTTAATATGGTATCGCAGGAATAAAGCTAAAGAATCAGGAGAAATTTTTTCATTGTATTTAATATTATATTCTCTAATAAGATTCTTTGTTGAAGGTTTAAGAACTGATAGCTTGATGTTAGGGCCTGTTAGAGTTGCTCAATTAGTTAGTATTATATCTATAATAATAGGATTGACCTTCTTGTTTGCAAGAAAAAGAAAGAAGGAAATCTAGAAACTTATAAGTTTTAAATATTCATTTACATAGGGAGGAATTAAAGTTGTCCATTGAAAGAGCTAGAGAATATTTGAAAAGGTGGAATCTAGACCATAGAATAATGGAATTTGATGTATCTAGTGCAACAGTGGAATTAGCTGCTCTGGCGGTAAATTGTGAACCGGAGAGGATAGCAAAATCAATGGCTTTTAAAGCAGACGATAAATGTATACTTATTGTAACAGCAGGAGATGCAAAAATTGATAATGGAAAATTTAAGAAAAGATTTCAGTGTAAAGCAAAGATGGTACCTCCTGATGAATTGCTGACACTAGTAGGCCATGAAGTTGGAGGCGTTTGTCCTTTTGGGATAAACGATGAGGTAGAAGTATACTTAGATGTATCATTGAAGAGGTTTAAAACTGTATTTCCCGCTTGTGGAAGCAGCAATAGTGCAATTGAAATGACTATTGAAGAGCTTCAAGAGTGTTCAGGATATAAAGAATGGGTTGATGTTTGTAAAAATTGGCAGGAATAATAAGAAGTATAGCAGATATTCGGAATGTAGAATATCTGCTATATATTTTTTTGTTCATTTTGTCAAATAATAATACAAAATATAGCATTATGGTGAAAATAGTCCTATTTTACTACTAAATTTGGGTTAATTTTTTTAAATTATTGAAGGAATTAATGAAATGGTATAGAATAAATACTATGTGGAGTGAAGTGGAGGAAAGTGGTGTATAGTATTATACATGTGTAACTTAAAGGGTGAGTGGTATGTTTATAGGTGAATATCAACACACGGTCGATAATAAAGGAAGAATTATAATGCCTTCAAAATTCAGAGAAGGGCTTGGTCAAAATTTTATCATGACTAAAGGTCTTGATAACTGCTTGTTCGTATATCCAACGGAAGAATGGGAGAGATTGGAGAAAAAATTACGAACATTACCACTTACCAATAGAAATGCAAGAGCTTTCATAAGATTTTTCTTTGCAGGTGCTACTGAATGTATTTTGGATAAACAAGGAAGGATGCTTATTCCTAACAATCTAAGAGAATATGCCAAGCTGGTTAAAGATGTAGTTATAATAGGAGTTGCTGAAAGGATAGAAATATGGGCTAAAGAAGAATGGACTAACTATAATAATGATGAAAATTTAAGCTATGAGGATATTGCTGAAAAAATGGCTGAGTTAGGAATATAATTGAAGGAGTGGACAATTTGAGATTTGAACATACACCTGTGTTATTTAATGAAGTAATTGAAGGGTTAAATATAAAAGAAGACGGTATTTATGTGGATGGTACATTGGGTGGTGCAGGCCATTCAATAGAAATAGTAAAAAGACTGAAAGCAGGAAAGTTAGTTGGCATCGATCAGGATATTAATGCTATTAACAAAGCTAAAGAAGTACTTAAGGATTACTTGAATAAGGTGATTTTTATTCATGATAACTATGGGAATATCCAGAAAATACTTAGGGGCTTAAATATAGAAAAGGTTGATGGAATTTTATTGGATATAGGAGTTTCTTCTCATCAATTAGACGAAGAGGAAAGGGGTTTTTCCTACAATAAAGATGCTTATTTAGATATGAGAATGAATACAGCAAATGATTTTACAGCATGGGATGTTGTAAACAAATACTCAAAAGAGGAATTGGAAAGAATAATCTGGATGTATGGTGAGGAAAAATGGGCAAAGAGAATAGCTGAATTTATTGTTGAATCCAGAAAAATCAAACCCATTGATACTACATTGCAGTTAGTTGAAATAATAAAAAAAGCAATTCCTCAAAAAGCGAGAGCTGTAGGACACCATCCAGCCAAGAAAACTTTCCAAGCAATTAGGATAGAAGTAAACAATGAACTTAACATATTGAAGGAAAGCATACCTGTTATGGTAAGATTTCTCAATAAAGGTGGTCGGTTATGTATTATAACCTTCCACTCTTTGGAGGATAGGATTGTAAAGAAGACTTTTATTGAACTAAATAAGGATTGCATATGTCCACCAGAATCACCTATTTGTACATGTAATAAAGAAAAAGAGATTGAAATAATAACGAGAAAACCAATCACACCAAGTAAAGAAGAAATAGAAAGAAATCCAAGATCTAGAAGTGCAAAATTAAGAATTGCTGAACGAGTTTAAGTTCTAAATTTAAGGGGGTAGGAATAAATTGTTAGTAGCGAAAAAAGAATTGGAGTATTATTATAATGACCCTCATCAATCTGAAGACAAAAAAATTAAAAAGAAACCTAGAGGAAATAAGAACCATAAAGTGTTATATAAAATGTTCTTTATAGGGATAGCTTTTGTTGGATTGATGTTATCTTTATTTATTCTATATAGATATGCCAACATAAGCAAAATGAGGTTGGAAATTACACAAATACAACAGCAAAAAGCTCAGCTCCTAAAGGAAAAGGAAGATTTAATAGCTGAATTAGAGGCTCTTAAAAGCTCCACTAGGATTGAAGAAGATGCAGTTGTTAAGTTAGGAATGGATTACCCAACAGAAGGTCAGATTGTATACATAAGTGTAAATGAACCAACTTTAAGTGATGAAAAGACTAGTGAATTAGCTGAAGAAAATAGTTTGTTAAGTCAGTTAAAAAGTATTGTAAATTTAGTATCGGGTTTGTTTTAAGGGGGTTCTAATTTGGTTTTACCTAGTAGCTCTACTAAAAAAAGACTATTATTTGCATTCCTTATGGTTGTGTTTTTGTCGTTCATCCTCATTATAAGACTAGGATACATACAAATAGTAAGAGGAGAGGAGCTTAAAAAGGGAGCGTTAGAACAGTGGACAAAGAGCATAGAAATAAAGGCAAAGAGAGGAACTATTTATGATAGAAATGGAAAGGAGTTAGCTATATCTGTAAGTTCTCATACTGTATGGGCTAGCCCTGCTGATATAAAAAATCCAGAGGAAACGGCTAAAAAAGTTTCTGAAGTATTGAATCTGGATGAATCTGAAGTATTAGAGAAGATAACCAAAACTGTAAATGTTATAAAAATAAAACAGTGGATATCTATGGAAGAAACAAAGAAGTTAAGGGAACTAAATCTACCAGGCATAGAAATTGTTGATGATAATAAAAGATTTTATCCTTATGGAGATTTTGCAAGCTATGTTTTAGGGTTTACTGATATTGATAATAATGGTTTGTACGGAATAGAAAAAACCTATGATAAATATCTTTCAGGAGCTTCTGGCAGATGGGTAAAGACAGAAGATGCTAGGGGCGTTGAAATGCCATATGATGGAGAAAAAGTGTATGAACCTGAGAATGGTTTAAATGTAGTATTGACAATAGATGAAACAATTCAGCATTTTGCTGAAAAGGTTGCCCAGGAAACTTTAGAAAGAACCAAGGCTAAAAATGTGGCAATACTTGTAATGGAGCCAAAAACAGGAGATATGTTGGCTCTTGTAAATCTACCACAATATGATCCGAACAACCCAAGGGAACCTTTAGATGAGAGTTTAAAGGCAGAATGGGAAAAATTACCTCAACAAGAATTAGAAAAAAGATGGTATGATATGTGGAGAAATTTTTCCATAAATGATTCTTATGAGCCAGGTTCTACTTTTAAATTGATAGTTTCTGCAGCAGCTCTTGAGGAAGGTGCTGTAGATGTTAATACACATTTTTACTGCGGCGGTTTTGTAAGAGATATCCCAGGCGCAGTATTAAAGTGTGCAAGATGGTACAATCCTCATGGACCTCAGACTTTTAAAGAAGGTTTGGAAAACTCGTGTAACGTGGTATTTGTTGATGTAGGTAGAAGATTAGGAAAAGAAAAGCTGTATGAATATATCAAAGCTTTTGGCTTCGGAGAACCTACTGGTATAGAGTTGACTGGAGAACAAGGTGGGATAATTCCAGTAAGCACTGATGTAATAAAGGAAGTTAATCTTGCAACCATGTCCTATGGTCATGGAATAGCTGTAACCCCTATACAATTAATAACTGCTGTTTCAGCTATTGCTAATGGGGGTAAATTGATGAAACCAAGAATAGTGTCCCAACTAGTAGATAATGAAGGGAATGTGGTTAAGACTATAGAACCTGAAGTGAAACGTCAAGTCATATCAGAAACTACTGCCAAAACTCTATTGGAATTAATGGAAGGAGTTGTTTCTAAGGGTACTGGTTCCAATGCTTACGTTCCAGGCTTTAGAGTAGCAGGAAAAACTGGAACTGCACAAAAAATAGTGGATGGTAGATATGCCCCAGGCAAATACATTGGTTCATTTGTAGCTGTAGCACCTGCTGATGATCCCAGAATAGCAGTATTAGTAATAGTAGATGAACCACAAGGTGTTTATTATGGTGGAAGTGTTGCAGCTCCAGTTGCAGGAGATTTAATAGAGGAAACTCTAAACTATCTTGAGGTAAAACCTGAATATACTGAGGAGGAAAAGAAACAATATGAAAATACCCAGGTAGTTCCTGATGTGAGAAATAAGAAGATTGAAGAAGCAGGCAGGATTTTAACTGAATTGGGATTCAGATATACTACAGAATCATATAACTTTGAGGAAAATTCTGTAGTTATAGAACAATTCCCTCTACCAGGAACAGAGGTTACAAAAGGATCTATAATAGATTTATACTTAGATGTGGACTTTAAGAAAGAGGATAAACAATAGTTTCTATTATAAAATTACATTACTAGACACTAAAGATAATTTAAAGGCGACTATTTAGTTGCCTTTTAATTAATTAGATTATAATTGAATTCAAAGGCAGGGGGAAAAATTGAAATTAAGTGAAATTATAATGGGGTTCGATTACAATATACTTAAAGGGAGTATAGATATAGATATAACAAAAATAGAACATGATTCTCGGAAAGTTTCAAAGGGGGATATGTTTATAGCAATTAAAGGTTTTTCTGTTGATGGCCATAATTTTATTGATGAGGCAATAAATAGAGGTGCAAATTGTGTTGTAGTAGAAAAGGAAGTAGAGACGATAAAAGACGCTAATGTAACTTGCATTAAGGTAGAAAACACTTTATTGGCATTAGCAAAATATTCATCTAATTATTATGGTAAGCCATCTGAGAAGTTAAGTTTAATAGGAGTAACTGGAACTAATGGAAAAACTTCAATAACCTATTTAATCAAAAGAATTTTTGAAGAAGATGGAAAGAATATAGCTTTAATTGGTACTTTAGGGTCAATAATAAATGGTGAAAGAATAGAAAACAACAATACAACTCCTGAATCTTTAGTAATTCAAAAGCACTTAAGAAAAATGTTGGATAATGGGAATAAGTACTGTGTTATGGAAGTATCTTCCCATGCATTGGACTTACACAGAGTAGATTATGTAAGATTTCAAGTTGGTATTTTTACAAATTTAACTGAAGACCATTTGGATTATCATAAAACCATGGAAAACTATTATAAAAGTAAGTTAAAATTATTCAATATGACCACTAAGTACAATGTAATCAACTGCGATGATATATATGGAGAAAGAATGCTAAAGGATATAAACAATAATGTACCTATATTAACCTATGGAATAAATAAAAAATGTGATATATATGCTACAGACATTAATTATCATACTGATGGAGTAGATTTTAAGTTAAATACTCCTAAGGGCATTATCCCAATAAACATGAAGCTATTAGGTCTATTTAATGTGTATAATGCATTAGCAGCTGCATCCTGTGCAATTGCTTATAACATTAGCTTACCAGTTATAAAAAGAGGGATAGAGTCCATAACAGGAGTAAGAGGGAGATTTGAGGTGATTCATGTTAAGTCAAAGGACATTGATGTTATAATAGATTATGCTCACACACCAGATGGATTAGAAAAAGTTTTGACAACTATTGACCAATTTGCTCAAGGAAGAAAAATAGTAGTTTTTGGTGCGGGAGGAAATAGAGATAGGGAAAAAAGACCAATAATGGGAGAAATTGCAGCAAAACATGCTGATATCTGTGTAGTTACATCTGATAATCCTAGATATGAGGACCCTGACAAAATAATACAGGATATACTAGTGGGAGTAAGAAGAGGAAAAGCAAAATATGTTGCCATAACAGATAGAAAAGAAGCAATAAAATATGCTATAGACATTGCAAAGCCAAAAGATACCATATTATTGGCTGGAAAAGGTCATGAAGCTTATATTATAATAAAAGATAAAGTAATTCCATTTGATGAGAAAAAAATAGTAATGGAAATGATAGGCAATGGAAAATAGTTTGGCTTAAGAATAAATACAAGAGAGGAGAAAATATATGGTAGAGTACATTGATATCATTAGAATTATCATTATAGCATTTTTTATTACTATAGTTTTAGGACCAATCACTATTCCGCTATTAAAGAAATTACATATAGGTCAGAACGTAAGAGATGATGGACCTAAGACTCATTTGGTTAAAAGTGGTACTCCAACAATGGGTGGGATCATCATATTATTATCTTTAGTTATTACAACATTAACATCTGGATTATTAAACAGTGATATGTATATATTATTAATATTTACATTAGGATTTGGAGCTATTGGATTTATAGATGATTTTCTGAAGGTAAAAAACAAAAGATCTTTAGGCCTTAAAGCCTATCAAAAGCTAATTGGCCAAGTTATTTTAGCTGTTATATTAGCCGTTTATCAATCAAATACTTCTATGTTAGGTACTAAAGTTATTATTCCTTTTTTAGATAATAAGTATTTAGACTTAGGATCATTGTATATACCTTTTATAGCTTTCGTTGTAGTAGGCATTGTAAATAGTGTTAATTTAACTGATGGCTTGGATGGATTAGCATCAGGAGTTACACTCATAGTTTCATCATTTTTTGGACTCGTTGCTTTAAACTGGGGTATGGACAGTGTTTCCATATTTTCAGCAGCATTGTCAGGAGCATGCCTTGGATTTTTGATGCATAATGCATATCCTGCAAAAATATTTATGGGAGATACAGGTTCATTAGCTTTAGGTGGCGCTATTTCAGCTATTGCCATATTACTCAACTTGCCATTAATTATCCCTATAGTTGGAGGAATATATTTTGCAGAAGCTTTATCTGTTATTATACAAGTAACTTCTTATAAACTGACAGGAAAGAGAGTTTTTAGAATGGCACCTCTTCACCATCATTTTGAGCAAAAAGGGTGGAAGGAGACAAAGGTAGTAGTAGTTTTCTGGGCTATAACCGTATTATTAAGTCTAATAGGTGTAGTTAGTTTAAGTTAATTAGAAAGATGGTGAAAATATGGATAAAATGAACGTGTTGATTTTAGGGTTAGGTATTAGTGGTGTATCTACTGCAAAGGCTTTGATGAAATTAGGAGCAAAAGTGTGCATAGCAGATTTAAAAACAGAAGAGGAGCTAAAGGATTATATAGACCAAATTGCTGATATGAATTTGAATATGTTTTTAGGCACTAATGATGTGCCTTTAGATGGTATAGATTTAATAGTAAAAAGCCCGGGAATTCCTCTAAATAATAGTATTATTAAAAATGCACAAGAAAAGGGTATAGAAGTTATTACTGATTTAGAATTAGCCTACAGAATTTTTCCTAATAGAAGTTATATAGCTATAACAGGCACAAACGGAAAAACAACAACAACTACCTTAACAGGACAACTATTTAAAGAAGCAGGATTTACAACCCATGTATCAGGCAATATTGGAGTGGGCATAATGTGGGATGTTGTAAACTCCAACGAAGAAGATATTTTTGTAGTAGAAACTAGTAGTTTTCAATTAGAAAATACTAAAGAATTTAAGCCTAAGGTTAGTGTAATAATAAATATTACACCTGACCACCTAGATTGGCATGGCAGCTATGAAAATTATATTGAAGCTAAAAAGAAAATCTTTAAGAATCAAACCAAGAATGAATATACCGTATTAAACTATGATGATTTGGTATTGAGAAAACTAGAAAATGAGGTTAATTCCAACTTGGTTTGGTTTAGCGTAGATAATATACTATCAAAAGGAGTATATATTGAAGATGGCAATATTATAGTCAATGATGGAATTAATCCTCGTAAGGTTATGCCTGTAGATGAGATTCAAATATTAGGTAAACACAATTTGGAAAATGTACTTGCAAGCATATGTGTAGGATGGATAATGGGACTGGATTTAGAAGTAATGAGGAAAGCCGTAAAAGACTTTAAAGGAGTAGAGCATAGAATTGAATATGTAACCACAATAGATGGAGTGAAATTTTATAATGATTCTAAAGGAACAAATCCTGATGCAAGTATTAAAGCAATTAATGCAGTAAATCCGCCTATCATTTTAATTGCTGGAGGAAAGGATAAGGGAATTCCTTTTGATGAGTGGGTGCAATCTTTCAATGGTAGGGTAAAGTATGTTATTTTGCTAGGCCAAGCAAAGGAAAAGATAAAAGATGCTCTATTAAAATATGAATTTAACCATATACATACGGTAAATAATATGAGGGAAGCAGTTTATAAGAGTTTTGAAGTTGCAAAGAGCGGTGATAGTGTATTGCTTTCTCCAGCATGTACTTCTTGGGATATGTATAGGAGTTATGAAGAGAGAGGAAAGGATTTTAAAGAGGCTGTTTTTCATTTGGAGGAGGAAAAAAATGGCTAAAAAAGTAAAATTGAAAGCTTGTGATTTCACATTGCTTTTAGCAACATTGCTTTTGGTGTTTATTGGAATAATCATGGTATTTAGCTCTTCCTGGCCAGAAGCTATTAGGATGAATGACGGGTACTATTTTTTAAAACGTCAGATAGTATCAGCGGGATTAGGTTTTGTTGCAATGTTATTTTTTATGAATTTCAATTATAAATTTCTCAAAAAGCTTTCTAAAATCATTTATAGTTTTTCCTTATTTACAGGACTCCTAATATTTACTCCATTAGGCTTGGAATTAAATGGAGCGAGAAGATGGGTAAATTTGGGATTTGTGACTTTCATGCCTTCGGATATTATTAAAATTGGTTCAATAATTTTTTTAGCAGCCTATTTTTCAAATAGAAAAGAAGAGATTAATACTTTAAGAAAAGGGACTATTCCAGCACTATTGATTATTGGAATTTCCTGTGGGATGATATATTTGCAGAGAAGTTTAAGTGTTACCGTTACCTTAGCAGCAACCTTAATGGCAATGTTTTTCATAGCAGGTATGAAATTGAGCCATTTAGCTGTAATGATATCAGGTGGCCTTGCTGGATTGTTCTTTGCGATAACTGATGAAAAACATGCATATAGGATGAGAAGGCTTACAGCTTTTTTAGATCCTTTTGCTGATAAAACAGATTCAGGGTGGCAAGCAGTCCAATCCTTATATGCTTTAGGTTCTGGAGGATTATTTGGATTAGGATTAGGAAAGAGCAGACAAAAGTTCTTTTATATACCAGAACCATATAATGATTTTATATTTTCTATAATAGGTGAAGAATTAGGATTTTTAGGAGCTTTAACTGTAATATTGTTGTTCCTTGTATTAATTTGGAGAGGAATAAGGATAGCTTTAAATATAGATGATCTTTTTGGGTGTTTGTTAGCAACAGGCATTGTGGCATTGATTTCAGTTCAAACATTAATACATATTGCTGTTGTAACATCATCAATGCCAACGACTGGAATTCCTCTTCCTTTGGTCAGTTATGGAGGAACATCATTGGTTATCAATATGTCAGCTATAGGCATACTACTGAATTTATCAAGATATGTAAAAACTGATAGGAGTTGAAAGACATGAGATATTTAATAGCAGGAGGAGGAACTGGAGGACATATTTATCCAGCATTGGCAATAGCAAGTGAAATAAGGGATAGATATAAAGATGCGGAAATTTTATATGTAGGTACTAATAGAGGATTGGAAAAAGAATTAGTTCCAAGGGAAGGTTTTAATTTCAAAACCATTAGAGTTCAAGGATTACCTAGGAAATTAAATTTGGATACCCTTAAAGCTGTTAAGGAATTGATGTTAGGATTAAAGGATGCAAATGGGATCATAAAGGATTTTAAACCCCATGTTGTAATAGGAACTGGAGGATATGTTTGTGGACCAGTAGTATATATAGCTAGCAAAAAAGGTATACCAACATTAATTCATGAGCAGAATGCATTTCCTGGGATAACTAATAAGATACTTTCCAGATATGTTGATAGGGTTTTAATAACTTATGAGGAATCAAGAAAATATTTTAACAAGCAAGAAAAAGTGATTTTGACAGGTAATCCCATTAGAAAAAGTATAATTAATGTGGACAAAAGCAAAGCATATTTAAGCTTAAATATAAATCCAAACATACCTTTTATCCTTTCATTTGGTGGAAGTGGTGGACAAAACAAGCTAAATGAGGCAATGCTGTATGTAATTGAAAAATACGTCAATAACGATTTTGTACAGATAATTCATGTAACAGGGAATAGGTTTTATGAAGATTTTAGTAATAAGCTTAAGGAAAAGAAATTAAACTTAAAAAATAATGTAAAAGTTATACCCTATTTGTATAATATGCCGGAAGCACTAAGCATTGCAGATTTAGTGATTACAAGTGCTGGAGCAATTACTTTAGCGGAAATTTCTGCTGTGGGAGTACCTAGCATCTTAATACCCAAGGGCTATACAGCAGAAAATCATCAGGAATATAATGCAAGAGTCTTTTCAGATAAAGGAGCTAGCCATTTAATTTTAGAAAGGGATTTAACAGGTGAGAATTTATATAATGACATAAAAGAGCTAATATATGATAAAAAAAAGTTGAGTGAAATGAGCAGAAAATCTAAAATGCTGGGCAACATTAATGCTACTGAAAAAATTGTCGATATAATACATGAATTAATAAACTGATTACATTGTCACACTTCCAGTAAATATGCATAATATAGTCATATACGGCTGTATAGGCATATTTGGAGGTGCGATAATGGAAAAAATTATTGTTGAAGGTGGAAAAAAATTAACGGGAGAAGTTAGTGTAACTGGTGCTAAAAATGCAGTGTTGCCAATTTTAGCTGCAACTGTTATAGGGGCAAATGAGAGTACAATTTTTAATGTTCCAAATCTTAGAGATGTAGATGTAATGGAAAAAATATTGCTATCCCTTGGCTGTAATGTAAAAAGAATGGATAAAATGATGTGGGTTGATTCAAAGCCTTTATATAATATTAAGATTCCAGAAGAATTGGTTAGGGAAATGAGATCCTCAATTATCCTTATGGGAGCAATGCTTGCTAGAGCTGGTGAAGTTGTAGTTAGCTATCCAGGTGGTTGTGAAATTGGTCCAAGACCAATAGATATGCATCTTAAGGCATTGAGAGAGTTAGGTGCTGAAATTGAGGAGTCTCATGGATTTATATATGCTAAAGCAGATGAATTAAAAGGTTGTGAAATACAGTTAGATTATCCAAGTGTAGGGGCAACGGAGAACATAATTTTGGCAGCTACTAGGGCTAAGGGAACAACTATTATCAGAAATGCTGCTAGAGAACCTGAAATAGTAGATTTACAAAACTATCTCAATAAAGCTGGTGCCAAGGTAAGCGGTGCTGGAACTAGTGTTGTAATTATAGAAGGAGTAGATAAGTTCCATGATGTAACTCATACAACCATGCCAGACAGAATTGTAGCAGGGACATATATGGTAGCATCAGCTATTACTGGAGGAGAAATAGTAATCAAAAATATAGTAATAGATCATCTTCAAGCAACTATTGCAAAATTAAAGGAAGCTGGAAGTTTAATATATTACGACAATAGCTCTTTAAAAATTGTTGGTCCTAAAAGGATTAATTCTATTGATATGATTCAGACATTGCCTTATCCTGGATTTCCTACGGATATGCAAGCACAGATGATGGCATTATTGACAATAGCAAATGGGACCAGCATAATATCTGAAACAGTTTTTGAAAACAGATTTAAACATGCTGAGGAACTAATTAGAATGGGAGCTAATATAAAGATATTTGGAAATGTAGCAGTAATCAAAGGAGTAAAAGAACTTACTGGAGCAAAAATTACTGCTAAAGACCTACGGGGAGGTGCATGTTTAGTATTAGCTGGGTTAGCAGCAAAAGGCATTACTGTGGTAGAAAATGTATACCATATCGAAAGAGGTTATGAAAATTTCCATGAAGAATTACGAAAGCTGGGAGCAAATATAAAGAAAGTAAACTAAGCAGCCTTTGCTGCTTCATAACAATAGGACAAGCAAATAGGTGATTTGAAATGGCTAATAGATATTCCTTAAAAAGTAAAAGTAGAAAAAAGTTTCTATACAGAGTGTTTTTATTAGTAATGATTTTTGTTTTATCATACTTAGTAGTCTTTAAAACAGATTACTTTAATATTAAATATATTGAGGTCATAGGAAACAAGAAATTGAGTTATGATAGCATTGTCAATGCTTCATTATGCAATATAGGTGAAAATATATTCAGAATTAATATAAAAAATGGACAAGAAAGCATCAAAAGATTGTCATATATAAAAAATTGCCAGATAAAGAGAAAATTTCCTAATAAAATACTAATTGAAGTAGAGGAAAGAAAAGAAATGGCTGTATTGCCTTATTCCGATAAAGTTGCCATAATAGATAGAGAAGGATATATACTAGCCATTAAAAAAAGTAGTAAGGAATTGAAACTTCCAAAGATAATAGGGTTGGAACAAATTGAAATGAAAGTTGGTTCAAATATATTCAGTATGATTAAAAGGAATGATGTTTACCAGTTTATAAATATAGGGGATCAGTTGGATTTGCTTAATAAAATGGAATTTATCGATTTCACAGATGAAAAAAATATAGTTTTTCAAACAAAAGACAATACTAATGTTGCTTTTGGCTCTTTAGATAATGTAAAATATAAATTAAGCTTTTTAATAAAAATTTTTGAAGACTTAAATGAAAAGGGAATTAAAGCAAAGCAAATTTTCTTTAATAAAGGAGAAAATCCCATCATTGTTACTGATAATAGGTAGGTGTAATATATGAAAAATATAAGAGGTAAAATAGCAGTTGTGCTTGTTTCAATATTATTGGGAATTATATTAGCTATACAGTTTAAAACTGTAAATAAAACAGTAGGTGAAGGAGTTTTACCAACTCAAAGGGCACAACAACTAGCTATCGAATTAAAAAAAGTACAGGAAGAAAGAGATGCTTTAATTAAAGCATTAGATGAAGCTGAAAACAAAATAGACCAATATGAACGAGGAGAAGCTGATAATGATGTTTATGTTGAAAATCTATATAAGGATTTAGAAAAATATAGATTATTAGCAGGATATGTAGATATAGAGGGACCAGGAATTATATTAGAAATTAAAGATCCACCTGTAGATGTTCAATATGGTGTAGAATACAGTATTGTAGATGATATAGATTTAATTCTTCAAACTATAAGCGTTTTGAATGCAGCACAAGCAGAAGCCATTTCAATAAATGATCAGAGATACACTGCTTTTACAGAAATTGTTAGAGCTGCTGATCATATTGAAGTTAATGGAGTTTCAATTAATTCCCCAATAGTTATAAAAGCCATTGGAGATCCTGAAACTTTGGAATCAGCCCTTTCTATTAAAAGAGGCATTGTATGGACTTTTAGATACTATAATTACGATGTTAATTTAATAAAGGATAACAATATAAGGATTCCTAAATATAGGAAGCTTGTTGAATTTGTATACTCAAAACCAGTGGAAGAGCAAGCTGAATAAAGCTTAGGTGATATATATGAAGAAAATGACTAAAGCAAATTTTATAATATTGGTAGTATTTGTTGTATTTGGGATTGTTCTAGGAGTTCAAATTAAGCAAAAAGTACCTTATTTTACTCCAGTAACATTGAATTCCATAGAAACAACCAAGTATGAAATAGATAATATAAACAAAGAAATTGAAGAGCTAAAATTAATGTTAAAAGATAAGGAAGAAAAAATTCAACTATATGAAAATATTGCAAGAGACGATAAAAACATTATAGATTTGCTTGATAAAGAATTAAAAAAAACAAAATTGATTGCAGGATTTGTGGATGTAAAAGGACCTGGCATAATAGTTAAGATGGAAGATAACAACAGTGAAGATGCTTTTGGACAAAGTTATGATTTGGATTTGATTCATGATGCTGATGTTTTGAGAATAATTAATGATTTGAAGGAAGCAGGAGCAGAAGCCATAAGTATAAATGGACAGAGAGTACTGTCAATTTCTGAAATAAAGTGTGGTGGACCAATTATTAGGATAAATGGTAAAAGTATTGGAACACCCATATACATTAAGGCAATTGGTGACCCAAAACTATTAAGTGCTGCTATAAATGCTCCTAATACTTATGGTTACGCACTAAAAAATATCGATCAATTAATTATAGAAACTGAAATCGTAGATGAAGTAATAATTCCAGGATATAGTGCAAACTTTGAATTCAAATATGCTAAACCGATAAAAGAAGGTGATTAAATTGTTTTATGCAGCAATAGGAGTTCTTATAGGAATAATTATTGGGCTAATATTGCCTTTTACTTATAGTGTTACATATTCACTATACATTTCTGTGGCAATATTGGCTTGTTTAGATTCTGTATTTGGAGGTATAAGAGCAAATTTAGAAGGTAATTTTGATTTAGGTATTTTTATTTCAGGATTCTTCGGCAATGCAGTACTTGCAGCTTTTTTAGCATATCTAGGAGATAGGTTAGGAGTTCCATTATATTATGCAGCAATATTCACTTTTGGTGGAAGGCTATTTGAAAACTTTGCCAACATTAGACGTATTTTAATCAAAAAAAGTAAAAGAAACAAACAATAAATGTATTGTATTAATGTTCTATCTTAATTGTTAGTTAATAAGAAAAGAATTAAAATTGGTCGATAATAATATAAGGGGGTCAAGGTATGTTTGATTTTGATGTTGATGTTGAAGGTTTTGCAAAAATTAAAGTAGTTGGTGTTGGTGGCGGAGGAAACAATGCAGTTAATATAATGATTGAATGTGGGTTAAGAGGAATTGAATTTATAGCTGTCAACACTGATAGACAAGCTCTATATTCATCTAAAGCAGAACATAAATTACAAATTGGAGAAAAGTTAACAAGAGGATTAGGAGCTGGTGCTAATCCTGAAATAGGAATGAAAGCAGCAGAAGAAAACAGAAATGAAATTACTGAGATGTTGAAGGGAGCAGATATGGTGTTCATCACTGCTGGTATGGGTGGTGGAACAGGAACTGGAGCAGCTCCAGTAATTGCTGAAATAGCCAAAGAAATAGGAATACTTACTGTAGGTGTAGTAACTAAACCTTTTACTTTTGAAGGTAGAAGAAGGCAAATTCATGCTGAAAAAGGGATTGAAGAATTAAAACAGAGGGTAGATACACTAGTGACAATACCAAACGATAGGCTTTTACAAGTTGCAGAGAAAAAAACAACTATGGTACAAGCCTTTGCTATGGCTGATGAGGTACTAAAACAAGGTATACAAGGTATATCTGACTTAATTGCTGTACCTAATTTGATAAATCTTGATTTTGCAGATGTTAAAACAATTATGTATAACCGTGGAATTGCCCATATGGGAATTGGTAGAGCTTCAGGAGAAAATAGAGCAGTTGAGGCTGCTAAACAAGCTATTAAAAGTCCTCTATTGGAAACTTCCATTGATGGAGCTAAAGCTGTATTATTAAATATTACAGGTGGAGAAGATTTAGGTCTATTTGAAGTAAATGAAGCTGCAGATTTGATAAGACAAGCTGTAGATGAAGAAGCCAATATAATCTTTGGTGCAGGCATTGATGAGAATTTGAAAGATGAAATCAGTATAACAGTAATTGCAACTGGCTTTGATGACAAAGTTAGATTACAAGAGACAGTTGATCTAGAGCTAGATGAAGTTGCTGCAACATCACAGTTTAATTTAGATGAGCTAGATATTCCAACTTTCTTAAGAAAGAAAAAGAAATAAAAAAACCTATACTATTTGTCAAAAAACGTTTCTCAAGATTGAGATACGTTTTTTTTTTATCTACTCATAGTGACAAATTTTTGTGAATATATTTTATATAATAAACATAAACTTTTTAATTCATGAATAAGGTTTTAATATAATGATTTTTAAGGAGGTATTAAATGTATGTATATATAGAATACGTGTTATTAGAAAATGTAATTATAAACTTCATTATATTATATGTAACTAAAATGCTTACAAGAACACGAACAAGCAGAATTAGATTGTTTATAGCTTCTCTATTAGGGTCATTATATATATTTCATTTATTTTTTCCAAATGCTAAATTCATGGGAAGATTTATCATTAAAATTGCTATTTCAGTATTGATGATTATTATAGCTTTTTATCCAGAAAGATTTAATCTTTTTTTAAAACAAATATCTGCTTTCTACTTAATATCTTTTATATTTGCAGGTACTACAATGGGTTTATATTATATTTTAAATAATAATTTAACTTTCATTAATATCTCTTTTAAAACGTCTAAGGAATTGATAAGGTTTTTGATTATAGGTATAGGACTATCAACTGCACTCATAAAATATATATTTAAGTATCATCGTACTAAAATGAATAAGGAAAATTTTTTGACTAGGGTAACCATTAGCCTAAATAATAAAAAGGTCAATATTATTGCTTTGATTGATACTGGCAATTCTCTAAAAGAACCTATATCACAAAAACCAGTTATTATAGCTGAATACAATGCAGTTGAATCAATTCTACCAGACAGATTAAAAAAATTGTACTTGGAAAATAAAGAGTTCGATTTAAATACTATTGGTAAAGTGATGGAGGAAATAAGAGATGAGGTCAAACTGAGACTGATTCCATACAAGTCCATAGGAAATGAAAATGGAATATTAATTGGATTTAAACCTGATAGTATAAATGTGCACTATAATGACGAAGTTAAAAAAGTAAAAGACGACATTATAGTGGCCATATATAATAATAAACTTGTCTATGATCAACAGTATAATGGACTCTTACATCCAGAAATATTAGGATAGGAGGAGAATAATTATGAATGAGCTAATCCTTAGAACAAAACTATTGATTTATAAAATCATAAATAAGTTAAAATTACTGGAAAGCATATTTTATATTGGTAGTGGTGAAATTCTTCCACCTCCTTTAAATCCAGAGGAAGAAAGCTATTTCTTAAAAAGATTAAAATATGATGATAGTATTAAGAGTATATTGATTGAAAGGAATTTGAGACTGGTAGTGTATATAGCTAAGAAATTTGAGAATACTGGTATTGGTATTGAAGATTTGATTTCAATTGGTACTATCGGACTTATAAAAGCTGTTAATACTTTTAATCCCGATAAAAATATAAAATTGGCAACCTATGCTTCAAAGTGTATAGAAAATGAAATACTAATGTATTTAAGAAGAAATAGCAGATTAAAGTCAGAAGTTTCCTTGGATGAACCTCTTAATGTGGATTGGGATGGAAATGAATTGTTGTTATCAGATATATTAGGAACTGATGGTGATATAATATTTAAGCTTTTAGAAGAAGAGGTTGATAAGGAATTGCTTACACAAGCAATTGGAAGATTATCTGGGCGTGAAAAGATAATTGTTGAATTGAGATTTGGATTAATAAATGGTAAAGAAAAAACTCAGAAAGAAGTGGCTGATATGTTAGGAATCTCCCAGTCATATATTTCAAGACTAGAGAAGAGGATTATAAAAAGATTGAGGAAGGAAATGGTCAAACTAATGTGACAGTTATAAAGACTGTCACTTTTTTTGTGTCGAATAAAAAAGTTCAATACTACAAACTTTAAGATAAAAAACTTTGTGTCAGCAAAACCAACAAAAACTTTCATAATTACCAATGTATGAATACACAAATTAATGAGGTTTTATTAGAAAAACTGGATAATATTTACATATATAATTTGAATAAAAAAAATAATTGAAGGTAATACTTCAAAAAGTAAAGGGGCAATAAACTAGAAAGGAATGAATGTTGTGCACACAAATAAGGTAGAAATTTGTGGGGTAAATACTTCTGAATTACCAGTTTTGACTAATGAGGAAATGCAGGAACTATTTAAAAAAATTAAAGCAGGAGATATGAAAGCTAGAGAAAAATTTATTAAAGGTAATCTAAGGTTAGTTTTAAGCATAATCCAAAGATTTAACAGAAGAGGAGAAAATGTTGATGATCTATTCCAAGTTGGTTGTATTGGATTAATTAAAGCAATAGATAATTTTGATTTAAGCCAAAATGTTAGATTTTCTACTTATGCTGTGCCAATGATTATAGGAGAAATAAGACGTTATCTTAGAGACAACAACCCCATTAGAGTTAGCAGATCTTTAAGAGATATTGCATATAAAGCTTTACAAGCTAGAGATCAACTGGTAAATAAAAACTTAAAAGAGCCTACTATTGCTGAAATAGCAGATGAATTAAATTTACCTAAAGAAGAGATAGTTTTTGCCCTTGATGCAATTCAAGAACCTATATCCTTATTTGAACCAATATTTCACGACAGCGGCGATGCTATATATGTTATGGATCAAGTTAAAGACGAAAAATCAGAAGATGAAGTATGGCTTCAGGAAATTGCAATAAAGGAAGCTATAAGTAAACTAAATAAAAGAGAAAGACATATATTAAACCTTAGATTCTATGAAGGGAAAACCCAAATGGAAGTAGCAGAAGAGATAGGAATATCACAAGCTCAAGTTTCTAGATTGGAAAAAAATGCCCTAAGGCAGATGAGAAAACTAATATAACATTAATCATTACCTCACCAAAAATTATGCATATTTTTATAGTGAAAATAAGTATATATAAATATATGGAATATGATAAGGGGTGAGGTAATGATTAATTTATCTGAAATGAGAGAAAAAGAAGTTATAAATATAAGAGATGGATCAAGATTGGGATTTATTTATGATTTTGAAATAGACTTAGAAAAGGGAAGAGTTCTTGCTGTTGTACTTCCAGGAGAAGGAAAGATACTTGGATTATTTGGCAAGAACAACGACTTAGTAATAGATTGGAAGAATATTATAAGAGTTGGACAAGATTTTATACTAGTAGATTTAAGCATAGAGAAGAGTAAAACATTAGACAATCAAAAGTAGATATAATATAATGAATTTGTAGAGGAGTTGGAGGTGAAAAAATGAATTGTCCTTTTTGCAATTATCCTGAAACTAAGGTGGTAGATTCAAGACCTACTGATGAAGGACAAGCTATTAGAAGAAGAAGAGAATGCCTGAAATGCGCTAAAAGGTTTACCACTTATGAAAAAATAGAAAAAGTTCCCTTGATAGTAGTAAAAAAGGATGGAAATAGGCAACTTTACGATAGAGACAAGATATTAAATGGAATTTTAAAAGCTTGTGAAAAAAGGCCAGTGCCTTTAAACATTATAGAAGGTATAGTAGATGAAATTGAGAGAGATCTATACAATTCCTTGGAAAAGGAAATTACAAGCCAACAAATTGGACAAATGGTTATGGAAAGATTAAGAAAAGTAGATGAAGTATCCTATGTTAGATTTGCTTCAGTATACAGACAATTTAAGGATATTAATACCTTTATGGAAGAGCTGAATAAGCTATTAAATGAAAAATAATATGTAATTGGAGGATAATATGACGTTAGTAGAAAATAACAAGGGCAATCTCGTATATTATCAGTTTAAAGAATTTATTGATTTTGAGCATGTTTTTAGTCATCTTTTTTCATCTAGAATTGGCTGGGATATCGACAAGATTAGGATGAAAGAGCAGATTTGCAATATTATAGGTGTCCCTACAAAAAATATTATTAGTGTTAAGCAGGTTCATGGAACTAATATTATAATAATAGATTCTAATATTAAAGATTATGAAAGTATTTCTCAATCAGAGGCAGATGGTCTAATCACAAATTTACCAAATGTAGCTCTAATTACATATCATGCAGATTGTGTTCCTGTTTATTTTATAGATATATCTAAGAAGGTTATTGGTTTGGCTCATAGTGGGTGGAAAGGAACATTTAACAATATAACTGGTAAAATGATAAAAACAATGAGAGATCGCTACAATTCAAATAGTGAGGATATATTTATTGCAATTGGTCCATCAATAGGGCCTTGTTGTTATGAAGTAAAAGATGATTTGATCCAATTGTTTACAGAAAAATATGGTAATTTTGATTTCTTGTTTAGAGTTGATAACGATAAAGCATATTTAGATTTGTGGAAAACTATTTATCTTCAGATTTTAGAAGAAGGAATACCCAAGGAGAATATTATCTTATCTAATACTTGCACTAGCTGTAATATAGACAAATTTTATTCCTACAGAAGGGAAAAAGGAACAAATAATAGAATGGTAGCTGTTATTAGTTTAAGATAATCATTTTTAAGTATTATTTTAAATACGTTCTTAGAGTATTTGAAATTAAAGTTCAAGAGAAGCATGCACAAGCAAAATATTTTGCATAGTAGGGCAAAATATTTTGCTGTTTTATTGTAGGGTGTCGTTGTTTAATGATATAAATGGCTTAAGTTTGAGTAAATGAACATTATTAGAGTAACATTATGCCGGTGAATTTGGCACAAAATTTGCAATATAATTTATTTAGAGAATATTTTATGGAGGTGTTTTCATGAGAAAGGAAAATATCAAAGTCATAATTTGGGGATTAGGAGCTATGGGTAGAGGCATGGCAGAAACCCTTTTAAAGAAAAAAGGTGTAGAAATAGTAGGAGCTTGTGATGTAAATCCTAATATAATAAACAAAAGTATGTATGAAATATTAGGTGTTGATAAAGGAGAACGAAAGGATGTTATTATAAAGGATAAAGTGGAAGAGGTAATTACTGAAAAAGCTGCAGATGTTGTTCTAATAGCTACAGATTCATTTGTAAAAGGAGTATTTGATAAAATAATATTCTGTTTAAAGAAGGGAATAAATGTTATTACAACAGCAGAAGAGATGGCATATCCAAAAGCACAAGAACCAGAATTAGCAAAAGAGATCGACAGAGTAGCAAAAGAAAATGGAGTGACAGTTTTAGGAACAGGAATAAATCCAGGATTAATAATGGACTTATTAGTAATAACATTAACAGGAGCTTGTACAGATGTTGATCATATTAGAGCTGAAAGAGTTAATAACTTATCACCTTTTGGTCCTGCTGTAATGAATGAACAAGGGGTAGGATTAACTGTTGATGAATTTAACAAAAGAGTTGAAGATGGAACATTGGCAGGACATGTTGGTTTCCCAGAATCAATAAATATGATTGTTGATGCTTTAGGATGGAAATTGAGTAAAGAAATAGTACAAACTAAAGCACCAATAGTATCAAATGTTTACAGAAAAGCTCCCCATGCAGAAGTACAACCAGGGAATGTTGCAGGATGTAATATGTTAGGCTATGGGTATGTAGATGGAGATTTGAAGATAGAAATGGTTCACCCACAACAAGTAGAACCACAATTAGAAGGTGTGGAAACAGGAGATTATATCAATATTAAAGGTACTCCAGATATAAATATGCAGATAAAGCCAGAAGTACCTGGAGGAATTGGAACTATAGCAATGTGTGTGAATATGATTCCACATGTTATAAATGCTAGACCAGGATTAAAAACAATGATTGATTTACCAGTACCAAGGGCAATTATGGGTGATATGCGAGAATTAATAGAAGAATAAAAACTTATTTTCTATAAATGAAACAAATCTATAGTTTATAGAACTATTTGGAAAATAAGAAGAAGGGAAGATTGGACAATGGATGCTAAAAAAGGCGATTGGGTAAGAATTCACAACATTGTATTAGAAGCCGGGAAAAGGGCACCAAGCGTACCGGAAGATACTCAAAAGGTACCACTAGAAATGTGGGTTAAAGGATTTTTGTTAAACGAATCTGCTAATATTGGAGATAGAGTTCAAATTGAAACTTATATTGGCAGAAAGGTTGAAGGAACGCTAGTGGAGGTTAATCCATACTATAAACACAATTTTGGAAAAGAAGTACCAGAACTGCTTTATATAGGTAAACAGGTAAGAAGTTTAATTGATGAGGATGGTGAGTAAAATGGGTAAGGATATGAGCTATGAGGCAGTGATGGAACGTAATTTAGAAATAATGAGAAAAGCAATTGGAATCGATTATAACCAATTTGAATCTGGTAGTATTGCATTTGATTACGAAAAAATGATGAAAGAAACTGGCTACGACCTAGAAGAAATTCAAAGGATACAAAGTGAAACAGGAGTTGGGAATACTCCAATTTATGAATTACGCAACTTGACAAAACTTGCTAGAAAGTTTGCACCTAAAGGAAAAGGAGCAAGAATATTTATAAAAGACGAAGCTGCTAATCCTTCAGGAAGTTTTAAAGCTAGAAGAGCTGCTACTGCATGTTATCATGCAAAAAAATTAGGATATAAAGGTGTAATAGCTGCAACTAGTGGCAATTATGGTGCTGCTGTAGCATCACAAGCGGCTATGAGAGGACTAAAATGTATTGTTGTACAAGAATGTTATGATTCCAAAGGTATTGGTCAACCAGAAATAATTGAAAAAGCTAGAAAATGTGAGGCTTATGGGGCTGAGGTAGTACAGCTAACAGTTGGGCCAGAACTATTTTATACATTTTTAGTATTACTAGAAGAAACAGGCTTTTTCAACGCTTCCTTGTACACTCCCTTTGGGATAGCTGGTGTGGAAACTTTAGGATATGAGATAGCAATGCAGTTTAGGCAAAAAGTAGGTAGGGATCCAGATGTAGTGGTTGTGACAAATGCAGGTGGTGGAAATTTAACAGGAACAGCTAGAGGATTACTAAAAGCTGGTGCTACACAGACAAAAGTAGTAGGAGCAAGTGTTGACCTTTCTGGACTTCATATGGCTAGTGACATTCAATTTAACAGAAAATCTTTTACTACTGGTCACACAGGCTTTGGAATACCCTTTGCAACTTGGCCTGATAGATCAGATGTGCCAAGGTCTGCAGCTAGACCTTTAAGATATATGGATAGATATGTTACGGTTAATCAAGGTTCAGTATTTTATATGACAGAAGTGTTAGCTCAATTAGAGGGACTTGAAAGGGGACCTGCAGGCAATACATCATTAACAGCTGCCTTTAAATTAGCACAGGAACTAGATGAAGACCAAATTATTGTAGTTCAAGAAACTGAATATACAGGGGCAGGAAAGCATATAAATGCTCAATTGACTTTTGCTAAAGAAAATGGAATTGAAGTGTTAATAGGAGATCCAAAGGAAGAAGTACCAGGTAAAAATATAATTCTTCCAAAGGATCCAAGTTATATTTCAACTAATGAAATCGATTTGGACAAGATTAGAAGATCCTATATAAGAAATTGTATAATGCATTCTAAAGTAGATAAGGTATCAGAAGGCGATATACGTTTCTTGGCCGAAGATACTAAATCTGATGAGAAATTTGTAAAAAGAGTATTAGAGGAATTAGAAATTAAATATTAGGAGGGATAAAGATGAAAAGACAAGATGATTATCATGAGAGAAGGAAACATCTAGCGAATTTAAGTGAAGAAGAATTAGAACAGAGATTTTGGGAATTGGCAGAAAAAATTGTAGATCCATTAATCGATTTAGCATATAAAAATACTTCTCCTTCGATTGAAAGATCTGTTCTTTTAAGAATGGGATTTTCAAGCATTGAAGCAAAAGCTATAGTTGATGGAGCAATTGACAGAGGACTCCTTGGAAAAGGCGCTGGACATATAGTATATAGATTAGCTAAAGAAAAAAATATGGATATTAGAGAAGCTGGTGAAAAACTAGTTAATGGTGAAATGTGGGATGATGTTGTAGCATTATTTCGCGGAGGTGAAAGATAATGGAATTAAAGCCTAATGAGAAGTTAAATATTGAATATATCTTAAAGGATTTGGACAAGTATAGACCAAGAAGAAGAGGATGGACATGGAGAAAAGGTACAGGAGAAAAGAGAAAATATGGACAATTTGAATACTATGAAACATCAGAACCATTGAAGAATAGCCAACCTCTTCCAGCTGCAAAATATTTCGATAACATAGACCCTCAACCTGCACCAGTTATTACAACTGAAATTGCTTCAGGAAGGTTTGAAGATGATATTAGGCGTATGAGAATGGCTGCATGGCATGGTGCTGACCATATTATGGTTATAAGAACAGCAGGACAAAGCCACTTTGACGGTTTAATTGAAGGAACTCCACAAGGAGTTGGTGGAATACCTGTAACTAGAAAGCAAGTTAGAGCTCAAAGAAAAGCCTTAGATTTTATAGAGGATGAAGTGGGTCGTCCAATAAACTATCATTCCTATGTAAGCGGTGTAGCAGGACCTGAGATTGCTGTAATGTTT
>Ga0134092_1000607_pt1 | contig 35888 bp, 28 predicted proteins | sample 3_6taG_FD_94454 | JGI IMG/M metagenome (GOLD analysis project Ga0134092, IMG submission 94454) | Switchgrass degrading microbial communities from high solid loading bioreactors in New Hampshire, USA - 3_6_20_6_A3 metaG | ecosystem: Engineered > Bioreactor > Semi-continuous > Anaerobic >... | reverse complement strand
CCGTTGACCGTGTTAAGTTTTCTGAACTTGTAACAAATACCCTTTTGGAAAATGACAATGTTGAAGTTATTAATCGTGAAATAGACAGCATTCCGCTGGATGAAACCGTAATTGTGGCAACAGGGCCGCTTACATCCGAAGTATTGTCAAAGAACCTTAAGGATCTTCTGGGAGAAGAATATCTTTACTTTTATGATGCTGCTGCGCCAATAGTAACATATGAGTCAATAAATATGAATAAAGCTTTCAGAGCGGCCAGGTACGGTAGAGGGGAAGACGATTATATAAACTGTCCCATGGATAAAGAGCAGTATGAGTTGTTTTATAATGAATTGGTGAAAGCGGAAACTGCACCAATTAAAGAATTTGAAAAGGAAATACTGTTTGAAGGGTGTATGCCGATAGAGAGTATGGCAGCAAGAGGAAAAGATACTCTCCGGTTCGGCCCGTTGAAACCGGTAGGTCTGATAGATCCCAATACTCAAAAAGAACCCTATGCGGTTGTTCAGCTAAGGCAGGATAACAGCGAAGGTACCCTTTTTAATATGGTCGGATTTCAAACACACCTTAAATGGCCTGAGCAAAAAAGAGTGTTCAGATTAATACCCGGGCTGGAGAATGCTGAATTTGTACGTTATGGGGTTATGCACAGAAACACTTTCATTAATTCGCCGAAATTGCTTGATAATACTTATAGATTGAAAAAAAACCCCAATATATATTTTGCAGGACAGATTACAGGTGTTGAGGGATATATAGAATCCGCATCTTCCGGATTGGTTGCCGGAATAAATGCTGCCATGCAGGTAAGCAATAAAGAAAGGATTGTTTTTCCTTCTGTTACTGCAACAGGTGCTTTGAGTTCATATATCTCCAACCAGTCAGTCAGCGCATTTCAGCCAATGAATATAAATTTCGGCATTATAGATAAGCTTGATGTGAAGATAAGAGATAAGTCCAAAAAGAATCTTGAGATAGCAAAAAGAGCCCTTGCTGTTATGGAAAATATTGCACATGAGATGGAATAAAATATAATGGATTATTCATCACGAATATACGGAGGACGGATTATTTGATCGGTATTTTATTATGTTAATAACACTAACAGTTTTTTCTTATTAAATATTGTAATCAACATTCACGAATGCTATAATTTTCATATGATATAATCTAATATAGTAAAAATTCTGGGAGGTTTTTTCTTATGAAAAAAATTATGTCAACTATTGTGATTGCTGCAACGTTAATTACGCAGAGTTTTTCCGGTGCTGTTCTTGCTGACTCAAGTCCCGCAGCGGATTTAAGTACGGACCAGCTTTTAATTATGTCTAATTCAACAACGGCCCAACCGTCGTCAGATATAGCTGATATTATAAAGAATGTTCAAGAAATATTAAGCACGGGAAATATTGAAGACCCAAGTACATTAATAACTTATTTCAATGAATTTAAAGGGAAAATATCTGCTTCTGATGAAGATACTACTGCAGCTAATATTTCCGCTACCGTTAATGCAATACATACATTTAAAACAGCTTTAGCATTAATAAAAGACAATAAAATAAAAAATCAGGTAATACAAGCTGTTTTGGACATCGAAGGAGCTGTAATAAATGCTACATATTCATTAAAGAGCCAGTCAAATCTGCTGATAGCAGCAAACAGTGCTGTAATAATAGTAGAGGATATGTGTGACATTATCAAAATAGTAGGTGATGAGCTTACTTTGAATAATACGGTAGCTATCGTAAATAATTCTCTCGATATTTTCGATCAGTGCATAGCAAAGATTACTGATGAAGAGGCAGTAGTACAAGCAGTTAATGCAACTGATGATGTAATGGAAAAAGCTTCTAGCTTTTTACGTTCACTAAATACAAACAACCAGAGAAAATTTGTAGGTGAATCAGCTGCAAAAGTTCTTGCTACTGAAGCGAATATTTTGAAAAACATAAAGTCAAATGATAATGCAGTTGCTTTGACTGAGGTTATTCCTACTATAATAAATTTAACTAATCAGATGATTGGAAACAGTAAGAATGCGGAAGTAGCTCAAATGGCAGCTCAAAATATGGCAAAATACTTAAATGCTATGGGAAGCGTTATAGATGCAATGAATTCCTCAGATGATAAAACAAAGTTTATAGAAGGTATAAAAACAGAAATTGATGGATTTTTGAAAAACAGTTTGCTTGAAAATTCAGAGAAGACTGCAATTCAAAAAGCAGTTACTGCAATATCCGAAAAAGCGAAAACAAAAATAGTTATAGTGCTTTATGTAAACAATCCTAAAATGACAATTAACGGCGCAGAGAAAGAAATCGACCCAGGACGCGGAACTAAACCTACCATTGTAAACGACAGGACATTGGTGCCAATCGCAAGCATAATAGAAGCTATGGGAGGAACCGTTAGCTGGGATGGAACAGAACGCAGGGTTGATATTACATTAGGAAGTACAAATATAAAGCTTTGGATTAATAAGCTGCAAGCTCAGGTAAACGGGCAAAATAAAACTCTGGACGTGGCTCCGGTTATTATAAATGACAGAACAATGCTCCCTCTGCGTTTCATAACTGAAAATTTAGGTGCAGAAGTAGGATGGGATGGAACAGAAAAGAAGATAACCATAACATATGAAAAATAATGGGATAAATTAATAACATCTGTTAAAGTGAGTAAACCGCAAGTATTGGTTTACTCACTTTTTTATATGTATTTTTGTGTTAATTTAACTTGTTGTGCTAGTAGGTTTGTTCCAGAAAATTGAGTTATGATTCCAAGACCTTGTGAGCTCAGCTGCTACTAATTTAAACTCGCAAAATAATTTCGAATTTATATATGTGCTTCGTAACAGAATATGTTTATGGCAGCGGGGCACTACAATTAATGAAGTGCATTTTAACATATATGAAAATCCGGATATTATTTATGTTAAAAAGCATCATGTAATTATTCTGCTCAAACAGTTAATTTGCTTAACTTAGGCTCGGCTTAACAGGTGATATGAGCCTCTCCACAAGGTTCTTTCCATAAAACAACTGGCACAATAGATTAATTTATGTAGTATTAATTATTTAAGCTATAAATACAGAAACTATAAATATATAAAATTTACAATAAAAGATAAGGCATACATATATCACTCCTGAATCAGCAATATATATAATAATTCTTCACAATATTACAAAATTATGCAAATAGATTGAAAAATTTAGAATTTAGTGATATAATTTCTTTTGCTATACTTAATATCATGTTTAAATTGAAGTTATTGTTAAGGGGGATTTGATAAATGAAAAAGTTATTAGTGACCATTCTAATTGCAACTATGCTGGTCACTCAGATCTTTGCGGTACAAGTTTCGGCTGACATTTCAGATATAAGGGATTTGGCATTGCAATTCAATGCCTTAAATGACCAAGAAAAAGGTATTATTCTAAAGGGAATATGGGATTGTGTATTACCTGCAGTCCAAGATGGAAGCATATCTGCTACACCACAGGATATTCAGAATATTTACGATAGATTGAAAGCAAGTGTTGGTCCATATTGGGATAATGTCGTAGATGAAGCTGCGAATGTTCCAGGCAAAATTTCGGCAGCTTCAGTTAAGCTTCTAATAAGTAAAATCATTGCAAATAAAGGTTTAATAATGCCTTTATATAATCAATTTGCAGTTCTTGCAAACAGCAGTGAAATAAAGCAGATACTGGGGCTAAGCTCAACAGCTACAAGTGGAGATGTCTATGCGGCAATATATTCAAAACGACTGCCTATTTTAAAATATACGAATAATGCTTTTGCACCGGCTGATAATCTGGGAACAAATCTGGTAAACTCCCTGAACACAACCGGTACATTTACTCCTGCGTTAAAAGAAGCTGCTGCAATGGTGATAGATGCGCAGATGATATTAGTTGCAGAGAGACTAAATGCAAACATACCGGTATACAATATTGACCCTCAGGAAATATTAAGCTTGCTTGATATGTTTGGATTGCTTCAAACCGGTGCATCGACGCCTGTTCCTGCATATACTGCGGCAGCAGCTGCAGCAGCAACTGTAGTTACTGCAGGAACTGACAATAGCATAACATTAACAGTAAAAGATTCTAATGGGAATATTGATACAAGTTTCAATGGATTAAAGAAGGTTACTGTTTCAGGTATAGAGAAGGCTCCTGATAACAGTTATGGCAGCTTTAACGGAAATAGTCTGACATCTTCCAGTAAAGAAGAGGATGTTAATTTTACAGGCGGTACAGCTACCGTAAGTCTTATACTTAACAAGGCTACTGATCAAAGAATCAGTTTTAGCATATCCGGAGTAGCTACCCCCGCTACTAATACATTGAATATAAAAGTAAATCCCGGCAAAGCTGTATCAATGGTGATTGAGCAACAGCCGTTACAGCCTTCCGTATATGGAGGAGTACTGCTGCAGCAGCCGAGAGTTGCTTTAATCGATAGATTTGGCAATGTCTGTACGAATGATAATACTACTAAAGTAACAGCAATGAAATATGATTCAGGTTTATGGGTGCTTAATGGAACTACAGAAGTAACGGTTACAAATGGAATTGCAATTTTTACTGACTTAAAGGCAGCAGCTATGAGTGAGAATGTAACAGCACAAATATCATTCAGTTCAGCAGGTATTGGAAGCGTAATAAGCGATGAGATGAAGCTGCCCAGTCCGAGCGGCGGCTCCGGAGGAATTATTCCTCCAACTCCGGGTACGGATGTACCGGGGACTACAGAGCCCGGTGAAACCGGCGAGCAGGATAATGATAAATTAAATAATGTTTTGGATGAAATCAAAGATGTGATCAGCGGTGGTACAATCAGCAACACAGAAGCTGTTACAAAAGGATTGGATGCTTTAAAGCAAAATATTGCGGCAAATAACGAAAAAACAACTGCTGAAAATATCAAAGCATCAACTGATATTATCCTGTCTGTAACTGAAGCAATGACTAAAGTAACTGATGCTCAGGAAAAGAGCAAACTTATAAACAGTATATTGCAAACTACTGAGGCGATTATTGCTGCATCAACTACTGTAAAGGACCAGGAAAATATAACTACTGCCATAGAAAATGTAACATCATTGCTGAACAATTTATCTAATATAGTAAAAATAGCAGGTGACAGTTCAACAGTAAGCAGTCTGGTTGTAACTGTCAATAAAGCTCTTGATGCAATAGACCAGAATATTGGAAAAATTTCAGGTGAAGAAGCATCAGCAAAAGCGATTGACTCTGCGGCAAATTTGATGGACAGCGCAGCTAAGTTACTGCAGAGTCTGAGCGACAACAGCCAGAAAAAATACTTAGGTGAAGCTGCAGCAAAGATCGTTGACTCGGTAAGCAAGGCTGTGGGCAATATCAAGTCACCTGAACAGGCGGCTTCAACAGCAAAGCTTATAACTTCACTTATTGAAAATACTAATAAGATGGTAGGCAACACAAATGCGGAAGTAGCAAAGGCAGCGGCAGCTTCTACTGCTAATCTCATAAAGAGTACGGAAAAGATTGTTGAAGCTATGAGCTCTGACGAAACTCTTTCGGATTTAACAAAGGATATTATCAGTACAACGGTTTCATTTGCAGCCAACGGTTACGTTGATGAGGCTGACAGGGCAAAAATGAAAGAAGCAGCAGCCACTGTAGCTGAAAAAACTATAAATAAGCTTACAACCAGGAAGGTAGATGTATCAGTAGATAACGGGACAGCAAATGCAGAAATAGATGAAGATGAGGCAGAACTGCTTGTTAAGAAAGCTGAACTGATCGCGCAGACTGCAGATGCTGTCAAGGACAATGCAGAAGGCCTGGGCTTAAATATTGAGAAAAAGCTGGTTCTTGATGTAGAGGCTGATTCAGAGGTTGACAGCGTTAAATCTTCAATACCGGGTAAAATCTTTAATGCAGCCATAAGCAACGGCCTCACTAGTGTTGAGATAGCTTCTGATGTAGCTACACTTAAGATGGAGCCGGATTTTGCGTCAGAAGTAAAAGATGCTTCGGCAGTATCGATAGAAACTAAAAAGGTTAAATTAACACCGGAACAGGAAGCGAGCCTGAGCGAAGAACAAAGAAAGATATATACATCCAGCAGTGTTGTTTATGATTTTACTGCGGAATTAACTGATAAAAACGGTAACAAAAGTACTTTATCTAAATTTGACAAAGAAATAAGCGTCAGCATACCTTATGAGCTTAAGGCTGGTGAAGATCCTGAATGCATTACTGTTCTTTATCTTACTGATGACGGAAAAGTAATTAACATGCAGGGTAGGTATAATAAAGAAACAGGGTGCGTTGAATTTACAACGAACCACTTCAGTAAATATATAATTAAGAACCTGGTACCTTCGTTTACTGATATGAAGGGGCATTGGTCCGAACAATATGTAAATGTGCTATATTCAAAAGGTATAGTAAACGGAAAAGATTCCGTATATACTTATAAACCTGAAGATAATGTAACAAGAGCAGAGTTTGCCAAACTTCTGACCACTGCTTTGGGGATATATGATGAGAATGCCGTATCTCCGTTCTCAGATGTGGAGAAAGATAAATGGTACAGTTCATATATAGCTTCGGCGTATAAATATGGACTGATTTCAGGTTATCCAAATGGCAATTTTGGTCCAAATGACTTAATAACAAGGGAAGATATGGCTGTAATGCTTACGAACGCTTTGACAAAAGTATTGAAATATGAAGACGATGACTTTACCGCTGAAGTTAAGTTCAGCGATAAGAGCAATATATCAGGATATGCCCTCAATGCGGTCGGAATGGCGGTTGAATATGGTCTGATAAGCGGCAAGCCCGGCAATATATTTGATCCGAAAGGATATACAAAACGCAGTGAAGCGGCAGCTGTTATCAAATTATTATACGACTTAAAAAATAAATAATACAATATGTTAAATACATAAATAGCATGGTATTAATAATAGTTTAGGGAGGCTCAGGATATATCCGGAGCCCCCATTTGTGTTATTAATTTATTTTATATAATAATTTGTTGTGTTATTTGAATATAAAGTTTTTTGACAATATAAACTAACACAATTTGTTAACTATTTGGAAACATATATTAACAGTTGATAATATATCTGTTTGAATTTACAATCTACAGAAAGCTCAAGCAAGATGTCACAATAATATCAAAACAGCTAATAAAAGATAATTGCAGTTGTGTTTTGTCGTATTGAACAGAAACATGCAACGGAGTACAATATAATTAACGACAATAATATGAGGAATTGCAAATATGATAAAACGGGTTATAAAATTTATCTTTATAGCAATATTAATATCTTTTTGTCTGCATATGACATCTAAGATAATCATTGTATATAATGCAATACAAGACAGTATTGCATCGGCAAGAGGATATGATATTAATACCGGGACAAGCTCTGCAAACAAAAACTCTGTTAATTCATCCGAATATAAAGATTACTCAGCATCATCTAACAACTCAAGCATGAAGCAGAACAGCAATGATATTAAAAATGGCACAGCTATTAATTCGGGCAATAAATTATCATCTGATATGAACAAGAATAATGATGCTTATGGTAAAAACAATGATGATGAATACGGACATAGTCAGGATAAATCTGCTTTAGATGTTGCAACTTCTATTGTTCAAATCCCTATAGATATAAACGAAGCGGAATCAAAAGCTAAAAGCATAGCAGGAGGAGATGTTGACCTCAGAGACTTTTTCACAGTCGGATTTATTGTTTTAAGTAAATTAAATGCTGATGAGATTAAATATTTGTTTAGCTCTGCTAAAGAAGATTATTTTCTAAATACACCGGTGGAGGAAATAGAAAAAACCCGTGAAATATTATTTTCAAAGTTGTCTGAAGAAGATCTGGAAACATTAAGAGCGCTTGGGAAAAAATATGGATATTCTATGAGACTGCTGGAGAGAGAATTGGATGTGGCCAAAGCAAAAGAGGAAGTAATGAAAAGTTATGGAAGACAATGATTTCACTTGATTTGTAAGGAGCTAATGGAAATGAGGATAAACAAACAAAAAATAATTCTGGCAATTTTTGATGTGCTGTTAATTAATATTTCACTATTTGGCGCGTTGTTTATCAGATTTGACGGAAATATTCCAGAGCAATATTTTGATAACCTTTTATGGTCTTTTGCTGCTTATACGGTAGCAGACATGCTTATATTTTATTTGGCCGGATTATATAAAAGCATATGGAAATATGCAAGTATCGAAGAACTGATACAGATAGCTCTTGCAACTTTTTTAGCTACTCTGATTTCAATTCTTATTAGTCTTGTGGCTGGTAAAAAGATGCCGTTATCTGTATTTATCATATCATACTTATTGCTGTTTATCCTGTGCTGTGCATTCAGATTCAGTTACAGAATAATGAAAAAGCTGAAATACGATATTCGTGGAAATAATAATGCTGTCAGGAGGCTAATGATAGTTGGAGCAGGGCAGGCAGGATCGATGCTGATAAAGGAGCTTAAAAAAAGCCATCAGAATACATATAAGCCAGTAGTAGCCATAGACGATGATCCGGCAAAAATAAATTCAAGCTTAAACGGCGTACCGATAAAGGGCAATCGGGACAAAATATGCGAGCTGGCAGAAAGATATGAAATAGATGAGATCGTAATAGCTATTCCTTCAGCCAGCAGAAAACAGCTTGCTGAGATAATTAGAATTTGCAAGAAGACAGGATGTAAGCTTAAGACCCTTCCCGGTGTATATGAGATAATTGACGGCAAAGTAAGTGTTAAAGATATACGTGATGTCAATTTTGAGGATTTGCTCGGAAGAGATGAAATAAAATTAGATACATCAAGCATTGCCAAATATATTGAAAATGAAGTGATTCTTGTAACGGGAGGGGGAGGTTCAATAGGTTCGGAGCTATGCAGGCAGATAGCTAAATATAATCCGAATAAACTGATTATTTTTGATATTTATGAAAACAGCGCATTTGAACTGCAAAATGAATTAAAACATCTTCACAGAGACAAGCTTGATCTGGAAGTACTTATAGGTTCCATACAGGATGAAGATCGAATGAATTATATATTTGAAAAATACAGACCCGGAGTTGTATTCCACGCTGCCGCGCATAAGCATGTGCCTCTTATGGAGGACAGCCCAAAAGAAGCCTTTAAAAACAATGCCATAGGAACACTTAATACTGCTAAATGTGCTGATAAATACGGAACTAAAAGATTTGTCCTCATTTCTACAGATAAAGCTGTTAACCCAACCAACATAATGGGTGCAACAAAAAGGCTGGCAGAAATGGTTATTCAGTCTTTGAATAAGATAAGTAAAACGGAATTTGTCGCAGTAAGGTTCGGAAATGTATTAGGAAGTAACGGCAGTGTTGTACCTGTTTTTAAAAAACAGATAGCTGCAGGGGGGCCTGTAACTGTCACACATCCAGAAGTTACAAGGTTTTTTATGACAATACCTGAAGCAGTTAGTCTGGTTATCCAGGCGGGAGCAATGGCTAAAGGCGGTGAAATATTCATATTAGACATGGGTGAGCCGGTAAAAATAGCTGACCTTGCAAGGGATATGATAAGGTTGTCAGGTTTTGAACCGGATGAAGATATCAAAATTGTATACACAGGACTTAGGCCAGGGGAAAAATTACATGAGGAACTTCTGATGGATGAAGAAGGAATAACGGCTACTGAGCATGGAAGTATATTTGTCGGTCGTCCTTTGGAATTGACATTTGAAGAGGTAATGATGATGGTTAAAAAACTTGAAAACAGCGAATGTGAGCCGACGGAGTTTAAAAAAGCAATGGCAGAAGTTCTTGATACATATAGCTTTAGTAGTGAATATGATAAAGAAAATATGCTGAAAAATGCATAAAATTTATAATTATATTTATGTGTAATAAATAAAATTAACATGATATATCAATATTAATGTATATAAAATTAGTATTTTTTATTAATCTGTAAAAAAGTGTTGAAAAATTGTAAAAATGAGGCTATAATATCAGTGTCAGTATTTGTTATATAAAATATTGCTGAATTTTACGAAAGAAGCATCCTGCAGACATTTATGGTGTTTCGGCCCATAAATAGAAGAGGAGATAATAGAGTCTACCTTTGCTGGTTAAGTACAAAACCAGAAAAATTATGATGTAGCAGATATGTAAGCAAATAAAACACAATATACAAAGCAAAATGTGTTGATTACAAAAACTAAATAACTTATTAATTATCATGCAATTGGAATCCAAATGAAATAATAAAAAATCCTAAACACAAAAACATACAAAAGATATGATTTATGATGAATTTACTTCAGTTTAGTTAGATGGGGGAAATACTAATGTGCATGTATAATTATTTCAAACGCATACTTGATATTGTCCTGTCATCAATAGCGTTAGTTTTCTTATTTCCATTTCTGGTTTTAGTAGCAGTTATTGTTAAAGCTGAATCAGAAGGACCTGTTCTTTTCAAGCAAAAACGTGTCGGCAAAAATAAAAAGGAATTCTATATTTACAAATTCAGAACAATGAAAACGACGGCTCCGTCTGATATTCCTACTCATAAACTTATAAAAGCAGAGAATTATATTACCAAAGTGGGTAAGGTTTTGAGAAAATCCAGTTTGGATGAATTGCCTCAGCTCATAAATATAATCAAGGGTGAAATGAGCATCGTAGGCCCGCGCCCTGCATTATGGAATCAGTTTGATCTCGTAGAGGAAAGGGACAAGTACGGCGCTAACGATATTCTACCGGGATTAACCGGATGGGCTCAGGTAAACGGCAGAGATGAGCTGCCGACAGAAATAAAGGCAAGGCTTGACGGAGAATATGCAGCAAATATAAGTTTATTGATGGATATAAAAGTAATATTAATGACAGTGTTTAATGTGTTTACTGCTAAAGGTATTGTTGAAGGTAATGCTAATAATCATAATGTTAATGAAATAGAAGTGGAAGCACATCAGCATGCTGCTATTTAATACTAAAGGTAATAGAGAAATTATATTAGTATTTTGGAATCATTTACTTAAAATAAGTAAATGATTTTAAATTTAAATATCTAAGTGGTATATACTTATTTGTACTTGAATTTGTCATTCTTGAAATATGTGAAATTGTTATTTAAGCTATAACATTTAATACGCTCATGAAGGGACTTATTTGAAATGAAAAGTATACTAATTACAGGTGCTAATAGTTATATTGGGACAAGCTTTGAAAGGTGGCTTGCTAAAGAACCGGAAAAGTATACTGTAGATACTGTTGACATGATAGGTGATTCGTGGAAACAAAAAGATTTCTCCGGATATGATGTGGTATTTCATGTTGCAGGAATTGCGCATGTATCAACAGATTCAAAAATGGAGGATTTATATTATAAAGTGAATCGTGATCTTGCTATAGAGACTGCTATAAAGGCCAAGAATGAAGGTATTAAGCAGTTTATTTTTATGAGCAGTATCATTGTTTATGGTGAGGGCAGCATAGGCAGGACAGTCATTGATAAAGATACTGTGCCAATACCAAGCAACTTTTACGGAAAAAGTAAGCTACAAGCAGAGGAAGGCATACAGAAGCTTGAATGTAATAATTTTAAAGTAGTAATTCTCAGACCGCCAATGATATATGGTAAAGGCTGTAAGGGGAATTATCTTAAACTTGCTAAAGTGGCACTAAAGTTACCGGTTTTTCCTGATCTTGATAACCAACGAAGTATGCTTCATATAGATAATCTTTGTGAGTTTATTAAACTTATGATTGATAATGAAGAAAGTGGGTTGTTTTTTCCGCAGAATGAAGAATATGTCAAAACAAGTGAGATGGTAAAACTAATAGCTGATACACATGGGAAGAATATCAAGTTGACTAAAATATTAAATCCTTTAATAGTATTATTGATGAAATTTAATGTGAGATTATTGAATAAAATTTTTGGTGATTTAGTATATGATAAAAGCATTTCAAAATATAAAGTAAATTATAATCTTTATAACCTGAAAGATTCAATTTTGGCAACGGAAAGAGTGTAGATGAATGATAGATAAAAAATATAGTGTACTTATGTCCGTTTATTATAAAGAAAATCCTGAATTTTTAGAAACAAGCATAGAAAGTATGCTTAATCAGACATTAAAACCTGATGAGATAGTTATAGTAAAAGACGGTAAGTTAACAAAAGAATTGGATGAAGTAATTGAATACTATACATCGAAATATCAGAACCTTTTTACCATAGTTGCATTAAGAGAAAATATAGGTTTGGGATTAGCGTTAAATGAAGGGTTGAAGGCATGCAGAAATGAATTGGTAGCCAGAATGGATTCAGATGATATATCAGTTGAAAATCGTTGCGAATTACAAGTTGAAGAGTTTATAAAAAATGAAAACCTGTGCATTGTCGGAACAATGATTTACGAATTTTATGATGATCCTGATAATATTGTATCTGCCAGAATTGTTCCCAAAAAACATGAGGATATTTTAAAGTTCTCAAGGCGAAGAAGCCCGTTTAACCATCCAACTGTAATGTATAAAAAGTCGGAGGTATTAAGGTGCGGAGGATATCGTGATATAAAAAGAAAAGAAGATATAGATTTGTTTGGAAGAATGTTAAACCAAGGATGTTTATCGATGAATATTGATAAACCACTATTGCTGTTCAGGTCAAACGAAGATAATTTTAAGAGAAGGAAAAGCTGGGAAAATTGTAGGAGTTATATTGCTGTTATATATGATTTTTGGAAAAAAGGGTATTCCAGTACAATAGATTTGGTTTATGTTATTGTAGGTCAATTAATTATGTTTATTTCACCGGTATGGTTATTAAAGAGAATTTCTGATACTTTACTAAGAAAAAAGTATGCAGGAGATCATTTACGTTATTAAATAATCATTTATTTATTGATATATAGGTTAGAAAGATTATTTAATATAGAATTAATAGTAGAAAAATATGTGAGGAATGATATGAAACCACGAGTATTAATAGTAGGAACTGTACCATATAATAAAAGATCAACTTCAAGAGCTTTTGAATCATACTTTTGCAATTGGGAGAAGGAGAATCTTGCTCAGATTTTTTCAAACACAAAAAAACCAGCTAAAGGTCACTGCGAAACATTATATCAAATAACTGATCAGAGGCTAATAAAAAATAGATTTAACCATTCATTAGATACAGGTATAATATTTTATGATAAAGATTTACCTGATGAGTGGACTGATAATTCATTGGAAGTCAATAGTAAATTATTTGATATATTGTACAAAATAGGTAGCAAGAAAACTCCACTTATCTATTTATGTAGAAAATTAATTTGGAAGAAAAAGTATTGGTGTACTGATAAACTTAATAAATGGTTAGATGAATTTAAACCACAATGCGTTTTTTTGAGTTTTTCAGATGATTTTTTTATTCAAGAGATTGCTTTATATGTAGCAGAAAGATACAATATTCCAATTGTTTCATCTATCGGAGATGATTATTATTTTGATTTTAGATTTTCACTATCCCCGCTTTATTATTTATATAAATATCAATATCGTAAATTAATACAAAAAATTTTTCATTTAAAAGGAAGTGCTATATATATAGGGGATAAGATAAGAAATAAGTATAACTCATATTTTGGACTAAAAGGAAAAACGGTTTACCTTACATCGTCTATTAAACGTAGAGAATTCAAAGCAATTAACAAAGAATGCCCTAAAATTACCTACTGTGGGAATATTCGTTTAGGTAGGAATACTTCTTTGAATGACATTGGATATGCTTTGGGGAAAATTAATCCTAATTATATCTTAGACATATATTCGAATGAAACTGACAGTAAATACTTTAAAATATTTAAGAAGAATAAAAATATACGTTTTCATGGTTCAATTCCATATTCAGAAGTTCAAAAAGAAATTGTTACTAGCGATATAGTCGTACTTGTTGAAGGTTTCAAAAAAAGTGAAGTTAGAATAACAAGGTATTCATTATCTACTAAGGCTGCAGATTTGCTAGCTTCTGGTAGTAATATTTTAGTTTATGGTTCATCTGAATGTGGAGTTATCGAATATATGCAAAGTACAAATAGTGCCGCGGTATGTGTTAAAAAAGAAGATTTAGTTCGTTGTATTACGGATTTAATTGAAAACGTTGATACTCAAAGAAAATATTATAACAATGCTATACATATAACGCAACAGCATCATAATATGGATAAAAGTTCAATGATTTTTGAAAGTATTGTAAATACTGTTATTCATGGATGTGATTTAAATGCTTAAAGATAAACTTACTTTAGTTATTCATTCATGCGACAAATTCTCAGATTTGTGGGATACTCATATAAAACTTTTAAATCAAAATTGGGGAGATAGAAATATAGATACATTTTTGGTTACAGATAAAGAAACGACTATAAGATATAACGGAATAACAGTGCTTTCTACTGGAGCTGGAAAAGAACTACCTCAACGCATGGCTGCTGTTCTTCCTTTAATCCATACAGAATTTATTCTAATTACACTTGATGACTATTTTCTCACAAAAAAGGTTTCAACAAAAAAAATTGCCACTTTAGTTTCTGTGATGGAAAAAGAACACCTTGATTATGTCCGTATTTTTCCAATACCTAAAGCAAATTGGAAGATTAAGGGATATAAATCACTTTATAAGATTAATTTGGATAGAAACTATCAGGTAAATTTGTACCCTGGATTGTGGCGCAAATCATTTGTTGAAAAAACTGTACATCAATCTACGAATATATGGCAATATGAAGTGTCTCTAACAGAGATAGCACGAAATTTAAATGCATCGTGTGCTATGACAAAAGGCAAAGAATTTAAAATTTTAGACGCTGTGCGCAAGGGAAAATTTTTGCATAAGGCAAATAGATATTTAAAAAAAAATCGGCTTTATAGTGGGAATAGAGAAGTTATTACTTGGAAACAGGAGTTAAAGTTAAACTTTATGTTTTATGTTAAGGAAATTATACCACACAAACTTCTTAAATATATTAAAAGAAAGTTAATCAAGCGAGGTTATACATTCTATAGTCCAATTGATTAGGATCATTTTGGTCCTATTATAAAGGAGTGGGATAAAATGAATGTAGTAAATGAACGTAATATCACTATAGATGCTGCTCGTGGAATTGCAATTTTGATGGTAATACTTGGTCACATTATTACAATTAATACAATTAATTATGAAAATACAATTTTGTTTAAAATAATTTGGACGATACAAATGCCATTATTTATGATTATTAGTGGTTATGTTACTGCATATTCACAGAGTATTTATACATTTAAACAACTTCTCAAGTATTTACAAAAAAAACATTTTCATATCTACTACCTTGGTTTATTTGGACAGTGTTAATAAGAGGTTTCTTTATAAGTTTGTCTTTTTCATTTAAAAATATTTTTGATTACTTGCTGTATATTATTTGGCATATGGATTCAGGGTATTGGTTCTTAGTTAGCATATGGTCCATTTGTATGGTACATGGAATCGAGAATTATTTAGGAACAAAATTTACCGATAAAGAAATTTTTATGAATATTGTGTTTTCTGGAATATTATATATTATTTTGCTATTACTAGCTCTAATTATTGGATTATCTTTTTTAGGTTTAAAGTATACACTATATTATTTCCCATTTTATTACTTAGGGTATATATATCATAAAAGTCTTAAGAAGTACTTGAACTCAAAGTTAGTTAAAAGAATTCTGGTTTCAGTAGCTGCTTTAATATTTGTTTTAATTACATTAAATTTTAATGCGTTTACAGCAGAGGATAACTTAATAAATATTGGGCTTAGGATTTTATCTTCAGTTACCGGTTGTATTATAACATTTGCTCTTATCTCAATTATTATTCTACAATTTGAACATCAAAAAATAATTTTTATTTTATCCTCAATAGGTAGAAAAACATTAGGTATGTATTTATTGCATTCATTATTCTATTCTGTAGTAATAACACCAATAGGAACTAGCTTTTATACTATTGAAGGTATTGGATATGTTGCAATAAATTTTATTATAGCAACGGTAGCTTCATATGGAATTACTTGTCTTTTAGAATGTAATAGATATTCTTCATTATTATTTCTAGGTAAGAGAAATCATCTTTGCAGATAAAGTACTTAAAGGAGACATAATAGTGATGGGTAAATTATGTATTATTGCCTATAGTCCTAAATCAATAGCTCCATATTTAAATAAATATATTGAATTATTAGATAGTTGGAATATTAAATATGATTACATAACAAGAGAGTTACGTGATAATATCATTGATAAATATAATAAAGAAAACAATATAGTAATTTATTATGATACTGAAAATAGTATTGTAGGAAAATTGATGCGGGTATTAAAATGGAGGCGAGAAGTTTTACAAATTCTTAAAAATGAGCAATATGATAAATTAATAATACTTACAGGTTATCCAGCTATAATATTATGTGACTACTTAAGAAAAGAATATAAGTATCAATATATACTAGATATTCGAGATTATATACCAATTTTTAAATGCAAATTATTTATGAAAGTGCTAAAAAATGTTATATATGGCTCATACCTAACAGTTATATCATCAAAGGGATTTTTAAAATGGCTTCCAACCAAAGAGAAAGTTATGCCAACACATAATTTACCAAGTAATCCTGTAGAAATACATGTAAAAAAATCGTTTGTATCAAAAGATAAAATAAGAATTGGGTATTTAGGAGTTGTTAATTATTATCATCAAAATATCAAACTTATCGAAGCTCTAAAAAATGAATCTAGATATTCACTTTTATATGGTGGAATTTTCCCTAAAGAGAATAACATCAAATCTTATTGTGAGCAGAGAGGTATTAATTCAGTTGAGTTTATAGGAAAGTTTTCGAATGATGAAAAAGTAAAAATCTATCAAGATATTGATATTATAAATGCTGTATATGGTAATGATAGCTTAATCGTGACAACAGCATTGCCAAATAAGTTATATGATGCTATTTTATATAAGAAACCTATAATGGTAAGTAAAGGCACTTATCTTTCTGAGGTAGTTGAAGAGTATCATATAGGTTTTTCTATTGATTTAGATAATGACAATGTTGTAGATAAATTAGATAAATTTGTGAAGGATTTTGATGAGAGCGAATTTTATAGCAATTGTAGGCGACTATTAGAGCTATGTTTAAAAGAAGAGTCAATAATCATTGAGAAGATTCGTTCTTTTGTAAGGGAGTAAACTAACCATGGTTAACTTAAAGAAGATATTATCAGTTACAGGTTATATTACAGTCTATATACTAATGGCCATGTACCAGAATCCCAAGCGTATATCAGGACAAGTGTATATCATTATCATTGTTGCTATTGGTATAGTATTATATTTAATGAATTATAACAGGTTGAACCATATTGTTAAAATTGCAATGGCGTTAACTTATTTAATGATTTTTAGTTCAATTATTAACTTTGATAAGTCTGTGAATTTTTATGTAATGATTTGTTATATAATTATGTGGTCTTTAGCAATGAACATTACTCATGCATACAATTATCAGGTTGATAATAAGAGGTATTTTGTAAAAGTATCAATTATATATTGTTTAGTTAGTATTTATTTATATACATTATATCTTTACAGTGATTATTCTAATATATATAAATCTTATACTATAACTTCTGTTTATTATTTAGTAACCTGTTTACCAATTGTACTATGTATAGAATCTAAACTATTGAAATCAACACTTGTTTCACTAATAGTTATAGGAGTAATTATTTCATTTAAACGAAGTGCTTTAGTCACATTATGCGTAGTAGTAATTGCATTTCTTCTTAAAAAGAAAGATTTAAAGAAATGGTTTAAGTATGTAATGATTGTTCTTTTAGTAGTGATAAGTGTGTTATTGTTTATCAAACAAGATTTGGAGTTTTTATATAATATCCGAGATATATGGCACTATCGATTCTTTTACAACAGTAATATGATTACAGATGTTAGGCAAGATGTTTATTTAGAAGTACTTAAACTACAGATGAATTCAACATTTTTAGAATGGATTGTAGGTCATGGATATAATGCAGTTCAAAAGGTAACATCAACAGGATATAGTGCGCATAATGACTATTTGGAAATATTATATAATTATGGTTTATTTGCGTTTATATTATATGTTGTATTAATTATAGAATTAATCAAATTATATCGTAAGAAGGCGAAAGATCCGGATTATCCTTCGTTTTCTCTGTTAGTGTCGATATGTGTTTTATGTGTTCCTAGTTTTTTTAGCCATTTATTAACTTATCCAACATATTTTTTGATATTGTCAATGTATTGGGGATGGGTAATCCCAAAAAAAGCAGCTTAGAAAAATAGGTTTTCGTATTAACTTTGTTAATGAATTATTGACATTTATAATTGAAATATATATCACAATTAATACTATGTTCTTAAAGTATACAAGATTATACAAAATAATTCTATGAAATAATTAGGAGGTTGCCATAAGGTGAAAATTGGTATTTTAACATTTCATAGGGCCTATAATTATGGAGCTATACTTCAGTGTTATTCATTAATGAAAAAAATGCAAGATAGTTTTCCAGATTGTTCAATTGAAGTAATAGATTATGCATCATCAAATATGATGAGTGAATATGAAACAAACTCATTATTCAAAAAAATACATAAATCCATGGTAGCAAATGATTTTATTATAAGTTTCAAGTTACTTGTGAAATATTTAATGGATTTACCAAAGAGAAGTAAAAAAAAGTTATTTGTCAGTAATAGAAATAAATCTATAGCTAAAGGTCTTGATTTTCTGAGTTTATCTTCTAAAAAGTTGATTTCTGACGATATTGATAGTTTTGTGAAGTATGTTGAGAGTAATAGCTATGATATAATTGTAGTCGGAAGCGATGCTATTTGGAATGACTGTCAAACAATGGTTCCTAATTTTTATTATTTAAAAGGAATTATGAAAAGTAGAAAATTTAGCTATGCTGCGTCTATGCATGGGCTTAAATACAAGTTATTACCAGAGGACAGAATTGAATATGTAAAAAATGCACTATGTGAATTTGACTACATTGGTGTAAGAGATGTTGAAACTGAAAAATATGTGCATTATGTAAGTAAAAATTTAAAAACATATCACAACTGTGATCCTTCTATATTTTTGGATCTTAATAAACTTCCTGTTTCTATTGAATCAGTAAAAGAGAAACTTGTAAGTAAAGGAATAAATCTGAACAAACCAATTATCGGACTTATGTGTGAGGACTGGTTAGCAAAAAAAATAAAAGAAATACTAGGAGATAAGTACCAGTTAGTGTCAGTATATGAGTTTAATAAGTATTCTGACTTTAATCTAGATAATCTGACTCCGTTTGAATGGGCTATTGTTTTTTCTCTATTTAAAGCCACATTTACACATTTTTTTCATGGTACTATTTTTTCTTTGAAAAATTATACTAGAACTTTTGCAATTGAAAAAAAATCATCATATTCTCAAAAATATAAAACTAAAATTCATGATTTATTAGATAGATTAGGGCTAATGGAGTGCTATTTTGTAAAAGAGGAAATTGATAAGACTGGTTGGGGTAAAATAGTAGATATACTTGAAAATACCGATGAAAATGAAGAGGCTCGGTATAGAGAACGTATTAGTAATGCTTTAAGCACTGAGGCAAATACATTTGAGAGTTTTCGAAAGGCAATTTTAAATATAAAAAGTAGTGTTAGAAATGGATAATAGTAAACGTGCATTAAAATTGAGCAAAAATACCATTCTTTTTTTTACTGGTAGTATAGCATCAAAATTATTAACCTATATTTTAATACCTTTTTATACTTCTGTATTGACTACAGAAGAATATGGATTTAGTGATACAATTTTTACAACTGTAAATCTAGTTTACCCTATACTATCATTGTTGATTAGTGAAGCTGTATTTCGTTTCGCTCTTGATCAAAATGTAGAGAAGAGACAGACATTATCAATAGGGATTTTAATAACGTTGGCTAGTTCCTTTATTATGTTGATTTTTTCCCCATTAATCTTTTTGATAAATGGTTATAGTCCATATTATATACATTGTGTTTTATACTATTTTTTAATCGCACTCTATGCTTTAATTTCACAGTTTGTTAAAGGTATCGGAGAAAGTGTAAAATATACCATATCTGGTGTGTTAGGCACTTTATCAACTTTGGTATTGACGATTGTTTTTATTCGGTTCTTTAACATGGGTGTTAAAGGATATCTTTGGTCATATATAATTAGTAATTTTATAATGTGCTTATTTTTATTTTTCTCATGTAATTTAAGTAATTTTATAATTAGCTTTAGAAACATTAATATGATGCAAGCAAAAGAAATGGTTAGATATTCACTACCAATAATCCCAAATTCGATTAGTTGGTGGATTAGCACTTCTTCTGATAAATATATTATTAATATGACTTTAGGATATTCTGTAACAGGGATATACTCAATAGCTTACAAAATCCCTTCACTTATGACTACCATTACTGCGGTTTTTTTAAGTGCATGGCAGATTTCAGCAGTAGATGATTTTGGTTCATCAGAATCGAAGCAATTTTATTCACGTGTATATGAATATTTTTCAACATTGCTGATAATATTTGTTTCTTCAATCGTTTTGTTAAGTAAAATACTTTCCAAATTATTATTTTCAGCTGAATTTTTTGAGGCATGGATATATGTACCAATATTGTCACTAGCTTATTTATTTCATGACCTTTCATCTTTTTTAGGATCAATTTATATCTCTGCTAAAAAAACAGGAATGATGTTTACTTCAACACTATGGGCTGCTCTTTCTAATATAGTTCTAAATATATGTTTAATCCCGAACTTCGGAGCTATGGGAGCTGCAATTGCAACTTTAGCAAGTTACTTTTTGGTTTGGTTGATAAGAATTGTTAACACACGTAAGTTAATTAATTTTGAGATAAAGCATATGGAAAATTTTGTGTGTTTTAGCTTGCTTCTTGTTCAATCCATAATAATTATTATGGATATACATTATGGCTTTTTTAGTTCTCTACTCTTATTAGTAATAATAACAGTAATAAAAGTTAAAACCATTAAACAAGCGTTTTTTGATGTATTCAATGTGATGAAAAGTATTAGAAAAAGGTTTAGCCATAAGTATTTAATTTAAAAATTAGTGAATTATGCAAGTACTAAGGACACCTTGATGATTGAACAAATTAAAAAAAATGTAGCACAATTTGTTTAAAGGGAGTAAAGGCTTGTAATGAAAAGATATACAGTAGAACAAAAGTTATCAGCGATAAAGGATTATGAAGCTGGAACCAGAGTAACAGAAATATGTCGGAAGTATAATATCAATCCAAATACCTTTTATAAATTGAAAGAAAAATATGAAGAATCAGGTGTAGAAGGACTAACACTGAAGGTAGTAAACACAATTACATCGAAAGAAGCAGAGCTTCGCAGGAAGGATGAAGAACTAAAGGAGCTACTGATACAGAAAAAACTGGAAGTTAAAATATACAAGGATCTTAAAAAACAAATTTCATCTTAAAGGTAGATTAGAGATAGCGGACAAATACATAAAAGCAGGATATAGTGCCAAAACGATGTAAAAGCTGGTTGGAATAGCGTACAGCACGTATTATAGTTTTTACAAGGGAACTTGCTGGAAGTTATGCTGATTATAATATAGATACAAAGAAAGCAGTCAGAATATTGTACAAAGCGATCAAGGACAGAGAAATAGATACGATGGGGCTTATTTTAAGAAGTGATAACGGGTTGCAATATATAGTGAAGTATATGAAGAGTACTGTAAAATAAAAGAATATATCATGAATTTACATATGTCAGATGCCGGAAGAGAACTGACATATAGAAGCTTATCATTAGATTGCTGGAAGTAGAATTACTGAGCAGAAGCAAATTTGACTGTTTGGAAGAATCAAGAGCAGTATTAGCGGATTAGAAATATTTTGGTAATAACAGGAGGTTACACTGGGGACTAAAGTTAAATACACAAAGACAAGTATATAATGAATTTTCAAATAAATACGGGCTTGTAAAAGAAAAAGTTGTCTAATGTCTAATAATAAAGGGCCAAATTACCTAATATTAAGGAGCCAAAGCATGTTTTTCTATAAAAGTTATAGTAGAGAAGGATGTAGAGATATTAGCCAGAGTAGCAAAGTTAAATAGAACAAATGAAAAGAAATATATTATACTTGTAAACTCATAATTAAGAATAAGATTACAAAAAATCAATAAAACCATGTAATTTATATGAAAAAATTTTAGAGTAGGAATATTGTTGACATAATATCGAAAAACAACAGTTGAAAAAGGAGTGGGATTATGTTCAAAGATAAAACATTGCTGATAACAGGTGGGACAGGCTCATTTGGCAATGCTGTAGCGAAGCGGTTTTTAGAGACAGACATAAAAGAAATACGCATATTTTCCCGTGATGAAAAGAAGCAGGATGATATGCGTAAGCATTATAAAAACGATAAGCTTAAGTTCTATATCGGCGATGTAAGAGATCTGCAATCTATTAAGAATGCTATACATGGAGTAGATTATATATTTCATGCTGCCGCTCTTAAACAGGTTCCATCTTGTGAATTTTTCCCTTTAGAAGCAGTCAAGACAAATATATTAGGAACTGACAATGTATTAACTGCAGCTATTGAATATGGTGTAAAAAAGGTTATTTGTCTGTCTACTGATAAGGCAGCTTATCCTATAAACGCTATGGGTATTTCCAAAGCAATGATGGAAAAAGTTTTTATAGCCAAGTCAAAAACTGTTGACCCTGAAAGAACGCTTATTTGTGGTACGCGTTACGGTAATGTCATGGCATCACGAGGTTCAGTTATCCCCCTGTTTATTGAGCAGATTAAAAGCGGACAACCATTGACAGTTACCAACCCTAAAATGACGAGATTCCTGATGAGTCTCGAAGAAGCAGTTGAGCTTGTATTATTTGCATTTCAGCATGCCGAATCAGGAGATATTCTTGTGCAAAAATCACCTGCGTCGACTATCGGGGATTTGGCACAAGCAATTAAAGAACTCTTTAATGCAGATAATGAAATAAAGATTATCGGTACCCGCCATGGCGAAAAAAGATACGAAACTCTTCTGACAAGAGAAGAATATTTAAAGGCTGTGGATATGGGTAAATTTTTTAGAGTATCTTCAGATAAAAGAGATCTTAACTATGATAAATACTTTGTTGAAGGATGCGAAGAGCTTTCAGTCGAAAAGGAGTATAATTCAGATAATACAGAAATATTGAGTGTAGAACAAATAAAAGAAAAATTGCTTAAAGTGGATTATGTGAGAAAGGAACTTGAAAGGTGGAACAGGTCATGAGGATACTGGTCACCGGAGCAAAAGGCTTCATTGGAAAGAATTTGGTAGTTGAACTTAAGAACAGAATATATACGGATATTCTTGAATATGACATAGATACCGATCCGAATTTATTGGATGAATACTGCAAAGAAGCTAACTTTGTTTTTCATCTTGCCGGTGTAAACAGGCCAAAAGAACAGTCAGAGTATATGGAAGGTAATTTTAGCTTTACATCAAAATTGCTTGATACTTTAAAGAAATATAATAACACATGTCCTGTTATGATTTCATCTTCCATTCAAGCTGCACTGGACAATCCTTATGGCAGAAGCAAAAAAGCCGGAGAAGATTTATTATTTAAATATGGGAAAGAAATAGGTGCAAAAGTGCTGGTTTACAGATTCCCAAATGTATTTGGCAAATGGTGCAGGCCAAATTATAACAGTGCTGTAGCAACATTTTGTTATAATATTTCCCGCGATTTGCCTATTACAGTAAATGATCCAAATGTTGTAATGAACCTTGTATATGTAGATGATGTAGTTAAAGAACTGATTAATGCTCTTGAAGGTAAGGAAAACAGAAACGGTGAATTTTGTGAAGTTCCGACAGTACATACCATTACTCTTGGCGAAATTGTTAATTTGCTTTATTCATTTAAAAGAAGCCGTGAAGAGCGTGCGATTCCTGACATGTCCGACCCTTTTACCAAGAAACTTTATAGTACATATTTAAGTTATTTGCCGGAAAATCAATTTAGTTACGAATTAAAGATGAACATTGATGACAGAGGTTCTTTTACTGAATTTATAAAAACACTTGACAGAGGGCAAATATCAGTAAATATATCAAAGCCAGGCGTTACAAAAGGTAACCATTGGCATCATACTAAAAATGAGAAATTTCTTGTGGTAAGCGGCAAAGGTGTTATAAGGTTCAGAAGGATCGATTCAGCTGACATAATTGAATATTATGTCAGCGGAGATAAGCTGGAAGTAGTTGATATACCGCCGGGATACACTCATAACATTGAAAATCTGGGGGATACGGAAATGGTCACCATAATGTGGGCCAATGAACCCTTTGATCCTGAAAATTCGGATACATACTATATGGAGGTATAAGTTAATGAAAAAGCTAAAAGTTATGACAGTAGTCGGAACCAGGCCTGAGATTATAAGACTGTCCGCTGTTATTAATAAACTGGAGCAGTCGGAAGCAATTGAGCATGTACTTGTTCATACCGGGCAGAACTATGATTATGAGTTAAATGAAGTATTTTTTAATGATTTAAAATTAAGAAAGCCGGATTATTTTCTGAATGCAGCGACAGAAACGCCGGTAGAAACCATAGGGAATATACTTATCAAGATAGACCCTATTATGGAAGAAATAAAACCGGATGCTTTCCTGGTGCTTGGCGATACAAACAGCTGTTTATGCGCTATTGCAGCCAAAAGAAGGCATATACCTGTATTCCATATGGAAGCTGGAAACAGATGTTTTGATCAAAGGGTACCGGAAGAAACCAACAGAAAAATTGTAGACCATATAGCGGATATCAATTTAACTTACAGTGATATTTCAAGAGAGTACCTCTTAAGGGAAGGATTTCCTGCGGACAGGGTTATTAAGACAGGAAGCCCGATGTTTGAAGTTATAAATTCCAGAAGAGAGGATATTGAGAAATCTGATATTTTAGATAGGCTGGGTCTTGAAAAGGAAAAGTACTTTGTAGCATCAGCCCATAGGGAGGAAAATATAAATTCAGAAGCGAACTTTTTGGATTTGGTTGATAGTCTGAATACTATTGCAGAAAAGTATAAAATGCCTTTAATAGTAAGTACTCATCCCAGAACCAGAAAAATGATAGAGGCAAAGGGGATTAAATTCAATACGCTGATAAAAACAATGAAACCTTTGGGATTCAATGATTATGTCAAGCTTCAGATTCATGCAAAGGCTGTTCTCAGCGACAGCGGAACGATAAGCGAAGAAGCATCTATTCTTGGTCTTAGGGCATTAAATATAAGACAAGCCCATGAAAGGCCGGAAGCAATGGAAGAAGCGGCAGTAATGATGGTTGGTCTTAAGAAGGAGAGAATATTGCAGGGTTTGGCGGTATTGGAAACACAGAGAAAGGATACTTTGAGGTTAGTGGCGGATTATAGCATGCCTAATGTATCCGAAAAAGTATTGAGGATTATATTATCATATACCGATTATGTTAACAGAGTTGTTTGGCAAAGTTTTTAGTAAGAAATACAACTTCTTCAACATGTAACAGACAGAAAGGAGTAAGGTAAATTAATGCATTTTAATTGTATAAAAATACCGCTTATAATCATTATATCAACCAGCCTTATCCTATTTTTGTCTGCATGCTCCAATAGCGAAACAAATCGATATACAAGCACAAATAGAGTTACGACTAATAAATCAGAATCTTCTGCTTATGTTCAAAATAAGAAACATGAAGAAAATACTGCAACTACTGATAAGAAAAATCAGATAGAAAGACGAAGTACATATGATAAAACTGCCTCAGTATCTGATAATATAGTTAAAAATGAGAATATCTTAAAATATGGTGACACAACAAAGGATACTGACATGACAAATGAACAACAATCAGATTCAAAAGGTATGCAATATCAGGAGAACTCAGGTTCAACCGCAAATGAATCGCTGAATTCGGAAATAGTAAATAAATACTATAAAGAGGCTGAAAACTTGAAAAATGAATATATTGAAAGGCTTACTACACTGGCAAAACAGGCAATGGAGGAGTATGAAAATTTGCCCCAAGAAGCAACCAAGGCTGAAAAGGAAGAACTATATCTTAAATACATGCAGATTGTTGAAAGCATGCAAGATGAATCTGATGCCAGATTTAATAACATTCTCGAAAATATGAAAGCAGAGTTGGAAGCAAACAGCTTTTCATATGAATATGAAATAGAAAAAGCCAGACAGCAATATCAGGAGGAAAAGTCCAGAGCTGCAGAGGAAATCTTAAATTCTATTCAATATTAAATTAATAAAAATATTGGAAATACAATGTTTCATCATATTATTCCACTATTCGACTAAATATGAAAATTATAGTATATTTATTATGTATATTTCTTGAACCTACATGTAAATAATGTTATAATTTAACTTGTGTAATTTTGTCAACTAAAATAGAAATGAGGTCGAAAAATGAGTTCTTTAGACATTAAAGAGCTGCTCCAGTTCCTGCGCAAACGATGGTGGGCAATTACGGTATCTGCTGTAATATGTACAGTAGTTGCCGCATTAGTAACTATATATTTAATAACACCAATGTATAAAGCAAATTCAACTCTTTATGTATACAAAAATATGGCTTCGACAGATACGAATGATGTATCATACAATGATCTGCTTGCCAATACCCAGTTGGTTAAAGACTACAGGGAACTTGTAAAGAGCAGGCAGGTTGCATCTGCTGTAATAAGCGAGCTTGGTTTAACTGGTGTTACAACAGACGATATATCAAAAAAGCTCTCGGTTACTAACAAGAATGAAACAAGGATTATACAGATTACCGCAACGGATAAGGATCCTGAGCAGGCAGCAAAGATTGCAAATACGGTGGCAAAGGTTTTTCAGGAAAAAGCGGTCAGCATAATGCAGGTAAACAATGTGCAGATAATTGATAATGCTACTGTTCCGAAGAACCCATATAAACCAAATCTTTTATTGAATCTTATTCTAGGTTTTATATTGGGAGCAATAGTAAGCTGTGGGATTTTGATTTTAGTGAATTATTTTGATGATACTATAAAAACACCTGAAGATGTCCAGAAATATATAAGTGTGCCTGTTATAGGTACGATTCCGGTTTTCCCGGAAAAATAAATACTAATGTTCAGTTTCAATTTTACTAAAGTTAAGGAGTTTTGAAATGGCTGAACCTATAGAGAAATTAATTACTCACAACAATCCTAAATCTCCTATATCGGAAGCATACAGGATGCTTAGGACTAATATTCAGTTTTCAAGTTTTGATAAGCCTTTAAAAACTATTTTGGTTACAAGCACAGGACCTTCGGAAGGTAAGACAACTACTGTATGTAACCTGGCTGTAACTTTTGCACAATCAGGAAGCACAACTCTTGTTATAGACGCAGACTTAAGAAAACCTAAGGTTCACAAAGTTTTCAATACACCTAATATTAGAGGACTTACTAATATACTTGTTCAAAAGGATGACTTTCAGAGAATGGTAAATGAAACAGCAGTGGAGAACCTTTACGTTCTGACTTGTGGTGCCATACCTCCAAATCCTTCCGAACTGCTTGCTTCAAATGCCATGAAAAGTTTCATTGAGCAGCTGAGAGATAAATATGATATCATTCTCATCGATTCACCACCTGTAGGTACTGTTACCGATGCAGCCATACTTTCAACAATAGTGGACGGAACTATTCTGGTTGCAGCATCAGGAGTTGTGGAAATAGAGGGCTTGAAGCGTTCAAAAGAACTGCTTGATAATGTTAACGCAAATATTATCGGTGTAGTATTGAATAAATTAGACAAAACAGCAAAGGGCAACTATTATTACTATTATTATTATTACTATGGCGAAGATAACAAAACGAGGACAAAAAAGAGAAGAAAAAAGAAACACAGAACAAATGGGACAATACAAAATATGTAGTTGTCAAGCTATTAATGATGCTGAAAATGAGGTGCTTACAGATGATTGATTTGCATTCACACGTGCTTCCGGGTTTAGACGATGGGGCACAGGATATTGACACCAGCATACTGATGCTTGACATGGCGGTTAAAGCAGGTACAACGCATATTTTTGCCACACCGCATTACATAAAGGATGATCTGGAAAATAACAGCGGGCTTGTAAGAAATACTATAAATACAGTGAATGAGATTATCCGTTCAAAAGGAATTGATATTAAGGTAATGTCCGGAAATGAAGTTTTTATCTGTCCGGAGCTTCCGTTCCTTGTCAGCACAGGTGAGGTTTGTACGCTGAATGATTCTTCTTATGTATTAGTTGAACTGCCCATGCTGGACATTCCTTTATACACTAAAGATGTTATTTTCAATCTGAAACTGAAAGGATATACACCGATCATTGCGCATCCTGAGAGAAACAAAAAAATATATTCTAACTTGAATATAGTATATGATTTGGTTCAATGTGGTGCTTTAATGCAGATAAATTCCACAAGCATTAACGGAATGTTTGGAAGCGAAATCAAAAAAGCAGCTTTTGAGCTTATCAGTCATAATCTTGCCCACTTCGTAGCATCTGATGCTCATACGCTTAGAGGAAGGTCTCCAAAACTTTCAAAGTGCAGAGAACAGGTTGCAGAGAGGTTTGGCAAAGATATTGCTGATATGCTGTTTGTTGAAAACGGGCGTTCTGTGATAGAAAACAAGCAAATCATAATACGGGAACCGAAAAGAATAAAAAATAAAAACAACTTTTTTGTAAATTCTTTAATGAAGATTTTGCCGTGGTGATAATCAGGCATTTATATGAAGATAAAGGGACAGGCTTTAGGTCTGTCCTTAAATATTTTATAAATAAATTCGGTAATATGTTTCATTTCGTGATACAATAAAGCAGACAATAAATATATACTTCAAGGGTGATTTTATGAATAATATAGCGGTTTATGCAGGCAATTTTGTAACAAGGCTGGTTAAAAGCAGGAAATTTAAACTTGCTTCTTTGATGATAATTTGCGCATTTTGCATTTCATTATTGGCTTTATATATAGCTATAAAATATTTTGTAACTCAGGAACTGCTGGATCAGGCGCTTTTTTACGGTTTTTTATCGAATTCACAGGTGGCGGATATAAATAATGCCTCACATAATGTGAAGCACCTTTTGAAACTGATATTTTCAAATCTAAGATTTACATATTATTTTTCAGTCATTTATATTTATACTTTAATTTTAATATATGTGGTAAATGCGATATATAATTTTATATCTGGCTCGATAAAAAAATTAAAGCATCGTTAAACTTGATGGTTACACATCATTATTTTCTATTGACTGTTTTTTTGCATTGCGGTTGTGGTTTTGTGCTTCTGCCGTTATAGGTGTCTGGCCTCTTGCCTTTTACTTTCTTGCTTTTTTATTATCAGGCTGACTGTCTTTAGGCATATTGAATCTCCTTTCTTAATTTATGTTTACTGTTTATTATAAAAACTCTTAATTTCTAACCCTGCAACTCTCAACATATAATCTTAATTACTAATTCTCATGTTACATATAGTTAATAAATATAGTTCTTTTTATATCAAATAACTTTACTCTAATGCCACAGTATTAGCTTTTGAAAAGCTTCGCTAATACACTCGATAGAAAAACAGACGACGTGGGAAAAATGACAGGACGTCATTTTTAGGAGCAACGGAACCACGGATGGTGACTTTGCTCCGACCGCCAAAGGAATGTTTTTCTATCGCTAAGTGTATTCGAAGGTTTTTACTGACCTAAGCAGCCTCCGCGACAGTCATAAGGTAATGCGATACTTTTCTGCTTACACTGGTTATCTTCTCTTAGTAATGTCCTTTTTGAAAGGCGATTTTTCCTCCGATTTTGATCGCTCAAAAGCGGAAAACTACGAAGACCATCTTAACTACTACATCGGCCCCGCTTTTTTATTGCCGGTTTTAGCCTTGCCCTGAATCTCAGGAACAGGTCGTACTTCATTTCTTGGTATTTTCATTTTTTTATTGCTTTCAGTCCCATGAGGATCGCTTGGATCAGGCCTTCTCATGCCTGCTTTTGCCACTTCTATCACTCCTTTTCAAATTCTTTTATATATGCTTTTAGCATTAATAAAAAATAAACATAAACTTTTTATTGCAAAGCATATAGTTATATTATCTGTGCTTTTTTGATATTTATTAATTTATATCCGCATATGAGTATAGAAATAAATAAACAGCAATAGCTTAAAAGATAGGAAAGCTGTGTTAAGATAGTCTGAAATTTTAAAGATGCAGTACCGGTAAAAATATTCAAGGCACTATCTATTTTAAAAAAATAATTTTATTTAAATTTTGTTAAAAAATTGTATAATTAAATGGAACATTTTCCAATTGAGTTACGTCTAAATTAAAAAATATATTGTGGGGTGGTATTTTTGAAAAGAAAAATTTCAGTGGTTCTTTCAGTTATCATGATTATAGCATGCATCATCCCGTCATTTTCTTTTGCTGCAGATGACAAGGGTTTTAGTGATGCGGTCAAGGCTATAAAGCAGAAGATCGATATTCCTGATGATTATAAGGAAATAGATTCTTATAAAGTAACATATGATGGAATTGATAAATGGATGATTTCCTGGAATAAGGACAAAACCTACACAGAGGGTATAAGTGTTTGCATTGACAGTACAGGCAGGATTTTAAGCTATAGCAAATACAATTATAATAAGGATTACAGCATAGGTATACCGAATATCAGCAAGCAGGAAGCAAAAAAAGCGGCAGAAGAGTTTATTAATAAAATGGACCCTGATTATATGAGCAATATAAGAGCTTATGAAAATATAAATTATTACGGTTCTATGGAATATACTATTTCATATTACAGGGTTGTTAACGGCTTGCCTTTTTATAATGACGGAATTACGGTAGATGTAGATTATTCTACAGGAGAAGTAACCGGATTTAATTGTACATGGACTACTGATTTGGAATTTCCATCTAAGGATGATATTATAACCCAGGAAGAGGCTCAGGAAAATTTTGAGGAAAAGCTTGGCATGAGGCTTGTATACAAAAGCTATGTAGATTATTTAAGCAGGAACGACAGACAAATAAAAGTTTTTCTGGCTTATGAACCTGTTTATGGCAGCTATTACTGTATAGATGCGAAAACAGGTGAAGTTATAAATGATACGTATTACGGCATTTACTCAAGAGACGAGCTTATGCTGGATAAAACAGCAGTTGGATTTACAGCTGAGCAGGGAAACGGTATTGTGCTGACACCGGAGGAATTGGCTGAGTCCGATAAATATAAGAACTTGCTCAGTAAGGAAGAAGCGGAAAAGAAAGCAAGAGACATAGCAGTACTCGGTATTGACAGCGGATATGAACTGGTGTATTCAAATCTGACGGAATTATGGTATCAAGAGGGACAATACCAATGGTACATGGAATTTGGCAAGAACGACAAAGAAAACAAAACATATTCAAGTGTGACAGTTCAAATGGATGCTGTTACAGGAGAATTAGAAAGCTTTTATTCATTTTCGTCCGATTCTGTAAATGCGGATGCTGAGCCCAAATATGATAAGGATGCTGCTAAGGCTGAAGCAGAAAAGTTCTTTAAGCAGATAGTACCGGAAAAATTCAGCCAGACAGTTTATGATAATGCAGCTGAGAGATATAGCAATTCGGATGAAAATGCAAAAAATTACAGTTTCTATTATTTGAGAAAAGCAAATGATATATTATTCCCAAATAATTACTTGAATGTCAGCTTCGATGCGGTAACAGGTAAAATTACAAGCTTCACATCTAATTGGTATAAAATGGAAATATCTGCACCGGATAAGGAAGTTATTGAATTAGAAAAGGTATATGAAAAACTGTATAATGACGTTGGTTTACAGCTTCAGTATAAGGTATTCTATAAACCACAAGAAGCAACAAGTGATTTAATATATCCTTCTGATAACAATAAAAATAAAGAAGTTAAAATTGTATATGCATTTGATGCGAGCAAATCAATGCTGGTTGATGCTTATACGGGTGACCTTATAGATTATGACGGAAGCTTATATGTAGAAGATGAACCTATAACATATGATGATATTGCCGGATGCGAAGGTGAAAAGGAAATTCTTGCATTGGCTGACATAGATATAGGATTCACTGGAGGCAAGTTCAAACCTCATGAGAATATTATTCAAAAGGATTTCATGTACCTGATAGCCGCAGCAAAAGGATATAATTTGAGTCTGACTAATGATGACATAGATAACATATACGAATATCTCAAGAGTTTAGGTATAATAAAGGAAGATGAAATAGACCAAGATGCACTGATAACTAGGGAAGAAGCGGCAAAATTTATCATCAGGGCCCTTGGGCTTGAAAAGGCAGCGCAAATAAAGGGTATTTATAATGTAAACTTTGCAGATGCCGATAGTATAAATGAAGACCTCATAGGATATGTGGTTCTTGCAGAAGGTTTGCAGTTTATATCCAGAACTGATGGAAAAATTCTACCGAAGAACAATATAACCAGAGAGGAAGCAGCATTGATCATATATAATTATTTAAAGCAGTAAAAATTAATGGAAACAGTACAATAAAATTTGGCAGTATAAAGATATATTTCATTTGTATAAAACCGAAAATGATATTATAATAAAAACAAAAACATTACTTGCAGAAGAAACGCCTTACGGATTAATATATCGTAATAATTAATGATTTCTTGTCCTATTAATTACGTAAGTCAAATCCGTCGCCTTAAAGCGACCCATTCAAAATTGAGTGCAAGACTCATCTTTAAGATGTTTGTACTTTACTAAGAGGCGTTTCTGGCTGCAAGATTACATACCGTCAGCTTTAACCGGACAAAATAAGGCTGACGGTTTTTTTTGCATTTGGCATGAGCACAAACAAGCGATAAAACAGGAAAGGCGGCATGCTTAAGTGAAAAAACACGCTTTTGCGATAATAGTTCTGATTATGCTGATATCAGGCATATTGCAGGCTTGCACCATGAATAGGATCAATAGACAAATCAGCAAGCAAGACAATGCGGATCAACGGCAGCAAATATATAATAAAAACTTAACCGGTATAAGTTATGTTAACACTTACCGCAATAAGCAAACTAATACATTGAAAGACACGCATGATTCAGGTTTACAGAATGATGAAAATAAAAGAAAGAACAGAGCAGCAGATATTAAAGCTAATGAGTCAGGGAAAATTATGGTTGTAATGTTTCATAATTTTGTTGAAAAATTTTCATCCAAAGGGTCTGATGACGGCCAATATACAATTACTTTTGATAGGTTTCGGGAATTGCTGCAGACATTATATGACAGAAAATACAGGTTAATTAGTATGAGGGATTATTTGAATAACAATATTACAGTACCCGAAGGCTGTAAACCGATAATATTTACATTTGATGATGCTTCACCGGGCCAGTTCAGCCTGGTTGAGCAAAATGGTAATCTGATGATAAATCCCAAATCGGCAGTTGGAATTATGGATGAGTTTTACAGCATACATCCGGATTTCGGCATTAAGGGTACATTTTATGTGAGTCTCGGGAAAAGCACATTTGAGGGAAGGGGTACTTTGGAAGAAAGGTTGAAGTACCTGATAAATAAGGGCTTTGAAATTGGAAACCATACATTGAATCATATCGATATCAGCAGAGCGGGGAGCGGGTATGAGCTACAAAAGGAAATCGGAGGAAACCAGAAAATGATATCTGAACTGGTTCCGGGATATATCATGGATACTCTTGCGCTTCCTTTCGGAGCCTCTTCCGATGTCAATAAAGATTACATAATATCAGGAAATTATGAGGGAGTTGAATACCAAAACCGTGCTATCCTCCTTGTAGGTTCGGAGCCTACTCTGTCTCCGGTTAACAAGTATTCAACTCCGCTTTCAATGAGCCGAGTCAGAGCTCCGGGTATTAATCCGGTTCAGTATGACCTTGACTGGTGGTTAAAAAATATAAATCCGGATGAAGAATATATAAGCGATGGAGATCCGGATACAGTAGCTGTACCTAAAGCAAAAGAAGAGCTTATTGACAAAAATAAACTGCAAGGAAAGACGCTGATATTATGGTGACAATAATCTATAATCGGTGTTTTGGGAAATAATGGATGTACAAACGGAAATGATGTAATATGTTTATATGAAAAGCTCTGACTGAAACAGGGGGTATATTATGCTTTTTAAAAGGAAAACGAAAGAAATCAATAATAACAGCTTTCCTATAAATATGAAAAATGAGCTTATAAGTTCTTTAAAAAAAGCAGGGGTTAATATATCTGATATAATCATTGACTTGAGTAAGGATAACTTAAGCTTGGCCTTTTATGTTGAAAAAAATAAATAACGCAGTTAAAAAGAGGGGCAATTCTTATTTTATTGTTAACGAATTGTCCCTCTTATAATGAATTCTATTCATCTAATAATTGCTTTGCTTTTTCAATGGAAGCCATAACGCTTTCCCGTGCAGGTCCGCCTGGTAGCTTTCTTCCTGAAACACACTTTTCCAAAGATATCTCTTCATATATATCTTCCTCAATTTGTGGGGAAAATAATTTAAATTCATCCATACTAAGCTGATCTATCCCCTTGGAGTTTTTAATGCAGTAAGAAACCATCCTGCCTACAATTTCATGGGCACTTCGGAAAGGTATGCCTTTTTTAACCAGGTAATCAGCTACATCAGTAGCGTTGGTAAATCCTCCCCTTGCTGCTTCGTACATATTCTGTTTGTTGATTTTCATTGTTGCAAGCATTTTTGTGAATACTGGCAGGCACATTTTAACCGTATCCACAGCATCAAATATGGCCTCCTTATCTTCCTGCATGTCTTTATTGTAAGCAAGGGGTAATGATTTCATAGTTACGAGCAATGAAGTAAGACTTCCGTAAACTCTTCCGGTTTTACCCCTTACAAGTTCAGCAACATCAGGGTTTTTCTTTTGCGGCATTATACTGCTGCCTGTACTGTATGCGTCATCCATTTCTACAAAGGAAAATTCGTGACTTGACCATAATATTAACTCTTCACTGAATCTGCTCAAATGCATCATTATAATTGAAATGCAGGAAGCCAGTTCTATTGCAAAATCCCTGTCGCTGACAGCATCAAGGCTGTTTTCGCTTATACGGTCAAAGCCTAATTCCTGTGCTACCATTTCTCTGTCAATCGGATATGTTGTTCCGGCTAATGCACCTGAACCCAAAGGAAGAACATTGGTCCGTTTATAACAATCTTTAAGTCTTTCTATATCTCTGGCAAACATCTGGAAGTATGCCATCACATGATGAGCCAGAGTTATAGGCTGAGCTCTTTGTAGATGGGTATAACCAGGAAGTATAGTGTCCAGATTATTTTCAGATATAACGATAATAGTTCGCTGTAAATCTTTAAGCATATCTATTATAGTATTTATTTCGTCTTTAAGATACATTCGTATATCAAGAGCAACCTGGTCATTACGGCTTCTTCCCGTATGGAGCTTTTTGCCTGCATCACCTATTCGGGAAATGAGAATTTTTTCTATATTCATGTGTATATCTTCAGCATCTATCTCAAATTCTACACGACCGTTTTCTATATCCTCGAGTATCTCTTTCAGTGTTTTTTGTATCAGATCGGAATCTTTCTGGGGTATGATACCGCATTTACCAAGCATTTT
>Ga0134092_1000605_pt1 | contig 35918 bp, 28 predicted proteins | sample 3_6taG_FD_94454 | JGI IMG/M metagenome (GOLD analysis project Ga0134092, IMG submission 94454) | Switchgrass degrading microbial communities from high solid loading bioreactors in New Hampshire, USA - 3_6_20_6_A3 metaG | ecosystem: Engineered > Bioreactor > Semi-continuous > Anaerobic >... | reverse complement strand
TGTTTCTGCTTAAAAGTATCATAAAATTTGCTTGTACTAATGGTTTTGTGTCCACTGGGGACACAGGAAATTGATATATTTTTGCTCCCATAATATGACTTCCACAAAATAAATTTAGGAATGATAAGGGGATACGAAAAATGTTCATACCCCCTTTGTAAAGCAATGGGTCTATTCTGTTTCCTTACGACCTAAATTCTGTAAGAACAATATAGTCCCTACCGCAGTTGTTACATTGAATTTTAATTGCTTTAAGTTCCTTGTCGATGTCCAAATCTTCAATATCCGTTACTCCTTCGGGTATATCATCACTCATTGATAATTCAATATCAATTTCATCTACATGGAATCCACGCTCTATAAAGCTTCTATGGACATAAGCATGATGTCCATTATCTACAGATTTAAGTTCTACTGCCTTTCCACATTTCTCACACATAATGAATATTTTCATAAAAGTATCTCCTTTCATTTTTATTTTCTAATCACATTATATAATGATAAATTATATTTGTCAATATAATTATTATATATAAGTTTAATTATATAATTTTTAATATTGTCAATATTAATTTTTATAATTTTAATACTGTAAGTATAAATTTGTTGACAATTCCACAAATTATAAATATAATATTATTGGGTGATTGAATAATGAAAGATTATATAATTTTGAATGAACATATAAGAAGTGCTATAAAAGAAGAACGCAAAAAAAGAAAAATCAAAGGCGTTGAATTGTCGGTAATATTAGGAAAGTCGCCTGGATATATTAGTCATATTGAAAAAGGTGTGATTAAGAAAATCGAACGTAAAGATTTAGAGAATCTATTAAAACACATATTAAATATTGAAGGTGATGAATTAGAAAATTATATTAATAATTTATTAAACTCCAATAACATTAAACAAGATTATGAAGAAGATAATGAATTAGAGCAACTTACTTTATTTGATTTTAGCATTAATGATAGATTTTTTAGGACTATGAGAACTTTAGATGAAAATTTATCTAAAATTTATGCACAAATTAGTAATAAAGAAGATATGTTAAAATTATTGACAAATTTTAACTTTAATTTAACTACAATGGGCGCTAGTTTTATGTTGAGCTTATGCGGATTACCCTTTTATGAACTGGGTAATATATCAACAGAAACAAAAAAGCAAATATTTAATGAAATTTTAGATATATTCAACAAGTATCTCAACGACAATAAAACTAATAATCAATAAAAGCCACACTTGATTTAAGGGTGTCTAAATTTAGTCCTCCTAAAATCAAATCTAGCTTTTATTTTGTTCAATCGACGTTATGTCAAATATTATATTAATATTTTGTGCCTACAAGGGAAAAATCCCTTGTTGTGACTTTCCATTCTAGGAAGTCAATTCTTTTTTTAGTTGTTTAATTATTCTTTTTGTTTTAGTTTTTGTACCTCTGGCAATAGGTTTAGTAAATAGCTGTATCTCTGTCGGGATACTATAGTTATGTGTTAATTCCTCTACATGCAGTTCTAAATTAAATCCTGCAATATCATTAGCTTTGTTTAGGTATTCTTTTACTTTTTCAGCTTTTTCTCTTGTCGGGTATATGTAAGTACCGTTATAGATATTCGTATAACCATGATAAGCCCATATTTCCCCTCCTGTTTCATCAGGCATAATACCTATTGCCCTTTCATCAACATATAGCCCGTTTTGGTCTTTGATAATATACATAAATAACCATCTCCTTTAGTTTTTTCTTTAGTTTAACCGATTTTTAGCTATTTGTCAATGAATTTGCTTAAATTTTTCGTTTATCTTATAATTTCTATCGTTTTCTCACTATTTTATATTAATACTTTGTTTTTTATGTTGTAGAAATATTATATTTATATTTTGTAGATTTTACAAAATAAATAGGATATAAATATATCACCTGATTGTCCAACATGCCCCATGGCAATCATGCAGGAGATTTCCCTGTTTTGTTTTCAAATAACGGGTACGCACGCATGTGCTTTTTTACCGGTAAGTTCAAAGTTGAAGATGTTATCGGCAAGGCAGTAATTATCCATGAAAACCCGGATGATTACAGGACGCAGCCAGCGGGCGGATCCGGCAAACGCCTCGCCTGCGGCGTAATAAGGCCTGTTTTCCCTCAATCAAGCTCGATGGCCCCTGTATACAACTGGTAATATCTTCCCTTCTTTTCAAGAAGTTCTTCATGGGATCCTTGCTCAATGATTTCTCCGTTTTCCAGCACAATAATCAAATCGCAGTTGCGGACGGTGGAAAGCCTGTGAGCAATGACAAAGGTCGTCTTGCCTTTCATCAGCTGGTCCAGGCCCTGCTGAATGTACTTTTCAGTTCTCGTATCAACGGAACTGGTAGCTTCATCCAGTATAAGGATAGGTGCATTGGATATGGCTGCCCTTGCTATATTCAGCAGCTGGCGCTGGCCCTGGCTTAAGTTTGTGCCGTCACCGTCAAGCATGGTATCGTAACCATCGGATAAGCGTTCAATGAATGAATGTGCATTTGCTATCTTTGCCGCAGCCACCACTTCCTCATCAGTGGCGTCAAGACGCCCGTAACGTATATTCTCTCTGACAGTTCCGGAAAACAGGTGGGTATCCTGGAGCACCATGGCAATATTTCTTCTTAACGAATCCCTCTTTATTTGCTTTATGTCTATACCGTCCAGGAAAATCTGTCCGTTCTCTATGTCATAGAACCTGTTAATCAGGTTTGTTATGGTTGTTTTCCCGGCTCCCGTGGAACCAACAAAAGCGACTTTCTGGCCCGGTTTTGCCGTAACATTAATGCTTTTCAGCACAGTCTTTTCAGGCGTATACCCAAAAGTTACATTTTTCAGAACCAGTTCGCCCTTTATGAGATGGGCGTCTTCCCTTTTACTTCCATTATTGCAAACTTCTATGGCATTGGCAGGGTCAGCCGGTTCAGGTTCTTCATCCATTACGTTGAATACCCTTTCTGCGCCAGCCAGTGCCGCCAGAATCATGTTAACCTGCTGTGCCAGCATGTTTACGGGCCTTGAAAACTGCCTGGAATAATTGGTAAATATCATAAGGCCGCCGATGTCGAAATTAGCAGTGAGGCAGAGTATACCACCTACAGTAGCGGATATGGCATAACTTACCTGGCTTAAGTTTCCCATGACAGGTCCCATGATGCTGCCGAAAAACTGTGCCTTGCGTTGGTTTTCATATAATTCGTTGCTCAGGAATTCAAATTCTTCCTGCACCGTATCCTCATGGCAGAAAACCTTGACTACCTTAAGGCCGGTAACCATTTCTTCAGTATACCCGTTAACCGCACCCAGGGCCTGTTGTTGTCCCACATAATACTTATAGCTCCGTTTGCCTATAATACTGCCCACATAAAACAAGGCAGGAGTTGTAACAAGGATAATAACTGACAGAATCCAGTTGGTGAAAAACATCAGGGCCAGGGTGCCTATCAGGGACACAATGCCTGAAAACACCTGGGGCAGAGTATTGTTCATCATCATGGCCACCATATCCACGTCATTGGTAAAGCGGCTCATGATTTCGCCGTGGGTATGGGTATCATGGAATTTCAGTGGCAGTTTCTGAATTTTACTGAAAAGGTCTTTCCTGATTCTGACTATGGCATTCTGTGATATTTCTATCATGATCCTCTGCTGGGCATAGGAGCATATCACTTCACCAATATAAATGGCTCCCATCAGAAGAAGTCCCATTATTAGATTGTGAATTTTCTCCTGCACCGAAATATCAGCATAAACCAGGTTGTTAATAACAGGCCTCAAAATGTAACTTCCACCCAGATGGGCAAAGGTACTAGCAAGTACACACGCAAATACAAAGGGTATCTTGATTTTATCACGGCCGATATATGAAAATAGCCTCTTAACTGTTGGTAAAATATTCTGGGGTTTGCTGCCCCGCAAACCAGCGGCAAATCCACGGGGGCCGCCAGGTCCTGGTCCGGGTCCCGGCCTGAAACCCGGTCTCCTCCCAGGTCCGGGTCCAAAAATGTTCTTTCCGTTTCCGCTTCCATATCTTCGCAATAATGTGCTTTTTCTTTCTTCGGTTAACCTGCCCATTATGCCGTCACCCCGCTGTCTGTCTGAGAATAGTAAATTTCCTGGTACACACTGCACTCCCTTATAAGTTCCTGGTGAGTGCCCACGCCAATGATTTTCCCGTCATCAATAACCACAATCTTATCTGCGTCGATAACAGAGGATATCCTCTGGGCTATGATTATTTTTGTCGTATTTTTCAGCACATTACGCAGCTTCTCTCTGATTCTCGCTTCTGTTGCCGTATCCACAGCGCTGGTGCTGTCGTCGAGAATAAGTATTTTCGGCTGCTTCAGCAGGGCCCTGGCAATACACAGCCTCTGTTTCTGTCCGCCTGAAACATTGACGCCGCCTTGCCCAAGCTCTGTTTCATAACCCTTTTCAAAGGAAGTAATGAACCCGTGGGCCTGGGCATAATCCGCAAACTCATGAATGGTTTCGTCATCGGCATTCTCGTCGCCCCACCTGAGATTCTCCTTTATAGTCCCCGAGAATAATACATTGTTCTGAAGGACTATGCTGACTCCGTCCCGAAGGTTTTTAAGGGAATAATCTCTTACATTTACACCATCCACCAACACTTCCCCTTCATCGGCATCATATAGTCTCGGAATAAGCTGCACAAGGCTGGTCTTTCCACTTCCTGTGGAACCTAATATGCCGACGGTTTCTCCGGGCTCTATGGTAAGATTAATATTATCCAGAATCCACTTGGGGTTGTTTTTATGGTACTTAAAACATACATTCCTGAACTCGATTTTCCCGCGCTGGACGGTCATATCCTTCCTGGGGGCGTTATCGTCAACAATATCAATATTTGTTTCAAACACTTCCCTGATACGCCTGGTGGAAGCCAACGCCCTGGAACCGTTCAAAATTATCATGGAAACCATCATCAGGGACATAAGAATTTGTACCACATAGTTAACAAAGGCAATGAGCACCCCAGTAGACATGCTTCCCTTTATAACCATGTTGCCGCCGAACCATACTACGGCCAAAGTAGTGAAATTCATGGTCAATGTCATAATGGGCATGGTAAAGATGACTGTCTTCATAGCATGGAGTGCTTTCTCCCTAAGTTCCGTATTTGCCTTGTCAAACTTTTGCTCTTCGTAGCTTTCCCTTACAAAGGATTTTACAACCCTGATATTTGTAAGGTTTTCCTGGGTAGCTGTATTGAGATTGTCAAGTTTCTTCAACATGGCTGAAAACCGCGGAAAACCTATTTTTAATATACAAAAAATCGAAATTGACAATATAGGTATGGCGCACAAAATAACCAGCGCCAGTCTGGGATTCAGTGAAAACGCCATAATAAGGGCGCCTATAAGCATGCCGGGGGCTCTCAGGGCCATCCTCATCATCATCTGGATCATGTCCTGAATTACAGTAATGTCGTTGGTAAGACGTGTTATGAGAGAACCGGTACTGTACTGGTCGATATTGGCAAAGGAAAATTTCTGAATTTTCCTGAACAGATCCTTCCTTAAATCATTAGCGAATCCCGCTGAAGCCTTAATGGCAAAATAGGCTCCTCCTGTACCTCCAGCCATCATGCCCAGAGCTGTCAGTATCATCGCAACACCCATAGAAATAATGTAGATAGTACCTCTCTGGCCGTTCACACCGTTGTCGATAATTTTGCTCAATAAAAGCGGCATGATAACTTCGCCTACGACCTCGACAATCATAAGGATGGGTCCGATGATGAATGCATGCAGATAAGGTTTTGCATACTTCCAGTATATTTTCATACATTTAGTCCTTTCCTCTTTCAGATTCTATATTGGATTCTATTATATTTAAATTGGCATCGATTTTTTTCATTATGGAAAAAAGGGATTTAAGTTCTTCCTCTGTAACTCCTTCAAACAATTTCTTTTCAATGCTTTCAAAAATCTTCCTGCTCTGTTCAACAACCTTGTGTCCTTTTTCCGTAATGGTTATCTGGTTAAGGCGGTTGTCCTGACTATTCATTATTTTATTGATATATCCCCCCCTTTCGAGTTTTTTCAAAGTTACTGCAATGGTTGCAGTGGATACGCCCATTGATTCAGCCAGTTCTTTCTGCGAAGCGAACTGGTTCCTGGAAATTTGCATCAGCAGCCGGTGTTGGGCTTGAAAAATGCCTGTTTCCTGCAGGTGATGCTGCATAATCTTTCTATGTTTTATCGCAATTCCAATCAAAAGGCGTATCACATCTCTGAATAGATTCCTGTTTTCTTCCAAGTTTTTCATTTTGCGGTATCTCACCGCCTTTCATCGTATTTAGTTAGCATGTTTATAATTAGCATTACAATTATTAACTAGCTAACTGTTTAACAATATATCACTCATTGCATAAAAAAAGAAGTCCTAATTTTAATTTTTTACAATTTATTCATAATATTTTGATTATTGTGGATTGTTTATATAAAAGTTTTTTTGAAAGGCTTTACAAGTAATACTTGAACCATGAAATACTTTTATGTGATACATTTTACAAATGTTTACTTTATTATTTCATTATATCAATTTACCTTGCCCTGTTGGCAATCTGAACACACCTGTTTACCCCAGTATGCTATAAATATTTTTTATGAAACTTTTCACCGTGTTTACAGTTATGTCCGTGTGACTGGAAATTTCCTTAGGAAACAGCGAATAACATCAACAATTTTCAATCAAGAATACTTCTCATAATTTTACAAAGGGAGCATATTTCTGCATAATTTTCTCCGCAGCCTTAATTCCGTCCACTGCTGAAGACATAATGCCTCCTGCGTAACCGGCCCCTTCCCCAGCCGGATAAATACCTTTTATGTTGGACATGAAATTCTCATCCCTGTTTATTCTTACAGGAGAGGAGCTCCTGGTTTCAACACCGGTTAAAATGCTGTCAGGCATGGCAAAATTCCTTATCCTGGTATCAAAGTACAAAATAGCTTCTTTAAGTGTCTCCACAACATAACCGGGCAGGCATTCTTTCAGGGGAGCAAATGTCACACCGGGTTTATAGGTAGGTTTCACACTGCCCCAGGCAGTACTTACTTTGTCAGCCAGGAAATCACCTGTTAATTGCGCCGGCGCATGGAAGTTTCTCCCTCCCAGTTCATATGCCATCCGTTCCCACTTCCTCTGGAATTCCACGCCTGCCAAAGGATGCGGGCTGCCAAAATCAGAAGGCTTAACCCCCACCAATAATGCGGAATTGGCATTTTCCCCATTTCTTCTATATTCGCTCATGCCGTTGGTGACGACGCCGCAACTTTCCGACGCAGCAGCCACCACATACCCGCCCGGGCACATGCAGAAGGTGTAGGCAGACCTACCGTTATTTGAATGGTATGAAAGTTTATAGTCTGCCGCGCCCAGAGCCGGATGGTTATAAACGTCACCATATTGGGCCATGTTTATGGTTTCCTGGAGATGTTCAATTCTCACTCCAATAGAGAAAGGTTTCTGAGTTATGTATACACCCCTGCGGAACAATACCTCAAAGGTATCCCTGGCACTGTGCCCTATGGCCAGTACAACTGTTTCGCAGTCTAACTTTTCATTTTCATTGACGACAAGGGCTTTTATTTTACCATCATTGATTATAAAGTCAGTAACTTTTGCCCGGAACCTTACCTCACCGCCCCATTCGGTTATCTCATGCCGCATGTTTTTTACCACCGTTTTCAGCATATCCGTCCCTATATGAGGCTTGTTTTCATAAAGGATTTTTTCCGGAGCTCCGGCCCTGACAAACTCTTCTATTACAAAGCGGCACCTTTTGTCATTAATCAGCGTATTGAGCTTGCCATCAGAAAAAGTGCCTGCACCGCCTTCCCCAAACTGTACATTGCTTTCAGTGTCTAGGGACAAGCCCTTCCAGAATCCTTCCACTTTTTCAGTCCTTTTGTCAACATCGTCCCCTCTTTCAAGGACAACAGGCTTATAGCCGTTTCTGGCAAGCAATAGCCCCGCGAAAAGGCCTGCCGGACCCATGCCGACGATAACAGGCCGTTCAGTCATCCTCTGGGTGCCAAAGCTAACGCCTTTATATGAATGGTCAGGAGTGAGTATAACCTCTGTTCCCTTATGTTTATCAAGGACCTTTTTTTCGTTCCGGACGCTTACATCAACAGTATATACAAAGTATATGTTACCTTTCTTCCTGGCATCTATGGATTTTTTAAATATGGTAAAATCAATCAAATCATTATGGCTGATTCTCAGCATGGCAAGTATCTTGCGCCTTAATGCCTCTTTTTCCTCGTTTTCGGTTACAGCTTCATTAATTCCCACCTTTATATTGGCAATCCTTAGCATAAAACCTCCTTTATTCTCCCGGAAATACTGGCACGTGATCGGACTCACATCCTTAACCTACGCAAACCTACCCAGGCAAGAGAACTTTCTCTTTGTCCTGGAATAACCTCGTGTCTGCATTTACATAGCTGCATTTTGTCCCGATATATATCCTGATGACCAGGCCCACTGAAGGTTAAACCCACCACATTGCCCGTCAATGTCAATTATCTCCCCGGCGAAGTATAAACCTTTTACCAGTCTGGATTCCATAGTACCCGGATCAATTTCCCTTGTATCAACTCCGCCGGCAGTCACCTGGGCGCTGGTCCAGCCCCTGGTCCCCTTTACCCTAAAACGCCAGTCAGTAAGGATGTCCGTTATCCGCTCCTGTTCCCTTTCCGTAAGGCTTAATGCAGGCCGTTTCAGGTCATTAATCCCGGCCTCTGACAATACGACGGGTATCAGCCTTTTGTTTATGAATCCCACGAAACTAAAGTCAACAGGTTTTTGCGGATTTATCTGAATACGTTTTCTTATAAATTCTCTAAGTTCCTCTCTTGTCATGGAATCTATCACAGTCACTTTTAAGTACACATCTTTTCCTTCCATCAATAGTTCTCCCGCTTTTCTGCTTATCTGCAGAACGGGCGGGCCAGATATGCCGTAATCAGTAAAAAGTATATCACCCCTGTCTTCAGCAAGGGTTTTATTATTATATATAACCCCGGCAGTTCCCACAATTTTAACACCGTCTATGCGTTTGAAAAACGTACCTTCCAGCATAAGTTGCACAAGGGCAGGAAAAATATCCCTTACAGTATGGCCAAGCTTTTTCGCCAAATCATAGCCGTTTCCGTCAGACCCGCTTGATGGCATCGCTTTGCCGCCGGTGGTGATAATAACCCTGTCACCATGGTATACTTCCCCGGTTTCTGTCTTTACTGTAAATACACCGTTGCTTATTGTAATATCTTTTACATACGCATTACAGACAACGTTTATTCCCAAATCATTTATTTCATAAAGCAGTACATCAAGGATGCTTGATGCCTGGTCAGACATGGGGAATACCTTTCCCATGCTCTCCACCTTATGTGCAATACCCAGTTTATTGAAAAATCTCAATGTATCATCCACGCTGAAATTGTTCAAAGCGCTGTAGACAAATTTGGGGTTGCCGCCATGATAATACGCAACATCGGCATTAACGTTGGTAAAATTGCACCGGCCGTTTCCTGTGGCCAATATTTTCTTGCCAAGGCGCGGATTTCTTTCAAGAATAGTTACATCAGCGCCTTGCCTTCGGGCGGAAATGGCGGCCATCATTCCCGAGGCCCCTCCCCCTACCACAATAACATGTTTCTTAAAATTCATTCTTACTCACCAATTCCAGGTTTTGTTGTATTATCATAAGTTTATCACGAAATTTTATTTTAATAAGGGTATGTTCAGGATGTAAACATTTTTATATAAGTTTAGCAAACTTTCCGCAGAAATCCCATAGCTTTAGCCAAAACAAAAGGGTGAACCCGGCTAACGGTTCACCCACTATAAAAGTATATATTTCTCCGGTTGTAGTTTTCTGCATTCCTTTGTCAAATTTTACGTTATATTTATGCGTCTGCCTTCCAAAGTCCATGGAGGTTGCAATACTCATAAGCGCTTATAACTTTGTCGTCTTCAGTAAGGAGGAATTCAGCCCTCGGCTCTTCATTGGGCTTTAATATCTTACGCTGTCCTCCTTTTTCAGTAAGGATATATACCCACATTATGTAATGCTGTTCAATCATGGGATGAGGTGCAGAACCGACTTCGACAATTACCTTGTTGTTGTCAACCTTAATTACAGGCACATGCTTTTCCTGGGAAGCATCCACGGTGTTTGGAACAAGCTCTTGCATTTCCTCTCCGCAACATGTCAAAGGATTACCCGAGTAGTTTATCATTCCTATAAAGTTGCCGCACTTTTTGCAGATGAAAAATCTTTGCTCTTCCCTATTCATATAATCACTCCTCAACATAAACTTGGAATATTTTTTATTGGTCTTTCTGACCAGCCGCTCAATTTAATAATACCACCAAATACATACTTATTAACCTGATTTTAATATTTTACAAAAAACTCCAGTCTAAAAAAGACTTAATTGTTTCATTTCCTGCTTATCTTCGTAAGAGTACATAAAGTTGAATATTTCTTCATTATCGCAGATAATACCATGTTTTTTGCACATTTCATTAAAGATTTTCATCAGCTTTTCATTTTGGTCGCTTTTTATTTCATAACTGTAACCATACTTTTTTTGATATGTTTTTTTCAGTCCGGGAAAATGGATGTCCAGTTTTGAATAAAAATATTCTCTGCTGCCTTCTCTCAGGGTCATGCTCATACCGAAATTGATAATGCCGTAAACCCCGGCCCTGATGCAGTAATCCAGTATACCAAGAAGGTTTTCTTCCGTATCATTTATATAGGGCAAAATTGGGCTGAACCACACAACAGTGGGAATACCGTATTCGTGCATAGTTTTAAGCACCTCAAAACGCCTCTTTGTGGTACATACTGCAGGTTCAACTATACTACACAGTTTCTCGTCATACGTGGTAAGGGTCATTTGTACCACACACTTGGATTTATCATTTATGCTTTTAAGTAAATCCAGATCCCGCAGTATGAGATCGGATTTCGTCTGGATGGCAAGTCCAAAACCGTATTTGTCAATAATTTCAAGGCATTTTCTTGTGTATTTGACCTCTTTTTCTATATGCATGTAAGGATCACACATGGCTCCGGTGCCAATCATACACTTTCTGCGTTTTCTCCTTAAGGCCTCTTCCAACAATTCAGGAGCATTTCTTTTGATTTCCACATCTTCAAAATCATGTTCCATGTTATAGCATTTGCTTCTGCTGTCGCAATAAATACAGCCATGGGTGCATCCGCGGTAAATGTTCATACCGTTTTTGGGCAACAATATGGACTTTGCATCTTTATAGTGCATCAAGCTTCCTCCCGCAACCTACGAAACTGCAGCCATTAAATTCCGCCAGCCTGTGCATGCAGTCTTCCACAGCTTTTTGCAGTTTCCCTGTCTGCTTTATATCTTTCTCATACCAGATATTTTCCAGGGCCATTGTTTTTTCCTTCCGGTCACATACCGGCTCAACTCTTCCAATAAAGCGGTCCCCATAGAGCAGCGGCAGTACATAGTAGCCAAATTTTCGCTGATTCTTAGGTATATAAACCTCCCATTTGTATTCAAAGCCAAACAGTTCCCTGATAAGACGCCTGTCCCAAAGCATATTGTCAAGAGGCGCCAAGACTTCGCACCGGCCCTTAAGCTCCGTATCTTTCAACACCGTATCAATCAATGCCAGGTCACCTGACAGGCAATACAGGCTGTCTTTGATATTTTCCACAACAACTTCGGTTATTTTTCCTTCATCAACCAGTTCCTTAAATATTCTGTTTCTTTCATTAGTATTCAGTTCAGGTATATTGAGCCATGCATCAGAAGCCCTGTTCCACAAGAGTCCAACTCCGCCTATCCTCCGCAGCACTCTCCACTTTTTATGCTCAAAATCATCTTCAATTGGGTCAGAAGCGTTCAGCACTTCGGAACAAATAGCGTTTTCCGCCAGGTCATAATACTTTACTGTACCTTTTTTATGATGTATTACAAGCTCTCCCCGGAAATACATGGCCTCCAATGCAGCCCGTGAAAGATTGGTACTGTTCCAATACCAGTCTACCTTTTCATTCATGCCAATATCAGAAGAGCAGACAGGCCCCTTTTCCAGAATGATATTTCTTATTTGCCTGCTGACGGCATTTACCTTGTCAAGGCTTCTAACACTGGTTTTATATACTTCCCGGAACCTGCGGAAATAAGGCCAGTCTGTGGTTAACATTATCGCTAGATTTTTATCGAAATAATCCAGCAGGGTTCTTTCTTTATATAAAAGTGAATACAGCGTCTCCTTGGTAAAGCCTTTTACTCTTGAATGAAGTACCAGTTCAGCATTTTTACCACATATGTCAATGGGGTCAAATTGAATGCAGCCTGCCTGCCGGACAAAATCCAGCACTCCCTGTTTGCCTGAAAACCTGTAACTGCCAATGAGTCCATGTTTCAGTAGCATAAATTTTCTGGCCTGTTTATTGGTTAGAATGATTCTTTCAGACATCTGGCATACTCCTATAATGTTTTTACCTCAAGTTTTCATATAAAAAAGAATGGTTATTATAACCATCCCTGTATTTTAAGATAAGTCCATTTATATTTTACCATTAAGTATTACTAAATGCAAACATATGTTCTATTCCCTATCCCTTAGGATTCTCACAAATCCCGACAAAAAGCAGGCTGCCGTTTTCTGCTGTTATCCCGTAAATAAAAGGCCTGTTTAAAACCATTTCTGCCTGGTCTTCCGGCTTTGCTGCAGCTGAACCGGAATAGTCAATCTGGGTATATGCAGAGGCTTCCACACCATTTTCGTCAATGGCTACATGAGTTTCCTGCAGTACGCTGGTTATATAGGCAAGATGGTCGGTAATATCTCCAAAATCCGCTTCAGTGGTGAACGGCCTGTTGATACCTAAGTCTTTAAGAATATTGGTCATGGGCAACATGGAGACGAAACTGAACTTGGGCACTTTCCAGACCACTTTGCCGGCAAAATTTTCTCCGCCTTCAAAAGCCTCCTGCATTCGTTCAGGAGACGAGACCAATTCATAAGGAGATACCCCTTCGTCGGGAAGTATGAAAACCATCTGGCCTGCATTTTTTAGGCTCAAGGCCGCCCGTGTAAAACCATTCCCTTTCGCAAAACCGGCGGAGTCGGTAGTTCGGTTCATAAAATCACATTTTATTTCACTTCCGTCCGTCAGGTAAAAAACATCCTCGGCGGTTTTTTCCCTGTCAAACCTGTAAGTCCACTGGTCGTAGAAATATACGGTATTGAGGATTGAGAGTATCTGATCAGCATATAATTCAATATGCGGCGACAGGGTTCCATTGGTATTGGATGATATCCATTCTGCCATGGCTTTCTTTGTTTTTTCTTCAGAAAAATCCACAATATGGGCAGAGGCATAGAAATTTTCTGCTGCTTTCTCAACAAAATCATATTTGAAAACCACGGGCTTTCCGTTCATGTTATTGTCCATCCATATGGAATTAGCAATTTTCAGTTTCCCTATCTCGTTGTCAGTATACAGCAGCCGGTACAAATTCCCGCATTGTTCCGCAAGGGTTTGTTTATCCTGAACGCCCAGCAAGTCGAGCAGCTCAGTTTCCGTATCTCCCCGGGCTCCCGAGGCTGCCAGGGCAAGGGCATAATATAACGACAGAGGCGAATAGTTAATATTCTTCCCACTGTCAGCAAGGACCATGGCACCGGTTTTGTAGGCAAAATTATTGAGGGCTTCTAAAAATCCATTATTCACCGGGTTTTCATCCATGATTTTTCTCCAGGTATCATAATCGTCAAATGCATAAGCTTTGGGGTATACAACATTTATAACGGCGCCCATTTCAGATCTCTTGTCTGCCAGGTTGGGTAACAGTATGCTTATGCAAATAAGCGAAACCAAGCATACTGTTAAAATGATCCAAAAGTTTTGCCTGTTTTTAGTCCTGTACTTCATAGTAACATCCTCCCTGAATAAACGGTATAGCAATGCTGTCCCTTTCATTCCATATCATACTCAATACTTACCATTATTCCCAGCAAGTTTATTTGCATATGACGTTGCCGAATATAAAAAGTTCCATTCATGCAGAAGCATGGCTGGGCCGGTTTACCTGCTGGCATAGTGTCATAGGTACTGTCTAATGTATAAAATATTTCTTAACGGCATAAAGGGCTTTCTTCACAGCAGTAAATAAAGGCCTGCTGCTTTTGTTTTGCTAGAAATGTAATTTTTTTCTTTACATATGCCATGTCCTTATTATATTATATTTACTAAATATCTAAATGCAGTGATGAAGTAGCAAACTCAAGAAAATATTCATAATCTGAATTATGTAAAATAAAATCTTTTCGGCTTGATAAAGTGTATGGCTTTTGAAAAGCTTTTGCACCTGAAAAATTAATAAAGCATAGAGATAGATATAATTAGGTTTTTAACCTATTATTTCTATAAGTTTACTAATAATTATTATTTTTAAATGGAGGATGGCAGTATGAGAAATGTTAAGGGATGGATCGTAACTTCTGCAGCTACTGGTATTAATCTTATTCTGGGGGTACTCTACATCTGGAGTATTATGAGCAAGGCTCTGGTGGAAGAACTGGGATGGACCAGCACAGAAGCTTCCCTGCCTTACACCGCATGTACCGTTTTCTTCGCAGTGGTCATGGTCTTTGCCGGAAAATTCCAGGATATTAGAGGTCCCCGGCTGGCTTCAACTTTCGGAGGAATTCTCCTGGGAGGCGGACTCATTTTGTCCGGATTTACCAGTAATCCATTGGTACTGTTGCTGACTTTCGGAATTCTAGGCGGTGCAGGAATAGGATTTTGCTACGCGGCTACAACACCTTCCGCGGTAAAATGGTTTCCGCCTGAAAAGAAAGGTTTGATTTCAGGAATAGTGGTGTCAGGTGTTGGTTTTGCCGCCGTTTATATATCTCCGCTGACAAATTCCCTTCTTGTAAACTATGGTATTTCCAGAACATTTATTTATCTTGGGATTGGCGCACTGATAATATTAATAGCTTTTTCCCAGCTTCTGATTGAACCTGCCGGAGGAAGTGCGGTAAAAGCTCCGGCACAGGGTGACAATAAACAGCCGGCAGCAACAGACAGCAAAAAGGAACTGGATTGGAAAGACATGATTAAGACCTTTAATTTCTATAAACTCTGGGTCATGTATGCATTTACCTCTTCCGCAGGTTTGATGATCATAGGCCATATTGCAAATATTGCTAAGAAACAGGCTCAATGGGAACGTGGATACCTGCTTGTTGTTCTGCTGGCCGTATTCAATACTTTGGGCCGAATTATCGGGGGCCTGGTTTCTGACAAGATCGGTCATTCCAATACAATGAGAATCACATTCCTGCTGCAGGCAGTTAACATGGCCCTCTTCAGCCAATACCTGACAACAGGCACCCTAGCAATCGGAGTTGCCATTGCGGGATTGTGTTACGGTGCACTATTCTCCGTCTTCCCTGTTGCTACTGCTGAATTGTATGGTATAAAGAATCTGGGTGTTAACTATGGACTGGTATTTACGGCATGGGGGTTCGGCGGGGTTATTGGGCCTCTGCTGGCAGCCAGGATACTTGATGCAACGGGAAGCTACAATACATCCTATATTGTATCAACCCTTCTGCTTATAGCAGCCAGCGCTATCACCTTCCTTTTAAGGAGCACTGGTTCCAGGAAACCTTCCCGCACCTAACCAAATATACCATTGTAACCAAGACACGGGGACGGTTCTACTGTCGCAAGTATATCGACAAAAATTTTCTTATGACTCACTTGCGACAGTAGAACCGTCCCCGTGTCTTACCTATGCTTTATTCAAAGGAGAATTCGAATTTTTGTTTTCCTGTTACCTGGAACGGACCAGGAACTGCTTTTGTACCGCGGCAATTTCCGAAGAAATCCTTGTCAAATACATATGGCGTACCATCGCGGTTCTCAAAGAGTTGCTCACTTTGGAAAGCATATCCAAGTTTTTCGGTGGTGACAATTTCAGCGGCGCTCTCAGTGAGCATATCAGGATTTGTTATTTCAATGACAACCTTTTTGTTTTCCCTGTCAATGGTATATTCAACGCCTGAATCTTTGTACAGTTTCGCTCCCTTTTCCTTCTTGCAGGCAAGGGCTCTGTTGAAATATACATTGTTTTCAATATATACCGCAAAAGGAATTGGATCAGATAGGCTTATGAATGTTGGCCTGCGCTTTTTATTATCATCTCCGTTCTCTTCCTGTTGCTGGTTCTGAGCAGCTTTCTGCCTCTCGGCAAAGAATCTCCTCATCATCTCCCACGGTTTTTCGTCATCCGGTCCGGGGTGGTCATTATAAACAGCAGTGCCTACCGGATAAGACATGAATGTGCCGGTGAGAGGCCTTTCCTCTCCTTCCTCCACCTTTCTGCCGGTGAAGAATTCCTCACGGTATGGTTCATCAGGACGGGTGTCACCTTTTTTGCGAAGGAAGATATTGTTGTAGAAGCGGTCATCGCCACCCGGGAAGTTATTCATGCCGGCTATTGCGGTACTGTGGGGTACATGGTAAGGTGTATGCCTCAGCAGATCTCTTCCAATGGAAAGGGTTCCCGCAATGAGGTTGTGAACCAGGGCACAGCTGTGTCCAAGAGTCTTGAAGGCATGGTCTGAAAGCATGATATTGTGGTCAAACATGGTAGGTCCATGGCTTACTTCAACCAGAATGTCTTCACTGTCGTTGCCAAACAGGACATTATTGCATACACGGGTTCCCTGGGCCTGCCAGTCCAGCCAGATACCCCTGTATGAGTCGTGGATTATATTGTTCCTGATTATTGTGTCAATGGCTGCATGGAACTTGATACCACCGACTTCAGCGCCTTCAAATTCCCTCTTGTATCTTATGTGGTGGATGTGGTTATTTTCAACAAGGCTGAATACGCAACCGAGATGGCCGACAATACCAGCTTGCCCGCAGTTATATATATGGTTATTGCGGACAATATGGCTTCCGATGTTGTCCCTGTTCCATCCCTTGTTAAATGCCCTGAATATTACTTCCTGCTCTCTCTGGTGGCCCATCTTCATGTGAAGGTTCATCCATTCATTGTGCCCGGTGCTCTCTTCCTTACCAAGGCTTATACCGCAGCATTTGGATTCACAGATGGTGTTGTTTTCAATTATCCATCCCTTGCTCCAGTGAGGGCCGATCAACCCTTCCTGCAAAGCAGTGGGCGGTGCCCATTGTGTTGCAGCCTGTTTCATTGTAAAGCCACGTACTGTTATGTAGTTTCGTCCGGGATTTTCAGGCCAGAAACAAAAACGGCGGACATTTATTTCCACATTTCCGTTTCTTGGGTCTTCTCCATGGAAATTTGCATAGATGGTAGTGTACTTCTCATCAACTTCAGCATACCAGGTATATACCGAAAACTCTGGCTCCTTCGACGTCTCCGACATCTTCGGATTGCGCACGCCGTCTATTGACGTGGCTTCATACATGGCGCGCCCGTTCAGGTAGACTTCGCCAAGATGGAATATCCTGTCCCTTGTAAAGAGCCAGTCGCCGAACAATATTTCACTGTATGGATTGAATTCACCAAAAAAGTCGTTGCTGATAACTGTCTTCCAGATATTGCCGTCTTTTTCCCAATCAGTGATGACTTCAGCGCCTGAGATGACGACATTTTCACCTTCAGCTGCCTGGTAGACTATCGGTTGCGAAGAAGTACCACCGTATTTGGGACTGACCCATTCACGATAGATTCCTTCATGGACAGTTACAATATCTCCAGGTTTTGCAACTGATGCTGCCTTGCTGATGGTTTTGAAAGGCTTGTCTTCGGTCCCGGGATTCAGATCACTGCCTGTTTTTTTGACGTGATAATGCATGACATCAATCCCCCTAATTTTTATTGTACTAGCAATATTTTACATCAGTGTTGGGGGGGTAGTCAAACAAACAATGTTGTTTACAACTTTTTTTCGAAAGGCTTCCTTTCGCTATATTTTCACACCAACAAAGTTCCCGGCAAGAAGAGACGTTTCTGTGACTTCACAATCAAAGGCCAAAACCTTAACTCCTTTGTCTGCAGCCATTTTAAGGGCGTCTCTGAATGCCTTGTGGGTCTTAATGTTTGGCGCAAAATACAGTACACTTTTCATCTGAATTATAAACACTACATAAGCCTCGTAACCTTCCCGCACACTCTGGCACAACTCGGTTAAGTGCCTTACGCCGCGCTCCGTGGGCGCATCAGGAAACATAGCGACACCATCAATCTCCAGTGTAACGCCTTTAACTTCAATAAAAGCTTTTCTTGATGGAGTTTCTATATAAAAATCAAAACGGGAGTTTTTGTACTTGCATTCTGGCTTAATGAGAGTAATGTCATCAAACAGGTTGCCGCCGGTCACCCATTCATAAAACACCCTGTTGGGCACCTGGCTGTCTATGTTTATAAGCCTGTCACCTTTATAAGCGGATATCAGGTCGTATTTTGTCTTTCGGTTGCTATTGCCGGATTCCCTCACGTACACCGTTGTGCCTGGCACCAGGATTTCCTTGCAGCGTCCTGTATTTTTCACGTGGCATCTCTCTACCCTTCCATCAATTTCAATATAGGAGAGAAACCTGTTCGGCCTTGAAATAAATTTTGCCTGTCTTATATTTTCGTATTCCATATACACTCCCGGAGGTGTTAACAGTTTTTCTTAAAATCAACCATTTTTCATGCACATTCAGTCATTGCTATAGGCATGTTAATATATTCGATGTCTATAGTCTATATAATAAAACTATACCATAAAAATAACACGAGGTCATTTCTCTTGTCTGGATGCCACGGGGACGGCCTTTTGACAGGGATAATTCCCTTGTTCGGACGGGTATGTTCCGGTCAACTGTCCGTTCGTCAAGAAAAAAGTAAACAAGTTAGGCCAATAAATAATTAACCTGGTCCGCAAACTTTATATTTGTCACATCCCAGCTTCTCTCCGGGCAATTCACAATTTTATAAGGAACTTTCAGATCATTAACAAAATGCATGAATTTTTCATCAAACCAGGGAGGTGTCCATGCGCCGGACCTGCATATATGAACTGCATCCACCATGATACCTTTTCCCTGTTCACTATTGTCAAAACTTTTATTATCCAGGTCTTTACCATTATGCAGTTCTTTTTTGTTATCCAGATCTTCCAGGCTTTCAAAGTACTGAATATTATACATACTGTTCAATGCCTCGAAAAACTCAGGCTTTTCCGACGTATACGGGCTGTAGATTATGTTGGCTTTCCTGATTTGTGCGTCTTTCAAAAGCTTTCCCAGCCAGTTGGAACAGTTAACCTCAAAATTGAGGGATGAAAGACCGCCGTAACCAAGATCCGCATGAGAATCAAACAGGTAGACAACGGTGCAGTTGTGTTCTTTGGCAATATCATAGGATAAAGCATGGGAATCTGAAACATACACTTTTATATCTTCAGTAAATATGAAGCGGTTTTTGATTCTCTCCCAAAACCTGTCCAAATCCCCGGACAGATAAAAGGATTTTCCAATATCCTTTCCCCTTGATTTTTCCTGGAGATACCTTTTGTACCAAAGGTCGATGAGATTCCTGTCATTTTCAGTAAGGGATCCCCAACTTTCATACTCTGAGTATATGAAATAATCCCAATCTATTGACAACAGGGACCTTTCCATTATTTATCCTCCTAAATGAATTGCCCTTACGAATATAAAGGCAAAGGCTGTGGAGTCAGCTCCACAGCCGGCTTCACTCCTGGCTTCCCTCAGAGCTTTCTTCACCATGTTCTTTTGCTGCGGTTACTACCGCCAGGATTTCGTTTTCATCTTCCATAATTTTTATATTGTCTGCTACATGGATATCTTTTACAGTGATTTTATCGCCCAGGTTTTTGTCTCCGACTTCAATGGCAACAATTTCGGGTATATCAGCAGCTTTTCCCATAAGCTCCACTTCAGTAATGAAAACGTGGAGAAGTTCCTTTCTTGCCGCTAATCTTTCTTTTCCGTTGAAGACTACCGGGACTTTCAGCCGGATTGTATCTTCTACATTGACAGTCTGCAGATCCACATGAAGTATTTCACCGTTGAGAAAATTCCTCTGAATTTCTTTAATGATGCAATGTTTTATTTCATCCCTGAACTTTACATTAACCTTAACGTTTCTTCCATGCTTGAATAGGAGTTTACCAAATTCTTTCCTGTCAATCTTGATAGGGGTGGAATTGATATCTTTTCCATAAATCACACCGGGTATAAAACCTGCTTTCCTTGCCTTATTGGGTTTTTCCATTCTTTCCGCCGCACAAATTACAGCTTCCATCATTTTCTTAAGCCTCCTTTTGCTCCGGAAATTAAGGCAATATATGCGAAGGCGAAAAGGTGTTACCTTTTCGCCTTCTATACCTTTCATTAATAATCCATATCATCTGCCGGCATGGGCTGCGGAGTCTTCTTCTCCGGTTTTTCAGCCACAGCGCTTTCAGTGGTCAGCAGCATGGCTGCTACCGAAGCCGCATTCTGCAAAGCTGAACGTGTTACCTTAACAGGATCTATGATTCCTGCTTCAAACATATTTACGAATTTTTCATTAACTGCGTCAAAACCTATACCCTTTTCACTGTTCTTTACCTTTTCGACTATTACTGAACCGTCAACACCCGCATTTACTGCAATCTGGCGGAGGGGTTCCTCAAGGGCTTTCAGAATGATTAAAGCTCCGGTCTTTTCGTCACCTTCAAGGGTTTCAACCAGTTTTGCCACTTCAGGTATAGCATTGATATATGCTGTGCCACCGCCGGGAACAATTCCTTCCTCAACAGCTGCTCTGGTCGCGTTGAGAGCATCTTCAACCCTGTCTTTCTTTTCTTTCATTTCAGTTTCAGTGGCAGCTCCCACACGGATTACCGCAACACCTCCTGCAAGTTTGGCCAGCCTTTCACTGAGTTTTTCCTTGTCATATTCAGAAGTGGTAAGTTCTATCTGCTTCTTGATAGACTCAGCCCTGTCCTTTATTGCCTTTTGGTCACCTGCGCCGCCGATTATCACGGTTTCTTCTTTCTGGACCTTAACAGATTTGGCTCTGCCCAGCCACTCAAGCTTGATTTCCCTGATATCCAGGCCCAGTTCGTCGGATATAACCTGTCCGCCTGTCAGTATGGCTATATCCTGGAGCATTTCCTTCCTTCTGTCACCGAATCCCGGAGCCTTTACAGCTACAACCGTAAAGGTACCTCTTAACTTATTAACTACCAGGGTTGCGAGGGCGTCGCCTTCCACATCTTCAGCGATAAGAAGCATCTTGCCGCCATTTCTTACTATTAATTCAAGAGCCGGCAACAGATCCTGCGCATTGCTCAGTTTCTTGTCCGTAATCATAATATACGGGTCGTCCAGTACAGCCTCCATTTTCTCGCTGTCAGTAACAAAATAGGGTGAAATATAACCCCTGTCAAACTGCATTCCTTCAACTATTTCTATTACAGTATCTATGGTTTTGTTTTCTTCAACAGTAATAACACCTTCTGCCGTTACCTTTTCCATGGCATCCGCAATAAGGCGGCCAATATTCTCATCACCTGAAGAAATGGCTGCTACAAAAGCCATATCATTTTTCCCTTTTACTTTCTGGCTGTTGGCCTTAATCACTTCAACGGCCTTTTCAGTGGCTTTTTCAATACCTCTTTTCAGGATCATGGGATTTGCCCCGGCAGCTATATTTTTCATGCCTTCCCTTACAATAGCCTGAGCAAGAAGTGTCGCCGTAGTGGTACCGTCGCCGGCAACGTCATTAGTCTTGCTGGCTACCTCTTTTACTAGCTGTGCTCCCATGTTTTCGTATGGATCTTCAAGTTCGATTTCCTTTGCTATGGTTACACCGTCATTTGTAATGACAGGAGAACCATACTTCTTTTCCAGAACGACATTTCTTCCTTTTGGTCCCAATGTGATCTTAACGGTATCAGCCAGTTTGTTTACGCCTCTTTCAATAGCTCTTCTGGCATTGATATCAAATGCAATAATTTTTGATGACATATGTATTCACCTTCCTTCTATTCTAAAATTGCAAGAATTTCATCCTGCTTAATTATTCTGTATTTTTCATCGTCCAGTTTCACTTCAGTACCGGCATACTTGGTATAAAGTATCTTGTCGCCTTTTTTCACAACCATTTTAATTTCCTTGCCGTCCCTTACCTCTCCTGGACCTACTTCAAGAACTTCTGCTATACACTGTTTTTCCTTGGCACTTGAGGGCAGAACAATACCGCCTTTTGTGACATCTTCCGTCTCAATGTCCTTAATCAGTAATCTTGTTCCCAATGGCTTGATTTTCATGGTTTCCCACTCCTTTTCCTTTTGAATTTTTTGACTGCCTGCTGCCAGGCAGTTGTCGGTATGCAGAAGCATAATAATTAATTAATTGAATGATAAATGCCTGCTTTAGCATTTAACCATGCATAAAACAGTAATGTGAACTAATTTTTTGGTAGATTTGCTGGTATCTGATGCTCTGATTCTATATATAAACTTATTTATTTCCTTTGTTAGCACTCAATTCATTAGAGTGCTAACAATTATATTCTATTCCATTACTTTTCATTGTCAATTTAACTTAACAGCGATACTTGAGGATTACTGCCTGTATATTCCAATTATTCGCGAAAAACACTCAAAAATTATTTAATCGGCCATTTTTTTCAATAAAACGCTGATTATTTAATAATACTTTTTTACTTACATCACTTTACAAATTAAACTGGTCAGGTTAAGGCTACCCGGCACCAAACCAAATAACCTCAATCAAAAATCTGTCTCCTTAAAATAAAATTAGGATACGCATGTCTTTAAAACAAAACAGGGCAGAGGATTTGCTCCCCTGCCCCTGAAAACTTTCTGTCACATCTGCTGCCGTCATCCATGCCAGCTACATACATGATTCCTTCTTTTCCTATGACGATTGACGGTCATGTAACTTCTTCATTTACAGCAATCTTCTTTACCAATGTGCCTCATTCTTCAGTATATGCATGTACCCCTTTCAGGGATAGCATAAATACGTGTATTGTAATAAACCGCAGTGTTATATCGGCACAAATGTCCCGCTTTCCTTCAGGATTACTTCCTTAGCCATAACTTTTGAAGCGGACAAAGTTTATTATTAGAATTGTATCAAGGTATAAACAATACAACAAAATTCTGTCCAGTAGTAAAATAATACCTTATCAAGTGATAAAGCATTTGCCCTTAAACTCAGCGTCCTTATCAATGGTTATATACCTGCATTCTACAGTGCCTGTTAAAGTAGCTCCCGTTGCCACTACAACACTTTTGGTAGCGGTAATATCCACTTCTGCTTTACCATATATATACACGTTACAGGCGGTAATTTTTCCTTTCACTGTGGCGCTTTCCCTTATAATGACATTCTTTTTGGCAATCAGTTCTCCATCAAGAATGCCGCTAATATCAATAGAACCTTCTGATTCAAACTTACCAGTAGCTATAGTTTTTTCACCAAGTGTTATATCATATGGAGAGCGAGATTTTTTTTTAACATTACCATTCACAATAAACCCTCAGTTATTTATTTTAAAAGTGATTAAAATGTATATACAAACTTAATGCCAGAATCAGTGCTTTTTTCTTTCTTTTGAGGCCTTTCTTCCTGAAATGTTTCTCTGGATACTTCAGTCTTCTTTTGCTCTTTTTCAGAATAAGATATATTTTCAGTATTAATGACAGGTTCCTTTTTGCCGGGTTCACTGGTACTTTTTATATCACTGGCTCTAAAGTCATATTTATCTGTGCTGTTGACATAGTTCTCTGTAAAAGTGCCTGCAAAAGCAACTAACGGTTCCTTCCTGTCAGCAGCTTCTGTCGGTTTCTTAAAAGTCGTTACCAGCGGCTCGTCTTTTGTTGACGGAATATCTGTTTTTTCATTATAATCAAAGTTTTTATCAATGTCTTTCTTGTACTTAATATCATTCTCAACGGCTACGCTATTATTACCTACCGTTGTAACTTTATCGCCTGTATAATTCTTACTTACAGTTTCCTCCGTTACACTTATATCTTTCTGCGTTTTGTTTATTCTGAACAATCCGGAAAGCTTTTTGAACCTGCCGGCTTTTTCGTTCTTCTCAATGCCGGCAAGTTCAATAAAGTTCCCTTCCGTGTTTTCATCAAAACTTTGTTCCTGGAAAATATCACGGTTTTTCTCCATCTGCCGCGTTATATATATTTTTGCAACAGTCTGATTTTCACCATGCTCTTCCATAATACTTTTAATGGAAGAACAGTCCCCACCGCTATGAAGGCTGATAGACTGATACTTTACATTCCTGTAATAGAATTTTCCTGTTCTCTTGACTATTAGTTTGTCACTGGAAACATCACCAATTATGGTTCCGGCAGTTTTAAGCACCCTTGTTTTAATAGTGCCGAAAAACGTAGCATTACGGTTTATTACCACCAAACCATTACCACATATATGCCCGTTCACTTCACCATTAATTTTGACACTGGGGCGCAAATATTTCATTAGCATGTTTTTCATAGCACCTCAAAACATAATAGTATTGTATAGCTGGATTTTTTACGCATTATCTTCCGGCCATCTGTATCTTGCCCAGTTCAGATATCCCCTGCTGTTGGCAGTAAATGGATCGGATACCTGAATGGCATTGGTAAAGCTCGGCAATAAGAACTTGCTGAGGGAGTAGCTTCCGCCTCCGGTAAACAGCAGTTGATCAAAATCTTCAACCACCAGGTTGGATTTAATTTCAACAAGCAGGTTCTGTGCCAGCTTTTCAAAACATTCATCAAGTATATCTGAAATTTCATAAGCCTTGCCAGCTACTCGTATTTCTCTCTTTATAATTGCTTCGTCAAGGGAATGGCTCTCCTTATTGATACCAAACCTTGACATTAACCTTGTACTGATTTCTTTGTAAGCATTGCTCATTGCAGTTGTAAGGGTCCTGCTCTTTTCAGGAATATACTCCTGTTCCTGGATTACTGCAAAATCGCTTGTTCTGAATCCTATGTCTATGATCCCGATCCTTCCTAAGGGGTCTACATCTTCCTGCTTAACCACTCTTGAAAATTCAGACCAGTATGTACCCAGGGGCTGAGGAATAACATCGATATCAGCAACATTTATTCTTACTCTTTTGGGCTTGCCTTCAGGATATATCAATATTTCCCTTTCACCTTTCAGCTTGTTTATGAGCCTGTCCGCCAAATACATCCTTTCGGGCGGTAGACCAGTAACAACCTTTATGGAGTTTCCAAAATCTCCGTGGAACAAGCTCAGGGCGCCAAGGAACAGTATTTCAAAATCGTCACCAAAATCACGGGACAAAGACAAATCCCTGTAAAGGTAATTGGAATGCTTTAAAGCTGATTTGCCAAGCCAGTAGTTTCGGCCCTCGTATTCTATACGCAGATTATTGAGAATATTCTGCTTTTTATCCAAACTTAACATGATTGCGCCGGAACTACCATCACCGATAACACTGGGAAACGAATAGCCCAACTCACCGTCAGTAACCTTCACAAAGCCATAGCCAACATCTAATCCAATAAGTTTCATTAATCTCTCCCCTTATCCCGTATTATTTGCCTCTTGTATCTGACTGAACAGATTCTCTTAACCTTGTAAACAGCAGATTTTGCAATAATCGTCACTCTGAATTTTATAGTAATAAGCTGAAAAAACAACCACCCAAAAGGGTGGGTTCCCTCTTTTTGTAAAGAAATTTTTTTCGATATATGTAAATTTTGCAATTTTTTTGTAAAATTCTGTAATTTGCTTTCCGACACCTCAATTCTTTTTTAGAATTTTAAGCTCCCTTGCCTTTGTTACTGCCTGCAGCCTCTTGTTTACACCAAGTTTTGCATATAAATTTTTTATATACCCCTTGACCGTATTTATGGTTATCTCTAGGTGGTATGCAATTTCCTTGTTGGACATGCCTTTAGCTATGAGATTCAGCACATCCATCTCCCTTTCCGTAAGAGGTTCTAAGAGGTAAACATCTTCTTTACCTGCCGTAGAGTGTTCTCCCAGGTAAGTCTGCAGTTCTTTAATCAATACAATATGTGTGGACAGCAGCTTGAGCAGCTTAATCTTTTCCGAGGTAAATATCCCGTGTAAAAAGCTGTTTTCTACATAGAACACCCCAACTGGCATTCCCTGCAGAAGTAAAGGCAGGCATGCGATGGACCAGGAACCCGGCCTTTCTAAATATGGATCATTTTTAAAAACCCCTGTCTTCTCACCGCTATTCAAAACCACAGTTTCAAGGGTCCGGGCCACATACCTTACAACTGTTTTTGCAATCAGAGCGCATTCTTCCAGTGGGACAACTTTGTCAGTAAGGCTTAAGGTTTCGTCATTACCTGCAGCTATAACCAAATCTTCATTCTTCCGGACAATTAAGTATCCCTTGTTGGCACCTGTGCTTTGGCACGCCAGCTCAAGGAAACTGTCCAGCAATTTCTTTAGGTCAGGTTCACCAGCAATTTTCTCTACTGCTTTTTCAATAATGATAAGGTCCTGACCACTTGCCGTTTCAGTTTCACTTTCAGGTTCCCGGGAAGCAGACGTTGTAATAAGGCCATCCTGCAGGCTGTTAAGGAGTCTCATATTAATATCTGCTTCAATTGAAGCAAATCGCTCATTTTCTGAAATATATTCAGAAAGTTCCGGTAACTGACGCTCAAGTTCTCTGACCTTGGCGAATGTTCCCCATTTGTTGTAGCAACGGCAAGCTTCTGCCATATACATTACGGCAATTTTCCTGTTTCCTGCAGAAAGGTAAAACCTGGACGCAAGTTCATAAGCTAAAGCTTCGTGCTGGACAAATCCATTCTGACCGGCCATCTGTATTGCCTGTTCATACAAAGACATGGCCTCTTCCCTCTTATTCTGCAGACGTACCATTTCTGCAGCTACCAACAGGTATTTATGCAGGAAGTTTTCCTTACAGCTATGGGCCCATTTTTTCATCAGGTTTTGGTTCATTTTAAGCCTGTTCCAGTAAATCCTCTTCTCTTTGGCTGGTAAATCATCAAAAGCAGCGGTTATGGCTAGGGAGTAATAAAAATTATATTCAGTAGTTGTCATAAAACCAAGAATGGCCTTTGCAAAAGGCTTAAAGTTTTCTGCGGCATACAGGGCATCCCTGTAATTGCCTGCCATATAACTCAGCTGCATTTTATAGAGGTAAAAAGTAGCCATGGAAGCTTTATCGTATTGTGAAATTTCAAAATCTTCACTATGAAATTCCCTGGCGCCATCTTCAAGGGATTTTCCACCTTGTCCTGCAATATCTTCATCCATGCCCGTCAATACAGACACAACCTTACCATACACCGCTGCATTGAGAGCAAGACTGTCGTGCTTTAGCCTGACGGCCAATTCAAATTTTTCACGGGCCTCTTCAGCCACCTTTTCCAAGGGATTTCCCAAAAGGTAATATAATTCCAGTAAAAGGCACTGGGCATAACCCAGGATAAGTATATCCCCGGCTTCAATAGCGTATTGAGCAGCCTTTTCCAAATATTCCATCGTAACAGATGTATGCTGGGTCCAATGAGTAATAAAAGCTCCAATGACAAAATACGCAATACATTTTGCAGTACTCTGGCTGTACCTTTCCATCAGTTTCAGGCAAAGCTTTCCGAAACTTTCCCCTGATTTATAGTCACCAAGCACACTACTTGAAATAATTCCAAATCCGGAATATCCAATTAAAGACATTTCAGTGTTGCCATACTGCAAAGCATGATTTCCTGTTTTCAGCAATACATATCCATATAATTCAGGATTACATACCAGCGCTATGGAACACAGTCGGGCAAGAAGTTCAGAAATTTTTCTCTGAACAGGATCTTTGATCTCAGGCATGGAAATCAGATCTTCAATGCTTTTGTTCCTCATGTGCCACTTAAAGAGCAGCATTTCTTTTAAGTAGTCCTCTTTTTTCGGGTAAACAGGTATTTTCATTCCTAGTTTTTCAAGGGCACCGATTCCGGTCTGGACCGCTTCGTCATATTTGCCCATACCTGCATACAAAGTCACTTTTAACCCGTAAATACTAGCCCGTTCCGTCTCGTCTCGGGTCTTTTCTATGATAATATCAAAAAGGTCTTCCGCAGCTTTCACATCTCCGGATAAATACTCTGCCTGCGCAAGTTCCAGGAATAACTCATAACTTAGCTTATAATCCCTTTCCCACAGGTCATCAGGCAACAATGCTTTGGCAGACCTGAAATATTGCAAAGCGGAAGTAAATGCCGCCTGTGCTTTTACCTTCTTTCCCGCTGCCAGGTTGTACCTGGCAAGTTCTATCTTTTCATTTAAATCAGTAATCAGCTCAAGTCCACGGTCAAAATGGTCAATGGCTGAAAGCAGCATGTCATCAGGACCATCATGACGCATCTTATTTATTAACAGGCGTCCTATGGCAATATGCTTTTCTTTTCTCTCCTTCTCCCGCAAAAGGGCATACACCGCCTGCTGTATCCGGTCATGGGCGAATTCGTAAACAGGTATGTTTTTGTCATGACGGTTGCCCTTTTCCAGAATAAACCCTTCCCGTATTGGAAGCATCAAAGCGGTAGCAGTTTCATCCATATTTTTACCGTACACATAGGCCAAAGTTTCCAGGTCAAAACTGTTACCGATGCAGGAGGCCAGTTTCAGGATTTCACGGGTATCCTCAGGTAGCCTTTGCAGTTTCTTAAGGAGTATTTCCAATACATCCTCCGTAAGCTGCAGTTTTTGAATAGCTTCCAGGTTCCATTTCCATCTACCGTCTTTCGCGTTAAAATATATATGGCCTTCTTCATAAATCATAACAAGCAATTGTCCCAATAAAAACGGATTGCCTGCTGATTTGTGGTATAGGGTTTCCGCCAGGGCAAAGGCACTTTTCGTCTTACTATGAAAAATATCAGTTACAATTTCCCTGATCTGGGCAAGTTCCAAGGGCATAAGACGCAGTTGAGTTACATGGGAATATCCTTTGCTTATCTCTTCCAGCATTACCGCCAAAGGATGTCCAGGAGCTTCAATTTCCCTGTAAGCTCCGGTAATCAGCAAAGACTCAAGGCTTGAATCTGTTATCAAATACTTCAGCAGTTTTACTGAAGCAGAATCAGCCCACTGCAAATCGTCCAGAAAAAGTACCAGCGGATGGTCTTTTCCGGTAAAAACCCTTACAAAATCTCTGAAAATGAGAAGAAAACGGTTTTCTGATTCTTTAGGTGAAAGAGAACTCACCTGTGGTTGCTTGCCGATAATCCATTCCACTTCAGGAATTACTTCGGTGATGACTGCGCCATTCTGGCCAAGGGCACGCTGGATTTTTTTCTTCCATTGTTCCAGCCTTTCCTGGCTTTCCGTCATAAGCTGCCTTACAAGGTTTCCAAAAGCAACTGAAAAGGGCGCATAAGGAATGTTTTGCCCAAGCTGGTCAAATTTTCCCATGATGAAATAGCCCTTTCCTGAAGTCGCAGCCTTGAAGCTTTCAACTACCAACATGGTTTTACCAACACCAGGGTGCCCGCTTATTATCACGGTCCTGGTTTTTCCCTTGCAAACATCTTCATAAGCGGTTTTAAGCAATTCTTTTTCCTTCTCCCTGTCATAGAGTATGCTGGGCATCCGCATACCGGCAGGTGCATCTTTCTGTCCGATGGGGAAGTATTCTATTTCCCCAGTATCATACAACCTGTTGTCACATTCTTTAAGGTCCCATAAGAGCCCGTAAGCATCCTGGTATCTCTCATCGGCATTCTTGGATAGCAGCTTCATTATTATTGCTGAAACCACTTCAGGAATACCAGGCATTATTTTATCCGGCGGTTCCGGTTTACGTGATAAATGAGCATGCATCCATTCCTCTGAAGTCTCAGCTTGGAAGGGAAGCTGCCCGGTCAGTATTTCATAAAATATGACACCCAAAGAATACAGGTCGCTACGCTGGTCAATGACAGTATTAAGCAGCCCTGTCCGTTCCGGTGATATGTATTCCGGGGAAACTTCAAGATTACCATAATTTTTATATACCAATGGGAATACTGAAGCCTTACCGAAACCAGTTATATAACTTTTTTCTGTTTCGGGATGAATCAGAATGTTTTCCGGGTTCAGGCTCAGGTGAACGAGGCGGTTCATATGAAGTTGTCCAAGTGTCTCTGCCAATTGGACAGAAATTTTAAGGAAACCATATAAGTCTATAGAATGATTTTTTATATATTCTCTTAATGGTAAAACTCCGGGATCTTCCATGATAAGGGCAATATTCAACCCATACTGCTCAATTTTTACCGGTTTAATGATACCGTCAATGGACAGTTTCCGCAGTGTTTCATATTCATTCAGAAACATGGACATTTCAGCAGGGTCTGCCTTTTCCTTGTCAAGAACCTTTATGAAAACCGGCATCTCTATTTCTACTGCCTGTCCCCTGAATATTTGAACGGAATTGCATTCATGAACTAGCCCATGAATTTTATAACCAGGTAAAAAATGCATCCAGGTTTTTTACCCCCATTTATATAATACGATGGATATAGTTCTAAAACACTACAGATATAGTACTAAAATCCTATAGATATAATACCATCCATTTTGTGTAAAGTGAAGTGCTAAAATACAAAAGGTGGCATTTTTCATGTAAACTTTTTACTTTTTGATATATTTTATCTAGTAAATAAAGGATTTTTCCTGTTTCAGGGCTTTCCGGATTTACAATACGTTACTTTTTTTGCTAATAACACCTATACATATTATTTTTTATTGTCATTGCTGTCATTCTGCTCTTTTTTATTCCTGCTTAAAATTCTGGTGGTTAATGAAGAAAGAAATTTCATTAACATTTTCCAGATCTGAAATATTGAACAGCACAGAAAGAGATAACAATTTATTGAAATCGACAATATATGTATAAATATGAACTAAAGTATAGTGTAATATGGTAAAATCACCACCCAAAAGGGTGGGTAATTGGATTTTTATTCCATTAAAATTCAGTATATCAACCATTTTGCCGGGTCATGTCCTGTTCCAACTTATAAATCTTATTATCAGGTACGCTTACAGTAACTTATATGTTTTTCCGCCTTCTATATATAATTTTTGCCACCAATATGATATAATTAAAACAATTTTGGAATTCTGTGGTATATAAGTACCTAATATCTCACACAAGTTCGGAGGTGCGTGTATTGATCCAGGTAGAAGATTTGCATAAAAGCTATGGAGATAAAGCTGCCCTGCAGGGAATAACCTTTGACGTAAATGAAGGTGAAATATTTGGATTTCTTGGACCGAACGGTGCCGGGAAAACAACCACTCTGAAGATTTTGACGGGGCAACTGTTACCCAGTTCCGGCAAGGCTACTGTTATGAACGAAAATACCTATAACAACAGCCGGCTCTCAAGACATATCGGTGTCGTTCCCGAAAACACCAACCTTTACGAAAGGCTTACCGTCGAACAAAACCTTCAGTTCTTCTGCAGGCTATATGAATGTGATACCAGGAACATAGACTATTTCCTTGAACAGGTACAAATGCTGGACGAAAAGAAAACAGTGGTTAAAAAGCTTTCCAAAGGGCTGAAACAGCGGGTATTGCTTATCAGGGCACTTTTACACAACCCTAAGGTACTTTTTCTGGATGAACCCACTTCCGGCCTTGACCCTGCTTCTGCGGACAGGATACATAAACTGATTGCCCATCTCAATTCCCAGGGAGTAACAGTGTTCCTGACCTCCCATAACATGGAGGAAGTTGACAAACTTTGCAACAGAGTGGCCTTCATTGACAAGGGGAAAATCGTTGAAATGGGTAAACCAGCTGATTTGAAACTTAAGTATGCCAGAGGGAACGCAAAGGTTCTGTTGTTTGGTCCCGATGATGAAATAGTAGAAGAATATATTGACCTCCAGGGAATTGAGAGCGCCCGGAAACTATCCAAATGGATAGAGGAAGGTCGTATAAAATCCATCCACTCAAATGAGCCGACCCTGGCGGATATCTTTGTGGAAGTTACGGGGAGGGAACTGTCATGAGCAGCATATCCAGGATTAAGGCAATATTTATAAAAGAAACTCAGGATATAAAAACCAATTCGAATGTAATACTCATGTTTATCATACCTATTCTGCTTACCCTTATCTATAAATACATGATCCAGGGCATGCCTGAAGGCTTGGCTGTAACATTCGGTCTGTTGTTCCTGGCTGTTATGATAGGGATGTATGTCCCGTCCATGATAATAGCCGAGGAAAAGGAAAAGAAAACATTGCAGGTACTTCTGCTGTCCCCTGCAAAACCCGTTGAAGTATTTATCGGAAAAGGCTTACTGACCTTCATATCCATTATAGTATTCGGGATATTGCTTGTTACAATTGAAGGAAACATGTGGGACAAATTGCCGGTGGTTCTTCTTGCCCTTATTCTTGTTTCGATTCCCTGCATTTTTATCGGCATGATTGTGGGCATGCTCGCCCAGAACCAAATGGCAACAGGAGGAATAGGGTTTCCTATTTACATGCTGTTCCTGATGCTTCCGTTACTGACGGTGGTTAATGAAGGTAATTTCCTGGCCAGGATAGCATCCGTTCTTCCCACATTCCACTTTACGCAAATCCTGTATAAAGTATTCTTTTCAGAGTATACATTTGAGAACCTATATATTCATTTTTTAGCCATAATAGCAAGCTGTATCGTAATCTTCGGACTCTTGTATGTTGTCTATAGAAAAAAAGGGCTGGAACAATAACCAGCCCTTTATGTTTTCACTTTTCCGGTATTCGTCTTATTTTCTCTGATATCCGTTATTCACTTCAAGATGATGTATAGTCCAACCGAATTTGATGATTTTTTACTGTTGCTGATCCATGATGGATCCGGCCTGGAACCTTACATAACGCATCATATTGACTACAAAATTCCTGATAGGAATATAGAAGAACAATACAACAGAAGGTATCAGGAGCAACATCAACCTTCCGAAAATGGTGTTGGCAAAAAGGATCATTAAGCCCAGCCAGCGGTTCCTGTAGACAAAAATGCCGTATATCTCTTCCCGCGGGACACTCTTTTTCATGGCTCCTTCTTGTTCCGGAGACGGGTATTTGTCGATGTCCACCAGGAAGTTGCCGCCTTCCCTGGCATATACCCGTTCAGCATAAACTATGTTGTTTTCCTGGAAAAGGACAATATCCCCTATATTGATTGGCTCATCCTGTTCAACTACTCTGAACAGTACAAAGTCATTATTCATGATGGCAGGTTCCATTGTCTCTGTCTGGAAAATGTACGCTATATGGTCAAGTACAGATACCTCCCTGTCAAGCTGGGTGGCTGAGCTAATTAGTACAAAAACGTTGAAAACTAGGGTAATAAGTATAACCAAGCATATCAGCGTAATTACGGCTGCACTTATAATTTTGTTTCCTGCGTCAGACTTCTTTCTTGGCCATACAACATATATCTCGCTTAACGTATCATCAATTCTGAATACTTTTGTACCTTCTGGTATTAGATTGTGGTAATCCTCTTCCGGAAGGTTGTAATATTTAGCTACATTATTGGCCTTGAAAATGCTGAATAAGATACAGATTAGTGTGATTACGGCACAAAAGAGCAGGTACCATGATTTATTAAGATCAACCAGGTATATGGCATTTCTCATTAAAACCCTGTTGGTCAATACTCCGTAATATCCTGAAACCTGCTTTATAACCAGAAGAGCAAGGGTGAATAGAAAAATTAACTTTCTTGCCAACCTGGCATCATAGATATTCAGGGATGATGTGATGGCCACTATGCCAATTACGATTATATCAAATAAACCAGCTAAGTAAAAAGCCAGTATATATTCATAAATAAAGGTATACTTAACCAGTAATGTAAGGCTTATCACAAGGGCAAAACCAACAGTGTACATAACCCAGACTGAATATATAAATGCCAGGATTTTTGCGAATATCATGGAAAGAGGCTTATAACCCATCTTTGACAGCAGGTACCACCGGTTTTTTATAATCTCCGCAAAAGACAGGTAATCGTAATAGACAATATAGTACACAGTGTAAAGAAAATAAGCTGATGCTATATAAAGGTACAAAGTTGATGAAAAACTTCTCTGAACAAGATGAGGGAAGGTTTCACCCAAAATGCTGTCCGACATTGTGCGCAGGAAAAAGTGTAATGCAAAGGAAACCAGTCCCACGAAAACAGCATAAATTATTTTTCTTGCAGTACTGATAGAGTTTTCTATATAAGCTTGCCGTAATTCTTTTCTAAAATAGCTGTTCCTGTAAATCATTGTTCTTCTCTATTTCCTCACAAGCGTTCTTCATCTTTTTACTGTTTATCTCAATCCTCTCGGGAGTATATCCTAGTTCAATTATCTTTTTGTAAACCTCATCTATGTTATTATCCTGTTCTATTTCAGGTGAACGGATGCTTAAAATTTTTCCATGCTGTTCATATTCATATTCGGGGAACAATTTCTTCAGTTGTCCAGCCAGTTCTTTGGCTTTCCTGTCTTGTACTACAAGTACAACCCTGTCATACTTCTGGCAAAACTCCCATACTTCTCCCTGGTAAAGTACAGTACCGTTAAGGAGGTAAAGGATATGGCTGCAAACATTGTCTATAAGATCAATAATGTTTGTGGTTATGACAAGGGTCTTGTCCCTTTCCTTGATAAGCTCTGAAATATGCTTGATTGCCTGGATCAGAACAACGTCAAACTCATAATCCGGCACATTAAGCACAATGAGCTGGCTATCAGAATAAGCAGCAACAAGTAGCAGAATTACCGCTTGCTGTTCCCTCGTAAGGGCATAAATAGGCGACAGGCATATTCGCTTAAGGCCGATGCTTATCAAATACTCAAGAAGCTTCTCCTGGTGGTCTATTTTATCACCAGGCAGGTTTGCCGTAGCAAACATCAGGTATTCCAGTACATTCATGTTTTTATAAATCATATCGGAGCTGCCGATGTAAAAGACATGGGGAAGTATAAGGCGCTTACGCCTCATCATACCACGGTTGACCAGAACAACCTTTCCACCATGGTAATACTTTATATTTGCCATAATTTCCGCCAGGAGTTTCATTTCATATAGATTATTCCCGGTTATTCCCCATATCTGGCCTTTTTTAAATAACAAATTTATGTCATAAAGGACCGGACGGGGAGGTTCTCCTTCCTTAAGAAAAAACTCAGATGAGTTAAGTTTTTTCATAAAAACAACGTTTCTGTCGTCATCCTGCTGGGTTGTTATTACCTGCGTATCTTCCATGTTTTTCACCTTCTGCCGGAAATTATGTTAAGGGAATTTTCAGAACAAACTTCGCCAAAACCCGTTCAGGGTCAAGAAGGTCTGTGTCCGGTGAATTTACAGGATTATCCCCTTTGGTCCTGTACTTGACTTTGCCGTCCCCGGTTTCAATTACTTCAATAATCCTGTGGGTTACTACAGCTCCGCTTGTGGTTTTAAAAGTGACAATGTCATTTACATCAAGCTTTGTACTGTCTTCAGGGATTTTTGAAAGTATTACCGTTCCCACTTTAAATGTGGGAGTCATGCTGTTGGATTTTACCACATACAGCTGGTAGCCGAAAACGTCAGGGGTTTCTCCCCTGCTTTTTGCCATTAGTACTGAATAAAGGATAAACAATAAAGAAATGACAACTATAATAAAAATAAACAGTCCGGTTCCTTTTACAATTGCCTGCATGTTAATTTTTTGCAAAGGGTTCAGGCTGCCTTTATTTTGCCTCTTTTCTTTCGCAAATCTCAATTCTTCCCG